>Ga0255054_10001899_pt1 | contig 12128 bp, 13 predicted proteins | sample JV7_2_23_MG_FD_188634 | JGI IMG/M metagenome (GOLD analysis project Ga0255054, IMG submission 188634) | Seawater microbial communities from Jervis Inlet, British Columbia, Canada - JV7_2_23 | ecosystem: Environmental > Aquatic > Marine > Inlet | place: Canada: British Columbia | collected... | reverse complement strand
CGAACAATCTCGCATAGACGACATTGACCCGACCCCACAATTCTATGTCTGAGATGTACACAGTAGTCTTGAGGACGTGATCGACGTCACTGCCTGCAGCCTTGAGGATCTCGAAGAGGTTCTTCAGCGCCTGCTCTGTCTGTTCTTCGATAGAGCCAACGCGCTTCTCACCCGTCTGTGGATCTATGGGCAGTTGCCCCGCAACATAGACGATTCCGTCGTGAACGACGGCTTGAGAATAGTGCCCCGCCGGTTGCGGAGCGTTCTGCGTTAGCACCTTTTCGATCGTGGTCATTGGGCTCTCCTACTTACCAGGTTCCGCCGGCCGGCTATCGGTGTCCACCAACTCTATGCCAAAGCGCGTTCGCAGGCATAGCAAGACCTCATCCTCCGATGTCAGTTCCCGCTCCCTCCGCTCGGCACCGCGTGTCTCGCGGAGACGATTATCCAGTAGCGTTAGCCGACCCTGCGGAGTGGCGATTGTCGCGAGACGTTTCTGCGTAAAAGTAGATTGGGGAGACGTTTGGTGATACTCACACATCTTAGAAAACTCCGATTGTTCCCGAGGTACAGTGGAGAACAAGAACCGCGGCAGCCAATCGGAACCCGCTTCCCTGTAGTAGAGGGCATAACCCTCGGCATGGGTGCCAACACGGTATTCGACACCCTCGGCCTCCGATGTCTCATCGCCCTCGAGCGGGAGTGGGTCGCGAACCGAACGCCCGTTTCCCACATCGGCAAGATATTCTCCGTCGAGAGAGACGAGGAGCACCATGTGGTCGAACTCCGGGCCAATCCGGCCCGCGGTGGCCATTCGCGCGGACAGGCGCGAGACGGTGTAGCCGAGAGCAGCAAGCAAGTCGGCGAACAGTCCGTTGCATTCGTAGCAGAATCCCCCACGTCGGCGACCGACGATCTTCTCGTAGATCCGACTCGGGTCGAGGGAAATCCGCCGGCCCGTGTGGATATCCAGATTCTCAAACGGAACGGCTTCCAGGAAAGCATGCTGCAGCGACCGAAGAGTGTCGGATGTGGACTCGCGTGATCCCGTGTACCGCACTCGGTCTAGTATTTCGTCAACATTCACTGTAGCGGTGGCCCATCGGGATGTTGCCTGCAGGCCGGTGGCTGCTCGATACTCCAAGCCAGCGACGAGATCTTCCAGTCCCCCTCAATCCGCACCAACGTGAACACATCCACGCCGCAATGGGACCATTCGCCGTCGAGATAGAGATCATAGGGCAGCCAGGCGATAGCCAACGGACCCGAGATGCGGACCTCGGGGTCGAAACCGCGTTCTACGACGTCGACACTCGGACTATTCGCTCGCCACTCGGCACGGCTACGAACGGCATACCGCACTTCTTCATCCCGCTCCGCGACACGTACCGTGGACGCTTCTTCGATCATGAGGTCTGTGAAGGCGACCATGTCCTCGTTGCTGATCGCCTCGAGGGAAGCTTCAACAACAGCGAGCACTCGGGCGCGCTCGTCAGTCGGCTCCTGGGCTCCTGCCGAGCTCGCCAAAGCCGAGCCGATGACGAAGGTCACTAAGCCGAGTTGAGTGGGCGAGAATCTCATAGTCTCCTTCTTCCATTCTTCATCCATCTGATGGCGCGAGGCCGCGAAGGTATGGCAGAATCTCATCGGAGTAGTACGGCTCCTGTGTTCCCCAGAATATGTAGTCCAGCCTAAGGTCGTCACGAGCAAACTCGTACAGTTCGCCAACCGTCACCCGCTCACCCGTGGCGGGGTTCCTATCGTCGAGGTTTCCCCATTGCACAGCGACGCCGGCCACCGTGTTCGCGCTGCGGGCCTCGATGAGTGCATAACTATTAACACGCTGAAACCAGCGATGCGGCAGAAGATCCGGCCCGCCCACGCCCACCCCGACCGTGTCCGCGTGATGGTAAACACCCCGGAGGTAACCGTGGTCATTGTCCGGAAGCTCCTCCCCCGGCATGAAGTTGGCGTACTGGATCACGCGCGACTGCTGGAAAGCCTCCCGTGCCGCAGTCATCAAGATCTTTATGCCTTCGTAGTAGCTCTCGCTGGTGAATCCGCTGGGGTGAAGTTCGCCACTCTCGCCAAATCCAATAGCTGTTTCCGGGAAGTTCAGACCCTCGATCTTTCCATCGAGCTCCTGGCCAAGTACCTGGAGTAGCTTGATGAAGCGGGCGCGCACCACAGGATCCCAGCGTCGCGCCACCCATCCCTCGGCAATCGGGACCGTCTCGTCGTCATCCTCGAAGGAATACTGACGCGCCACACCGCCACCGAATGCCGGATCATTGCGCAGATAGTCGGGAACGTTGACGATCGTCCCTTCAAAGGAGACATCCTGGAGCTGGACGAAAAGCGCCTTGCCGTGTTGTTGAAGGAAAGCGAGGTCGTCAAGAATCGGCTGTAGATCGTAGCGATCGCGCTCGGGCTCCAGCTCTGGCCACCTGTACTTCAGCTGTGCGCCGACGATCGATTCTGTCTCGAGGAATCCAGCCTCCGAGATGCGGGATCGTTCCACTCCAAAGTAAACGAAATTCTTCGGGGCTTCGACATCCTGAGTTGGCGGAGTGGTACCGCAGGCGAGGGCGGCACCCAGCAATAGAAGCGAGCGACCGATAGCCTTCTTTCTCCCTTTCACCCGATACCTCCCTCGAACGGCTTAACGGAGTTGCGCCTCAGGCGTTTCGCCGATCAATCCTGCTCACCGCCGATAAGGCGATAGATTGCCGCGCCAAGCACACCACCAACGGTGGGAGCCACCCAGAAGCGCTGTCGCCTTCAAACGCAAGGCTTGTTGGATGCTCCTTCTATCCAACGATCAGCAAAACAACGTAAGGAACGACAACGAAGACTAGAAAGACGATTTTGAACAATCCGAGGAATGAGTACATGACGACGTTGAACGTCTCCCGGGGAATTGGAATCCACTTACTTTGCGTACGGTACACCAAATCGGGGGCAAACATGAACATCGTGGTCCAAAGCAGAAAAAGACCCCCGTTGATGATCGTGCACCACATGAAGAACTTCGTCAGCGTCTGAATATCCATGTTCTTCCTTTCTTATCTGTCGGCATCCAACGGATAGCGCGCAAGCTGCAACCCGCAGCGGACGTACCGTTGAGCTGGGATCGTGAATGTCACTATCCCAGGCGAAGGTGGGGCGAAAGCCTCGGCTCTACTCCTCGGGTTCGCCGTGCGCCGGAACCCAACCCGTGAGGATTCCTTTGTACAGCTCCGTTGGCGTGTTGCCTGTGGTGCCCAAGTAAATGTGCACCATCATGAACAGGCCCAGTAACCACCCCAAGAATGTGTGCGTGAGGGCGTAGAACAGCCTGCCAGGGACTCCGATTATCTCTTCTGGGACCTTGTCCGGGAAGAACATCAACCATCCGCCGATGATCATCAACGGCAGAATCATGTACATCACGATTGTGTAGCTGATCTTCTGCAGCGGGTTGAACTTTCGTTGCTCGCTGTGTGGATAGGGGTGCGGCTCCCCACGGAAGATCCCCCACACGTAAAAGCGCAACTGCCGCACCATACCCTCGGTGATATCTCCGAGATTCAGCAGGTAGTACCTGCCATTCTTGGTCAACAAGTTTCCGAGTAGGAAGACGAGGTAATTGAAGGTGAGCAGAATACCCGCCGCATTGTGAAGTACCCGTGAAGTCTGGAACCCCAAGCCTGCCGTTCCCGGCCGGGCGAAGTGAAGCTCCACTCCGGTCCAGATGAGCAACACGAAAAGGATCACGTTAATCCAGTGCCACGAGCGCAGCCACCACGGATACAGCAGTATCTTCTTCACGACCGTTGGCTCCCGGTTGCCACGCGTACCACGCCATGCACGCAGATTCCCAGAAGTGACAGTCCAAACAGGCCCCACATCACATTGTCGAGCTCTTTGTTCTGAGTTGCGCCGACCACGTAGTAGTCATTCAGAATAACTGAATTGACGAACCCAGCTCGCCGATCCTCCTCCGCCTTATGACGGTAGAGCTTGTCCAGTAACGCGGAGTTAGCCGTGTGGCACTCGACGCAATCCCGAACGGCACTTCTGGCCGAGAGGATCAGGTGTACTGTCTGTTCACGTCCCGGTGTGTGGCACTCGACGCAGCGGGCGGACGTCGCGTGTTGTCTGAGTCGGGGCAGAAACGAGTGGACTTCGATCAGGCGAGCAAGAGAATGCCGTTCGCTTTCCGTTGCTGCTCCACCCTCCAGGCCGTGACAATCCAGACACCGCCGGTTAGCCTCGGCTATGGCCTCCCGCAGATCAGTTGCCCTGTGCACGGGAAGGACCTCGTGCGGGTCATGGCATTCGTTGCACGCGAATTCTTCGGACACCAACCTGCCGTGGACGCTGGCCCGGACCTCGTTGACGATCCACCCGAAATGGTAAGGTTCACCGCCACCCGTATGACAGGATGTGCAGTCACCGGCCTTCTGCTCTTCTGTAGCGGTGTGCGGGAATCCCTCGTATCCGGTGGAGTGACACATTCTGCATCCAAGCAATGCGTGTACTGACGCCGCGAACCGCTCCGTACGGATTCCACTGCCGGGACTTTCCGGATTCGCGGCATGACATCCCAGACACGCGACTGCGGCCTCGTCCAGCTCCTGACCCGACAACTTTGATGGCACTGCGGCGATCGACATCGCCAATACCATAATCGATACTGACTCGATCGCGTGACTCGGCAATCTCATCGCGTCATCTCCACCAACTACGCAGGGTCTGTTGCCTGGAGTGATTATCCTCGAACCCTATCGGAACCCTAGCGCAAGTAATCGGAGACTGCAAGGCAAATTCGATCGTGCACCTCTCTCCGATGGCACGACCAGTCTTATCGGGGCATCTGAACGAACCGCACAAGTCCGTCCGCGGTCACTTCGCATCTGTAGATCTCCAAGCAAACCCCACCCCCCAAGCCATCGCGCTGGATCCGCTCCGCGTCCCTATCCTGCTGACGACGGATGCCTGCCGGAGATGACGTCGGTAGCCGCCGCTTGTAATCACCGCACAACGCCTCAACCGGGCCATCTTCAGCTGGCCCGTGGAATATCAGGATGACTCGCTCGACCCCGTGCGCCTTGATCAGAAACTGACACTCGGTACGGAGCCGATCGGCGCGATTGAACTCGGTACCGCTCGTGACGAGCGCTCCTGCACCACCAGGCACGTAGAGTCTATCATAGTGGTCGATGGCCAAATGGAGTTGGAGGAACTCATCGACCTCTTCCTGAAATCGCCCGTCTGAGCATGCGATCACAAGCGTCTGCGGCCGCTGCGCGTTCCACAAACGCTGCGTATGGAAAACTTCCATGACGTCTCTAACTTTCACTTGGCAGTGCCCAGCGCCAGTATAACGGACGGCCACTAAGCTGCCGCTGCGGCCGTCAGCTTCAGCATGTTAGCCTTCAGCCTGCCACCACCCATAGAGAAACTGTTGAGCCGTTCCCATCGGTGTTCGGTGCTCATCGAGCACGTGCGTACGAAGCTGGAAGTCCCGCCCGAGCAGCGCGCCGACCTGCTCGACCGAGTACCGTTGGACTTTGAGACCGCTGCAGCGCGTGGGACCCTCCGGCCCAAAAGTGGCCAACACGAAGTGGCCTCGGGGCTGGAGGGCCCTGCGCAGTACTTCGAGATACCGCTCGCGCTCGGCCCGCTCTGTGAGGAAGTGAAAGACGGCTCGGTCATGCCAGACCGCGTAGGCACGCAGAGGCTCGAACTTGGTGATTTCCGCCTCGACCCAATTGACCTGACCCGTTGCCGCTCCAAGGCGAGCACGTGCTTGATCGAGAGCACTGCCAGCAATGTCGAGGACGCTCACGTCTTCGTACCCTGCGTCGAGCAGGTGATCAACGAGCGTTGACGTGCCACCCCCCACGTCGAGGATCGGAGAGATGAGCGGCGTGCCTGTGGCGCGAATCAGTGCCAGGGACCGCGAAGGAACCGGCTGGTACCAAGAGAGTTCCGTCGGCCCCTTGGCTGCGTAGACACGGTCCCAGTGATTCTTCCTAAGGTCGTTCACGCAACAACTCCGCGCTGAAGTCTCACGGTCAGTGCTTCAGCTGCCCCATGAGGAACGAGCGGCGCAGCTGCGATAGGCATTAGACGCATTCAAAAGGTGCGAAGACAGTCGCCCGCCCGGGAGCAGCGCCAGGTGCAATGTTAGGCAGCAGTCCCCGTTGCTCTCAGGTCCCAACTCCAAGCTCCTCCCCCACGCCAAAGGAGGTAGATACCCATCACGATCACAACTAGCGGGATGATCGGCTCGCTGGGCTGCAACGGGAACAGCGCCGGATCGTCAACGACTACATGAACGTACGTCGCGACGACCATAATGCCCATGACCGCGACAACCGCCGGGCGAACATATACTCCGAGAACAAGAGCGATACCTAGGAACACCTCAAGAAAGGGCACGGTCCACCGACTGAGCGTGTAAAACGGGAGGCTCGCAGCCAGCAGTTGTCCGGACCAGGCGTCGGCTAGCATTGGCACCACAAGTTTCATGGCACCGGCCATCAGAAAAAGCACGGCCAAGAGCAACCGGACGATACCTGCCAACTTCTTGTCAGACGTCTTGCGCAGCTTCTGCATTGTCATAGCATGGCCATCCATTCCTGTCACGGGCGACTCCGAAACCTGGACCCTGCCAGTCCCTCGCGTTGGCTCTCCGAATCGTTTGCGCTACGGTCTTACGGTCAGCGTTGTCAGCAACGAATATGGGCCTCACAGTGACAGCGGAACAACGCACGTAGCCGGACGCCGTCACTCACTGGGTCTCGGAGTCCGATGGTGAACAGAAGCACGCCGAGTGGGCACGGAAAATACCTCATTCCCCGATTCTGCAGGAGAGTCGAAATCACGGCGTCATTCCGTTCATGCATGACTGCCTCCAGTGGGGCGTCGAGTGACAAGACCGGATTCAGCCGCACCTAACCGGCCGAATAGAGATCGGTCGAAAGGTACTTCAGGCCCGAGTCACAAAGCAGCGTCGCCACAGTCCGGCCCGGCCCCAGGCGCTCGGCAACCCGGAGAGCGGCCACGACGTTTGCTCCGGAAGATGTACCCGCGAACAAAGCCTCCTCCCTTGCCAGACGGCGGGTCATATCCTCCGCCTCAGAAGTGGAGACTTGCAGGATCTCATCTGCGAGGTCTCCCTTCCACAGCGGAGGGGTGAAGCCTGGACCGACACCTTCGATCTTGTGAGCACCGGGCGCACCACCGGACAGAACCGGCGACTCGGAGGGTTCCACGGCGACGATCCGAATCCCAGCGTACCGAGTGCGAAGGACGCTCGCCACGCCTGAAATGCACTGCGCAGTACCGACAGATTGTACAAAGGCGTCAAGCTGTCCGCCTGACTGCTCCCACAACTCCTCCGCCAAAGGGGCGTAGCCTGCTGCCGCATCGGGGTTGTTGAACTGATCTGCGTAGAACCTTCCCGGCAGCGCGCTGAGTTCCGCAGCCTTGGCCATCATACTTTGGATCAGCTCCTTGGTGGTGCGGCCTCCTTCGCTCGGAATCTCGATGACGGTCGCTCCAAGCGCGCGCATATGGTCACGCTTCTCGCGGCTGAACGCATCCGAGGTGACAAGCGTGATGGCGAACCCTCGAGCCGCGCATACAAACGCGAGGGAAGTTCCGGTGCTACCTCCCGTGTATTCAACGACCATTCCAAACGCCTTCAAACGGCCGGACGCTGCAGCGCCGTCGACGACGGCGAGAGCCATTCGATCCTTCATGCTTCCGGTCGGGTTGTGGCTCTCGAGCTTGACGAGCACTCGTGCGCAACCGCTGGGGACGACACGATGCAACTCCACAAGAGGCGTCCCGCCCACCGAGCCGACGATACTAGTGTTGTCCATCATGCCACCGCCACCTGCACGGTTGTATCACAGCAGTAGTCAGAGTGCGACGAACAGAGTTCCCCGCCATCGAATTGGTCTCTTCTCTTGACATGGCACTTCTTAATGGTGTTAGGCGTCAACTGGCACGACGGCGCCGCCGCTCACGTTCAAGCCGCTCAGCTAGAAAGATCTTCAGAAGTGACTGATACGGAACGTCGTGCCGGTCCGTGTGCGAGCGACTGTTAGGCCCTGTTTGTAGGCGTGTTCGTGCTTCTGATCAGAAATATGAAAGTGAAATCTCATAGCTTGTTGTTCTCTATAGATCGCTCGCTACTCATTCTCTCCTCCAACCGGACGTCTAACTATTCTTAGGCGACAGTTCCCCATAGCGGTTGAAACTCGCACTCACTGCTCCGGCAACGTCGCCAGAAACTCTTCGAGCACTCGGTTGAACTGTTGAGGTTCGTCCACGAAGAGTACGTGTGAGGTGTTTTCGATGATCTCCACGCGCAACTCGGGCCATTGTTCTCGAACGATTTCGGCCTCGGCGACGGCCCAGTCCAACGAGGAATATATGAGGAGCACTGGTCGGTCCAGCGATTTCAAGGCAGGACGGAGATCGGTCGGCCCCATCAGGATCAGATTGGCGATCATTATGGCGGCAGCGTTCGTCGGTGTTGAGAGCGCGGCCTGAGTAACGGTTTCGAGATACTCTTCCGACTGGGGCCTGCGGTGTATCGCCTCGATGAAGCTGCGGGTCCAGTTCGGCCGGTCCACCTGCAGACTGATGAACCTCGACCTGAGTCCCTCGGTGTCCCAGTCGATCTGATAATCCACAAGTACGGCGGCCCGAATGGCGTCGGTCCCGAACTCGTGCGTGTAAACAAGAACTTCTTGCACGGCGAGAGACCAGCCCACCACGACGGCAGGTTCGCCGCCAAGGTGCTCAAGCAGTTCGCCGATGTCGAGCGCCCGACGCGAAGGCTGGTATCCATACGTCGGTTTCTCAGAGCGGCCCTGCCCGCGCGGGTCGAGGGCGATGACGTGATGCGTCGAAGCGAAATGACGAAGCTGGGGCTCCCAGATTTCTGCGGGCATGGTCCATCCCGGCACAAACACGAGGGTCGGTCCGGACCCAGCTTCAAGGTAGTGCAGTTCGACGCCATCGCTCGTCAGGAAGCGGCCGCTCCGAGACTCCACTTGAGCCCATGTGGCCCCGGGGGCCGACATGCATGCGACGGCGAGCAATGTGGCGAGGATGACAATACGCATTCTCATAGCCCTTACCTCCGTTTCAGAAATCAGTGCACCTTGAGCACGTCATCTGGCTCCAGGGTTCGGGTGTTGAAACCGATGTCGAGCATCATGATGTCGCCTAACGGTGTAGCGTTTCAGCGGCGCCGCGCTGAACCGAGCGGCGTCGCTGGAACCTTAAGAGTCTATCTCCAATGTGGGGGCGCCCGCTGCAAATGCTTGTTAGGCGGCTGATCCTCCTGAGGTCCGCTTCGTGCGAATGCCTACGGGCCGCTTGTCACACGTCTCATGGAGTTGACGGTCCGGAGTCCAAGTCGATACGGCGCAGGAGATCACGAAACGCCGGGTCGTCCCGCAGAAAGTCACAGAGTGGGTTGATCTTCGCACTTAGGAGACTGCGGGAACCTGCACGTTCCCTATAACCTCGCTCCAACAGTTCGAGCGTCGTGTCGCGATCGCCGACGCTTGCATACAGCTGACCCGAAACCTCAAGACCTGGCTGCAGACGATCCACAAGCTCCGTAGACAACGTCTGCTGTTGTCCGCTTTCCACCCAGGTCTTCCTGGCGACAAGGAACTCCGCCGCCAATTCCGAAGCCGCGGTCGCGTCCCTACCAGTCCGCACGAACCAAGCTTCGAGGGCTTCCGCCGCAGCCTCGTGACGCCCCATGCGAGTGCAGATGTTCCATAGGTGCTGAAGACTCACAGCGAAATTGGGGTCCGAGTCGAGTACAATCTCTAGCTGTCGGAGTGCTTCCTCGTACTCCCGCGCTTCCATGAGAATGAACGCGAGATTCTGCCGCATGACTGCGGACAAGGGATCAAGTTCCGCGGCTCTCCTTGCTAGGACGAGTGCCTCCTGGGAGCGACCTGACCAAGACATCACGTGGGACTGCCAGTGAAGCGCGTTAACGCTCGACGGGTCCAGCGAGAGAGCGCGTCCCATGTTCTCCTCCGCGGCGGTCCAATCATAGTGATGTATCATCCGGACCCATCCCATCGCCGTCAGGGCATCCGGCTGATCCGGATCGATCTCAAGCGCTCTCATTGCCGCTGCGGTAGACTCCGTTCGCGCCCTCTCCACGTCCGCCGAGGGCGAGTATTCCGGAAGCACGAGATAGGCGTAGGCGAGTCCTGCCCATGCGGCCGCATAGTCTGGATCTAAAGAGACCGCCTGACTAAGGTGATCGATGGCCAAGAGTATGTCCGGCTCCGACCGACGGTTCCACAGTCGGAGTGCACGAAGGTAGTGCTCATGTGCGACGGGATTCCCAGTGGATGTTGACATGATCGCGGCACTCCCGAGCGCCGCCAACTCTACTTCAAGTGCATCAACCACGGCCCTGGCGATCTCTTCCTGGACGTCCAGCACACTGGTTAGTTCGGGCTGAAATTCGCGCGACCAGACGCCACCTTCACCTTGGACCTCTGTCAACTGCGCTCGAATCCGCGCCCTGTTCCCCTCGGTCCGCACGCTGCCTGAGAGCACGTGGGTAACTCCAAGTCGCGCTGCAATCTCACCGATCGTAGCACCCTCCAGTGCGAAGGATGACTCTCTTGCGACCACTCGGAGGTCCGGAACTCTTGCCAGGGCACCGAGGATCTCCTCCGCCAACCCTTCGCCAAACCACTGCTGGTCACGGGACGGGCTCATATCTCGAAACGGCAAGACGGCAAGTGACCGTCTCTCAGTCGCCGGCACGGCGGTAGTCTGGTCCGAGTCGGTGAAACGTCCAAACCCTAGCCACCAGGCGACGCTCGCGACGACCAACAATGAGGCCACCGCGGCCGGATACGGAATCCGCACTCCCTTCCGCGGACTGGAAGGAGCCGAGTCCGTCCGAATTATACCGTCAGGCGTCACGTCATAGAGCCAGGCGAAGCCCACGGCGACAGGGAAACCGACCAGTGCGAGCGCCAGCAGAACGGTGATGACCGACTCAGCGACACCCAAGCGCGGGAGGACGAGGTCCGCGGCTTCGATTACCGCCAAGGCTGCGACTGCGTAGCCAACGGCCACGCGGTAGACGCCGCGTCGCCTCAACTCCTCAACTAACTTTCGCGCTCCGATCAAAGCTTCACTCCAGGATCGTTGGCTGCAGGGCAGCCGCCTAACGGTTTGCGATTCTGCTACCGTGCAGGATAGTTGCGGACGCCCGGAAACTCAAAGACAGTGCCCTTGAAGGGTGCACGGTCAGTAGCAATCGCGTGTTAGGTGGCGATGGCCGGCGAATGAACACGCGTCAGCGAACGTCATTTAGCGAAGTTAGCTATCGCGGACGAAAGGAGAGCATTGAACCTCTTGGGGTCTTCCATCATAAGGAAGTGGCCCACCCCAGACATGATCACCACGTCCATCCCATATCGATTGACAGCCGCGGAATCGGTCGGATACAGAGGTGAGTTGATAAGCCGCACCGGAACCCGAAGGGCGGCGAGCGCGTTGGATCGAGTCGTCGATGGCCAGAGAATGTTGGCTCGCAAAGCTCCCACTCCAACCTCGGGCGGGCCTGAAGCCATGTCCTCAACGATCCATGCTTTGAGAATCGGATCTGATTCAGGAACGAACATTCCGGTCGAGACGAGGTCCCGCATCGCATCGCTGAAGTTTTCCTCGAAGCGTGCGAGAAAACCCTGCATTGCGTCGAGCGTCATACCGGGCGCATCTGGATCCTGGAGCGCATCAACGACTACCAACCCGATCACTTCTTGAGGGGCGATCCGTGCGGCTTCGACGATCACGGGTCCTCCCATCGAATGGCCGACTAAGACCACGCGGTCCAGTTTTAGGCCGTCGATGACCGCCGCGACATCCTCCCCGAACGCGGGAATCGTCCAGTCATCCCGGTTCAGACCCGAATCTCCATGTCCGGCGAGATCGAGAGCCACTGTGCGATGGACTTGGGCGAAGTAATCGAGCTGCTCCTTCCAGTAGTTATGGTCACACGACCAGCCGTGCACGAAGACCACAGAGAGAGGCCCGTCACCGGCCATCTGATAACTAACTTGGACGCC
>Ga0255054_10001898_pt1 | contig 12128 bp, 7 predicted proteins | sample JV7_2_23_MG_FD_188634 | JGI IMG/M metagenome (GOLD analysis project Ga0255054, IMG submission 188634) | Seawater microbial communities from Jervis Inlet, British Columbia, Canada - JV7_2_23 | ecosystem: Environmental > Aquatic > Marine > Inlet | place: Canada: British Columbia | collected... | reverse complement strand
CTCTTCATTGGCATTTCCTTTTATTACCTGCATATCTCCCCCGGTCCTGTTGTCGAATGAGGTGTTTAAACCAATATTTAATTCTGTATTGGGATTAATATAGAGGTAAAATTTTGGATTAAAGTTCAAAGTTTTGGCTTTTGGAATATTTGAGAAGCCGTCATCGTCGGGGTCATATGCTATCTGATTGTTGGCTGATCCATAAATAGATAAGCCAGTTTTCTCAAATTTCTGTGCATAAAAAATATTTCCAGAAGTTCCCAATGCACTCGTCTGATTTAACATCACACTCAATTCAGGTTTTTTCTCTGGTTTAATGCTTACCAGGTTGACCAATCCTGCGATTGCCCCACCGCCATACAAAGTTGAATTGCTGCCTTTAATGAGTTCTACCTGTTTTAGATCGAGAGGCGGAATTTGCATGATGGATAATCCGCCTGCAAAACCTCCATAAAGCGGGAATCCGTCTTTTAGAATCTGAGTGTAACGTCCATCAAGTCCTTGTATCCTAATGCTTAAATTTCCTGAACTTAGAGAGAGTTGCTGCATTTGAACCCCGGTCGTTTCGCTCAACAACATGCCGATATTGGAAGAGTTCATAGCTGCTTTCTCCCCAAGTTCTTCTGAAGTAATGACTTCAATTCTTGTGGGTATATCTTCAATGGTACGAGAAGACCTTGTTGTGGCTATAGTGACTTCTTCGAGCTCCTCCTGGTCTTCTTCCAATTCCACCTTAAATGTTTTATTATTGTCCCGGGGAAAAATCAGGATAATTTCTTCTTCTGCAAAACCCATATATGAAATGCTAATTTCAACTTCTCCGATTGGTAGGTTCTCGAGGATTGCTCTTCCTGCTGTGTCTGTAACCGTGCCTGTGTAAGTCCCATTAACTACTATGTTTACACCTGTCAGGGCCTCTCCAGTCTCTTCACTGACCTCAAATTTTACACTGTTTTGTGCATAAATAAAACTCACAGGAGCGAATAATAGAATGAATATGATTTGAAATTTATTGACAGTATGCGAGCTCATCTTTCAGGCACAATTCTATTCATTGCAAAAATACTGTTAAAAGATATATATTTGAGCCCGAATCAAATCCCAATTACACAATGTTTTTATATAAATCACTCCTGGCCATTCTTGTTTTTCTTATGGTTTCATGTTCAGGGAGGAAAGAGTTCTCCCAGTGGCGGGGACCGGACCGCGATGGTAAATACCCTGATACAGGTTTGTTGAAAGAATGGCCGGATGATGGTCCGGATATGTTGTGGTCTTTCGAGGGACTGGGTGCCGGGCATGGTAGTGTCAGTTTAGCAGGGGACCGCTTATTTGTGCTGGGAATGCTGGATACAATTGGTGTGATTTTCTCTTTCGATCTGCAGGGCAATCTTTTATGGCAGAAAGAATACGGGCTGGAGTGGTCAACAAATTATGTAGGAACCCGGTCAACACCTACGATCAAAGACGGATTGCTATATTTTGTAAGCGGACAGAGTGTGGCCTACTGCATGGATACAGATACCGGGGAGCTTATCTGGAGTGTGGATATGCAGGAGAAATTTGACGGCAGGCAAATCAGGTGGGGTATGGCGGAATCTCCCCTGCTTGACGGGGACCGAATTATCCTGACCCCTGGTGGAGTTGAGCATAACGTAGTGGCCCTTGACCGTTTTTCAGGAGAGGTCATCTGGACCAGCAAGGGGAACAGTGAACAATCGGCCTATTGTTCACCCATCCTGGTCCGGCATAACGATACCCGGCTTATCGTCACCATGACATCCAAATCAGTCATCGGAATTGATGCGGATAATGGCGATGCCTACTGGAGAATAGAACACAGGCAGGGTAATAAAATAAATGCAAACAGTCCCGTGTATAGTGATGGCATGGTGTTCTGTGCAAGTGGTAGTGCGGATACATTGGAAGGCCACGTTATGATCAGGCTTTCAGATGACGGTAAAAAGGCTGAGGCCGAATGGCGCAATGAGGAAAGGTTCAATCTGCTGGGTGGGCTTATCCTGCATGAGGGATATTTATACAGCTCGACTTTCAATAAAAAGGAATTCTATTGCATGGATGCCAAAACAGGTGATGTCAAGTATGTTTCGGACCAGGTGTCCGGGGGAGCAACTATTTATGCTGATGGACTCTTTTATTGTTATGGAACGGACGGTGTTTTGGCCCTGGTTGAGGCAGATGAGAATAGATGCAGGGTGATCAGCAGTTTCAAGGTGGAGATGGGGACCGGGCAGCACTGGGCACACCCGGTCATTCATGAAGGGAAATTATATATGCGCCACGGTGATGCCCTGATAAGTTACAATGTTGCAGGAAAGTAAAATGACATTATACTGCCATGATCCGTAATTATCTACTGACCGCTCTTCGGAATATTTTCAGGCAAAAAGGGTATACGATGATCAATGTAACGGGACTGGCCATTGGTATCGTCAGTTGTCTGTTTATTGTATTTTATATCCAGGATGAATTCAGCTATGACCGGTTTCATGATAAAGGGGACAGGATATACCGCCTGTTATTCGATTACACCAGCCCGAATGGAGAAGTCTATTCTCATTCCATCGGTCCCTACCGGCTAGCAGAGGAGCTAAAAAGTCGTTTTCCCGAGATAGAGAAAGCATTCAGGCTATCTTACCCCATTCCCCTACCTGTACGGTCCGGTGAGATTGAATTCATAGAAGATAATGTTATGATGGCCGATCCGGACATTTTCAATGTCTTCTCCTTTGAGATGCTCAGGGGGGATCCGGCATCGGCACTGTCAGAACCATTTACCTGCGTTATTTCTGAAGAAATGGCGTTCAAATTTTTTGGTGAAGATGATCCCCTGGATAAAACCCTATCCCTGCCCATTCCCGCCGGTGAAAATGAGACGCGGATTACCGGAGTATTCCGCACCTTTCCTACAAATTCCCATATCCACCCTGATATGCTTGCATCCATGTCATCTGCAGAATACATTTTTAACGACCGCCAGAAATTCAACTGGGGTGAAGGAACAGTGGCATATTACGTTCTGATGTCAGAAAAGCATATTTCTGACAGCCTTGAAGCAAAATTTCCGGCACTGATCGAAGAAGTATTTGGGGATGGGGCTTCAGAAAGAGTGCGGTACTGGTTGCAACCACTTTATGATACTCACCTTAAATCAAATCTCAGGTTTGATTTCGAGCCTTCAGGAGACATTCAAACAATTTATATATTCTCAATTGTTGCCATCTTCATTCTCCTGATAGCCTCCATTAACTATATGAACCTGGCAACAGCCCGTTCGGCAAGAAGGGCACGTGAAGTGGGACTAAGGAAAGTGGTTGGTGGACATAGATATCAGCTCATCTGGCAATTTCTTGGCGAATCTGTTTTACTTGTTGTTCTGTCTATGGTGATTGTGGTACTTTTTGGACAGATGTTGCTGCCTTATTTCAATAATATATCCGGTAAGGATTTCAGTCCGGATATAATCCTGACATGGAAGGTGATGGGCGGTCTTTTACTGGCTGCCATTGTAATCGGGATTCTGGCGGGCATCTACCCTTCTTTTTTCCTGTCCAGGTATAGTCCCCTGAAAGTCTTATACGGAGATAATAAGGCCGGAAATGCAGGCTTCACCTTGCGAAAAATACTTGTGGTCCTCCAATTCAGTATTTCCATTGCGCTGATTATTTCCACCATTACAGTCTTCAGCCAGTGGAGGTTCCTGAGCAAGAAGAAACTGGGGATAAACCCGGAGAATGTCCTGCTCATCCCCCGTCCCACCAATGATTATTACACATATAAACAGGAAATACTGAAAAATCCCAGGATCCTGAATGTGACAAGTTCGAATAAAAGACTGACCGATGGACTTACAAGCAACCTTGGATATAAGGCGGAAGGACTCCCTGAAGATGAAAATCCATCTATTAAGATTGTTACAGTTGATTTTGACTTTTTTGAGACCCTGGAAAACCGGATCGTGGAAGGAAGAAGTTTCTCTGAAGAATTTTCGATGGATTCGGTATCAACCTTTATCCTGAATGAAACGGCCGTCAGGGATATCGGCTGGGAAGACCCCATAGGGAAATGGTTTGAAACATCGACACTTGACCCGGCTACCGATAACTGGAGAACAAGAAGGGGAACAGTTGTTGGAGTAGCTGAAGATTTCCATTTCGAATCTGTGCATAATACCATCCAACCGATCTGCTTTTTTGTGGATAAATTCTGGGTTAACTGGATGTCCATCCGGATCGCCTCCGAGAATATGCCCCAAACCATTGCATTCCTCGAGGAGGAATTCAATAAGCTAAATTCTGATTACCCCTTCGATTTCAGTTTCTTTGAGGAGGAGATTATTGCCCTGTATTCAAGCGAGCAGAGATTCTTCCAACTGTTCATCATATTTGCCCTGCTTGCGATCATTATTGCTTCGCTGGGTATCCTGGGACTGGCGTCCTACTCAGCAGAACAGCGCACCCGGGAAATCGGCATCCGTAAGGTGGCCGGATCGAGCATCAGGAGGATCCTACTGCTCATAACCAGGGAGTTTTTCATCCTGGTACTCATCGCAAACCTGATCGCCTGGCCGGTCGCCTGGTATTTCATGCGAAACTGGCTGATGGATTTTCCATACAAGATAAAATTGGGACTCTCGATATTCCTTCTCTCTGCCCTGCTGGCGCTGATAATTGCCCTGCTTACGGTTATCTACCAGGCCTGGCGGGCTGCCTCCCAGAATCCAGCAGATGCCCTGAGGTACTGAAAGGCAGCACCGGAAGGATTCATGCAACACTGCAAAAATCTGTTTCACTATATCTTAATTCACTAATTTTCTATTTCTGTCAGGCCATTGAGTTGCAGAGAATGACTGGCCCAGCACTCGGCTCGCCCTGTCATTCATTACGGGAGGCTGTATGTGCACCACGGGGATGCCCTGATGTGTTATGACATCTCCTAAACTGTATTCAGAAATTGGTGTACAAACATTACCGCCATTGAACCTTCGCCAACAGCGGAGGCAACCCTTTTAACCGAACCATGACGGACATCGCCAGCAACAAAAATTCCTTTCGAACTTGTTTCAAGCATCTCGGGAGTTTGATATTTTGCAGATGCTGATGCACCTTGTCTATTTGAATCTATGTCCTGACCGGAGAGGATAAATCCATGTGAATCCCTTGCGATCACATCTTCCAACCAATCTGTGTGTGGCACTGCTCCAATAAATATAAAGAGAGCGTTTGCCTTTACTGTTTCCTCGGTCTGGCCATTCTCTCGAGTGAGGATAAGTGATTCCAGCCGATTTGAACCTATTGCTTCTTTAACTTCTGTTTCTGTCGAGACTGATATGTTTTTGGTAACCTCAATCTGTTCAATCAGGTATTGTGACATGGTAGCTGAGATGGATTTGCCGCGGACAAGCAGGGTTACGGATTTTGCAAATCTTGAAAAATACATGGCAGCCTGCCCTGCTGAGTTCGCTCCACCGATAATATAAACATCCTTATCTTTTACTAATCCTCCTTCGCTCATGGCTGCTCCATAATATATTCCTGCACCAGTTAACTCATTAATACCTTTTGCATCAAGCTTGCTGTATGAAACGCCTGTAGCAATCAATAATGATTTGCAGAGCAATTCATTACCATCTCCAAGGACGACTTTTTTTGCTGGACCGTCAGCATTTAGTCCCACTACTCTTTGGGCTGTAAGTATTTCTACTCCCAGGCGGCGGGCCTGTGTAACTGCCCTGTTGGCGAGTTCAGTACCCGACAAGCCCCCTGGGAATCCCAGGTAGTTCTCAATACGAGAACTCATGCCTGCCTGTCCGCCAGGGGCCTCCTGCTCAACAACCAGGGTCTTTAAGCCCTCGGAAGCACCATATACGGATGCTGCTAAACCAGCCGGACCGGCACCAACAATTACCAGATCATAGAAGGGTTGATCAGCAATTGTTTGAAGTCCGACTTTTTCTGCGATTTCACGATTTTCAGGTCTTTCAATTGTCGAACCATCAGGAAAAATTAAGTATGGTAAGTCAGGGGCTGGTTCACCCGCAGCCTTTAAAAGCCGAATGGCTTCTTCATTCACTTCAACATCAAGCCATTGATAAGGGATATTATTTCGAGCCAGAAAATTTTTAACCTGATGAGAAGCAGGATTCCACTGGTAACCAACTATGCGGATCCCTTCAAAAGGAGGAGGATTGTTTACACGCCAGTCATTCAGCAAATCAGTAAGCATCGGATAGAGTTTATCTTCCGGCGGATCCCACGGTTTTAGGAGGTAGTAATCAAGTCCAAGTTTATTAATTGATTCAATAGCTGCATCGGTATCTGCATATGCAGTAAGTAAAACCCTTTGAGCATCTGGATAAATTTCAATGGCTTCTTCTAAAAATTCCGTACCATTCATTTCCGGCATTCGCTGATCCGTTAAGAAAAGAGCTATCTGATCATCACGTTGTTTTAGCTGGTTTACTGCTTCCAATGCTTCTTTCCCTGAATAGGTCTTGATTATTTTATATTCTTTGCCATATTGTCTTTTTAAATCACGCTCAATGGTGTTACTTACCTGAATATCATCATCTACGGTCAGAATTATTGGTTTTGCCATATTTATCGGATATCTTAAATATTATTTTTAGACTGCATCATTTTCCAATGGTAGTTTAACTTCAAAACAGGTTTCCCCTTGTCCGGATTGGACAGAGATCTTTCCTTTATGCTTCTGGACTATAATATTATAACTGATATTCAAACCCAGTCCGGTTCCTTCTCCCGGGGGTTTGGTTGTAAAAAATGGATCGAAAATCTTTCCCTGGATCTCTTTGGGGATCCCGGGACCTGTATCTTTGATTTGAACTACCAGCCATAGCTCTTCCTTAAAGGTTTTAATTACAATTTCTCCCTTGCCATTCATTGCGCTAGCCGCATTATCAATTATATTCGTCCACACCTGGTTAAGTTCGCTACCATAAGCCTGAATATGCGGAAGGCTTTCATCGAATTCTTTCTGAACCGTTATCCCATCTTTAAGCTGGCTTCGCAACATTACCAGTGTGTCATTTAATCCCTCATGAATATCCACAGATTGTATTGGTGCTTTGTCAAGATATGTGTAAGACTTCAGTGATTTTACAATTTCTGTGATCCTACCGGTTCCCTGTCCTATTTCCTCCAATAGATTATGAGTAACATAAATACTTTGCAGGGTTGAAAGAATGGTTGGAAACTTGTCCCCGGAAAAATTCTCTGCAAGAATTGATAAATCTTTAACAGAAAAATTTAAACTAACCAGCATGGAGGCAAGGTCCCACGGGTCTTCAATATTTTGGTTTTCCAACCAGGATTCTATTTCGGTTTCACGATCACTGCGTTCGAGCGAGTCCATTTCAACAGGCTTTTTGACATTGATATAAATCTGGCCTTTAATAGCACTATAATTTTCCAGCTGTTGCTCAGAAAGGTTCATCTGGCCAAGTCCAAACAATAGTTTTTCAAATTCCAGAATTATGTCCTGCAGCTGTTTTGAACCACGAAGGGCAACCGATGCCGGATTATTCAGCTCATGCGCCATTCCGGCGCTTAACTTACCCAGTGTAGCTAATTTTTCACTCTGGCGCAGCATAACCTCTTGTTGCAAATAAGCTAACTCCAGTTCACGGTTTGTGCGCATCAATTCTATCACATTATCTTTCCTTTTAAAAAAGAAAAAAAGCACCAGGAAAACGATAAATGATACGGTCCCTATATTTATTATAAAGAAAATCGTTACAAGCAATTCCGGAAGATTGTTTTCTGTTCTTAAGTAGGGCTGGATAAATCCACTAACTAAAATCAATAATACAAATGCGATGAACCAATAAACAGCCAGCCGGACCTGCCCGGATAATAACGCTGCAATCGGAGCGAAAAACCCCCAGATTATCACGACAGACCCGATTATAAATCCACCGAGTGAAGCCATCAATAGAAAAGGTAAAGTCAAAAACATTAAGATCTGACTAAACCTGAAAAATTGATAGATTTTATAGACTCTCAGTACCAGCAAGGACAGGATGGTTACTGCTGCAAAGGTAAGTGGAATTGATCCGGCCAGATATTCTCCAAACGAAAGATAAATAATTCCCCAGATAATGGCGGCCACACTAACCATTATCGCTGAAACCAGCTGTACTGATTTATAGAGATGTGTCTCATCATCATCATCCGCATTTACTAAAATTTTCTCAACCAGTAAGAGAATATTCTGCCATAAGTTTAATTCATTAACAGAACCTTCAGTATTTTTCATCTGATATTTTATCAATTAGCGCAGAATTACTTGGGTAGCTGACCATCATTGGTTTGAGCAATCCACAATTATTTCTCATAATGATATTTGGTTAGAATCGCGTTCACCTCTTGCCATGTAAACCTGTTTAACTGTACAATATTGGCCTTTGATTTAAATGAGGAAGGTATTATTCTCTTAGCTTCCTCCTTGTTTTCTACTTCAACTATCATCCATGCTTTATGCACATCGTCATTACATCCCCACTCTGCATTCGTCAGAAAATGAGAACCGGATGAGAGAAAGATCTTGGCTGCAAGGGCACATTCGATTTCTTCTTTTTCATGATAAACTTCAATGAGAAACTTTTCCATTTTATTACTCCTTTCCATATTATTCTATTATTATTTGATTTTAAGCAAATTGAATTTACAATAATAAATACATGTAAAGCCTGGTTTGTTTAGAATGGAATTAGAATTAATTCGCAATGGAAATAGGATATTCAAAAGAAATGAGATTATCTATAATTTTAAAAGAAGGTACAGCCACCCTGACAAGTATTGGTAATTTAGAATTAATTTTAATCCTGATTGAACTTATTAAGACTAAATTAATATATAAAGGTTTGTCCATGAAGTATTTCACTGGTATTGAAAAAAAAACTTACATTACAGCATAAACATATTGGGATCATTATGAAAACAACCATAAGAAATGTCATTTGTATCATTGCTTTTACGACACTACCGGCAATATGCCAATTTGCATCCATGCATGCACAGGAATTTGTGAAGTCCGATTTCATGGTTTCTGATCTCACCGGCCTCAACTATCGAGCGCCCCAACTTTCTGTAAGTAAAAAGGGCGACATGGTTGTTGTATGGGAAACGACAGGAAGTGGGGGAGGAATCTGGTTTAAGACGATATCTTCCCTGGGTACCCAGTTAAGCGAGCAAAAGTTGGTAAAAAGCCCCTTTTATCATAATGCGAACAGGGTGGCCCATACCGACAGCGGAAATTTCATGATAATGTTTGGCGAAGATGTGAGCCATTGGAGAGTTTATGGACAGATTTATGACCGTAATGGGAATGAAATTGGAGATACCATGAAAATATCTCGCAACACTTCCGAGAAGATCAATATGTATTTTGCATCCCTTTTTGCAGATCGCAACAACCAGTTTGGGGCATTCGTTCCAGGATTTGACAGCATGATGGTGGAGAAGATTTCTGGAACAGGTGAGTTTGTTGGGAATACCATTGTATTAAAACCCGGCATGGATAATGTTCAAAAACTTACGGGCGTAATGACCCGGTCAGGGAATTACATCATGATCTGGATTGATATAATTGGCGGAAACATCCATGGACTTCGTTATACCCCAGAAGGGATTCCCATCGGGGAAATATTCCAGGTCAGCCAGAAAGAAGATAACAGCTACATTCAAAGTATTGCCATGGGCCGCGACACATCTGGAAATTTTGCAGTTGGATGGTCCACTAATATAGACACCATAACATATATGTATTCTCAACTATTCAATGCAGAGGGGGTAAGTGTAGGCTCAAATACAAGGATTTCAGATGAGCAGTCCAACTTTATTCATGCAAGCGGGAAAATGAGCATCAGTATGGATGTGGATGGAAAGTTTGTTATTGCGTGGCCGGACAACCGAGGCAATGACACAACTTTTATATATCTGCAACAGATGGATAACCAGGGGGAACGAGTCGGGGGTAATTACCGGGCGACGTCCATCAATAATAATACCCAGCCCGGCATATCTCTGCCAGCGCAGGTTCATCCATGTGTACATATTCTCCGTGATACCATCTACCTGGCATGGGCAAATTACAACCAGGATGTTAGCACCAGAGTGAACATATTTGCTAACATACAGAAATGGATGCCGGATGTCACCGGAATAGATCAACAAGTTCTCATTCCTGTAGAAACCAATGTTTATCCAAATCCCTCAGCTGGAATATTTACGCTAAATATAGAACACGATTATTCCGGCCAGTTGGAACTGGAGGTATATAATGCCTCAGGGGCATTGGTCAAGCGGGAACTCAGGTCCTGGTCCGGCCGGGAAACAACCATTGATCTTTCAGCAGCACCAGAGGGTATGTATTACCTGAATATCAAAGGAGATTCATTCAAATCAACAACACCACTGATTATCATAAAATAAAAGGCTGGATGGGTGCAATATTAATTTTATACTTGGTTGATCTTTATCAGCTAGGATCTATTTTTCAACAATTTAGGTAGATAACTCATGTTTTCATGAATGATTAATTTTCAAATTATAGATTTTGATACGTGACTTTATTTAGATTAAATAAATTTATGATTGTTGGTCGATGAAGTATAACACTGATATTTAAAAAATGACTTACATTACAACATAACTAAATATGTAACATGATGAAAATTAACATAAGAAATGTCATTTGTATCATAGCTATTGCAACGTTAACGGCACTATGTCAAAATGCATTCTTACATGCACAGGACTATGTGAAGTCCGATTTCAGGGTTTCAGATCTCAGCGATTTTATCTATTATGCGAACCAACTCTCAGTAAGCAATACAGGAGACATGGTTGTTGTATGGGAAACAACCGGATCAGGGGAAGTCTCGTTCAAAACTATTACTTCCCAGGGAAGCCAGTTAAGCGAGCAAAAGTTGGTAAAAACTCCATCTAGCGTTAGTAGGACCAGGGTGGCCCATACTGACAGCGGGAATTTCATGATAATGTATGCCGGGTATGATGGTGCATGGTCTGTTTTTGGACAGGTTTATGACCATAGCGGAAATGAAATAGGAGATACCCTGAGAATACAACGCAACTCTGACGAAATGATCCAGATATATTATTCTTCCCTTTATACAGATCGGAGCAACCAGTTTGGGGCTTTCCTTCCAGGATCTGACAGCATGATGGTTGAGAAAATTTCGGGAACAGGGGATTTTGTCGGGAATACCATTGTTCTAAAACCCGATGTGTCTTATGTGCAAGACATGACTGGACTAATGACCCCTTCAGGAAATTATATCATGGTCTGGCTGGATGGAATTAGCGGAGAAATCCATGGTCTAAAATATACCCCAGAAGGAGTACCTGTCGGGGAATCCTTCCAGGTTAATCAAGTAGAAGAGTACCGCTATATCCAAGATATTGCAATTTCGTGTGACACAAGCGGTAATTTTGTGGTTGCATGGTCTGAAATAAATGACACTAGCACGGTAATGTACTCGCAACTATATAGTGCAGATGGGATTAGTGTAAGCGCGAATACCAGGATCACAGATGAGCAGTCCAACATTAATGAATCAAGCGGAAGAATGAGCATCGGTATGGATGTGGATGGGAAATTTGTTATTGCCTGGGCGGATTTCCGGACCAATGACACATCTTTTATCTATTTGCAGCAGATGGATAACAAGGGGGAGAGAGTCGGTGGCAATTACCGGGCGACATCTGTCAATAATCATATCCAGGGCACGATTCCTATGCCAGAACAGATAAGTCCAAGTGTGAAAATTCTTCGGGATACCATCTATCTGACATGGATGAATTACAACCAGAATCTTCACATTAGGCAGACCATTTATGCCAATATGCTGAACTGGATGCCGGATATCACCGGAATAGATCAGCAGATTCTCATTCCGGTTGAGACCACCGTTTTTCCAAATCCCTCAGCTGGAATATTTACATTAAATATAGATCATGATTATTACGGCCAGCTGGAACTGGAGGTATATAATGCCTCAGGGGTCCTGGTCAAACGGGAAATCAAGTCCTGGTCCAGCCGGGAAGCAACCATTGATCTTTCAG
>Ga0255054_10001895_pt1 | contig 12134 bp, 9 predicted proteins | sample JV7_2_23_MG_FD_188634 | JGI IMG/M metagenome (GOLD analysis project Ga0255054, IMG submission 188634) | Seawater microbial communities from Jervis Inlet, British Columbia, Canada - JV7_2_23 | ecosystem: Environmental > Aquatic > Marine > Inlet | place: Canada: British Columbia | collected... | reverse complement strand
AGGTCCGAATTAATGCGCAGCTAATTGATGCCTTGAAAGAGCATCATGTTTGGTCTGAGACCTATAATAGAAAGTGGACGGACTTACTGTCCATATTGGATGAAATAACTTTGCAAACCGCAAAGTCAATCACCTCTGAAGTAGGTTTGCCGTATCCGGAAGATCCAACTTTAAAATCAACAACTAATTTAGAGGCCTGGTTATTGGGTCAAAAAGCAAATATGCACTTTGATCAATTTACCAAAGAAGATAATGCCAAGACAATTGACTTGCTGAAACAGGCAATTGAAATAGATCCTAATTTTACTGTTGCCTATAGTTTCTTAGCAAATGCTCTCATTATGGACGCAAGGTTTCGATGGGCGGCATCTCCAAAGGAATCAATGAAGCAAGCGAAAGAGATGGCTCTGAAAGCTATTGAAATTGATGACTCTGAGGCATACGCTCATCAAGCTCTTGGAGAACTATATTTAACACAAAGAAATTATGACGATGCGCTAGTTGAGTTAAAAAAGGCGGTTGATTTAAATCCTAATGACTATTTTGGGTTTGTACGCCTGGCACGATGTCTGCTTTTTTCAGGACAGGCAAAAGAAGCACTTCCTGTTATTAAGGAATCTATGCGCATAAATCCAAAATATGGCTGGCTTAGTCCAGCTGTTTTAGGAAGGGTCTATTTTCATATGGGCCAGTATGAGGAAGCGCTAACTCAGTACAAAGAGGTTTACGAGATGTGCAGTAGGGGCGATTGTGCCATGTGGCTTGCCCATCTCTATCTTGCAATGGTTTATGGTATGATAGATCAGGAAAAAGAAGCAGGTGATCACACTCAAAAACTTCTTGAAATTATACCTAAGTTTAACCTTGAATATCGGCGTAAGGTAAGTATTTTTAAAAATAAGGAGAATACTGACAGAGAAATTGAAGGGCTCCGCAAAGCAGGAGCACCTGAGCATCCACCTGCATAAAGATGTTTCATATGATTTCGTCTCTAATACTGGCTTTTCGTAGTTCTAAAACCTGCAATATCTCCAACTAATCAAAGGTTTTTAGGGCTATAAAAAAGTTGTGATATCCTCAAAAATAGGGATGATATCACAGGTTATGGCGTTTCTTTGATTATCTCAATATATCGGTACTCTGGAATTATCGTTTATATTTGACTCAACCCCCTGGATTGGGTATAAAACCATATTAGAATAATTCTGATTTCTCTCTCCATCTTAACTGAAACGACCATTCATCTACCTAAACGAATTTGATTGCCCATCTGATCTCGTATTCCTTTGATTGATTTAATCCCTGTTTCTTTCCATTCTAACATTAATCAAGGAGGTGAATATGAGAACAATTATCACCATTGCGACCCTGTTTGTAATGTTCGCTTCAGTGGGGCTTGCAAACAGCGAAGAAGCCAAAGAACCAACGCTTTATACGGCCTACAATATCTGGAAGGCTTCAAAAATGAAGTGTATCAATTTTAAGCAAGGCACTGACATAATCCCCGCTGGCACGGAGGTCAACGACGTTCGTTTATGGGACCAATCTAGAGATTCTCCCTTATATTTTACAACAGTCAAAGATGGTCGGAAATACACCATTGGTTTCACCAATAGATGGCATCCGAAAAAATCGATGGAAAATTACCGGGACATGATGTTTACCACCAAAAATTTTGAGGCACTAACTGAGGGGCTGAGCGAAATGGAAATTGACGCTATCAAGAAAGGCGTTTTAGTGAATGGGATGAGCAAAAGAGCAGTTTTAATCTGTTATGGTCCCCCGCCGGAGCATTATACCCCTAATCAGAATGCAAGCACCTGGTATTATTGGGCCAATAGGAAGGATAAAATAGAAATAAAGTTTGACCCGGACGGCAAGCTTGCTTTAGGCGACCAGAGCAGGCAAATGGATATTAAAAAGGAGAGTAAAAGTGAAACTATGGCTTCAAAATCCCAGTCAAGCAGTGCATCAGAGACTCAAGTTGCTGCAATTCCAAAGATTAAAGTAAATAAAAATGAACCATGGACTGGTGTATGGAAAATAGAATCGCCTGGAAGAAGTGATACTTGGGGACTTAAACAACGTGGTCAAACGGTAGTATCTTCTAAAGGACATCACATGGAAATAAAGGCCAAAGTTAACGGAAATCGTTTAAAAGGATGGGGAGAAGCCGGTGGTATTTACTACCGTTTTGATATAAAAATATCCACAGACTATATATCATTCGAAGGAAAAATGGATTGCCCTGTGAATAGAACCTGTCTCATAATAGGTAAGAGGAAAGAATAAATAAATTTTGTGGTACAGTTATATTCTGAATATCTGTGTGCAAACGGCTCGATATGAATTTTGAAACATACAAACATTTATCTATGATATGTGGATACTTGCTATTTAGCTCTGGCTTCTTTTCAGATCTAAAACTTGCTATATCTCCAACTAATCAAAGGTTTTTGATGCCATAAAAATGTTGTGATTTATTCGCATATCTGTACTTTCGGTATTTTTCAGGTATTCTCAATATATCAGTACTTACGTGATATTTGGTTTTCTGCCAAGATACCCAAAAATAAACACCCCATAATTAGCACATAGTATACTTACTTTGTTTGTCCTTGACCTCCTAAGCTCGTTTATCTATAAATAATAGTTACAACACACCATAATTGCACACATTTTCGATATGAAACCTTAAAAAGAGGGTTTTTTATGCCTCAAGAAGGTTTTAAACGCAAACTCACTGCTATTCTCAGTGCTGATGTCGAAGGTTACAGCCGCCTCATGGGTGAAGACGAGGAGGCTACAATTCGGACACTGACGACCTATCGAAACGCCATAGCAAAACTTGTCCAGCAATACCGAGGTCGGGTCGTGGATTCCCCGGGTGACAACATTCTTTCTGAATTTACCAGTGCAGTAGATGCGGTAAATTGCGCCGTGGAGATCCAGCGGGAGCTTGCTGAGCGTAATGCCGGTCTACCGGATAGCCGCAAGATGGAATTTCGTATCGGTGTCAATGTTGGAGATGTGGTTCAGGAGGAGGAACGAATCTACGGAGATGGCGTCAACATAGCTGCCAGAGTAGAGAGTATGTCTCAAGCCGGAGGGATATGTATATCCGGCAGAGCATACGATCAGGTTTCGAATAAACTGGGATTGGAATACGAAAATCTCGGAGAACATCAGGTCAAAAACATCAGCACACCGATACGTGTCTACCGGGTACTGTCTTTTCCGGGTGCAGCTACTCATAGAGTAATTCAGGCAAAGCATACTTTTAAAAAGAAGTGGCTTTGGGTAGCGGTTTCCACCATAACCATATTATTAATTATTTTTGTTGGTTTATACTGGAAATACTACCATCTTCCCGCTCCTATCGAAATTGACTCTGGAAGCAAAATGGCATTCAATTTATCCGAAGGCCCCTCCATTGCGGTACTCCCTTTTGTCAATTTGAGCAAAGACCCCGATCAGGAGTATTTCTGTGACGGAATAACAGAAAATATTATCGCGGTCCTTTCTCACATCCCACAGTTAATGGTGATTGCTCGCAATTCGACATTTGCCTATAAGAGCAAGTCAATAAATGTTCAACAAATAGGGCATGAGTTAGGTGCACAATATGTGATAGAGGGCAGCATTCAAAAGTCTGAGGACCGGGTTCGAATTACGGTTCAACTTATAGATACAAAATCTGGACACCATATGTGGTCTGAGCGCTACGATAGAGAATTGAAAGACATCTTCAAATTGCAAGATGAAATCGCTATTGAAATTGCGAAGGCTATGCAAATACACATAACAGAAGGAGAAATAGTAAAAACGAGATTTGAAAACATTCTTGATTTGAAGACTTACATTAGAGCTTTAAAAATCCTGGAGCATATTCGCCACAACACTAAAGAGAGCAACACTCTGGCACGAAAAGAAGCTGAAGAACTTATTTCATTGCATCCTGAGGCTTTCGAGATTTACACCTTGTTAGGTCTTGTTTACGTTCAGGGTATTGAGTTAGGAACATGCAAATCTGATCTGATTTGTTTTGGAAAAGCCACAGAAGCAACTCGAAAAGCGCTCTCCTTTGATGCGAATAACTCGGATGCACACATCTTAGCAAGCTGGATTTTTTTAATGAGAAAAGAGCATGAAAAGGCGATTGCAGAGGCTAAAAATGCAATTATGCTTAATCACAATAATGCTGACGCATATTTAATGTTAGGATGGGCGCTCATCCTTTCTGATCGATCAGTTGAAGCCATAGGGGTTTTAAAAAGGGCAATTCGTCTCAATCCTATTCCACCTGCATTGTATTTATCAAATTTAGGATGGGCATACCGAGTATCAAAACAGTATGAGAAAGCAATAGAAACGTATAAAAAGTGTCTCAGACGCAAACCCGATTTTTGGCTGGCATATGTAGGATTAGCTTTATCTTACACTTTCTCAGGGCGTGAAAAGGAAGCAAGAGCAGCAGTAAAAGAAGTTCTAAATTTAAATCCAGATCATTCTATAACATTGTTGAAAAAGGGAAATCCATATAAAAACCAAGCTGAAATTGAGCGTGTCGTTGAAGCTCTTCGAAAATTAGGGTTACCTGAGTAACCAGCATACAGTTTTCTATATATCTGCAACAGAAAAGCATTTTCAAAATTTCATGTATCTCCAACAAATCAGCACTTTTGAAGGCCTTGAATTTTTTGTGATTTATTCGCATATCTGTACTTTTGGTATTTTTCAGGTATTCTCAATATATCCAAACTTGACGTTACACTGGGATAATGGCAAATCACTTGCAAAAAACCAAAATGGAAAAGAGATTGAACAAGGAATAAAACCATGGATAAGAAATGGCTGATTGCAATTGTGCCAGGCGTTTTGGCATTGGTTTTGGGCGCTTTTATTGTAGCGCTTTTTTTGGTAAAGATTTTATGGGCGTGGACAATTCCAGACCTATTTCGAGGAGCTGTTGACCAAGGGTTGATTGCGAAAGAAATATCTTGGTATACTTCACTTAAGGTTGCTATCTTTGTTGCTGCATTGGCAGGAATAGCAGGTATTCGGCGAGGCGAGAAATCATAATTTTCAAAAGAGCCTTTGAAATATTTGTGATATCTTTGCGATCTTGAATATATTCTCAATCACCGCTCACCAGCAACAGTGCTCTAAATTATAAAATATGAAACTAAGACCTGCCACAAAAGAAGATTACGATGTTCTTTTCGAACTCTTTAGTGAGGTACAAACGTTACATTATGATGGTATGCCTGATTTTTGCAGACCGGCTAAAAAAGATAAATTTTTTTATGCTTATTTTGATGAGGTCATAAAAGGTGAAGACAAACATTTGATCATAGGCTTTGATGACGATAAACCATTCGGATATATTTATTATGTGATCAGCAAGCTTCCGCAAAACGTTTATAGAACAGAAGAACGAATCATGTACATTAATCAGATAGTTGTTAAAAAAAGCTATCAGGGAAGAGGACTTGGAAGAGCGCTGATCAATCATGCAATGCAGGTCGCCAAAAAAGAGAAAATAAAAAAAATCGGGCTTGATGTCTGGCTTTTTAACACAGGTGCGATTAAATTTTTTGAAAACCAAGGGTTCTCCGCGCATAACCAAATCATGTGGCATAAAATAGCAGAATAGTCTAATTGGTAATGGATTGAATTATAAAATTCATCTCCAACGGATCACAACTGAACCTCAATTTCCGGTATCTGCATAGTATCTGCAAAAAATCGGGTCTCTCAAAAGTACTGATACTGTAAACATATCACAGGACAAACACCTTTTGAACTATCGGCAAAAATCACATGAATAAACGCTCGACAAAACCGTTGATATCTCCAACTAACAACAGCTTTTCGAAGCCTGAAAATTTTTGTGATATCCCTTTTTTGACAAGATGACACTCACATCTGATACCACCATGATTCAGCCGATATGAACTTAAAATCCATTTTGGATATCGGTTTGTAATCCAAACTTTTAAGGGTGAATCCGACCCCATGGATTCGCCCTTTTTATTTGCCTAAAGCCGTATATCTCGGGACTCCGATTTGACATTAAGCCAAAAAATCCGATAGGGTGCATGTATCAGTTTGGTATATGCAATTATTTCGTAAATTTTGGAACCTTTGATTATCTCAATATATCACCAGTTTCCAGAATCCTTAATTTTAGTTGAAAAAATTTATCGATTTGTATATAAACGCATCATTGCACTCCATAATTCTCCTATTCGACCTGACCAGAGGCCGTTTTTCAACCAAGGTCCCGCAGATGAATATTTCCGTAATGGAGAATCTAAAATGAAACCTCTGATAATGTTAACAATCGCGGGTGTGATACTGTCTATTTGGTGTTCGACTGCGCATGCTGACAGACTTTACACATGGGAAGATGATAAAGGCGTAACCCATATCACTAAAGAGCCGCCTCCTCAAAAGACTAAACTGATAGATACCATGGATTATACGGTGCCACCTGCCCAAAAGAATCAAGCCACCGGCAAACAGGTATCAAATGAGGGCGAAAGTTCGCAACCGCAACGAAGTGAGGCCCGGGAAAGAAAAAAAGTCTCGGGAGCAAAAGAAGCAACCGAGGAGGTTGAGGAGGATGTGTATTATGATTCTGATGGGGGTCGTTACACCAGAAGAGCAATAAGACATGAGAGAAGAGAGAAGCGCGAGAACCGCAGAGAAAATGTTCGTCCTGCTACACGCCAAAGAAGGCAATCTCACCGTCGGAAATGATTTAAATTTGTTTGCCAGATCAAGGAAATATTACAGGCATTCGAACAGAAAGGGTACGGAGCGCAATTCGTATCAGATTTGCGATTTTGCTATGTAATTTAAAAACCGGTAAAAGAATGGAGGTCACCTATGAACCCAACATCACAATAATTTGCACCTTACATCAACAAATCTCAGAAAAATTACCCTCGAAAAAGCATAAATAGCCCCGCCATTACGTCGGGGTTTTTCCTTGCCAAATTGGCATATCTGCAATATTGGTGAACCTGTGATATTCTCATATCAGTAATTTCAAATCCAAAAGGCCGACCACAAGATATTGTATCCCCATTAATTTTTTCTGTTTGAAACCATCTATCTGTAAATTGTAAATATCTTCAATCTATCTTTTGTCTAATTCTTACTTTTATGGAATTAAATATCGGGCCACCACCTATTTTCTGGGCGATACCTGGAGCCAGAGAATTCAAAGGTTCGCCATTCAATCCGACTAAAGGTCTCGGTGCCCAGCAAGTACCGGTAGATATTTTATCGGTCACTTTGGCTTTTAGTACAACATTCCCAGAATTATTGAATACCTCCACAGTTTTTCCATCTTGAATGCCCAGCTTTCCAGCATCTTTTGGATTGATCCAGACTATCTCAGGTATCGGCCCGTAAACATCTGTAAACTGACTATGGGTATATTTGGGAATGGCACTGTTCAATAATACAAACCATTGTTCATCAGATTGTAATTCTTCTTGGAAAGGTAAGCGACTCACATCAATATCAGGTGCAGTAGAAGCACTAAATTCTATTTTTTCGGATGGTGTCTGGTATCTATTTAACGGCTTCAATCCTATCTCAAGGACTTCTCCCTCAAGTATGTCCTGTAACTGCCCGTTCTCATATGTGTCTTTAAATGCTGTATCCAAAGCCTGCCATGGGTCTTCAAAGAGCCAGTCTTCTGTTTTTTTGATCTTCTTGGCCAATTCCTGCATAACCCATATCTCATGCCTGCTTTCTTTTAAGGGCTCAATAGCTTTTTGGGACAGTCGACTGTAAAGGTGATGGTCGGAAAAAACAATATCAGTTTTTTCAAGATAAGTCGGGGCAGGTAAAACAACATCTGCAAAGGATGCAGTTTCTGACCAATGGGTATCTTGAACCACTAAAAAAACATCCTTTCGATTAAAGCCCTGTCTGACTGCTGACTGATCCGGTAGGGTTATTACCGGATTGGAGCCCAGTACAAAAATAAACTTAAATTCTCCTCTCGCAAGCCTTTCACCGATGGATACCTGGTTAACTACCTTTCCTTTTTTTAAGGTCTGGCGGGCTCCATTTATATAATCCCAGTCAACATTTCTACCGTTAGCATCGCTATAATGAAACCCTCTGTGATGCCCCATAAGTGCTGGCAATAAGGATACTGCTCTGGCTGCTTGGGCACCCTGTAAAGATTTCTGAAGGCCTTGTCCGATCATAAAAGCAGCAGGACCAGTATTTTGAATGAACAAATCCCCTACCTTTTCTATTAAATCCATAGAAACACAAGTTACATTTTCTACACGGTCAGGCGTCCAGTTCAATGCCTCTTCAAAATATTCTTGATAGCCGGTTGCCCATTCATCAAGGAACTTCTTGTCCACTCCATTATTCTGTATCAAATATCTCGCAAGACCATAGCTAAGTGCCACATCACTTCCTGGACGTGGCTGAATCCAGATATCTGATGCTTGTGAAGTCTCACTTTTTCTGGGATCAATGCTGACTATGATTGCAGCATTATTTTTTCGCGCTTTATTTGCCAGGGCCCACTGATGGGGTGAACTCACTTTTGCATTGTTACCCCAGAAAATAATTATTTTTGATTCAAGCAAATCTTCCGGTTGAATACCGTATGTTAGACCGTAATGCAGGGCAATACCTGCATGGCCCGAACTGTTGCATAGAGAATAGTCTGTAGTTGTTGCGCCTAATGCCATCCATAGTCTTCTGGGAAATTGCCATGACAGAAAACTATGGTTTCCGGGATAATCATACAAGAGCAGTGCTTCATGACCATGGTTTGCCATTGTTTTACTTATCCTTTCTGAAACTTTGGACAGGGCATCATCCCAGGAGACCTGTAAAAAATCTTCTGAACTTTGCTCACCCGGTTTAACAAATGGATGTAAAACCCTTTTCTGGCTATATACCCGTTTTGAATCGCCATTTCCTCTTGGACAGATAAAGCCTTGGGTAACTGGATTATCAGCACATCCCCTGCTTTTTAGAATTTGCCCCTTCTCCACCATTACATCAATAAAACAAGTGTCTGGACAATCACGCGCACAAACCGTCTTTATTTTTTCCATTTTTATTCTATATCCTAATCCAAAATTTTAACCGCTATAATATCACAAATTATCCTATAGCGTTATAGATTATCCGTTTCTATCATTTAAATTCCATTTTAAAGACGAAAACACCATATTACCACCCGATTCTTGCTGAATTTTATTGCATTATTCGAGAGGTCAGGAATCCATAAATTACATACTCCGGCTATCTTTTTTTACTCAGGTCTTTCATTTAGATTGTGTGGATTGACAAAAAACTCCACGGCTCCTCGTTTGTATGACTAATCAAGATATTGTGGTCATGGGATATGGTATGAAAGCTGTGATATCTCCAACAAAGTACAAGTATCAGGCTGCTAAATTTTTTGTGATATTCGATTTTAATCACAACTTAGAAGGGTGAATCCAAGCCTATGGATTTGCCCTTTTTATTGCCTCAAAGCCGCATTTTTCGGGCCTACGGTTTGACATCAGATTTAAAAATACGATAGGTTGCATATATTCGTTTCATACCTGCAAAATTGCCAAAATGCATGTATTCTCAATATATCAAAGGTTGATGCCAAGTTAGGATACGGGCAACTAACCGCAGGTTTTTTGAAATTAAATTTTTGGGATATCATCTACATACATGTACTTTGGCCAAATTGCATATACTGGCAAGATATATCATGAAAGAAAAACAGGAAAATCATGAGAGACATGAAATAAAGTATCAGATAATCGGTTGGATACTTTTTATTTTATGTGCCATTTTCTTTATCGTATCGAGCTTAAGAAATCAGGATATTCTGACATTCATTGGTAGTGTCATCTTTTTAATCGCCTGTATAGTTTTTATTATACCGCTGATTAGAACAAACAAAAATAAGGAGATATAATATAGGCATCAGTTACAGATAACTGCTATATACATGCACTTCTGGCTGTATGCAAAAAATTCAGATACTGTAAACATCTATGCAGAATTGACCGACCTTCAAAACTTGTGATATCAGATTACAATATCTGCATTTTTACCAGAATTGTGATTACATCTACGTATCTGTAGTTTGGGGTAGTTTGTGATATTTTATGATATCACAGTATTTCAAGAGCGTAATTTTTTGCAGATTATCTCAATATATCTTTGATTTTTGTTTAAATAACCGACCACAATATGTTGTGCCAGCCTCATGAATTACTTGATATTAAGGAGGTAAGATGGGAACTATTGTCAAGTCATTCCTTCAAAGCTTTAGTGAAGTTCCTGAAGATAAATTTCCGCCAGAGTATTATACTCCCCTTTTTGTCCGTGGTATTATTTTCGGTAATTACGCATACCCATCTGGTTTATTATCACATTTCATGTTTTTGGTAATTTTTTCTCTGATAGGAGTTACCATATTAGCCTATTTTAACATTATTAGCCTCCTTCTTTTTGCCACTGCTTATTTTTTGCACAGGAGAGGGTATATCTGGCAAGCTTTCTACCTCGTTACTATCGAAATTATCGCCCACGCTGCCATATGCACCGTCCTGATCGGATGGGATACTGGATTTCAATACTATATTCTTCTCGGATATGTAGCAGTATTCCTTGTACCAGGAAAGCCCATTAAAAAGGTTGTAATTGCAGCAATATACATTTTCGCCTTTGCTGCCATGAATATGTATGCGAACGCAACGGTTCCTCAAATAGAGCTCAACGCTCTTTATATTGCTCTATTCAATTATGGCAACATTTTATCTATTTTCTCAATATTAGCTTATTTAACTTATCAGTATTATCATGCAGCGATTACTGCAGAGAAAAACCTCGAGAAAGCGCACCAAAAAACGAACGCCGCTTTGAATGAGCGCAATCAGGCATTGGAACGCCTCAACCAAGAGCTTGCTGAAGCGGCTGACTATGTTAAAACAATTTTACCACAACCTATTACAGAAGGTGCCATTCGAACAGATTGGCGATTTTTTCCTTCAACATCATTGGGAGGGGATGCCTTTGGTTACCACTGGGTGGATGAGGATCACTTTGCAATATACCTTATTGATGTCAGTGGCCATGGAGTTGGTGCGGCTTTGCTGTCAGTTTCGGTAATGAATGTATTGCGTTCTCAGTCATTGCCCAATGTGGATTTCAAATCCCCCGAGAAAGTTTTAAGAGCTCTGAATATTGCCTTTCCGGGCGAGGAAAATAACGATATGTTCTTTACCATATGGTATGGCGTCTATAAAAAGAGCACCCGTGAGCTAACATACGCCAGCGGTGGTCATCCTCCAGCTCTTTTATTAGACAATGCCTCTGAAGGTGATTCCAATGCTGCACCGCTGAGAACACCAAATTATGTAATAGGTGGTATGGCAGAAGCCACATATGAGAAAAGAGAATGCCTGGTCGGTGAAAACAACACCTTATATATTTTTTCCGATGGAGTTTATGAGGTTGAAAAGGTGGATGGGTCAATGTGGCGATTTCAAGAATTTACTGATTTTATGAACAAGGCTAAAACTGACGGTCAGTCAATTTTAGACCGTTTATATAGCTATGCAAGAAACCTTGGGAACTCAGAGAAATTTGAGGATGATTTTACTATATTAGAAGTGGCTTTCGCTTAAGATAACAAGCCCAAATGTTTCTTTTTTATTTTAGCTGCTACAAGATATTGTGGTTTGAAGTACTTACCGAAAAGTAGGGATATCTCCAAGTGCGCCACGAGCGCACTTTTAATATAAAGTGTGCGTAACTGCACAGAAGATGAGGGAGGGCCCCTCGGAGTCGGCTTGCAGGAGCAGGCTTCAAACCACCTTAAGCTGCATCGGTAAAGAGCCGTTGTGGTGAGCGTTAAGGAAAAGGCATGGCGAAGACCGTGTCAGGTAGGGATCAAGGAGATGAGTGCAAGCGAACCATTCGATGAGGTGTCGAAATATCTGAGATGGCGTCAAAACTGTGGGTGCTTGGAGGCCTGCAGGATAAGCCCAGAGGGAGCCTGTTTATTGTCTGGGCGGCGTCCGGCATAGAGATGGCATGAACTTGATCCGGGCTTTTGTGCGGAACGTGGG
>Ga0255054_10001893_pt1 | contig 12138 bp, 11 predicted proteins | sample JV7_2_23_MG_FD_188634 | JGI IMG/M metagenome (GOLD analysis project Ga0255054, IMG submission 188634) | Seawater microbial communities from Jervis Inlet, British Columbia, Canada - JV7_2_23 | ecosystem: Environmental > Aquatic > Marine > Inlet | place: Canada: British Columbia | collected... | reverse complement strand
AGCTTGTAACGATGTGGGTGGTGACCGGGACTGAAGCCGTCAGGTCCTACCTTCGGCTGCTCCAGGAGAGCGCTGCTGCGGTCGGTCTCGAAGGCCTCAACCCAACTGTGATCGTCACCGCCATCGCGACGACGACCGGCGCCGTGGGTGCGGCCGGCGGACTGTGGGCGTGGTGGGTGGCGGGTCGGGTGATGCGGCGCCTGGGGAAACGCGCATGAACCGCCTCGCCGGTTTTCTTCTCGCGACGTCGGTAGTGGTGGTCCTCCTCGGCCCTCCACCCTATGCCGTATGGGCTGCATTGATTGCCATTGTCGTGGCCTGGAATCTGGACCCACCGGCCCTGCGCGCCGGCCTTCGCGTCGGCGCGATACTCGCCATCGTTTTCGCGGCTTCGATCACGGCTGCGGTGGTGGCGTGGGCGGAGGGCCCGCAGCGCGGGATGGTACTCGGCGGGATGGTGCTGCTGCGCCTGCTGGTGCTGACGGTGGCCGCGGCGGTGCTGGTGCGCTCGGTCAATGCCGAGACCTTGTTGAGAATGACCCGAAAACTGGGGCTGGAACGCCTCGGCCTCGTCCTCGGTCTCGCCCTCAACTCCTTGCCGCGTCTCGCCGAGGCTGCCGCCGATGTGTGGACCGCGTCACGGGTGCGAAGCGATGGCACCGTTGCGCGTCTGCGCCGGCTGCCTGGTGTTGGCGAAGTGCTGCTCGCGCACACAGCCCGGATCGCCGAGGAGGCCGCTGCGGCCGCCTCGCTCCGCGGACACTCTGCCCTAAGCCGACCCGGCAATGCGTTGCGAACACCGGTCCGTGTCGTCGTGGTCACCGGACCGAGTAACGGCGGCAAGACCGAGACGGCGATTGCGCTCGTCGAAGAGCTGCGAGCGAAAGACGTGCGGGTGGCTGGATTCGTTCAGCCTGGAGAGATGGCAGAGGATCGCAAGGTCGGTTTCCGGCTGCGTGATGTGGCGACCGGCGAGGAGACCGCCCTGGCAACCCAGGGTGAGCGCAGCAAGGGCGATTTCGGCACCCGTTTTCAGTTCTCCGACGAGGGCTTTCGACTCGGCCGCGAGGCGCTGTCGCGAACCGCCCAGGATTCGGTCGTGATCATCGATGAGCTCGGCCCCGTCGAGCTGCGCGGCCAGGGCCACATGCCGGCTGTGCGGCGTGCGTTGGCAGTGCCCGATCTCCTCGGAGCGGTCGTCGTCGTACGCCGCGCCCTCGTACCGTCGCTGCTGGCGGAACTCGAGGCATCCGATGCCGTCATCGTCGATGTCGAGATCGAAGCCGACGAAAGCGTGACGACTATCCTCGCCGCGTTGGCCATCGAACGTCTGAACGTTCAGATTCTGAACGTTCAATGTTAGGACGATTCCTGCCCCCGCACCCGGCATGCATCTCGGTCCATTCTCGACCGGGCGGCATCTCAACGTGGTTTTCAGCTTCTGTCTTTAACTTGACCACGACCCTGGAAGACTGTACGTTTGCGGAGTTCAAATCCCGACCTTCACGTCAGGTGATATTGCCATGGGAGGCATTGTGCCACGCACGACAATCCCTCAGCGGTACGGCAGCGGCGCGCAGCCGGATGCGACTGCCCACGGGTGGCATCCAAGCCTCTGCACGGTAGAGGCACAGAGAGGTCTCCCCGGGACGAACAACAGAATCTGCAAGCCCGGCTCGAACTTGGACTCATCACATCACAAATGGTGTTTTTCTTATTGTCATTTGACGGAAAGGAGGAGGGAGATGAACTGGATGCAGAGGGGGCTGCTCGTGGTCGCCTTGGCCGCGGCGACGAGCTGGGTGTCGGCGGGCGAGATCGTCACGTACGACGGGACGTTGAGAACCGAGGGGCTGCCGGCAAATGGCCTGTTCGATATCAGGTTCCGCCTGTACGACGGGCCGGACCCGGAATCGTCGGTGCAGATCGGCGGCACGATCGAATTGGATGATGTTGAAGTCTGGAACGGACGGTTCTCCGTTGACCTCGACTTCGGCACGGATGCTGACGATCACAGCTCAGGCTGGCTGGAGACCGAGGTCGCTCGCGGCGACCGATTGGGCGGGTTCACCCTGCTCGAACCGCGGCAGAAGGTGCTCGACCGATCGACGGCCACGCTACAGACCTCCATGACCAGCGGCGCGGTAGTCTTCTTCAACCTGGCCGCGTGCCCGAGCGGTTGGACCGAGCACGTGGACGCACGGGGTCGAGCGATTGTCGGACTGAACTTCGGCGGCACGCTTGGCGGAAAACCGGGCATTGCCCTTTCGAACCTCGAGGGCAGGGTTCACAACCATACATTCAGCGCCTCGACCACAACTGGCAGCGGGGGGTATCACAACCACATCTGGTCCAAGGTCCAGCTCGCCTCCGGGGATGTTCAGTGGCAAAGCTACAACGCTAGCGGTGGAGCGGAGCTGGTTTTCGTCTGGGGCAACGGCATCGGCAATGAAGGATCGGGTATCTATCCATTGGCCGCCCAGCCGAACCGGACCTTGTACACGACAAAGGGTGGGACCCACACCCATGCCGTCACTATCGGATCGACCCCCACAGGCAGCGCGGAATCAGGATTTCCGTACCTGCAGCTGCTGGCCTGTCGCAAGGAGTGACGGCCATGACCTTCAAGCTCATGACCTTTCAAATGCGAGGCCTCTTCGTGATCTCCCTGCTCCTGATTTCGGCGAGCGCCGGCAGCAATCCCAACGACTGGGGAACAGAAAAGAGTCCAGTGTCATCCGGTGACAAGACCTTTAGGGGCAGCGAGGGCGGTCCGTTTTCGCTGACGCTGAACCCAAACTCGGGGCCTCGAGCCAGCACGGGAGGAGTGTTCCAGTTGGCGGGTTCGGTTCGGAACCTGGCGGCGCTCGATCTCGTCTTCGCTGACGGCTTTGAGTCCGGTGACACCACTGCGTGGTCGGCAACCATTCCACCGCCGGACGAAATACCCAGCGGCGCTGTCGTTTTCTTCGACGCCACGGAGTGCCCAGCCGGGTGGTCACAGCTCGTCGGAGCATGGGGCAGAGGGATCGTAGGTTCCCCAGATGGCGGTAATGTCGGGTGGGTCCGGGGGTCACCGATGGCGGATCTCGGCTCACCTCTCCACCAGCACACAATCGCCGGCTCCTTCACCGCCGTTTCGGCTGGCTCACATAATCACTGGTGGGCCTACCTGTTCCATTCCGAGATGAAGTGGTCGTCGTACACTTTGAATTACAGCGTGACGACGCTGATCGATTGGGGGAACGGAATTGATAATGCTGGGTCCGGCATCTATCCATTTGCGGTACCGGGCGTTAGCGGAGACAAAGTCCAAGGAACCACGAATGTTTCCAGCCACAACCATGCGGTGTCGCTGAACCACCCGTCCGGATCGACATCTGCCACGTTGCCGTATCTGCAGCTTCTTGGGTGCGAAAAGGACTAGCGAGGGTTCGAACAACAGATCATAGTAGCCGCATCTGTCGCAAAATTCGACAACCTTGGTCTTGAGATGCACCTTTTCCGTGTCGCTCAATACATGGTGAATCCTGTTGAACGGCCAGGTTTCGATGGGGCCACTGTCTCACGATTGATCTCCGAGAGGCGGTCACGGCCACGGAGGCGCGCCGTCTGTCTCACACTCATCAAGCGGGGGTGAAAAAGAAACCCGGTCAATATTTGTCGGCGTCGCGGATCTGTCGTGTTCAGCTTTGGGTATGTGCCGGATTGGTGTTGTATCTCCTTTGCGGGCTTCTCGTCCGCACTTTGGTGGCCGGCATTCCTAATTCCTAATTCGTGTGATGACCCTCCCGTGACACTTGCATTGACTCCAGTCAATGCAGATCAACCGGCAATGCGACAATCTGTTCCCGTGAAGGTATTGAAGCTCCGAAGGGTGATCCAGTGGGTGATGACCGCGGTCGTCGTCCTGATCGGTATCCAGTTCTCGCTGTGGGTGATGCCCCACCTCGAGGGTCGTTGGCCCTCCGTCTCGCGGCCGCCGGGGGTCGAGGCCTTCCTGCCGATCGATGCGATGCTCGGCCTGCGTCATCTCCTCCACGAGGGAACCATCGATGCCGTCCACCCGGCCGGTCTCGCCATCTTCATCGGCATCTGCCTGATGTCTCTGGTGGTGGCCAAGTCCTTCTGCTCCCACGTCTGTCCGGTAGGTCTGCTGTCGGAGCTCCTGGGCCGGCTCGGCATCCGACTCACCGGGCGCACCCTGACCCCACCGAAGTGGCTCGACATTCCGCTGCGCGGACTCAAGTTCCTGCTCCTCGGCTTCTTCGTGTGGGCGATCTGGTTCGCCATGGACCCGCGTGGCGTCGAAGCCTTCCTCGAAAGCCCCTACGCCAAGATCGTCGACGCCAAGATGTGGCTCTTCTTCGCCCCACCGAGCCGCGTGACGATAGCGGTCCTCGGGGTCCTGGTCGTGGGCTCGATCTTCGTGCGCGACCTGTGGTGCCGCTACCTCTGCCCTTACGGTGCGCTCGTTGGGGTGCTCGGCCGTCTCGCTCCGCTCAAGGTGACCCGCAACCCCGACCTCTGCACCGACTGCCAGTCGTGCACCGCGGTCTGCCCGGCGAGATTGCAGGTCCACACCATGCAGCGGGTGGCCTCCATCGAGTGCACCTCGTGTCAGGACTGCGTGGTCGCATGCCCTGAAATCTCCTGCCTCGCCGTGCGGCCTCCGAAGGCAGTCGGGGCCACCGCGTGGCTACGCCCGGTGACTGCGACGGTCCTCGCGGTTGGCCTTTACCTCGCGGTGATCGTCGGCTTCAAGGCGACAGGCAACTGGCACACTTCAATCACCGAGGAGGAGTACCACCAGCGCCTGCAGGAGATCAACTCGCCGCTTTACACCCATGTCGGCGGCACCGCGATGGCCGAGGAGGCGACGAAGCGCTGAGATCCTCGGGCCGGTCGCGTCCGATGTACAATCCGCGCATGCCCGTATCACTGTCCGATCTCCCTCTCCTCAGCCAGCTCACCGAAGAGCAGCGCACGACCGTCATCGGCGCCGGCCACGAAAAGTCCCTCGAGCGTGGCGAGATTCTGTTCCACGAGGGTGAACCTGCTGAGGCGCTGTACGCGGTGATCGACGGCCAGCTCAAGCTGGTGCGCTACTCACCCAAGGGTCGCGAGCTCCTGCTCCACCTGGTGAACCCCGGCCAGACCTTTGCCGAAGCCGCGCTCTTCGCCCCGGGCACCTACCCTGCGACCGCCGAAGTCATGCAGGCCTGCCGCCTGTGGTGCCTGCCCCGGGCGGCCCTGCTCGAGCTGCTGAGCGCCTCACCCGAGCTCGGCGTCGCAATGCTGGGCTCAATCTCGTTGTGGACCCGCAAGCTGGCCTCCAAGCTCGAGCTTCACACCCAGCGCCGGGTTGAAGAGCGGGTCGCCATCTACCTGATGAGCCGCGCCGGTCCGGTCGAACTCGAGCCGGGCGACCGAATCGAACTCGCCGAGCCTCGCAACCTCATCGCGGCCCAGTGCGGCACCGCCCCCGAGGTTCTGTCGCGCACCCTCCGCCGCCTCGAGGATGACGGGGTGCTCAAGGCCGAACCGCACCACGTCACCATCCACGATCCGGACAGCCTGCGCGCACTGGCGGAGTGGATCGAGTAGATTCAGTGAACCCGCCGCAGCAGCTGCACCATCCCGAGCACGAAGTTCCACCTGAAATCGAGGTCCCACAGCTTCTCCAGCCGCCAGTTGCCCCCGCCATGCCATGCTCAGGGCGCGGACCTTCGCTGCCACCGTCGGACGTCCGATCAGGGTCCAGAGCAGCTCTGGGTGCCGGTCCACCGCCTACCGCTGGGCAACATCACCTCATACCGCCAGACCAACCGGCCAGCGACCTCATGCGGTCGACAACGGTCCATCGCTCAATTAAATGCGCCCCATACCACGAACAATGTAGAACCGCCGCTTGGCTTGTGGACCCGATTCGACCCATCGTTGCCTAGATGCAGGTCCTGCAATACCCTGTATCCGGTCTGTTCTTCGACTTCAAGGAGGCCCTCCGACGAGACATCTGGATAATCGTCCGGTGACGCTTGATGCATGTGAGATTCTCGCCTTTGCCTGCATCCGGGACGAGGTCCTTCGCCTGCCCTGGTTTCTTGAGTACCACCGGCGCGCTGGCGTGAATCACTTTTTTGTTGTGGACAATGGCTCACGGGACGGCTCTACCGACTACTTGCTTGCACAGGACGATGTCAGCCTATTCTTCACGAAGGGCTCCTACGCGGACAGCGAGTGTGGTTTGCTCTGGGTCAACGAGCTGCTCGATCGTTTTGCGGACGGGCATTGGTCACTGACGCTCGACGCCGACGAACTCCTGGTCTATCCGGCCTGCGAACTCGTGGCGCTGAGGCCTTTGACGATGTATCTCGAGTCGGTTGGAGCAGATGCCCTCATAACGATGCTTCTCGACATGTACTCGGACCGTCCCATTAGGAGTACTTCATACGCTGCCGGAAGACCCTTTCTCGAGGCCTGTCCATTTTTTGATTCAGACTCCTATTCTGGCCTGCCTTCCGATCCCGTTCCCGTTCGAGGCGGACCGCGAGAACGAGCCTTTTGGAGGGATCACGACTGGGATTATCCTTCGCCCTTTTTGGTAAAAACACCACTCGTCAAGTGGAGGCGAGGCCGCGTCTATGAAGCTTCCACTCATCAGATCTCCGACATCAAACCGGCCGAGCTTTCCGGTGCTTTGCTGCATTTCAAATTTTTTGGAGACTTTCCCGCCCGCGCTGTTCTCGAGTCTGAGCGCAAGGAACACTTTGCAGGCGCGCGCCAGTACGTGACCTACTCACATGTGTTGGGAGGGAACCCTGATCTGACTCTTTTCCATGACCGCTCGGTGCGGTATCTGGAAAGCTTACAACTGGTCCATTTGGGCCTGCTGCGAATGCCGGAGCACTACCGTACCTATGTAGAGTCCAGCCACGGGCCGATTGGTCGGATCGATTGAGGCATGCTTAATCCGCAAGAATCGGGTGGTTTTGTCGCGAGGCCAGAGAGGCACCGCTCCGCAGCAGAAAGCTGGTGAGATATACGGGCGAGAGGTCCGGCCCGCAACCAACTCGTTCGCTTCACTCTGTAGCATCCAGATGCGCTTCAAGATCGGCTGATGAGCCCGTTTTTTCTTCAATAAACGGCGTATCTTGGCGAGGTCTCTCACGCGACAAATCGGCTGCAGGTTGAGGTCAGATTCTGGACAATTTTGTCTGGATTCGGGTGATCATTCTTTAGTCCGTCGGCAAGAAGGCCTTCCGGATTGTCAAACGCAGCATGCACTGGCGAGAGAACGACGATTTTGTTCAACGGTTCGAACCTCGGATCCGACGGATAGTGGTGGATGAAGATCACCGGTGTTCCAATGGCCAAACACGGCAATGCACAGTGGAGCCGAGTCGTGACGACAAGCATTGCCTGAGCATACGCAGAAAGGATGTCGGCCGCAGCCTGATACCGAACGCCAGGATCTTGCTGTGCCTCCGCCATTTCAAGTTTGTGCGTCACAACAAAAGGCGGACACCCACAGAGTGCGGTGGAAGCGGGCGCAAGCACATTTTCCACGCTTTTTGGCAAATCAGAGAACACGACAAACTTCCGACGAGGGTACTTAAACGCTTTGAGGGTCAGTGTAAGACATCCCGAGAAGTATGCGTTTATCCCGTGATGCCCCAAAATCAACTGCGAGAATCGATCTCTGCAACCAATAGCGCCCAGCTGACCTAGATAGGCCAAGCTTGGCGGAGAGAGAATCGTTTGGGCCGCCTCAGTCGAGACATGAAATGCCACGGGAAGCACCCTCAGCCGTTCTGTGGGGGGCCAGCTGAACTCGCCTCCGACGCCTCGTCGTTTGAGAAACCAGCCATTGCCAATCAACCGAAAGTCTTTTCGAACATCGACCTCCCCGAGGCCGTCGCGATCGACCAACGCATCGACACGAGGCAGGAACTGAAGAGCCGCAAGTGACTGGATATCGTCACCCAGATTGACACCGGAATAGGTGAATAGAGCGAATCTTTTTTCGCTCCGAGTCAAAGGCCTCAGTTGTCGAGCCATTAACGTTTTGTAATCTGCAATTTTCAATGAATGTTCGCTAAACAGCTTCGATGTTCCGACCCGGTCGCGAGTTTTCCTCAGCAACGATTCGTCCGGAATCGGCAGTTTGTTGTCAATTTGCTCGAACGGCCGCGCAGTTGGGCTTCCCGGGCAGGATGGAACATACGTAAGACCGGCAGCCTCGTTGAATCGTCCGGCCTCCAAGAGCAGCCCCTCGAGGTGTGCCAGCACATTCGATTTACCAGGGTTCGCTCGCGATGCAGATATTGCGGCGTCGATTGCCTCTCCGTCATGCCCTGAGGTTTTGAGTTGCCTACTGAGTTCAAATGCGCAGAAGGATTCATCGTTGCTCAGCTCCTGGGCTTCACGAAATGCCAAGATAGATTCCTGAACGCGGCCCATTTCCGCCAGGACACGCGCTTTTTCTGCAGCTACGCTCGCAGACTGGTTCATTCGGACATGCATTTCCTCGAAAAACTCACGAGCATCAGGGAGTCGCCCCGTTTTCCTGAGTAATCTCACAATGCTCAGGGCGGCCGCCTCCGAGTCTGGCGCAAGCTCCAGTGCACGTCGAAACTGCCGTTCGGCCAGTCGATGCTCACCTTTGCCTACCGCCAGTTCAGCACACGCCAGAACCTCGTCAACATCTGATCGGACCGAGTCATCAGTCATAATTATTCCCGCCGTTATACCCACAGGGGCGGTAAGGACAAACAGAGATTAGCATTTACAACAAGCTGAAGAAGGTCTTTTGGTTTTACGTCGAACGGGGTCAGCAAACAGCCGTTGAGGTTCGGGGGGGTGGTCGTGATTGAGCAGGAGAATTGCTCGACAAGTCAGTTGAGCGGAAGCAACAGACCTGGCAGGCAGGCGAAAACCAGAAGATCCTAGTGCCGACACTCCTTCGTTTGTGCACGACGGCAGCCGAGAATAAGGTGAAAGCTTCGGGCGGCCTGCAAGCGGCTCAGCAAGCCGAACGGCATGTTAGGCTTGAATTCAAGGAGCACAACAATGCGCCTCGTGATGACACTTTTGGTGCGCGACGAGGTTGACATCGTACGGGAGAACGTTGACTTTCACCTACAACACGGCGTGGACTTCGTCATTGTGACGGACAATGGTTCCGTCGACGGCACCCGAGACATCCTCAGCGAGCTAGAAAAAGCGGGTCAGGTCCGCGTTTTCGACGAGAGCGAAGATGACTTCTCCCAAAGTCGTTGGGTCACGAGGATGGCGCTCCTTGCACGGGACGATTACGCAGCCGACTGGATCCTCAACAACGACGGTGACGAGTTTTGGTTGCCGGCCGGCGGAGATTTGAAAACCGGTCTAGCGGAAGTAGAGGCTGATATTGTCCTCTGCCATCGCCGCAATATGGTGTATCCGCATGATCGGCCCCGCGTGGGTTCCTGGTACGAAGACCTTGTGTACAGGGTCAGTCAACCCTTCTCGAGACATCCGCTCGAAGAACCGATGACAGACCCTCTTCCGGTCCCATACTTCTACCAGGACCTCCCTCCAAAGGCCCTTTGCCGCGGAAAGGGGCTCAAGGAGGTTGGGACGGGAAATCACAATGCCAAATATGAAAACCCGACCAGAGCGACAAAGTCATCTGTCAAGATCTATCATTACCCTGTGCGCTCCTTTGACCAGTTCGTTCAAAAGATCCGCAACGGCGGCGCCGCCTACGCACGAAACACCAACCTGCCCACGAGTGCCGGCTGGCACTGGCGGCGATGGTATCGGATGATTCTCGATGGCGACCCCGAAAGGGCATTCGCCGAGACCCTACCGTCGGAGAATATGCTTAACGTGGATCTTCGCAGCGGACGGATCGTGGTCGATCAAGCGATGATGGAAACCCTGGCCGGTCGGCCAGCCAATAATCAAAGGAACAGCGCTCGTGGCGGATCCCCATCCGTCGCGCAATCGGGCGGTACCGCGATCGAATGTCGCTATCAAAATCTGAAAAGGTAGGGTCAAGGTGCACTTCTGCGTAGTCGGTACCGGCCGCTGCGGCACGACGTTGCTTTGGGACATGCTGAACCTCCATCCCGAGCTGTTTGTCTTTCGAGAAAGCCATTGGATACCGAAGATGTACGAGTTCTTTGGCACTGGCACGGGCGACGCAACCGATCTGGTTGACATCGTGCTCCGCACGACGCACGTAACCGGTGAGCTCGTGTACGCAGGAGATCTACAGGTCCTCCAAAGCCTATTCCCTGAAGGCGAAAAGATCGGAGTGGCCGCATTCTGTGATCGTATCGGCTCCCTGTTTGCGCGAAACAGCGGCAAGAAGTACTGGGCCGACAAAACCCCCGATTACGGGCCCCACATGGGAAGCCTGCAGTCGCTATGGCCCTCCTGCCGCTTCATTCATCTCATCCGGGACGGGGTCAGGGTGGTCCATTCCATGTCCCATCACCCTGGTTTTCGCTGGATGGCGACGGCCCGCGAGGCCTGGTGGGTCGCCCCCTCGTTTAATGGATATCACCGTTCGATCGAGGCCACAGAACGACCGTTGTGCGAATTCGTCGCCCTCTGGTACCGACGGTTCCGGAGAATCCGTGACGAGGCAAAACGTTTGCAGCCAGGCACGTATTTGGAGGTGCGCTTCGAAGATCTCGCAGAAAATCCGGAGGATTCGCTGTTGAAGGTGTGCCGCTTCGTTGGCCTGAAAGCCTCCGACAACTGGCTGTCGGCTGCCAAGGCCAAAATCGATTGGCGGCGGGTCGACCGCCGTCCCCCCGAAGATTTCATCAAGTATTTCGAGGACGCTGAGAGGCGCCTTCTCGAGGAACTCGGCTATTTGTAGACGTCCCCAAGGGTCTCGATGCCGCCAATTAAAGATGTAGAAACGAAAAAAGAGGCCCGATCGCTGTCCGGGCCTCGTGAGTTCGCAAATTGATAAGGAATCGCTATTTCTGCAGCTCGGCTAAGGCCTTCTCCAGGGCCTCAATACGCGCCATGAGCGCGTCGTTTACATCACGCAGGGTACCCAAGGTGTTTTCGTGCATCAGAGTGTACAAGGTGAGCTCTTCAATCTTCTCGAGCAGCGCCAGCTGCATTTCGTTGAGATTGAGGGAGCCACGTTCCTGTATTTCAGTGTTGGACGGGACGTTCGGTAAGTGCTGTTCGCGTTCGATGAAATCGGCCAGTTCTGTCAACGGAAGCAGCTTGTAGTCCTCCTCGAAGACGTAGTCGGGAAGGGTCTGGGTGGCGGTCGTCACCGAGCCGTCAACAGTCAGATTCCCATCATGGTCGAGCTGGAGTTCCTGATTATCCCCGTCAACGATATTGATGCGGAATGCCCCCGACGCACCAGCGTCGGTGAATGTCATATCCACTGCCGTGTTGGGAGACGCCCCAGAAGCCGTCAACCGAAAGTAGACATAGGACTCGCTACTTGCGACGTCGAGGGGCGCAGTTGGCGAAGCCGTCCCAATCCCGACATCACCATCCGCCGCAACATCGATCGCACTCGTCGGCGCGCCCGGACGGATTCGGAACGGGAGCGTAGATCCGTTGGTCACATCGCGGATAAAGAAGTTCGCCTCGTTGCCGGCGACGTCCCAGGTCTGCGGGGCGAAGCCAGACGAACCATCTTGCTCGAGCCGCAAGGTTGGGGTGTTGCCGGACTTGACGTGAAGGTCCACGACCGGTATCGAGGTGCCGAAGCCGACGCGGCCGCCGTCATCGACGTAGAGAGAGTGACTGGGGGCGTTCCCTTCGATCGTGAAGGGCGTACGACCGCCGTCGATGTCGTCAATCGAGAACTTGTTGGCGCCGCCGTTGGCGGAGTCGTTGAAGGTGATCTGCCAATCACGGGATGGGAAGCTGGAGGTCGAGCTGGTGTCCACGGCTCTGATCCGAAGATTGTTCTCCTTGATGCGAATCGTGTCGAAACCAAAGCTCTCGCCGTTGACGCAGTCCATGCCGACACAGAGGCTGCCGTCGACGATCAGGTCGTCGAGGATGACCTGGTCCTTGGTGGCCACGCCGGAGTCGGTGTCGACGGCTCCCTCAGAGCCCGATGGCTCAAGCCGCCTGCCACCTCTCCGCATTGCAGGTTCCGTT
>Ga0255054_10001890_pt1 | contig 12153 bp, 8 predicted proteins | sample JV7_2_23_MG_FD_188634 | JGI IMG/M metagenome (GOLD analysis project Ga0255054, IMG submission 188634) | Seawater microbial communities from Jervis Inlet, British Columbia, Canada - JV7_2_23 | ecosystem: Environmental > Aquatic > Marine > Inlet | place: Canada: British Columbia | collected... | reverse complement strand
AATTTTGTCTGTAAGTAAACTGTCCCCCTTTTTACGAGAGCTGTCTTCTTAAATAATTAAGTGAGCTGTCACCTTTATGCCATATTTACTATGCGCCGCAGCAGTACTTGTACTTCTTCCCGCTGCCGCAGGGACACGGGTCATTGCGGCCGACCTTGGCACCTGCAACGATCTGTTGTCTTTCACGTTTCTGAGATTGTGGATATGCAGCAGGCTGCAGTGGAATGCCGGAAGGATCAGCAAGAGCGGTAGCTGTTGACGATCCCGCAGACTGTGCTTCCGATTGGACTTGCTCGAAATCATCACGAGGGCTGAATTGCCCATACTCCCTGTGCTGAGCACGGTTTATTCGCCAGATAGAGGGCTTTTGAACGGAAGGGGCAATACGAACCCTGAAGAGATTTCGGATTATGTCTGTGTTGATGTTTTTGATAAGATCCTTGAACAGATTGAACGACTGAAACTTGTATTCGATCAGAGGGTCTTTCTGCGCATAGGCCTGATAACCTACACCCTCGCGTAGGCCGTCCATTTCATACAGATGCTCCTTCCACCGTTTGTCGATGGACTGCAGGGAGAGAAAGCGTTCAACGTGGAATACAATATCCTCTCCGAGTTCAGCCCGTTTGCCTTGCAGCCCGTTCATTGTTCTGGAAATGAGCTGTGTGCTGAGTTCATCGTAGGATATCCCAAGTTCTGAATCGATATCAATTTCAATGTCCAGCCTTGTGAGTTCTGATAGCCAGAGAACAATGTCCTGTACCATGGATTGGGATATACTTGAACGTGGAAGTTCATGCTCTTCGAGTTTTAATTCAATAAGCTCCTTGATGGTCTCCTCTATCTCTTTTCCCGGATCTTCCCTCTGAAGCAGGTTCATGCGCTTGCCGTATATGTAGCTTCGCTGATCATTCATGACATTGTCATATTCGAGGAGATGCTTTCTGATTTCGAAGTTCCTGTTTTCAACCTTTTTCTGGGCGCTTGATATGGCCTTTGATATCAGGGGTGAGTCAATGTTCTGGTCTTCCTCCATACCCATTCTGAGCATGACATTTGATATCTTCTCTGAACCGAAAAGCCGCATGAGGTCATCTTCCAGGGAGAGGTAAAACCGTGACGATCCGGGGTCTCCCTGCCGTCCGCTGCGGCCTCTGAGCTGATTGTCGATTCGTCGTGCCTCATGCCTCTCTGTTCCGATGATGTGCAGTCCGCCGCGTTCAATAACTCCTTCTGCGAGCTTGATGTCGGTTCCTCGGCCAGCCATGTTTGTCGCTATGGTCACCGCTCTCTGTTCACCTGCCTTGGTAATGATCTGAGCTTCCTTCTCATGATATCGAGCATTAAGAACCTCATGACTGATCTTTCGCTTTTTGAGTATCTTCGAGAGCAGCTCGGATTTTTCAACCGATATGGTTCCAACGAGTACAGGCTGACCACTCTGTGAGCATTCCTCAATCTCGTCTGCAATGGCCTTCCATTTCTCCTTGGTTGTACGGAATATGCGGTCTGGATGGTCTTCACGAACAACTGGTTCATTGGTTGGGATGACGACGACTTCAAGGCTGTAGATCTTTTGAAACTCCTCTGCCTCTGTTTCAGCTGTACCCGTCATCCCTGCAAGTCGGTTGTACAACCTGAAGTAGTTTTGAATGGTAATGGTTGCAAGGGTCTGTGTATCCCGCTGAATGGCAACGCCTTCCTTCGCTTCGATCGCCTGATGGAGGCCCTCCCCGAATCGCCTGCCCGGCATGAGACGGCCCGTGAACTCATCAACGATGACCACTTTGTCATCCTGAATGACATACTCCACATCCTGCTCGTAGAGTGAGTGGGCTTTGAGCAGCTGGTTTACAATGTGAAGCTTCTCTGAAGCTTCCAGGTACTCCTTTTCAAGCTGCTCTTTCTGTGCAAAGATCTCATCTTTCGTGAGGTCAGCCTGGTCCAGTTGAGACATCTTATCCGTATAATCGTGCAGTATGAGTTTTTCAGGGTTGGATGGTGAAAGTGCCGATCTGCCTCGCTCTGTGAGGGTCACTGAATGGCCGCGCTCCTCGATAACAAAATAGAGCTCCTCTTCTATCTGTGAAATGGACTTGGATTGATTGTATAGAAATTCGGTTTTCTGAATAAGTTTGATATTCTCGGGATTTTCTTTGAACTCGAGAAGCCTTTTGTTTCTGGGATCGCCCTTTTCAGCCTGAAGCAGACGCTTTCCTCCCTCCTCGGTGTTCCTCTCATTGAGCAGCGTCTCAGCCTCCTTGAGGTATTTAGTGACAATGGATTTCTGCCTGGACACCAGGTTGACGATGCGTGGATTCAACTCTGCGTAGAGATGGGAGTCAGAATCTGTTGGTCCAGAAATGATCAGAGGAGTACGAGCCTCGTCAATGAGCACGCTGTCCACCTCGTCGACGATAGCGTAGTGATGTCCACGCTGTACCATTCCCTCTTTGCTGTCAGTCATGTTATCTCTGAGATAATCAAATCCGAACTCATTGTTTGTTCCATAGGTAATTTCCGCTTCATAGGCAGCAATACGCTCTTCATGGGGCATGTCGTGATAAAGATATGAGACTGTAAGACCGAGGATTTCGTATATGGGACCCATCCAGGCTGCATCGCGCTTGGCGAGATAATCGTTTACCGTTATCAGATGGGCTCCCTTTCCCTCCAGGGCAATGAGATAGAGGGGCAGGGTGGCAGCCAGTGTCTTTCCCTCACCGGTTTTCATTTCAGCGATTATTCCCTGATAGAGCATAATCCCGCCCATGATCTGCACATCAAAATGCCTCATGTCCACGGTTCTACAAGCGGCTTCTCGTACGAGGGCAAAGGCCTCAGGCAGAATATCATCGAGTGTCTCACCCTGTGCGAGTCTCTCCCGAAACAGGTCTGTCTTCTCTCTGAGCTGCGTATCGGACAGTCCCTTCATATCTTCTTCGAGGCTGCCTATTTTTCTCGTAAGTGGCATCAATGATTTGAGCTCCCGCTCATTCTTGCTGCCAAACATCTTGACGATGGGGTTTTTCATTTCCTGTTTGCACCTTCTCTTTTTCTCGACTACATAATGATACCACCATTTCTGTGCAGGTTCAAGCTAAGGAAAAAAGCAGAATCCAAAATAAATGATTCTTTGCCCTTTTCTCTTTCCGAGAATAATATAAAGGTATGGACTATATTCTGAGAGCCAAGGTGTAAGGTCAATTCAATGAAGTCTGGAATTTATGCATTGCAGTATAAAAAAAGCACACTAATCTTAGCCACACTGATAACTGCCGCAAGCTTGCTTTTCACCGGTTGCGGGAGAAACAGAATTATTGAGCTGAAAAAAGAGCATCTCTTTTCCCTTGCTGTTGGAAAGGATGAGGAGGAGATCGGTATTCTCAGAGAGAGCAGCGGCAGGTTTGTGGGACCGGCGCATGTCCTCTTCAGAAACGGTTTTTTCTTCACCGTTGATACGGTGAATCAGAAAATCATTAAGACCACAACCCCGGGTGATGTAATCCTGACTATAGCTGACGGTGAGATGTTGAAGAATGAGGGCGATTCTGTTTTAAAAACCAAACAGAAAACCTATTATGATTTTAGTCAGATCGGGTTGATAGAGGTGGATAACGAAAACAATATCTATGTTGAGGATATGTTTCTGGAAAAGACTGAGGTGGAAAATGTAATCGATATATTCAGTATAGACGACGATACCATAGATGAAGAGAAGGAATATGAAGAGAAGTATATGTCCTATGTTCTCGTGTTTGACCGGCTCGGTTCGTTTATGCACCGAATAGGTGAGAACGGTCTTGATTCAGATCCATTCTACTACATGTATGATATTGAAATAGATAAAGAAGGTTGCCTTGTCGTGATGACCGGCAATGATGAATGGAATGCCTGGACCTATCACCGCTTCAGCCCGGAGGGAGAATGTCTGGAGAAATACACGCTCACAAGTGATGAAGTGATAACCCAGACAAACCAGGAAGATCGAGCTTACTTCGTAATGAATGTTCTTCCCACCGAAAAACCCGGTCAAGTCCTTTACTGGACCTCAAAGTATGAGACATCTCTTGATACAAAAGAGATGAAGATGGAGGAGGACCTCTGGGGGGAGGAAATCGAGATCGATGATTACGATCGTTACAGAGCAAGTGAAGAGGATGCTGATAAGGAGGAGCAGGTGCAGGGTATCCGTGATCTGCTTCATTACAGCATCTCGTTCTACGATTTTCAGTCTTCCTCAGTGGTCAATTCACATCAATGGGAGACTGCATTGGGGAATGAGGTTGAATCAACTCAGGAGTTCATTGGCATAGATGGATACCAGAACTGTTTTTTCTGGAAGTATATCGACAAGAACAAAGCAGTGATAACCATATTGCGTCCAGACGGTACGTTCATCACTAAGAGAAGTTTCCAGTTTGAAAATGACGGTATATGGATGGATCTGCAGATCGCTCTGGATGGTTCAGTATCGGCAATCAAAATCGATGAATCGAATGTGCACTACTTTCGATGGCGAAGCGACAAGCTGATCAACAACAAGCAGGAGAAGATGACCCTCAAAGAGTTTATCATGGCAAAGGTTGAGGGATTTAAAAATGCAAATCGTTAATCGCAGTGAAATGCAGGAGGTCGACCGAATTACCATAGAGGAGTTCGGGATTTCCGGAACACTTCTCATGGAAAACGCCGGTTTCGAATTTGTCAATAAGTTCGTGGAGGAGTTCTGCCCCGGGAAAAATGAACGAATTGCAGTTCTCTGCGGCGGAGGCAACAATGGCGGTGACGGGTTTGTCGTTGCACGGCATCTCGCACGGAGAGGATTTAAAACAGAGGTTTTTCTCTTTGTGGATAGAAAAAAACTGAAGGGAGATGCGCTTTTTAATTTCAAGCTGCTTCCGATTTTCGGTATTGAGGCGCACGACCTATCACATGAGGAACGATTTGAGCATATGAAGAACATGCTGGGCAGGTGCAATTATCTGATTGATGCATTGCTCGGTATCGGTTTTCAGGGAATGCCGAGGGGAATGATAAAGAGGGCCATTGAGTTTTCAAATACGCAGGACGCTCCCATCATTTCAATCGATATGCCTGCAGGTGTGGATGCGGATGGCGGGCAACTGGAGCTGCTGGCGATAAAAGCCGATGCGACCTATACTGTGGGCTGCCTAAAATATGGCCTTGTGGATTTTCCTGGAAAGGAGGCAGCTGGCAGAGTCGAAGTGCTTGACATAGGTTTTCCAGCAGCTGTAGTTGAGCAGGCTGCCCGGCCTGCCACTTTCATTGATGCCCCTCTGGTAAACCGACTCCTTCCGCCGAGAAAACCTGACTCGCACAAGGGCACATACGGACATCTGGCTGTTGTTGGAGGGAGGAGGGGCTTTGAGGGTGCATCACTTCTCGCATCCCGAGCCGCACTTCGAAGCGGCAGCGGGCTTGTAACAATATTTCTGCCGAATGGCAGCACAATTCAGAAACCAGATGAGATCATTGCAGGATATTTCCCAACCGAACTTGAGAAAATCCCCGATGATATTCGGATAGATGATCTGTTCGACCGCCAGAATGCACTGGCCATAGGTCCGGGTCTGGGTGTTTCGCCGCAGGCATGCATGCTCGTGCAGAAGGCTCTCGAGCTTGACAAACGGGTGGTCATTGATGCTGATGGGCTGAACTGTCTGGCCCAAAATCCGGATATGATTAAGAAACACCGGTGTGACCTTGTACTAACCCCGCATATCGGTGAAATGTCCAGGCTTTCAGGATTGGACAGGGATCAGATCAAGAAGAACAAAGTCAAAGTGGCAAGCGAGTTTGCCCAGAACAACAGCCTTACCCTCGTGCTCAAGGATGCTGTAACTGTTGTCGCAAGCGCTGAGGGCTCTCTCTTTCTCAATGACGGTGGTGTTTCTGCCCTGTCAAAGGGAGGCAGCGGAGACGTTCTGTCTGGGATCATTGGCTCGCTCATGGCTGCCGGCCTTTCTGTAGAACATGCTGCAGTTACCGGTGTATATCTGCATACAGAATGCGGCAGAGCGGCCCAGAAGCTGAACTCTGATGACAGTGTGAAGGCAGGAGACCTTATTCAGATGCTTCCCGATGTGTTTTCACAGCTTCGATGCAGCCGAAACAACCGGGCATCAATGTGAAGGACGGATAGATGAACGAGGGGGGTCAGGCCAGGCGTGATAAATCTAATGGTGAGATGAAGTTTCACTACAGCAGGGAAGAGAGACTTCGCAAGCGCCACCATCCCCCATACGATCGTAAAAGCGGCTCCCTATTCAGAAAAAAGCGAAGAGGACTGATCATCATTTTCATTGATGTTATCCTCATCGCAATCGTTCTCTTCTACATAATCAAACCGGCCAATGTAATCCTGACAAAAGAACAGAAAAATCTGATATATGAGTTAAATGTTACCGGTGTACGGGGTGGGAAGATACTCATAGGTTTCACCATCCGAAATGAGGGTTCTGCAGAGGTTGCTTTAGGCTCCGATCCAGTTACCTTAAGGATTACAGACAGGTCGGGTGATACACAGTCTTTTCAAAAATACGTGGACCAGGCGACCATGCTCAAGCCGGGTGAGAGCAGCTCGACCGTTTTTCTTCTCAGCCAGGAAGAACTCCCGGGATCGGGTCTCACTGAACTATTCTACGGGACAGACACACATCCCCTGTTTTCAAAGAACATTCGTTTCTAGATTTCATTCCTTGTAGTTTTTTTCACTTTCACTATATACCTCTCTGTTGCTATATTAGGGTAGCCTGAGGGCATACACCCGTTATGTAAAAATCCAACTCCCAGTTACACAAGTAGAAGGAGAGTACTATGCCAGGCCCTAAGGGAAACGCTGTTATAGGACAATCCGGTGGTCCCACCGCAGTTATTAATCGCAGTTTTATCGGCGCAATAATGGAAGCGCGAAAACATGGCGAAATTGTTGAATTTTATGGAGCACGCCACGGTGTACAGGGTATGCTTAAAAACGAATATGTGTCACTTTTCGAGCAGCCAAACTTCGTTCTCAGTCAGATATCAAAAACACCGGCTGCAGCCCTGGGTTCAATACGGCATAAACCCGGAAAGGAAGAGTGCAGTCAGATATTTGATAATTTTAAAAAGATGAATGTACGTTATTTCTTCTATATAGGTGGTAACGATTCTGCAGAGACAGCCTATATCATCAACAGTTTCGCAGCCCACGAAGGCTACGATCTTCGGGTAGTGCATATCCCAAAAACCATTGACAATGATCTTCTTGTCACCGATCATTGCCCTGGTTTTGGCAGTGCAGCACGCTACGTAGCCACGGCCTTCATCGGCGACAATGAGGATAACCGGGCCCTGAAGGGCGTGAAGATAAACGTGGTTATGGGAAGAAATGCGGGTTACCTCACTGCGGCAAGCATCCTTGCCAAGCAGTATAGAAAAGACGGCCCCCATCTAATTTATATGCCGGAAATACCCTTTGATCTCGATCAGTTTCTCAAGGATGTAGATCGTACATTCAAGGAACACGGAAGGGCGCTTATAGCAGTTTCTGAGGGAATCAACCGGCAGGGTATATACAATCTGAAAGAAGGTGAAAAACCCGACTATATAGCAAAATGGCTCAACTCATTTGTCAACCTGAACCTGCCGAAAAAGTATCTGCTAAAGGAGGCAGAATATCTGTCAAAGGAGGCAGAATTTCTGCCAAAGGAGGCAGAATTTCTGCCAAAGGAGGCGGAAAAAGCCGTTGATGTTGATTCTCACGGGAATGTGAGCCTGAGCGGAACAGGTATGATGGGAGACATACTCTCCATCATTGTCAAGAGCTCATTGAACATCAGCAGGGTAAGGGCTGACACATTGGGATATCCTCAGCGCTCATTCCCATTGGCGGTTTCCGAAGTGGATGCACAGGAGGCCTATCGGATTGGTGTTGATGCAGTTATTGCAGCTTCTCAGGATAATTTTGATGAAGGAAGCCTTGCAATAAAGCGGGCGGATGAGGATGGTGTGTATAAGATCGAAACGTTTGTTACGCCGCTTCAAAGTGTGCAGAAACATACAAGAAGCTTCCCAAAAGAGTGGATTACCGATGAAGGAAAGATCGATGAGCGTAAATTCCGCGAATACATTAATCCACTTGTGGGCGATCTACCCATCACCGGCCGCTTTGTGAGAGCAATCTTCTAGTTTTATTTCTGTTATCCGCGAAGAATACTCTTATTACATTTTATATGGTTACGATGAAAAAACGTCGGTTACTCATAATATCTTTATTGTGCCTACTCCTCTGTGCACCAGCTCTGCTTCATGCAACTAGTAGAGCCATGACGCACTTCTCCATGGGATTCTATTACCTCTATGATGATGAGCTGGAATCGTCTCTCGATCAGTTTGAATCAAGCCTCTTGTTTGAAAAGGACCCCCCCGCACTTCTCTTCTCCTTACTTGCCGAAGTCTCCAATATTCTGGGCGACACTGAGAATGCACTCAGGTATGCGAAAATGGCTCTCCGATTTGAGCCGAAGGATGAATCTGCCCTACAGACAATCTCACTCGTCTATATCAGTGCAAATCGGTATGAAGAAGCTGTGCCCTATCTGGAAAAGCTTCTGAAGAGGCAGCCGGACGATATTCAGGTGCTGTTCTACCTGGTAGAGGCATACAACAACCTTGAAGATGAAGACAATCTGATCGACATATACAATCAGATATTACAGTATCATCCCAACTTTATTGATGTGGCGCTTAACCTGGGATACCTCTACACAAAACGGGGAGCTTTTGGTCTTGCGGAGGGAGAGTTTGAACGGGTGCTCAAGCTGGACCCAGGGAATGAAAAGGCTCTATTCTATCTAACCTATATCTATATCAGTGAGGGGAAAACCGATAAGGCGCTCAGTATGTTCAAGAGCCTTGATGACCAGAACCTTCTCAGTGAAGAAACATTGCAGGATTATGCCCTGAATCTCTTCATTGAAGATCAGGACCCGTCGCCTGTTCTGCGGAGAATTGAGAACTGGAAAGATGTGCAGCCAGTGCTGCATGGAGTTCGTCACTACAGTGAGGGTAATCTGGATGAAGCAAAAACCGTTTTTACGGATGTGTTGTTGGAAGAACCGGATAACCTCACAGCGCTCAATGGATTAGTCAGAATCGCTGAAAAGCAGGGAATGTGGGATGCTGAACTGAGGTGGCGTTTTCGTCTGGCTGGGAGCTATTATCGGTTCAGACGCTACGATAAGGCCGAATTGGAATCCGGGCGGGTAAGGCACATGGACCTCTGGTATCTCGAAAACAGGTATCTGTTTGGAGATATTCTTGGGTCTCTCGGTAAAATAGAGAAATCAATTGAGGAGTATGAGTTTTTTAAGCAGCATGCCGATGAGCCGGGTGATATACATGTTAAACTGGGATTGGCATATGATCAGATGGGAGATCATGAGGCGGCAATAGAGAATTTCTCCCAGGCAGCTGAAATCTTCCCGGCAAATGACGAACTGCTCTATTATTTGGGTATTGAGTACAGAATCATTCAGGACTTTGAGAGTGCCATCGGAGTATTCAAGAGAGCAATTGAGTTGAATGATCAGGATGCACGATACTTCTTCCACCTCGGTGTTTCCTACGAAAGGATGGGAAGAATCGATGATGCAATTGAGTATCTCGACAGATCAGTACAACTCGACGACAGCAGCGCTGCAGCCTTGAATTATCTGGGGTATTTGCTGGCCGACGGTGGGGTTCGATTGGAGGAGGCACGCGCATACATCGAAATGGCTCTCATCATTGAACCTGAAAACGGTGCCTATCTGGACAGCATGGGATGGGTGCTCTTCCGTCTTGAAGAGTATCAAAAGGCCCGAGAATACCTGGAAAGCGCCGTTCAGCTCATAGACGTGACAGAAGAGGAGAATTATGTCATCTATGAGCATCTTGGTGATGTTTACTATGAAATCGGCATGTATAAGGAAGCTGTGGGTGCCTGGGAAGAAGCGCTCGAATTGAAACAGCGCAGTGATATTCAGAAAAAAATCGACGATGTGCACATGGAGTTATCAGAGTGAAAAAAGCCTTTTTACTGATCCTGCTGTTTATCCCTCTGCTCTATGGCTGCGCCACACAGTCAGTAACAGTGCAGGAGGAAGGCGATGTGCAACTCCTGGTGGAGAAACTAAAGGAATACAACGAATCTATCTCTACAATTAAAGCTCATGCCTTACTTATGTACACGGATGGTGATAAAAGCTACAGCTTTCGAGCAGAGATTGCCGTGGAAAACAGCGGCGAAAATATCCGGCTTGACCTTTCGGATTTTGTATTCAAGAAACCTGTACTCACCCTTGTAAAAAATAGCGACCAGGTTGCGGCACTGCTGCATATGGATAAGAAGGTCTACCTTACGAGCTATGAGAATCTAAACATTGAAGCGCTTTCAGGCCTGAAGTTGCGAAAGGAGATACTTCTCCCCGCACTTATGGGGAAGGTGTTTGTAAACTCTGCAACCGCTACCATGAGCAGTCCCAATTCTAAAACCCTGATTATGGAGTCAGAGGGGTACAGGGAAACAGTTTCATTCGATGCTCATTGGCTGCCGCAAAGCGTGGAATATGAAGTTAACAACGATGTGTACAGCATGACCTTTAAATCCTTTACTGCCTTTGAAGGTGTATTTTTCCCTGGAAAAGTTACGCTCTCATCTCTGAATCGTCAGCTCGAGGCCACGTTCAAGGATGTGACGGTCAATGGAATGATCGATGACGGACTTTTCCTGCTCGATGAAAAGAGCCTCCCCGGATACACAAACGAAGCCCTTTAGAGGTGTGTGAAAAGAATACAGAACTGTGTCCTTTTTACCACACAAAAAGAAAGACCCCATTTTTTTCGCAATTCGCAACGGTAAATACTAAAATATAGGTAGTTGCAGTACGACAATAAAAACAAAGTGGCACAGAAATTGCAATATATAGGGCAAGAGAGAATTCTGTCACTTTCAGGGAGTATATGAATGCTTTTACAGAGCACTGTGGCTTCTGATATTTTGGTTAAAGGAATAGGGCTTCACAGTGGTTCGACGGTTAGTGTAACAATTCACCCTGCACCGGAAAACACCGGAATACTGTTTAGTCCCTCCATGAACGATCTAGGGAAAGGAGTACGGGCACACTACTCCAATCTCCAAAAAGCTCAGAACGCAATCACTATTGGAAACGAATCTTTCAACATACAGACCATTGAACATTTTATGTCTGCATTCTATGCATTCGGGATATCAAATGCGGTCATGGTGGTACACGGAAGTGAGATGCCTATTCTTGACGGTTCCGCGGGAGAGATAGTCGAGGCACTGCAAAGAGTGGGCATTCGTACACAGGGTGCAATACAGGATAGCTTTCATATACCTTACCCCATTTGGGTAGAGGACAACAGCAGCTACCTCATTGCATTACCGGCGGAAGATTTCAGGATCACCTACACCATTGACTTCACATCCAAGAGTTCTGCAGTGGGTACACAGACGGCCCATTATGTTGTAGAGCGTGACACATTCACCGAATCAATTGCCCCTGCACGGACATTTGGGTTTTATGAAGAGATCGAATCTCTGAAATTAAATAATCTGGCTCTTGGTGGGTCGCTCGACAATGCTCTGGTGTTCACGAAAGATGAACTCATGAATGGCAGCCTGAGATACAACAACGAGTGTGTTCGCCACAAGATGCTCGATCTCATTGGAGGCCTTGCGCTGATTGGGTATCGTCTTTCCGGTCACTTTGTTGCACATAAAGCCGGCCACGCAATGGACCTGGCGCTTGCCAGGAAAATTGACATGGTTAAAAAGCGAAAACAGCGTGGAAGCGCCATACCACGCAAGATTCTGAAGCGCAGGGAAGTGGAATTCCAGAAGTTCAAGGAACGAATCAATTTCTGATTAACAAGTACCGCCCCAAGCGAAGCTTCAATTTAGAGAAATGTCGGCAGTCATTGACCGCCGGCATTTCTCGTATAAGAGCCCTTACAAAATTATCCAGTTTTGGGAAAAGAGTTTTCACCTCATTTGAGCAGTATTATCTTTTTGGCATAATTAGTTCTTGGTGTCTCTTCCTGCGAAGCAGGCTTAATTCGCAATGTGAATAAAGCAACATGAGA
>Ga0255054_10001886_pt1 | contig 12171 bp, 10 predicted proteins | sample JV7_2_23_MG_FD_188634 | JGI IMG/M metagenome (GOLD analysis project Ga0255054, IMG submission 188634) | Seawater microbial communities from Jervis Inlet, British Columbia, Canada - JV7_2_23 | ecosystem: Environmental > Aquatic > Marine > Inlet | place: Canada: British Columbia | collected... | reverse complement strand
AAGGGTGGCCGTTGATCGTCACCTTGTCTCCGAATATCTGCTTCAACACCTCCCAGAACCTGTCACGCAGGTTCCGGACCTGCTCCATCCCGGCCAGTTCGCGGGCCCCCTCGCACGCAGCCCCGAGCCCCACCGCCAGAAGGGCGCTCTCGGTCCCCGCACGGCGCCCGCTTTCGTGACCGGCGCCGTGGACAAAGGACGCGATCCTCGTCCCCTCCCGGATGTAGAGAGCACCGACGCCCTTGGGGGCGTACACCTTGTGTCCGGCGACGGAGAGCAGATCCACCCCCAGATCGTCCACGCGGGTCGGGATCTTCCCCACGGTCTGGGCCGCATCGGTGTGAAAGGGGATTCCCGCCTCGCGAGCGATCTTCCCGATCTCCGGGATCGGCTCGATGGTCCCCACCTCGTTGTTCGCGTGCATCACCGTGATGAGGACCGTCAGGGGGGTGATCGCCTTCCGGACGTCGTCCGGGTCGACCCTCCCGAACCGGTCCACCGGGAGAACGGTCACCTTCGTTCCCAGCGTTTCCAGAAACCGACAGGGGGAAAGCGTCGCCGGGTGCTCCACCGCCGTCGTGATGATGTGATCCCCCCTGTCCCGGTTCGCGAAGTAACCCCCCTTGATCGCGTGGTTGTTCGCCTCGCTCCCGCCGCTCGTGAAGACGACCTCGGTGGGGTCGCAGCCCAGGATCTCCGCCACTTGACCCCGCGCTTTCTCCACCGCAACTTTCGCGGGAGCCCCCGCCCAGTGGTGGCTCGAAGGATTCCCGTAATGGTCCGAGAGGAACGGCCGCATCGCCAGGGCGGCTTCCGGTCCGATCGGTGTGCTCGCGTTGAAGTCGAGGTAGATCGGGCGGCTCACGGCATCCCCCCTTTTGTCCAATGCATCGTGCTGCCCGGAACCATTATCGTACCACCACCCCGTCCCCGCAGGCGTGCTGGATGCACATCGCACGGGTTGGTAGACTGGACCAGGGAGGATCCCGTGGACTTCGGACGCAAGGACGTGATCGCCGCAAAAGCACGGGTCTACCGGCTGGCCTACGCCACCCCTCTCGTCGAGGAGGCCCCGCTGTCTGCCCGGTTCGGCGGCAGGGTCCTCTCCAAGCTGGAGAACCTCCAGAATTCCGGGTCGTTCAAGATCCGGGGGGCAGCCAGCAAAGTCCTCTCCCTGGACCCCTCCCGGGTCCCAGGCGTCATCGCGGCCAGCGCAGGGAACCATGCCCGCGGCGTCGCGCGCGCCGCGAGGGAGGCGGGAATCCCTGCAACCCTCGTGATGCCCGTTTGGGCCCCCGTGTCCAAGTCGTCCGCCGCGCAGCGCGAAGGGGGGGAAAACACCCGCATCATCCACCAGGGGGAGACGTTCGAGGACGCGGCCGCCCATGCAACCACGCTCGCCGGGGAATCCGGCTTCGTGATGGTCCACCCCTTCGACGACCCGATGGTGATCGCAGGCCAGGGGACGCTCGGGATGGAGCTCGTCGAGGAGATCGGCCCCCCCGGAACGGTCTACGTCCCCGTGGGCGGCGGCGGGCTTATGGCCGGGATCGGAGCCGCCGTGAAGGAGACGTATCCGGATGCGGAGCTCGTTGCAGTGCAGGCGGAGGCGGCCTCGTCGCTCCTTCCGTCCCTTGAGGCGGGTCGGCCTGTCGAATGCGGTGACACGCGCACGATCGCGGACGGCATCGCGGTGAAATCCTTGAGCGACAGGACCTACGAGGCCGCCAGACGGTGGGTCGACGACGTCGTCACCGTGGACGAAGAGGAGATCGCCGCGGCGATCCTGTACGCTCTCGAGGAGATGAAGACCACGTTGGAAGGTGCGGGGGCCGCCCCGCTGGCGGCGCTGCTCTACAAGCGCCCGCCGACGCGGTTCCCCGCGGTGATGGTGCTCTCGGGGGGGAACATCGACGTCAACTTCCTCTCCCAGATCACCGAGAGGGGACTGTTCCGCTCGGGGCGTCTCATCCGCCAGCGGTTCCTCGTTTCGGACCGGCCCGGTTCCTTAGCCACCCTGCTCGCCACGGTGGCCCGGGAGCGGTCGAACGTGATCAGCATCGAGCACGATCGTCTCCCGTCCGACTGTCCCCCGGGGTACTCGGCCGTCATCCTGCTCCTCGAGACGCGCGACCGCGCTCACGGAGAAGAACTCGCCGCCCGGCTGGGCGAACAGGGGTTCCGGTCCACGATCTGACTCCTGTGACGTTGCCTTGCTAGGCAACGTCCAGGACGGCGGTGGGAATCTGTTCCAGAATGGACAGGAGGAGTTCCTTCCTCATGATCAGGTCCTCCCGCATCTTCCGGTCCTTCGCTGTGGCGATATCCATCCGCAGATGGGAAACTTCCGCCTCAAGGGTTTCCTTGAGCGCCCGGATCTCCAGGTTGGTCAGAAGGAGCTCCACGGTGCACCTCCGTTTCCCTCTATACCGTTCACTGCTCCGGAGTGTCCATGAGAGAGATGTTCATTGATTATATCACCGGATACGGGAAATGCCAGCGCACCTCTCTCCTTTCTGGAGGAAAGGTCCCGACAGATATGATATTTATAATGTTTATTCCAATGGGCCGGGAGATTCACCCCCATGCGCTGGCGTCGTCCCGACAAAAGGAAGTTTCTCGTGTTCCTTGCCGTCCTGGGCCCCGGGATCATCACGGCCTCGGTCGACAACGACGCGGGGGGGATCGCCACCTACTCGATCGCAGGGGCGCATTTCGGGTACTCCCTCCTCTGGACGCTCATCCCGATCACCGCCGCGCTCATCGTCGTCCAGGAAATGGTGGCCCGGATGGGGGTGGTCACCGGAAAGACGCTCGCAGACCTCATCCGGGAGAAGTTCGGCGTCCGCCCGACCTTCTTCCTCCTCGTGGCTCTTCTCCTCGCGAACCAGAGCAACACCGTGGCGGAGTTCGCCGGGTGGGCGGCCGCCCTGGAGATCTTCGGCGTCAGCAAGTACCTTTCCGTGCCGATCGGGGCGGTAGCGGTCTGGTTCCTCGTGGTGAAGGGGACGTACCGCGTCGTGGAGAAGATCTTTCTTATCGCGAGCACCCTGTATTTCACCTACGCCGTGTCGGCCTATTTCGCCCACCCCCAGTGGGGGACGGTGGCGCGAAACCTGGTGACGCCTGTGCTGACTCTGGACAGCGCCTACGTCATCATGCTGATCGGCCTGGTGGGAACGACGATCGCCCCCTGGATGCAGTTCTACCTGCAGTCGGCCGTCGTGGAGAAGAATATCCAGGTGGAGAATTACAGCCTGTGCAGGATCGACGTGATCGTCGGCTGCTTCGTCACCGACATCGTCGCGTTCTCGATCATCGTGGCCTGCGGCGCGACGCTGTTCGCTTCGGGAATTCACATCACCGACGCGAAGGACGCGGCCCTGGCGCTCGCCCCGCTCGCCGGGAAATACGCCTCCATTCTCTTCGCCATTGGGCTTGCCAACGCGTCCCTCTTCTCCGCCTCCATCCTTCCGCTGGCGACCGCCTACTCCGTCTGCGAGGGCATGGGGTGGGAGTCCGGCATCGACAAGGATTTCCGGACGGCTCCCCACTTTTTCTGGCTCTACACGGGGATCATCGTGCTGGGCGCCCTGTTCGTACTCTACCCCGGCGCCCCCCTGATCCTCATCATGCTCTTCTCGCAGGTGGCCAACGGCATCCTCCTGCCGTTCGTCCTCGTGTTCATGCTGAAGCTGATCAACGACCGGGAACTGATGGGGGAGTACGTCAACTCGAAGGCGTTCAACGGAATCGCATGGACGACTGCGGCCGTCATGATCGTCCTAACGATTCTGCTGGTGGTCTTGACGATCTTCCCGGGGCTTCCGGCGATTCTCGGATTCTGACAAGGAAGCCCGATCGCCAGGAGGGCTACCGGGAGAGAAGCGAGGCTCACATCCTCCGGCGGCGGCGACGGGAGGCGGGAGGGAGCAGCAGGTCCACGACGTCGTCCACGGTCACGATGCCGAGAAGGCAGTTTTCGTCGTCTACCACCGGCAGGGCAAGCAGGTTGTACTTTGAGATAAGCTCGGCAACCTGTTCCTGGTTCGCGTCCGCCCGGATGGTGATCAGCTTCGTGTGCATCGCCTCGCCGAGCGACTTCGAGGGATCCTCGAGGAGGAGATCGCGCAACCCGATGACCCCCAGGAGTTTTTCCTCCTCGACAACGTACAAGTAGTAGACCGCCTCGATCTCCTCGGCTTCCTTCCGGAACCTCGTAAGCGTCTCCGCGAGGGTGATCCCCGGCGGATAGGCGAGGTACTCGTTCGTCATGAGGCCCCCCGCGGTATCATCCTCGTGCCCCAGAAGCTCGTGGATGTCCTGGGCCTCCTCCTTTTCGATCAGTCCGAGGATCTCCTGGGCCTTCTCGAGGGGGAGGTCGGCGATCACGTCCGCCGCCTCGTCCGGAGGCATCCGCTCGATGACGTCTGCGGCCTGCTCCTTGTCCATGTCGGTGATGAGGTCGGCCTGCACCTCGGGCTCCAGCTCGTGGAGGGCCTCGGCGGCCATCTCGAGGTCGAGCTTCCCGAAGAATCCCTTCCGCTCTTCGGGGGAGAGCCCGCTGATGATCTGGGCGATGTCCGCCGGGTGGATCTCGGCGAGGGCCTGCCGGGAGACAGCCAGCGTGAGGCGGTCGAGCTTTTCGTGGAGGGGCTGGATCAGGGACCAGGAGATCATCTGGTGGCGCAGCGGGTGGCGGATCGTCCGGAAGAAGGTCTCCCCACGGCGCTCCACACCGAGACGGCGCAGGATCCCGCGCACCCCCACGTCCACGTCCGTAACGCAGGCGGCTCCCCCTTCCTCGGCAAGCTTGACATCGTTTACCCGGACGACCTTCGCCCCGTCGATGTCGACGATCTGCTTGTCCAGGAGGTCCTTCCGGATGAGCAGCTGGTCGGGTGCGGGCGTAAACTCCGCCAGATCGGAATCCCGCTTCCGCGAAGCGATGATCCGCCGGTTGAAGATACTTACCTCCTCCCACGGGAGGAAGAGAACGGTCTTTTTCCTCTCGAGCAGGAGCCCTGCCGCCCGGGGAAAGGGCCCGCCGCCGACCACTGCGATGTCGCGGAGCTTTCCTATCTCCTCGCCCACCGGATCGAGCACCGGCTTCCCGAGGACGTCGGCCACGAACACTTCCCCCACAAGGGCCATGGTGCGAACTCCCTCTTCTTAGCCTTGCCAGGCGATTCCAGTGTAGGGAGGGTGTTGAGGTAGGTCAAGGAAGGGGGAGCGGGGATTAAGAGAGTATGAACCGGGTAACCATTTTTTCCCCGGGGAGAGGAAAGACGTGATGTCCGAACCGGTCGCTGCGCTCGCACAGGAGGCGCCTGACTCCGCGAGGTGGCGCAATCCTTACGCGATCCTCCCGACGCTTCGGTGGGTGGTGCAGGGAGCCTACCTCTTTTTCTTCGTTCTGGTGGGCATCGAGTTCCACTCCTTCTACCGGCAGATCGTCTCGGGAGGGCCGGTCACCGCCCACCGTCCGCCGGCGGTGGAAGGATTCCTGCCCATCAGCGCCCTGGTGGGCCTGAAGCGCTTTCTCCTAACCGGCCACTACGACGAAGTGCACCCGGCGGGCCTTACCATCCTGATCGCGGCGATCCTTTCCTCGCTCCTCGCCCGCAAGGTCTTCTGTTCCTGGGTCTGCCCGGTGGGGGGGGTCTCGCGAGCTCTGGAATGGGCCGGGGAGAAAACGATCTGGAGGCGGAGGAAAAAGGAGATCCTCGTGAACCGCTGGGCGGACCGGGGGCTCATTTCCCTCAAGTATCTCCTGCTCGCCTTCTTCGCCTGGGCGATCCTGTGGAAGATGGACGGGGATGCGATCCGGCAGTTTCTGCACACCCCCTACAATTACGCCGCCGACGCCAAGATGCTCCTGTTCTTCACCGACATCTCCCGGACCGCTGCGATCACCCTGGTTCTCCTTGTCGTCCTGTCGGTCTTCGTCAAGCATTTCTGGTGCCGGTACCTGTGCCCCTACGGAGCACTTGTGGGACTCGTCAGCTGGATGTCACCCCAACGTGTCGTCCGCGACGGGGCGGCCTGCATCGACTGCAGGGCATGCACCCGGACCTGTCCCGTGGAGATTACCGTTCACCGGAAAGCGTCGGTGTGGACCCCCGAGTGCACCGGTTGCATGACATGCGTTGCCTCCTGCCCCGTGGAGGATTGCCTGACGGTCACCCGGAAGGGAAAGGGTTCCCTCTCCCCGTACCTCATCCCTCTCGTCGGGCTGGGAACGATCTACCTTCTCTGGGGAGTTGCCCGCCTGACCGGCCACTGGCATACCTCATTATCCCTTTCCGCCCTGTCCGAGGTATACCAGGTCGCCGCCTCGCTGGTCCACCCGTAGACGCGACATCCAGGCCTACCACCGTTTCCCCGTGCCCAAAGGGGATCGGCGAGGCTATTTCCTCCTTGACACCATTCGGCGCCCCCTATAATCTACATTGTCGATAGATTATATTAACGTAGTTACGAATGGAATTTAAAAACCAATATTTTCCTATGTTTTTAAGGATCTGCGGCAAGAATGCGCTGGTCGTCGGGGGAGGTGCGGTTGCGGAACGCAAGATCCGGTCGCTCCTTGCCTGCGGAGCCTCCGTTACGGTCGTTGCGAAGAGTTTTTCCGCGGAGGTCCGCCGCATGGCCCGAAGCGGGACGATCCGGACAATCCCCGGTCCTTTTCGTGACGATTCCCTAAACAGCATGGGGATCGCGTTTGCTGCGACATCCGACGCCGGGGTAAACCGTGCCGTATCCCGGGGGGCGAAGCGCCGCGGGATTCCCGTGAACGTGGCGGACTCCCCGGACGACTGTACTTTTCTTCTTCCCGCGGTCGCAAGCGGAAGCGGGTTCATCGTAGCAATTTCAACGAGCGGGAAGAACCCCGGGGCGGCAAGAGCGATCCGGGAGTTCCTGGAAGATCACGGGGCGGAACTGTCGGTCCGGATGGAACGGGGACGGAGGCGCACGACTCTCCGGGGCAGCCCCGGAAAAGTCTACATCGTCGGGGCGGGGCCGGGGGACCCGGACCTTCTGACCGTCCGCGCCCTTGGTCTGTTGCGAAGCGCGGACGTCGTCATCTACGACTATCTCGTCCCCGAGGAGATCTTCTCTCTTGCCCCGCGCAAGGCAAAAAGGATCTGCTACTCCCGTCGCGGCAGGACGTCCGGGCACGGGTCCACGATGAAGCAGGAGGCCGTCCACGGTGCGATGGCCCGGTTCGCCCGGGAAGGGAAATCCGTGGTGCGTCTCAAATGCGGCGACCCGCTCATCTTCGGGCGGGGGGGGGAAGAGGCCGAATTCCTCACCACCCGGGGGATCCCCTTCGAAATCGTCCCCGGGATCACCGCAGCGGCGGGGTGCGCTGCGGCGGCAAACCTCCCGCTGACGCACAGGGACCTGTCGTCCTGCCTCATGTTCATCGCCGGACACGAGACGGCGGAGAAAAGATCTCCCGCGGTCGACTGGATGCGCATTCCCCGGAACGGAACGATCGCCGTCTACATGGGAGTCTCTCGGGCCTTCCGCCTGGAGCGGGACATGGTCCGCGCGGGATTCCCCCCGGACACCCCGATCGCCATTGTGGAGAACGGCACGCGCCGCTCGCAGCGGGTCATCCGCGGCCGTCTCGGCGATCTTTCCCTCCTTGCCGAGAAGAGGGAAGTCAGATCCCCGGCCATGCTGTTCGTCGGGAACAGCATCGGGGCAATCGCGCCAAAGGAAACGGGATCGGAGCATGAGGATGTGCCGGCGGCCGGGAGGGGATGACGATCCATCCCCGAAACTCCTGCAAGGGAGAGCAGGGGATATCGCCCGGGACCGCCCCTGGCGTCTATCGCACAACCTCCGATGTTGAAAAGGTTAGGGGGGTTCGCTTGACGAGGCAAATCCCCATTTATACAATCGGGTTTATCGTATAAAGGGCCGGAGGGAAGATGCGGCTGTCGAAAAAAACGGAATACGCGCTTAAGGCGCTCATCTACGCGGCACGCCACCCGGAAGGGACCACGTTCCAGATCAAGGAACTGGCGGAGAGGAACGGGATCCCGAAAAAGTTCCTGGAACTGATCCTGCTCGAATTGAAGAACGCCGGGATCGTCCAAAGCAAGCGCGGCGTGGGGGGCGGCTACCTTCTCGTCCGGCACCCGGAGACGGTCCGCTCCACCGAAATCATCGAGGCAATTGAAGGACCGGTCGTTCCGCTCAAGGTTCCAAAGGGGAGAGGAAGAAGGCCTCCCCCGGAGGAACTGTCCCCCGCGGTTTCCCGGCTGGTCCTGGAGGCTTCCGAAGCCATCGAGTCGGTGCTCGACCGCTGGACGCTCGCCGACCTCGCGCGGGAAGAACAGGAAGCGGCGGAACGGCGGCAGCGAAACCTCATGTACTTCATCTGACCCGAAGGGAGAAATCGCAACTGAAGAGAAAACGGTCGATCGATACTCTCGCGGCGCAGGCGGGAGTGGATGCCGACCGTGCCTTCGGCTCGGTCAGCGTCCCCATCTACGCAACGGCCATCTACCGGTACGAGAAGTTCGGCAAACATCGCGGTTTCGACTACTCCCGATCGGAAAATCCTACCCGGCGGGCGGCCGAAACGGCGCTGGCCGATCTCGAGGGAGGGACGCGGGGGGTGGCCTTCTCTTCCGGGATGGCGGCCATCCAGGCCGTGATGACGCTTTTCCGGCCGGGCGACCACATCCTCTGCTCCGATGACCTGTACGGAGGAACCTACCGGCTGTTCGAGCAGATCCTCAAACATTACGGCCTGGCCTTCGACTATGTCGACATGGGCAACCCCCGTGCGGTCGAAAAAAAGATTCGGAAAAAAACACGGGCCGTCTTTCTCGAGACACCGACCAACCCGCTCATGAAGATCGCGGACATCGGAGGGGTCGCACGGATCTCCCGGAAAAAGGGAATCCTCTCCGTCGTGGACAACACTTTCATGTCACCCCTGCTGCAAACGCCCCTCGCCCTCGGCGCCGACGTGGTGGTCCACAGCGCCACCAAGTTCCTCGGCGGACACAACGACCTGATCGGCGGTGCGGTGGTGACAGTCGACCCGGACCTGGGGGAGAGAATGCACTTCGCCCAGAAGGCGGTCGGGGCAGTCCTGTCCCCCTTCGACTCCTGGCTTCTGCTCCGGGGGATCAAAACGCTTGCCGTCCGGGTGTCCCGGGCCCAGCAGAACGCGGAAGTCATCGCGGCTTTTCTCGCCGCACACCCGTTCGTCCGGAAGGTCTTCTACCCGGGACTTCCCGGCCATTACAGGCGAGAGTTGCATTTCTCGCAGGCGGACGGCCCCGGCGCGGTCATCTCCTTCGAGCTGGCCAGGAAATCGGCGGTCCCGCCCTTCCTGAACGCCCTGAAGATCATACTGCTTGCCGAAAGCCTCGGGGGCGTGGAATCCCTCATCACCCACCCCTCCACGATGACGCACGCCGACACCCCCCTCGAGGAACAGGCCGCGGTGGGCCTCACCCCCCGGCTCGTGCGCCTGTCCGTCGGGATCGAGAATCTGGACGATCTCGTCACGGACATCGCGCAGGCGCTTCGGAAGGCGAAGGGAAGCAACTAGGCCTTACCCGTCCCTCCCTTCTCCTGCACCGTGCCAGGCCACGCCGGAATCCGAATCCCCGTTGCGAAAATGAACCGGGCACCGTACTGTAGGCAGGATGCCCGATACCGCGCTGCTCTTCATCCTGCTGTCTGCGGTGATGCACGCCGGGTGGAACCTGGTCCTGAAGACGACGCGGCACAAACTCGCCTTCAACGTCTTCATGCACGCCTCGGCGATCGCCATCTTCTCGGCGTACTGGATCGTGCGACACGGCGCGATCCCCCTCCCCCGGGGACCGGTCCTGCCGTATGCCTTCGCGGCCGGGTTCTTCTTCTCGATCTACCACGCCTGCCTTACGGCCTCGTACGAGCGGGCGGACGTCTCCCTCGCCTACCCGCTCACCACGACGGGACCGCTCTACATCCCCCTGTGGGCGTACCTGTTCCTCGACGAGCGCCTCTCCCTCCTCGGGATGGGCGGCATCCTCGTCGTGTTCCTGGGCGCATACATCCTGCAGATGCGGGAATTTTCCTGGGCGGGAATTTCCTTCCCCCTGCGGAACATCCGCCTGCCCGGCGTCCTGTTCGCGCTCTCGGCAGGGCTCTTCTACTCCGTGGGGGCGATCGTGGACAAGCAGGGAGTGACGGTCGCGGACGTCTTCGTCTACACCTATTACCTGAATATCGCCCTGTTCCTTTTCCTGCTGGCCTACGCCCTGATGAAGAATTCCCCGAACCGGTTTCTCGAGGAGATCCGGGTCCACTGGCTGCAAGGGGTTGCGGCAGGGCTCATCCTGTTCCTGTCGTTTATCACCTACCGGATCGGCCTTCAGATGGCGAAGGTGTCGTACGCCACCTCGGTCCGCCAGGTAAGCGCCATCGCCGGCGTTATGGGGGGGATCCTTCTCTTCCAGGAACGGTTCGGGCGGATCCGCCTGCTGGGCGCGGGGCTCATCGTCCTGGGAGTCATCTGCATCCGCCAGGGGTAGACAGCCTGCTCCCCCGTTTTTCCTTCTTACTTCATGAACGGAAGGACCCAGACAAGCACCATGAGGATGTAGCATAACACCAGGGAGAGAAGGACGTATGGCACCGTGTACGAGAAGAACTTCCGGAGAGAGAACTTCTCTCCGTCCTCTTTCTCCCCAACCGTAAGGGCCACATAGAGGGCCGGAGCGCCGGCGATCGTGAGGTTGCTTCCCAGGGTCCCGGCCCAGAGGATCGCCCAGTAGTAGGGCCAGACCTGGATCCCATGGGTCTCACCCAGATCCCGGACAACGTAGAGAAGCGTCAGGATGTAGGCGTCGTGCTCCAAAAACCCGACGAGGGGCGCCGTGACCCAGAAGACGATCGAGGTCCCGACGAGGAGTCCCTGTTGGAGAAAGGGAATGAACCAGTTGCCCAATAAGGTGAGGATTCCAGTGTGCTCGAGACCGCCCACGAGAGCGAACAGGGCTGCATAGAACGTAACGGCGCTCCAATCGATCTCCTTCAGGATGTACTCGAGATCCGGGGCATCCATGCGGAGAGGTTTTCTCAGGGCTTCCACCACCAACACCAGCAGGACACTCCCCGCAAAAGAGATGAACCCGAGCTTGACTCCCAGAAACTCCCTCAGCGTCATACTGAAGAGGGTCAGAACAAAAACGGCACAGACGATGAAAGCGAATCGCTTGTCCTTGATGTGATGTCCCTTTGTTCCCGTGACTTCTCCTGGCGCCTCATCATCGGGAACGCAACGGGACAGTTCGGTTCTCCGGAACCCCAGATAGAAGAGGAAACAGACGATCAGGTAGACCACGGTCAGGATCAGAAACGACGAGGGCCGTCCGGAATGCCAGATAAAGCCGAAGAACTCGATGCCGGTCACGCTGTGGAGCATCTGGGGAGGGAGATCCCCGAGGAGAAGCGCCGTCCCCATGAAGTTCGAACAGAGGCCGATGAAAAGGATCGGTCCGGTCGCTTTGAAGCCGTAGCTCTTGTTGACGCTGGTAATCACGGGAGCCAGCATCAGCACGACCACCACATTGTTGACGAACATCGAGATGAATCCCGCGATGACGCCTACGAGGGTAACGAACAGGGGGATGTTCCCCCGGGACAAGCGGAGTGAGAGGTCCCCGAGATACTCGGGAATGCCTGTCTTGCCGAAGTACTCGGCGATGATCCATATGCTGACCAGGATGACCAGAAGGTGAACGTCCACGAACTTGAAGGCCTCGACGTCGGTCATGGTGCCCGCCACGACCATGGCGATGACACCCAACAGGGAGAACCCCACCGTGCTGAACTTTCGCGTAATGATGAGGACGATCGTGACGCCGAAAATCAGTGCGGTCGTTTTCTGGATCGGGTCCATCGTTTTCCCCTTCGCACAAGTGAAGTTCGCTTCGAACCTTATCGATCGTTTTGCGTCCGGCCGATTACGGTTTCCTACTCATCGCATCCCAGCAGTTTTCGATCGCTCTTTTAAGGGACGCCTTCGCCCTGGAAGACTCCATGGGACCGTATCCCAACTGTTCTCTGGCCGAGGCATCGGACAACTCCCAGGGGTCGGCCAGAAAGGCGCTTCCCGTCCACTCCTCCCGGGGAATGCACCGGATCTCC
>Ga0255054_10001882_pt1 | contig 12191 bp, 11 predicted proteins | sample JV7_2_23_MG_FD_188634 | JGI IMG/M metagenome (GOLD analysis project Ga0255054, IMG submission 188634) | Seawater microbial communities from Jervis Inlet, British Columbia, Canada - JV7_2_23 | ecosystem: Environmental > Aquatic > Marine > Inlet | place: Canada: British Columbia | collected... | reverse complement strand
AGACTACTTCGGCCGGTGGAAGGCCTTGCACTTCGCCGCCAGAGAGGCTTTCGCCCCCATTCTCATTTCCCCGGTTCTCAATGGTGACAGCCTGGAAGTGTGGGGCGTGTCCGATCTGAACAGACCCGTGGAGGGGACGTTGAACCTGGAGCTCCTGGATTTCGACGGGGCGGTTCTCTGGCGGACCCCTGTCCCCACCAATCTTCCGGCCAACCAGAGCCGGCTTCTCTGGGAGGGCTCTGCCGCGTCCATCCTGGGAGAGGCGAGTTCCCGCCGAGTCGTCCTGGCAGGGGAGTTCGTGGAGGCCGACGGCCAGGCCCCCGGGCCGTCCTCACTGCTCTACTTCCATTCCCCCAAGGAGCTGGCCCTGGGGGTCCCCACCATCCGCTTCGAGGCCACTCCAGTGGAAGGGGGCGTCCTGCTTACCCTGGAGGCTGATGTCCTGGCCAAGGATGTCTACCTCACGCTCGAGGCCGCCCGCTTCTCCGACAACTTTTTCGATCTCCTTCCCGGCCGACCGCGAACGGTCCGGCTGGAAACGGATCTCACGGCTGACGAGGCCGAAACTGCCCTCAGAATCCGGACGTTGGCAGAGATTCCCCGGGAAGGGTTGGGTGTGGAAGAGGATGGCTCCGGGGGCCAGGAGTCCTGACCCCCGGAGCTCTTCAGTTGTTCTTGGCGCCCTGATTGATCCAGTTCTTCAGGTTGGTCAGGTCGATATTATCCAGGGCCGACCCGCCCAGAGGCATCCGGCCACCAGTTGTCTGCCGCCCTTCCACTTTCACGATGATATAGCTGTCGTTTGCGTTTCCTGGGATCACCCGGTCCACCGAAGCTTGGGTAGCGGCGACGTTCACCAGGTTCGCATAAGCGTTCCCCGAAATGAGGCTCATGCCCGCCTGCTGGGAAGCGCCATGGCAGGAGGACGCGGAGCATCCCCTCCGGGTGAAGATCTCCTGGATGACGCTGGCGAAGGACGGGTCCGCCACGATGACCCTGGTGGCTCCGCCGCCCCCACCGCCACCTCCTCCAGGGTTTGGATCGGGCCCAGTACCGCTGTCACCGCAGGCGCCGAGGGAAAGAGCCGCAACCACGGCGAGAGAACGAGTCAGGAATCGGTTCATGGTGTGCCTCCATAAGGGGACGGGGTATATGGACCTGGTCAGAAGTGAAGAAGCCGGGTGATGGCGAAACCGAGTCGCCACTCATCCGGTTCGAAGGCGTGGTCGGTTCCCACCAGGTATTGGCTGGGGTTCAGGCGAACGGAGTTGGTCAAGAAGACCTTGAAGAAGTGGCCCCCGGTTTCCAGTTCCAGTCCGAAAGCGCCGGCATCGTGCTCCAGCTCAGCCCGGTTCTCCCCAAGAGACCACTCAGCGGTCACACTGAAGATGTCGGTGAGGAAGAGCTGGCCGTAGAAACCCCAATAGAGATCCTGGACCGGATCGATCCGGTCCAGGAGGACGTTGTAGAGGTAGGAGGGCACAAATCCCAAGGCGAGTCGATCGGCAACCTCGGTGTTCACGATGAGCTGGCCATAATACTGGAAGTTTCCGGGGTCCCCTGAGTCACGCTCTGGAACCTCGGAGCTCCAGGCCGCTCCGCCCTGAAGCGCAACCAGCAGGGGAAGGGGGCCAGCCTCGACCTCCAGGACTCGTGCCTTCGCCTGGAGGTCCCAGTTGTCCATGAAGTTGCTTCGGGCCAGGGTGACCAGAAGTCTGTCCAGCGGAGCATATCCCAGGCCCAGCCTCATGTTTACCGGGCCGTCCAGGCCCCAGAAGGCATCGGCCCCTTCCGAGATCGGGGGTTGAAACCTATGGGCGATCTCGAACTGCCACTCGCCTTGGGCCAGGGTCTCCGCGGTGGGAAGGTTGATGGCTTGGGTGGAGTGGAAGACCGTCAACGGAGGCTGGGTCGCCGCCGTCCTCCGTTCCCACTGACGTGGCTCCTCCTGACCCGAAACGGGAGTCAGGAAAAGAAGAAGCCCCACAAAAGCCAGGACCTGGGCCAAGGCCCATCGCCGCGCCTTGGATTTCATCAGTCCCTCCTCACTTCGGGCTCGGGCAGAGAGGACCCGAGCTCCCGCTCCCCCGAGGTTCGGCTCAAGAAGAAATCCAGATCCAACTCCATGACTTCGTCGATTTTCATGAACATCAGCTTTGGGATGGGGATGTCGTGATCAGAGAGGGTCACCTGAAATGCGCATCGAACTCGTAGGCGGGCCCCCTGGGAGACGGCCGTACATTCGATCTCTCGTTCCCGCTCGATCCCGTGAATGGCCAGAGTGCCTCTGGTCAGAACTCGGTAACTCCCTGGACCGTGTTCCTCCAGGCGAACTATGCGACCGGTGAACGAAGTAAAAGGAAACTCTTCGGTCTCCAGATAGTTGTTCCTCATATGTCGGTTTCGGAGTCCGATCCCCGTGTCCAGACTCGCCAGGTCCACCTCGAAGAAGAACTCACTTGTGGCAAGGTCCGTTTCACCCCCCAACCCTTCCCCAGACAGAAATAGGAATCCGTCAATGCGATGGGTGATGCCTTCGAAATCCTCCAGCGGCGCATCTGAGATGAACCGGACGCGGTTTTCCTGGCTCAGGTCGACCTGATACTCCTGACCGGCCATATCAGTCGCAGACCCGGCCGCACCCAGTAATGCAAGGACCAGGGTAACCGGCCGGATTCCAGGGAACCCTCTTCCGCTCATGAGTCCTGCTCTCTCTGTTGAAGGAGACGCCGACAGGATAAGAGACGATTTAAGTCTAAAACAATTACTTAAGACTTAAAGTTCCCTCGGGTGGTGAAAATGATCTCGCTGGAAATGGCAGTGGAGGCCCTACTGCATCATCTTCTCATTTAACGAACCCATGACCGAGTGCATCTTAGAAATCGGAAACAGATCAATACTTCCGATGGAGGAACCGTGATGAAGATGTGGATGAGGCCTTTCGCTTTCACAGCAGGCCTAGCCTTGGGCGCAGCAGCGTGCGAGGATGGCGCCACCGACCCCAACGTCATTGAAGACGATGCCCTACTCGCCGACATGGCCCTGGTGGCGGCGGACGGGATGTTTCAGGATCTCGCTCATATGGTGAGCCCCAGCACTTGGGCTGGCCTAGGCTTAGCTCCTGAAGCGGCAGGGATTGAAATCCAGGGAAGCAGGACCTTCAGTAGGACCGTCACTTTTTTTGATGACGAGAACAATGAGCAGGCCCGATACCACCCCGAGGAGACGGTAAGGATGCATGTCGTGTCAGACCTGACCCGGGTGGTGACTCACTCCTTTTGGAGCGCAGACATAGTTCGCCACAGGGACATGGACGTCACGGGGTTGGCCGGACTGGAAACGGAACGGACCTGGAACGGAACCTCAACCGGGAACGTCCAGAAGAGCAGGCACCCCGAGGACGGGACGGTCAGAAATTATACCATGACCAGCTCAGCGATCATCACGAATGTGGTGAGGGGCGTGCCCAGGGCTGACAACCCCTATCCCAAGTCGGGAACCATCACCCGGACGATCCATGCCGTCAGAACCGTCGACGGAGTGGAAGAGGTGAGGGACGTCGTCGCAACGATCACCTTTGACGGTGATAACACGGCCATCATCACTGTGGATGGGGAGTCGTGGGAGATCAACCTGGACGACAGAGGCGTCAGGAAGAACTTCGGTAGAAACAACGGATAAGGACCGGTCAGAAGACCGGGGTCCGCTTGGGTGAGGGGCAGTAGGGGAGGGCAGGATATGCGGACCATGGGAGAGCGGAGGGTGCACCAAGCACCCTCCGCTCCTTGCTTTTCTACTTCTCGGCCCTACGGCGGCGCTGCCACGGCACCCTGACCAAAAGAAGGGCCGCCAGTATCGAGGCCGCCACGAGAGGCCAGAAAGTATCGGCCTTTACCTTCCAGAAAAAATGGAGAGTGCCCATAGCCGCGGCGGCGTACACCAAGCGGTGTAGCCGTTGCCATCGCTTGCCGAGACGCCGAATCCAACCCCTCGTGGAGGTGAGGGCCAGAGGCACCAGGCACAGGAATGCGCCTGCCCCAACGGTGATGAAAGGCCGCTCCACGACGTCCTCCACTATGAAGGACCAGGCAAATCCCTGGTCCAACCCCAGGTAGATGGAGAGGTGGAGGGAAGCGTAGAAGAAGGCGAAGAGGCCAACCAGACGCCGAACCTTGATGATCTGATTCCAACCGGTGAGGCGCCGAAGGGGCGTGATTGAAAGGCCCGCGAGGAGGAGGATCAGGGTCCACCGCCCAGCCCAGTGAAGGACTGCCTCAATGGGGTTGGCTCCCAGACCAACGGTAGCAAAACGAAAGCCCGTCCAAAAAAGAGGGACCAAACCCAACAACCAAACGGCACTCTTCAGAATCATGGTGAAGTCAGCCCTCGGATGGTTCTCGGGTGCCTTTCCAAAAAATGGGATGCGGCCGCGCCCCACTTGCGCAGAGGCTCCCTAGAACCAGCGCTGGAGATCCATGCCCTCATAGAGGGAGGCCACTTCCTCGGCGTACCCATTGAACATGAGAGTTTCCCGACGACGAATCTCTCCGAGACGACGCTCTCGTGCCTGGCTCCACCGGGGGTGGCTTACTTCCGGGTTTACGTTGGCGAAGAACCCGTATTCCCTGGGTAACATCATGTTCCAACTGGTGGCAGGAAGCTCCTCTACCAGCCGAATTCGAACGATGGACTTGATACTCTTGAACCCGTACTTCCAAGGCACCGCCAGGCGGAGAGGGGCACCGTTTTGGTTGGGTAGCTCCTGCCCATAGACTCCGGTGGCCATCAGCGTAAGGGGATTCATGGCCTCGTCGATTCTGAGGCCCTCACGGTAAGGCCAGTCCAGGATCGCCCGTCGTTGGCCGGGCATCTGGTCGGGATCATGGAGGGTTGTGAATTCCACATATTGGGCCCGGCTCGTGGGCTGGACCCAGGCCAGGAGATCTTTCAATGGGAACCCCATCCACGGGATGACCATGGACCAGGCTTCCACACACCGAAGGCGGTAGATCCGCTCCTCTGAAGGGAAGCGACCCAGGAGGTCTTCGATGGCATAGTCGCCAGGGCGCTCGCAATGCCCGTCGATCTTCACAGTCCAGGGCTTGGCCCGAAACTCGCCGGCGGTCCGCGCCGGGTCTGCCTTCCCCGTCCCAAACTCATAGAAGTTGTTGTACTGGGTGACGTGCTCGTAGGGTGTGAGCTCGTCCTCCTGAGCCCCAAAGACCGCGGCGGCGGCCTCCTCACTCATGAGATTGGAGGCGGCCAGGGTTGAAGGAGCCACCGCAGCCATAAGAGCTATCCGCCCCGCCTGTCCAATGAACTTCCGGCGGTTCAGATACAGCTCGTATGGTGTGACCTCCAACTCGGAGAGATTTGGCGGTTTACGAATCAACATGGTTTGGGGTCCGTAGGGGTGACCTGGGCGTACTCTAACCAACAAGGACCCCCATAGGTTCCCTTCAGACCCGAAGCGCTACCGACTGGGCAGGTATTTCTTGGGAAACTTGGCCACCACGGTGTAGATCGGATCCACAATGTTGGCCACCGTGCTCTCAGCCAACTGGCCCAGAAGCTGATAGGCGTCCCACCGACCAAAGCCGTAGTCTTCTTCCAGCCACTCCACCAACTCGATATGGGCCAGGCGAAATGCATCGATGAGGGGACGGGCACTTCCCGCCACCATGATGTAGTCCTCGTTTTCGATGCGGGGCCAATCGATGGTCTTCCCCTTGATGACATCGATCTCCAGGACCACATCCATGGACGTTTCCAACCCGCTCCCGTTTACCTCGCCGTATCCCTGTCTGGCGTGACCATCACCGAAGTAAAAGTAGGCGCCATCATGAAAGATGGGGAGATAGACCGTGGCTCCCGGACGGATCTCCTGGGCATCCATGTTGCCTCCGAAGTCTCCCGGCCAGAGGCCACCGAAGGCCTCCGCACCCCTGGGGGCCACGGCGACCCGACCCAGCATCGGCTGAAGGTCGATGGTGATCTCTCCCATCTCACTCCCTGGAAGATCGGTGCTCCCCGTCATCGCTTCCGGATCCAGCTTCCACAGGTAGCGGTGGCTCGGGACCGGATCGTTCAACATCCTCACGCGGCCGTCCGCCGAGAGGCCGCCGAAGTTTGGGCCAATATTGGACGCAGCGTACTCGTAGTTGGGCTCCACCTTATGCACCTTCACCACGAGGATGTCGTTGGTGGTTGCACCTTCAATGTAGAAGGGCCCCACTTCACCGGGGAACGCACCCCCTTCTGGGCTGAAATACCCCCCCCAATGTGTTTCTGAGATCAAGACCGTACCCGGATGTATCGTCAAGACCGGGTCCCGAACGGCGAATGTGGGCTGAATGACCGAGGGTGAGAAACGGACCGTATCAGCTGACTGGGCGTTGAGAACAGTTCCGGGACAAAGGTTCGCCGAGAACAGGCCTCCGACAATCAGAAACAGGGCGCTTGAACGAAACATGGGGCCAGCCCTCCTTTATCCAGCAAGGAAATCCACAGCGAGATGAGCGAGAGCCCTCACTCCCAAGGGCAGGGCAGCCTCATCTGCAAAGAAGTAGGGCGAGTGGTTGGGAGCCGCTTGTATCAATGGGACCGAATCGGGGATGACTCCGAGGAAGAAATAGAGACCGGGAATCTCACGTTGGAAGTAGGAGAAGTCCTCGGCGCCAGTGGTGGGGGGCGACGGAGAAGCATTCCCGGGGCCGGCGACACGCTCCAGGGTCGGGGCCATCCTCAGAGTGAGGTCCGGGTCGTTATAGGTGATGGGCACCCCAGCGGAGAGAGACACCTCTGCGGTCGCTCCAGCACTCTCGGCGATGCCCGCCACGGTCCTTCGGATCCGCTCCTCGATTCGCTTTTGCATCTCCAGGTCCAGCGTCCGAACCGTACCCAGCATAACCACACTGTCCGGGATGATGTTGCTCCGAAGACCTCCATGAATAGAAGCGATGGTGACAACGGCCGGCGCTTGGGTGATGTCGGACTGACGACTGACGATGGTCTGGAGGCCCAGAACTATTTGTGAAGAGACCACCACAGGGTCTACTCCGCCCCAAGGCATGGCACCATGGGTCTGGCTCCCTCGGACGATGATATGAAGGGTCTGGGACGAGGCCATGGCTCCCTCTGCCCGATAGCCGATAAACCCGGTGCGTTGGGGCATGACGTGGAGCCCGAAGATGGCATCGGGCCGTGGATTCTCCAGGACCCCTTCCTGCACCATGAGGGAAGCACCACCCATCTCACCGGCCGGCGCCCCTTCTTCGGCAGGTTGAAAGATAAATTTCACTGTGCCCGGGAGCCGATCCCGCATTCCCGCCAGGACCTCCGCCGCCCCCATGAGAATGGCCATGTGGTTGTCATGGCCACATGCGTGCATGACCCCCACCTCCTGGCCGTTATAGTCCGTGGTGACCTGTGAGGCAAAGGGCAGGTCAACCATCTCTGTCACCGGGAGGGCGTCCATGTCGGCCCGGAAGGCTACGACCGGCCCGGGAAGACCCCCACGAAGGACGCCAACCACTCCAGTGTGAGCCACCTCCGTCTGGACCTCCATTCCCAGGGAGAGTAGATGCTCGGCAATGACCTCCGCCGTGCGAAACTCCCGGTTTCCCAACTCCGGATTGGCGTGAAGATCGCGGCGCCAGGCCACCACCTTCTCGGTGACTTCTTCGGCCCGGACGTCCACTTCAGAACGAAGCGCCGCCAGATCTGGTTGTTGGGCCTGAGCCGGGCCGAAAGGGACGACCAGCGCGACCAGAAATGGAAGGAAAATCGTCCGTTGGTGGGTGAGGTTCATGAGCAAGACTCCGTTGGTCAGACGTCCAGGTTCTTCACGTATTTGGCGTTCTTCTCGATGAACAGCCTTCTGGGCTCGACTTCGCTGCCCATGAGCTCGTCAAAGAGACGGGAAGCCATGGCTCCGTCATCGATATCCACCCGCAACAGCGTTCTGGTCTCCGGATCCATGGTGGTCTTCCAAAGCTGGTCCGGGTTCATCTCCCCCAACCCCTTGTACCGCTGGATTGAGACCCCTTTCCCGAAATCCTCGCCTTTTCCATTCCCCAATCGTCCGGTGTATTCCCTGCGCTCCGTCTCATTATAGGCGTAGAATTCCTGCTTGCCTTTGTGAACCCGGAACAAAGGCGGTTGGGCGATATAGATGTGTCCCCCGTCGATGAGCTCCGGCATCTGGCGGAAGAAGAACGTCAGGAGAAGGGTCCGGATGTGGGCCCCGTCCACATCGGCATCGGTCATGAGAATGATCTTGTGGTACCGGAGCGTCTTGACGTCGAAATCGTCCTTGATGCCGGCCCCGATAGCCGTGATCATTGCCCGGATCTCTTCGTTGGAGAGAATCTTGTCGATTCGGGCCCGCTCCACATTCAGGATCTTTCCTTTCAGTGGAAGGATGGCCTGATAGGATCGATCCCTCCCCTGCTTGGCAGACCCACCGGCCGAGTCACCCTCGACGATGTAGAGCTCGCATAGAGAGGGGTCGGAAATGGAGCAGTCGGCCAACTTTCCCGGAAGGACCCCACTTTCCAAGGCGCTCTTCTTCCGGGCCAGATCACGGGCTTTCCTCGCCGCTTCCCGGGCTCGGGCCGCCGACACGGCTTTTTCGATGATGCTCTTGGCGGCCTTGGGATTCTCGTCCAGAAAAATGGCGAGTTGCTCGTTCACGGCTGTCTCCACAGCCCCCCGAACCTCCGAATTCCCCAGCTTGGTCTTGGTTTGTCCCTCGAACTGGGGCTCCATGACCTTCACGCTGAGGACGCAGGTAAGACCTTCTCTCACGTCGTCGCCCGAAAGTCCTTCCTCAGCTTTCTTGAAGAGGTTGTTCTTCCGGCCATAGTCGTTGATGGTCCGGGTGAGAGCCGCTTTGAGCCCCGTAAGGTGGGTCCCTCCTTCATGAGTGTTGATGTTGTTCACGAAGGTGTGTGTGTTCTCGCTGAAGCCATCGTCGTACTGCATGGCTAGCTCGATCTCCGCTTCATCCCTGCTGGTTTCGAAATAGATGATCTTGGGATGAAGGGGCTGGCGGCTCCCCCGAAGATATTCCACAAAGGAGGCCAAACCGCCCTCGTAGTGAAACTCCTCCACTCGTGGGGGTTGGCCGTTGTTGGGCCTTTCATCCTTCAGGCTGATCCTGAGTCCTTTGTTCAGAAAAGCCAGCTCCCGTAGCCGGTTGGCCAGAGTCTCGGAGTTGAATGCCAACACGGTAAAGATGGCCGGGTCCGGTTTGAAGAGAACCGTGGTTCCTTGACCCTTCGCCTTACCCAACTCTTTAAGGTCGGTCTCTTTGATTCCCCGGGCGTAGCGCTGATGGTATTTCCTACCACCCCGAGTGATCTCAACCTCCAGCCACTCGGAAAGTGCGTTCACCACGCTCACCCCAACCCCGTGAAGCCCCCCCGAGACTTTGTAGCTGGATTTGTCGAATTTTCCGCCGGCGTGGAGGACCGTCATGGCCAACTCCACCCCCGGGACCTTTTCGGTCGGGTGGATATCCACGGGAATGCCCCGTCCGTCATCCACCACAGTGACGGAATCATCCTCGTGAATGGTGACGTCTACCCGGGAGCAGTACCCCGCCATGGCCTCGTCGATGGAATTATCAACGACCTCGTAGACCAGATGGTGGAGACCACGGGCAGAGGTGGATCCGATGTACATCCCGGGCCGCTTCCTAACGGCCTCTAGGCCTTTCAATACCTGGATCTGCCGGGCGGTGTAATCGTTCCCCCCGCCTTTGCTTTGCTGGTTCTTCTTCGCCGTCATCGAGTTGGGTCCTCCGCTAGTACAAACACAATCTTCGCGATAAGAGCCTCCGTCCGACCTTCATTCACTCGCCGGAGAATCTCTTCTTTCATGAGGTTCAGCTCCATGAGCCATGAGCTGGACCGTACTTCCACGATCAGGGTCGCTTCCCGAACCCCTTGAGCGCGGGTTACCCTGGCAATGGCCTCTCCCACCCGCTCGTCCCATTCGTCTACGGCACCGGCCCTCAAGACCGACTCCCTCAGCCCGGACTTTTTGAGAAACCCTCCCAGAACCTCGCTGACCTTTTCAGGGCCTCTGTTCTTTTCTTTGGCCATGGCTCCCCTCACCACTCCAGCGTCCCATCCCTGATTCGCCACCGGGGGAGGGAGTCCCTCCGAAGGCGGATATCGCTCTCCTTGGGAACAGTAAGGAGGACCTGCCCGGTCTCTTCTTCTTCCATGAGGGATAGAATCCGCTCGCTACGCCCCGGATCGAGCTCAGCGAACACATCATCCATGAGGACAATGGGCTCCTGTCCCCGAGCCTCCCGGATGGTAGCCGCTTCAACCAACCGGAGAGCCAACGCAGCGGTTCTCCGTTGCCCTCCGGATCCATACTCTCGGAGATCCCGGTGATCATCACCGTCCACCACACTCAGAAGGAGGTCATCCCTCTGTGGCCCCACCACCGTGGTCCCCAGCCGGACTTCGCGGGGACGAGCCTCCAGAAGAGCCGCCGCAAAGGCCTCGGCGATCTCTTCACGGCCACGCCCACCCCCAAGTTTTACACCCGGCTGATACTCCAGGTGTGCTGCCAATCCCCCCGACACCCTCTGGTAGTACGATGAGAAATTCTCTCGCCATTTCTCCACCCACCGGAACCGTCCCTCCATCACGCGGGCCCCACTTTCCGTGAGCCCCTCGTCCCAAGCTTCCACAGTCCCAGACCATCTGCCGTCTCTCAGCGCAGCGTTTCGCTGACCGAGGACCTGGCGAAACCGTTGTAAGCTCCCGAGGTAACCCGGTGAATTCAGTGAAAGGACGATATCCAAAAACCGCCGTCTGGCCCCGGGGCCATCGCTGACCAAAGCCACATCAGCGGGAGAAAACGCCACCGCGGCCACACGGCCCAGTGCATCCCCCAAACGTTCCGGCTCCTCCCCGTTGAGAGAGATCTTCTTTCGCTTACCCTTGGTCTGGAAGGCCGCAGCCACCTCGACCCGGTCCTCGGCGACGGCTCCATCCAAGGACCCCACAACCCGAAAAAAGTCCTCCCCAAAGGCAACAAGCCGATGGTCCCGTGATCCTCTGAAGGACCGGAATGTCTCGAGGTAGTAGATGGCCTCGAGGAGATTCGTCTTTCCCTGAGCGTTTTCGCCGACGATGGCGACGCCTTCGGCTGGGAGATCCAGCTGCTGCTCGGCCAAGTTCCGGAAGTGCCGGATCTGGAGCCCACTCAGGTGCACAGCAAAGTGCACAGCAAAGTGCACAGCGGGAGGCCCGGGAGGATCCCTTTCAACATAAGGGAATTTAGCCTTTTTTGGCCTTTTTGGCTACCCCGTCCAAGGTAGCTAAAATCCTTTAGTCATAAGGGGTTCCGACCGTTTTGGGGAGCCACGCCAGGCTCCCCTCAGCGCCCTTTGAAATCAGGCTTCCGCTTCTCCAGAAAAGCGGTCATTCCCTCCTTCATATCTTCTGAGGAGGCCAGGAGCCCAAAGAGGGTGGACTCCACTCCGGTCGCCTCTACCAGGGTGGTGTCCATCCCTCGGTAGATGGACTCCAGAACCATGCGTACGGCAAGAGGTCCGTTCTTCGTGACCTTTCGCAGGGTCTCTTTGGCCCGGTCCAGCAACTCTTCCTGGGGAAAGACATGGGTAACCAAGCCCATTTCCAATGCCGCCTCAGCGCCGATCATCTCCCCTGTGAGGGCAAGCTCAACCGCCCTCCCCAGACCAATCAGACGAGCCAACCGAACCGTGCCTCCGTACCCGGGAATGATCCCCAGTCCAACTTCCGGTAGTCCGAACCGGGCCGTCTCCGAGGCCACCCGAATATGGCAGGCAAGAGCCAGCTCGCAGCCCCCGCCAAGAGCGAATCCTCCCACCGCGGCAAGAACCGGCTTCGGGAAGCGTTCGATGGTCCCGAATACTCCCTGACCCATTCGACTGACTTGGACCCCGGATATGGCATCCATCCTTGCAAGCTCCCCAATGTCAGCACCCGCCACAAAGGCCTTCTCGCCGGCCCCTGTCACGATTACCCCTCGGACTTGGTCATCGTAGCGGAGGCTGTCGAAGGCCTCGCCAAGCTCGGTGAACACTTCAGAATTGAGGGCGTTCATCTTCTCCTGACGATCCACGGTGACGATGGCCAGATCACCATCCCAGGAAACGTTGATATTCTGGAGATCACTCATGG
>Ga0255054_10001881_pt1 | contig 12197 bp, 9 predicted proteins | sample JV7_2_23_MG_FD_188634 | JGI IMG/M metagenome (GOLD analysis project Ga0255054, IMG submission 188634) | Seawater microbial communities from Jervis Inlet, British Columbia, Canada - JV7_2_23 | ecosystem: Environmental > Aquatic > Marine > Inlet | place: Canada: British Columbia | collected... | reverse complement strand
AGACTTTGAAATGTGTTTATCCAAAAGATAATTAATCTAAATTAAAGGTGGTCTCTTTTCATGATCTTCAGCCGAAATATCGAGGGAGATATCGCTTTCTTTAAAGAGCTTTTCTCCCTCCCCGAGTATCAAGGCATGGGATAGAACCTCGTCCATGTGATCCACCGTGACAATATCGATCTGTTTGGATATGGTTGAAGGGATATCCTTTAGATCCTTTTCATTTTCTTTGGGTATGATCACCTTTTTAATGCCGCCCCGATGGGCAGCCAGAATCTTTTCCTTTAATCCCCCGATCGGAAGGATCCGACCCCTCAGGGTGATCTCACCGGTCATGGCGATATCCCGGAAGACCGGTCGCCGGGTAAGGGCGGATATGATCGATGTACACATGGAGATGCCGGCCGAAGGGCCGTCCTTTGGAATGGCACCTTCGGGGATGTGGATGTGGAGATCTACCGATTTGTAAAATTTGTTGTCGATCATCAGGCAGGTGGCCCGTGATCGCACATAACTCACCGCTGCCTGTGCGGATTCCTTCATCACATCACCGAGTTTGCCGGTGATGGTCAGCTCACCTTTACCGGGCATGGTCAAAGTTTCAACACAGAGAAGTTCACCGCCAACCTGAGTCCACGCCAGTCCGGTGACCATGCCGATTTGATCTGTTTCCTCTATCTGACTCTGCCTGAACCACGGCGGTCCCAGATATTTTTGTATCGATTTTGATGAAATCTTGAACAGCTTGGTCTCCTTGTTTTTCAACACATTGCGTGCAATCTTCCGGCAAACGGAGGCAATTTCGCGTTCGAGGTTTCTCACGCCCGCTTCACGGGTATAGCGGTGAATGATGGTTAGGATCCCGTTTTTCGAAAATTGAATATTTTTTTCTTCCAAACCGTTTAGTTTGATCTGTTTGGGGATGAGAAACTCGACGGCAATATGATATTTTTCATACTCGGTGTAACCGGGCAGGCGAATGACCTCCATCCGGTCCTGCAGCGGAAGCGGTATATCCGGCAGGGTATTGGCCGTGGTGATAAATAAAATGTTGGTCAGGTCATAATCTACATCAAGGTAATGATCATTGAAGCTGAAGTTTTGTTCGGGGTCAAGGACCTCCAACAGGGCTGCTGAAGGGTCGCCCCTGAAATCCATGCTCATCTTATCCACTTCATCGAGGCAAAAAACCGGATTGTTAACCCCTGCCTTTTTCAAAGACTGTACAATTTTACCGGGCATTGCACCGATATAAGTTCGTCTGTGCCCCCGTATTTCAGCTTCATCCCGCACGCCGCCCAGGGAGAGACGGATAAATTTTCTTCCGGTTGCCCTTGCAACTGATGTGGCCAAAGATGTTTTTCCTACACCCGGCGGGCCCACAAAACAGAGGATCGGTCCACGGACCTTTTTTATCAAAGCCTGGACCGCGAGATATTCCAGAATCCGCTCCTTCGGCTTTTCGAGCCCGTAGTGGTCTTCATTGAGTATTTTTTCGGCTTCCTCAATGTCATTTCGGATCTTGCTCCGGTCAAACCAGGGCAGGCTGATCAACCACTCAATATAGCCGCGAACTACGGTCGCTTCGGCGGACATCGGTGTCATCATCTTGAGTTTTTTAAACTCCTGCCGTGTTTTGGCCGCCGCTTCCCGGGACATCTTTTTCCGCCTGATTCGTTTTTCAAGCTCATTGAGCTCTTCGCTTGGGTCTTCCTCTCCTCCCATCTCCTTTTTGATGGCCCGCATCTGTTCGGTCAGATAATAGTTCTTCTGGGTTTTTTCCATCTGATCCTTGACGCGGCCTCTTATCCGCTGGTCCATCTTGTAGATATCGATCTCGGTCCGGGTTAAGCGAAGAAGGAGAGAAAGTCGCTCGCTCAAGGAAAGGGTTTCCAGCAATTGCTGTTTATCCGTGATTTTGAATGAAAAATGGGCGGCCACCGTATCCGCCAACTTGGAAGGGTCTATGGTGGCTGAAACGCTGCCGACGAGGTCTTTGGAAATGTTTTTGTTCAGCTTTGCGTATTCCTCAAAGCTCTCGACAATGGCCCTGACCAGGGCATCGGCTTCAGCTTCCGGCGCTTCGATATCAGGGGCCGGTTTGACCTCCACCTGAAAAAAGCCTTCGTTGGAAATAAAACGGACAATCTGGGCCCTCATTTTTCCTTCAACCAGGGCTTTCACTGTGCCGTCGGGGAGCCGGAGCAGCTGAAGAACTGTTCCAATGGTTCCCAAGGGACTGATATCTTTTTCACGGGGGTTATCAACCCCTGCCTTTTTCTGTGTGGCGAGAAAAACGCTTTTGTCGCTGTTCATTGCGTCAGCGAGTGCGTTCACCGATTTTGTCCGGCCCACAAAAAGAGGGGCCACCATGTGGGGAAAGACCACAATGTCCCGAAGTGGTAACAGGGGGAGTATTTGGCCTGGGGAAGTCGACTCTTCATCCTCTTTGAAAACCTTGGGTATATTTGCCATGATGATCTATACTTTATTTATAAGCCTTTAAGCTTGTTGTTTTGTTTGCTCATACAATAGGATGGGATCCTCATTGTTCAGGACCACATCTTCACCTATAACGCATTCTTTAACATTTTCGATGGATGGAATTTCATACATAATGTCGAGAAGACATTTCTCTAAAATTGCCCGAAGACCCCGGGCACCTGATTTTCGTTTCAGGGCTTTTTTTGCAATGGCCAAAAGAGCGCTGTCGGTCAATCTCAGGTTGACGTTTTCGATCTCAAAAAGCTTTTCAAACTGTTTGATCAGGGCGTTTTTCGGCTCTTTGAGAATTCGGATTAGGGAGTTCTCGCTCAATTCGTCAAGGGTTGCAATAACCGGGAGGCGGCCGAGAAATTCTGGAATCAACCCGAATTTAATCAGATCCTCGGGTTGAATCATTTTCAAGGTTTCGCCGATACCTTTCTTTTTGTCGGAGACGATTTTAGCGCCAAAACCCATCAGACTGGATCCGGTTCGTCGCCGAATAACCTCTTCCAGTCCGGTAAACGTACCGCCGCAAATAAAAAGAATATTAGATGTATCGACCTTAACAAAATCCTGTTGGGGGTGTTTTCTCCCGCCCTTGGGCGGCACACTCGCCGTTGTCCCCTCGATTATCTTCAGCAACGCCTGCTGAACGCCTTCCCCTGATACATCACGGGTAATAGAGGGGTTGTCGGACTTCCGTGCGATTTTGTCTATTTCATCAATGTAAACGATGCCGCGTTTGGCCTTTTCGAGATCGTAGTCCGCATTTTGTAAAAGCGACAAAATGATGTTTTCCACATCCTCACCCACATATCCAGCCTCTGTGAGGCTGGTGGCATCTGCTATGGTGAAAGGAACGTTTAAAAACCTGGCGAGTGTCTGTGCCAGCAAAGTCTTTCCGCAACCGGTTGGTCCAATCAGGAGGATGTTGCTCTTCTGGATCTCCACATCTTCTATGGAGACTGAAGTTTCAAGCCGCTTGTAATGATTGTAAACCGCCACAGCGAGAATTTTTTTAGCAGCCTCCTGTTCGATCACATATTCATCGAGCATCCCTTTGATTTCTTTTGGAACCAGGATTTCATCAAAATCCCCCGGTTCTTTTTCGCCTTCCTCTTCTATAATTTCGCTGCAAAGCTGTATACATTCATCGCATATATAGACCGCGGGGCCTGCAATTAGCTTTTTGACTTCTTTTTGATTTTTCCCGCAAAATGAACAAAAAAGGTTATCACCTTCGCTTTCTTTTGAAGCCATTTTAACCCTCCGTTTTCTCCAGCTGATCGAGATCGTCTCTGTTTTCGATGACGTGATCAACGATGCCATACTCTTTTGCCTCTTTGCCTGACATGAAGAAATCACGATCCGTGTCACTCTGAATGATCTTGATGTCTTTTCCTGTGTGAAGCGACAGGATTTGATTTAAGTTTTCCTTCATTCTGAGAATTTCCTTTGCCTGGATGGCAATATCAGATGCCTGCCCCTGAAACCCTCCCATCGGCTGATGGATCAGTATTCTGGAATTTGGCAGGGAATATCGCTTTCCTTTGGCTCCAGAGGCGAGTAAAAGTGCACCCATGCTGGCGGCCTGGCCGATGCAGACGGTGGCGATATCGGGTTTGATATACTGCATGGTATCATACACAGCCAAACCCGAGGTGACGATTCCGCCCGGCGAATTTAAATAGAAATTAATCTCCTTTTCGGAATCTTCGGACTCCAGAAAAAGAAATTGTGCGATTAAAAGGTTGGCCACCTCATCGTTCATGGGGGTGCCAAGAAAGATAATCCTGTCTTTGAGAAGCCTGGAATAGATATCGTAGGCACGCTCCCCTCTGCTGCTTTGCTCCACGACCATCGGTATTAATGGCACAAATTGTCTCCTTTGTCAGCTATGTATTGTCGGTGGTATCTTCCTGGCTTTTTTCAGGTTCCACCTCTTCAATCTTGCCACTATCAATAATAAGCCTGATTGCCTGCTTTTCAAGTAGCGTATGTTTAAAAAAGGCCAGTTTGTCTTTGTGTTTGGCGTAATAATTTTTCAGGTCTTCCAGGGGTTGGCGGTATGCATCGGACATCTCCCTGAAACCAGCTTCTAGGTCCTCGTCGGGAAGGACCATATTTTCCTGGTCGATGATCTCGGTTAAGATGAGATGTCTTCTGACCTGCTTTTCGGCGGTTTCACGATACTGCTCCAATAGTGTCTCCCTCGAAAGCCCCAGATCTTCCAACGATCTGTTCTGATAGGAAAATGATCTTTCTGCTTCAGCTACAATCTCCTGGACCTCTGCGTCGACCAGTGATTCGGGTACCTCAAATTCCGTCTTTTCTATCAATGCTTTAAAGGCCTGTTCGTTTAATTCCTGCTCGGTTCGCTTGGCATACCCCTGTTCCAGGTTGTCGGTGATCGCAGCCTTCAGTTCATCCAGGGTGTTGTATTCACCCAGATCCTTTGCCAGTTCATCATCTATTTCCGGGAGTATCTCTTCCTTTATTTCATTGAGTTTCGCCTTAAAGGTGATGTCAAGATCTGACAGTTTTTTATTGGAGTAGTCCTTAGGAAAACGAACGTTGAACTCCTTTTCATCTCCCGGCTTCATCCCCACCAATTTTTCGTCAAAGTCTTTCAGCATGGAGCCATCACCGATTTTGATCGGGGTGTTTTTTATCGCCTGGGTTTCTGCAAAAGGCTTTCCATCTTTAAATCCCTCATAATCGATCACCACAACGTCATCTTTTTTTGCCGGCCGGTTTTCATCGATCGATTTCATTTGGGCCATATTTTTTTGGAGCATTTTGAGCTGGGTTTGAATTTCGCTGTCACTCACCTGATATTTTGTTTTTTTTAATTTTAACCCTTTGAACTCGATGTTTTCGATTTCTGGGCGGATCTCAATGGTCGCGTCATATTTATACGGCGTTTTTGGCTCTATGCCGGGTGGGTCCACCTTGGGGCTTCCCACAATTTTGAGATCGGTTTCCTTGATGGCTTCGATAAACGATTCCTGGATTAATCTTGAAGAAACATCGGCTTGGACCTCTTTTTTGAACATTCTTTCCAGAACGCTACGAGGTGCTTTTCCAGGTCGAAATCCTTTAATTTTGGCTGTCTTTTTAAGCTGTCCATATGCATTATCGAGTTCACGGGTCACTTTATCTTCAGGGATCTCGATGTGGAGAACCTTTTTGACACTGCTCACATCTTCAACCGTAACTTGCATTGGGGTTCCTTTCCTAAAAACAATTTCTAAAGAGATATAAACTGGTGCGAGAGGGGAGATTTGAACTCCCACTCTGTCTCCAGAGCTGGATCATAGGAAAAAATGTAGCCATATGAAAACATTCATGATTTCAGATAGCTATAAATATTTTTTGATTTTTTGTTAACCAATAATATTGGGAAATGTTGGGTTTTTAGTATTTTTTAAATAAAAATTTACTATAACTTCAAACTTTTACAATGTCAACGCACCGGAGTAAAAAAAGTTCATCCAGCGTACGGACATTTCACAATTTTCTGATTTAAAAGATTTTTTTAATTTGCAAGATATCGTTTTGATACGTCCATAACCCGATTAATTACACCAGCAGAGGAGTTGTTCAAATTTTCATGTTCGTTATACTTGATAATTAGATTGAAATTTTGATGACAAACAATGAAACACCGGTTCCTGTAACGGCCGGTAAGGCGCCTCTATCTGAAAATAGCAAATAAAAAGGCAGGGCGTTTTAAGACCCTGCCTGCCTCGGCCGAAGGAGAAAATGGGAATTTCACCGTCAAATAAATATCAGTAGTGTTCCCTGAAGGATTAATTCAATTTAATTTTGTGAACCTGAAACAGACCAGGTCTAATTCCGACTGTAGTAAATTTATGGCTGAAATCAGTACATTCACTAACAGAGGTGAGGGCTATATCCACCCCGGTTAAGATGGGTAGTGGCTCATTAAAAAAACCAAACAGGTATGAATTTAAAGTTGATTTTAAATAGCATGTCCCCTGAATTTTAATTCTATAACCGTCACGTAATACACAGCTATCCCCTCGAATCAGATAAGGCGTATGTAGTTTTGCTATTTCATCAAATTTCGGATTTCTTTCATATTCTTCCTTGTCATAGAAAAATAAGAAGCTATCTATAGCCACTAAACAACTATCATATATGGCGGGTTCGCAGAGATTCTCAGGAACTCTATTTAAAATTGCTGTATTGTAAAATCCATCGAAGGTTTCGAGGAAACTATTGAAATAAAATCCTCTGACATCTGTTAATTCAAGATAGCGAAATGTTGAATCTTTGATAAATCTAAGGTTAGGTGATGCTGCGGGTTTATTATTAAGATGACCTTCAAATAATTCTCTTTCGCCACACAGAAAAATTTTACTTATCCCTTTATCCCTTTTATCTTCCATTGGCAAGCTTTCCTTTATTTCATATGGCAGTTCTATTGTTAGTTTTGCGGATAAATTTTCGCCTATGTCCGGGAGGCCGATTAGGCCGGTTCCAAATATATAACCCCATAGAACCGATTGCAAATTGTAAGATATGCAAAAACCATGCAAAATCAGACCATTATGATAAAATGGCATAGATATTAAAGAGTTACATCAATTCTGGCACCGAGATAGACGTGAACCTCACAAAAAATATATGAAATTGTGAAATAAATAACATACAATTGTGAATTATTTTACCTAGTTATACTACATCGTGGTAGAAATGAGAAAAAAGGCTTTCAGAAGTTCATCTGCCTAAAAGCCATGTATGAAAGGGTTAGGGATATTGAATATTTCTAAATGGTTGCTATAACTGGTGCGAGAGGGGAGATTTGAACTCCCACTCTGTCTCCAGAGCTGGATCCTAAGTCCAGTGCGTCTGCCAATTCCGCCACTCTCGCAAACAGCTTCGTCGATCATTTTGGATCAGCCTTGACTTTTGGATCAAATCAATTACATTTCCAAAAAGTGGAATAAAAATAATATCAAACCCCACCAAGTGTCAAGGAAAATTGGGGGAGGAGCAAGCGATGTTTCTTAGGGACAAACCACGTTTGATAATAAATATTCATGCCATCATCATGATGATAATGTTTGGTGTTGTTTTCACCACAGATCGATCAAACGGCGAGACATTTTCAAAAGATAAAAAGATTGTTGTTTTGGATCCGGGACATGGCGGACATGATAACGGAGCCCAGGGTCCGGAGGGCATAATGGAAAAAACCGTTACCCTCTCCCTTGCACAGCGGATTGTAGCCGAACTTGAAGACGCCTACAAGGTGGTGCTGACCCGGACCGATGATTACGGGATGAAAATATTCGAACGGACTGCTGTGGCCAACCATTTAAAAGCCGATCTTTTCATCAGTCTTCATACAGGTGGAAGTTTTCTTCATAAAACAAGTGGTATTTCAATCTTTTATTTTGATGAAATATCAATTGCCGATCAGGAGAAGCGGCCGGCACTCTCAAAGCCGGATAAAAATATTCCCGCTCCGATTGCCTGGCATACCATTCAGATAAAGCATAAAAAGTGGAGTCGGGCTCTCGCTGAAACAATCAGGGAACACCTCGAGGACCAAACCGGCTCTTTGAAAAGACCGGTTCAAACCGCTCCGTTAATGGTGCTTGAAGGGGCTGACATGCCGGCCGTCCTGATTGAAATCGGATATCTGACAAATCCGGCTGAAGAGAAAAAGCTAATTGATCCGGATTATCTCTCTGAACTTGCGAAAGATATCCGGAACGGGATCATAGATTTTTTTAATAAAGATCCGGGCACCTGACATATTGACTTGTGCAATGAAAAGAAGCATAATAGAACCTCCGGTCAACATCGGGGCGTGGCGCAGCCTGGAAGCGCGCCTGCTTTGGGAGCAGGAAGTCCCCAGTTCAAATCTGGGCGCCCCGACCATCTCATTTCGAAACTTCCCCATATCTGATAAGCTTTGTACCTTAGATTTTACGAAGAGTCACCCCACGCCGAAGGCAACGCTCAGGCATGCAAAATATCTCTCGAAGCAATCGGGTAAGATAAAAATAAGCATTCAGAACTACTATGAGGTCAATCATGTCCAGATCCGCAGGTAAAAACAAAAAGAAACGAGTACGTTCCGGAAAGTTGCGTATTGCTGATCACTGGAATGCAATCAGCATCATCGCCAGTTCTCAGGTCAATCCGTTGAAAGCAGTGGCCGAGTTTGTGGAAAACAGCATTGATGCACGCGCAAGGCAGATCGTCATCATGAGGGGAAAAAGCCGGGGTGAATTCTACCTCAAGATCAGCGATGATGGTGACGGGATTCCAAGAGATGAACAGGGTCTACCGGATTTTCGTCGTGTGGCGACACATATTTGTGATTCAATCAAGCGACAGTTCAAGTCCGAGGGCGCAAAGGGGATCCAGGGAGAATTCGGTATCGGTCTTCTCAGTTTTTGGACGGTCGGCCAGAACCTCTATTTGACCTGTTGCGGTGCTGATGGGAACCCTTACAAAATGACCATGGCCAAGGACTCACCGGATTTTACGGTTTCGAAGAAACGGATACTGCTTCCCTTTGAAGGGACGGACCTGATGATCCATCCTCTACTGCCGGGATTGCGGTCTTTGACAGGGGAAAAGATTCAGCGCTATCTCTCTTCTGAACTCAGGGACAGGATCAGAGAGACGGAGGTAACGGTTAAAGTTATTGATCGAACCAGTCGCAAAGAATTTATTGTGGTCCCCCGGCAATTCACCGGGCGACTGCTCCATGATCTGGAACCGGCCGAAACCACACAGGGGGATATCTATCTGGAAATTTACCTCAGCGATCCGGGAACCGTAAACCAAGTTGGTTTGTATCGACGAGGTACACGGGTCCTGCCTTCGATCACTGAAATCGACCAGTTTGAAAAAGAGCCATGGACTGCCGGGTATCTGCAGGGGGTCGTGGATGCGCCGTTTCTGACTCTCACACCGGGGACGCGCCACGGGATTATTCGCGATGATCGTTTTGACGGTTTTTGCCGGGCGATGGTTCCGGTTGAAAACCACCTCCAACAAATTATTGAAGAGCAGCGCAGGGCTGAAGAGGAGCGGTCCAGCCGCCAGATTTTGCGCAGGGTCCGGCGCGCGCTCAAAGAGGCGTTTTTGCGGCTCCCAAAAGAAGAATATGACTGGTTCGACATTCATAACGGAAAGCTTCAAAAAAAATCAGAGAGTCTTTTTTCCAGCGGATCAATGGGGAGAGGTTCCCTTGATGATAACGGCCGGGGAAACGAAAATTCCGGAGTTGTCGCAGAAATGGACGACGAAGGAGAGGGGCAAAAAGAGTTTTTTGAATTCGCCGGCCCCTTGTTTAGTGCGCTGATATCACCAAAATCGAGTGTGGTCCCGGTTGACCAGCGCAAGAAATATCATATTGTTTGCAGGGATCGGTCACGGCGGACCGTTTGGGATAATCTGGTATATCAATGGGAAATTACGGACGGAGAGGGTCAACTCCAGGGGGATGATGGTGAATCGGTCGTTTTTATTGCCCCGCCAGAACCGTGCCTGACCTCATTGAGGGTGATTGTCCGACAAGGGGACACGGAATGCGGGGATGAAGCCTTGATAACCGTCACCGATTCACTTGTGGAGCAATCGTCCAAAGGCGGAGAGGCCCGTAAAGGACTTCCCGGATATACGTATCGTCGAGCGCCGGGTGAAATGTGGCGTTCACGATTCGAAATGGAAAAAAACGTGATTGTCATTAACAACGGACACAGAGACTTTGTCTATGCCGGAAAGAAAAAAAGCCGCAAGCTCCGGTATATCAGCCGCCTGTTTTGTAAAGAACTTGTTCTTCACAATTTCCCAGGGCTGCAGACCGGCGAACTCCTTGAACGGATGATCGAGTTGTCCCTGTACACGGAAGAGCATTTAAAATAAACTACCCCGTCGCAAGCCACGGGGTAGTTTATAGCGGTTAGGCTATGCCTGAGATTACATCTGCGTCATCAGGGATCTGGTCGATCACCTCAGGTTTTGGCGGAAAACTCTCTTGTGTCATTAGGCTGACCACGACCATGACAATCAAAGAGACCACCGGTGGTATCATTGTATCCAAGCCGGCCAAGCTCTCGGGAATCTTATAGAACAGAATTAATCGAAGTACGGAACCGATAATAATTGCCGCCAACGCCCCTGGTGTATTGGCCTTTTTCCAATATATGCCCAAGGTCAATGGAACAAGACAGCCGGCAAACACCACGTCAAAAGCCAGAACCAGCAGCATGCCAGGCTCAGGTTTTACGATGGCCAGAAAAATTGCAAATGCAACCACCGGTATGGCCATAATCCGGCTGATGACAAGAAGCTTTCGATCGGAAATTATCTTAGCCTCTTCGGAAGGTTTGCCATTTTGATTCTGCAGCTCATCTCTCCTCCGTGCCAATGGTCGAAGGATGTTCCTTTGAAGTATATTCCTGCCCAGCACTGCAGATACGCCCAATATCCCCCCGTCTGCAGTCGATGCGCCGGCGCCGATAATACCGCCGAGAATAAATAATCCAAAGACAAATGGGACCGATTGCTGGGCAATCGTCGGCAGGATCATTCTGGGATCGGCGATATCCGGAAAAAGTGTTAATCCCATCAATCCGATAAAGGAACAGACGATCCCGGCCACCAGCGTCCCCCCTGCTCCATAATAACAGCTCTTTTTGGCTATTTCAGGGGTCTTGGCAGCAAAAACCCTTTCCATGAAATCCAGGGCTACCACATCACCCAGGCCGAGAGCCAGAATACCCGCCCAATTTAAAAGCGCGCCGTTTGAAGCTGAAGTTAAACCGCTTAAGTCCATGTAATTGGCCGGAATTGCTGCTGAGAAGTGGCTCCATCCATAATAAGTCAGCATATAAATAAAAGCCCCTACAAATCCTAATATGGCCGGATAAATTTGCACGATGTCGGTGGCTGCACACGAATAAAGCCCCCCGGCCACGGTATATATGAAGATAAAAACCGCAATTAAGATTAGCGCCCAAGTATAATCCATGTTGAAAACGATGGAAACGATCCAGGCAGAACCGGCAAAGTTACCTGCAACCAGTATGGCAAAGCTAAACGCCATTAAAAGTGAGACGATTATTTCTGTTAACCAATTATATCTTCTAAAGTAAAAATCAGGGAGTGTCAGCAGATTCATACGGTTTAGCGGTTTCGCATAGAACATTCCCGTCACAAAAAGACATAGGGCGAGGCCAAGGGGGAATTGAAATCCGGCCCAGAATCCGCCGGTAAATACCCCGGTTGAGTTGCCCATTGTGGCATTCGCATCTAAGGATTGTGCCAATAACATGGATCCCACCAGGAAAAAAGGGAGACTTTTGCCCGCGATAATATATCGCTTGCCGCTGCCCTGAACCAGGTAATACATCCCGATGCCCAGCATAAAAAACATTAATATAAAAACCAAAAGACCAATACCCATACCAGTCATAATAAATACCTCCTTCTCGATAGATTAACAGCTCAAAAGTTTGAAATGAAAATTAATCAATAATGATGTTAAATGTCAAAAAAAAAAAGGAAGCGTAGCAACTTTTCTTTATCAGGATATTCCACATAGAGTCTATCATCTTTCATGATTACGGCTGTGTGTTTGAAAGCGACAAACGGATCAATCCCCCCTTTCCCACAAAATATTTTTTGCTTTTACACGGGACCAGGGAGATGATCCA
>Ga0255054_10001874_pt1 | contig 12218 bp, 10 predicted proteins | sample JV7_2_23_MG_FD_188634 | JGI IMG/M metagenome (GOLD analysis project Ga0255054, IMG submission 188634) | Seawater microbial communities from Jervis Inlet, British Columbia, Canada - JV7_2_23 | ecosystem: Environmental > Aquatic > Marine > Inlet | place: Canada: British Columbia | collected... | reverse complement strand
CGCCGAGCGAACCGAGAATCTCGTCGACGAGAGCGCGGTACCAGTCCATCTCGCGGGCGAAGGCCGCATTGCCCTTGCGGCTCAGCGCCAGAAGCGTGACGCGGCGATCCGACGCGTGGGGCCGACGCTTCACGTAACCCTGCTCCTCGAGTCGGTCCACGAGTCCGGTCATCGTCGACGGCGAGAGGCCGAGGCGCTGCCCGATTGCAGCGATGGGCTGGTTTCCCGCCAGACCCAGACACTGAAGGATCAGGCGCTGGCGGATGTTGAGCTCCATCGTGGCGCGTTCCGAGTTGGAGACACTCACCCGGTGGATGAGGCGCATCAGCGCTTCCGCGTGGCGACTCTCCGCCTTTGCCACCGCCCCTTCGCTTTCGCTCACCGTCCTCGAGGCCTCTTTCCGTCCCGCCGGACCGGTACGCCTGATTGACGTCGTGCGATTTTCAGACTATTCTCCAATCGAATATTCCGGGAGCGTAATACCTTCGGTGGCCCGAATCAAGGCCGGCGGCCGAAAAACCGCGGGCGAAAGAGGCCGGGAGGGCCCGAGATGGGTAGGACCATGCAGGTCGTAGTGATCACGGGGGTGGCGCAGGGGATGGGGCGCGAGGTGGCGCGGCAGCTCGCGAGTTCCGGCGTCTCCATCGCCGGCTTCGATATCGACGAGCCGGGTGTCGCATCCCTTCGGCGGGAGCTCGAAGAGGGGGGAGGCCAACACCTCCTGACCGAGCTGAATGTCACCGATCGCAAGGGGATCCTCGAGTTCAAGGACCGCGTGCTGGAGGCGTTCGGACACGTCGACCTCGTGCTCTCGAACGTCGGCGTGGGGTTCTTCGGACCCTTCGAGGAGGTCGACCTCGAGAAGGCCAACCGTTGCCTCGAGATCAACGTCACCGGCACGGCGGCCGTCCTCCAGGCCTTCCTTCCGAGCATGCGCGAGCGACGAAGCGGAAGGCTCATCGTGATGTCGTCCCTGGTCGGCCAGATCCCCTTCCCCTTCGAGTCGATCTACTGCGCCAGCAAGTTCGCGGTGGAGGGCCTGGTCCTCTCGCTTCGCTACGAGGTCGAGCCCTTCGGAATCGAGGTGGCGCTGATCCAGCCGGCCCAGGTTTCGACCCGCTTCGCAGCGAAGATCCACACGCTACCGCCGGAGGGGTCCCCCTACCGGGAGCGGGTGGCGCGCTTCATCCGGCGAGACGAAGAGCTGATCCTGGGGGCCCCGGATCCCGACACTGCTGCGGCGGAGATCGTGAAGGTGCTTCGCTCGCCGAGGCTGAAGCTTCACAACCAGGTCGACGCGAAGAGCCGTTTCTTCATGAGGCTGAACCGCATCCTGCCGGGCAAGCTCCGCGATGCCGTTCTGCTCCGGCAGATGGACATCAGGTGACGGTCGGCGGAAGAAGCCTCTTCTGACGAGAGCGGACGAGAAGCAGGGCGGGAACGTGGTCGCGATGCTGAAGCTCCTCCCGGTGGCACGGCGCGCCTTCGAGATGTTTCCGGTCGCTCTCCGGGAGCTTGGCTATGATCAACTCGTGCTCACCCGAGGTGGACGGTGATCGCGAACGCCGGCGGCCGCGAGCGGAGGAGAGGATCATGAGCGCATCCATGGCGGAGCCTGTGACGGGGCTGGAGTCGGGTCCCAGCGACCGGGTCTCGAGGCTCCGAGAGAGAATCGTCCACGCGCCGCGAGAGGCCTGCGTCGAGCGGGCGCGTTACCTCACCCAATCGATGTCGGCCCACTGGGAGGACCATCCCCTCACCCGCATGAGCGAGGCCCTCGGCCAGGTTCTCGACAACATCAGCGTCATCATCCGGGAGGACGAGCTGGTCGTCGGCTGCCGGACCAGCAAGCTCAAAGGCGCCCCCTTCTTTCCCGAGAACAAGTCCCGCTGGATCGAAGGAGACGTCGACAGCTTCGTGGATCGCGTCATCCAGAAGGTGTGTATCGAGGAGGCCGAGGCGCGGGAGCTCACGGAAGACATTCTGCCCTTCTGGCGCGGCCGCACCGTCGAGGAGAGATTCGAAGAGCTGCTGCCGGCTGACGTCGCCGAGGACATGGACAAGTACGTCTTCACCATGATCCTCGAAATCACCTACGGCATCGGCCACTTCACCATGAACCACACCCGGATCCTCGAGCGCGGCCTCTCCGGGGTCATCGCGGAGGCGCGCCAGAAGCGGGACGCGATGGGCGCCGAAGAGCGGGCCGGCGAGAGTGGTCTTCTCTACGACGCGATGATCCGATCGCTCAGCGGCGCCATCCGCTTTGCCCATCGCCACGCGGACATGGCCGAGTCGATGGCCGCGCGCTCCAGCGATCCAGAGAGGGCGGCGGAGCTCGGGGAGATCGCCCGGGTCTGCAGGAGAGTGCCCGAGCACCCGGCGAGGTCCTTCCACGAGGCCGTCCAGTGCGTCTACTTCATCCACCTGATCTCCCAGATCGAATCCGGTGGGAACTCCATCTCGTTGGGCCGCATCGATCAGACCCTGTCGCCCTACTACGAGGCCGATCTGCAGTCCGGGCGAATCACTCCGGACCAGGCGAGGGAGCTTCTCTCGCTGCTGTTTCTCAAGACCAACGAGATCTGGAACATCCTCGAAGAGGCGTTCATACCGGGCGGTGAGGGCACCGAGGGCAAGACGACCCAGAACGTCACAGTGGGGGGGATCGGGTCGGATGGAGCGGACGCCACCTGCGCGCTCGGCACCATCGGGATGGACGCCTTCGCGGACATCCGCACCGTCCAACCCAACTTCGGGGTGCGGATCGGCCCGGAAGCGCCCGAGGAGTTCTTCCTCCGGGCGATCCGCTACGCCCGCGACGGGGTCCCCCTGCATCTGTTCAATGACGAGGTGATCGTCGAATCCCTCGTCGACGGTGGCCACGCGATCGAGGATGCGCGCGACTACGGCGTGGTGGGCTGCCTCGAGCCGAACGCGCAGGGAAAGACCTTCGGCTCGACGTTCGCGGTGCAGATCAACGGCGTCAAGTGCCTGGAGCTGGCCCTCAGCAACGGGGTGGACAACGTCTTCGGCTATCGATCCGGCATCGAGACCGGGGACCCCGCGGACTTCGCTTCGTTCGAAGCGGTCTGGGACGCCTACTGTGCTCAGCTCTCGCACGTTCTGGGACAGGTGGAGAGGGGCATGGCCGCCCTCGACCAGGCCATCGCGGAGCTGCTGCCATCGCCTTTCGCCTCGGCCATGGTCGACGGGCCGATGGAAAAGGGGCTGGACCTCACCCGCGGAGGCGCCATCTACAATTCCACCGGCGTCCAGTTGATCGGCTTCGCGAACGTGGTGGACAGCCTGACGGCCATCGCCAAGGCGGTCTTCGAAGAGAAGCGCCTCTCCCTCGAGGAGCTGGCCGACTGCCTCGCGAACGACTGGGAGAGTGCGGAGGGCATGCGCTCCCACCTGCTCCGCGAGATCCCCAAGTACGGAAACGACGAGCCGGAAGCGGACGCCTTCGCAGCGAGGGTGCTGACGCAGTTCTGCGACGCGGTGCTGCGCCACCGGAACATCAGAGGCGGGTCGTTCTGGCCGGGGATCTTCTCGGTGGGCTTCCACGTCGCGATGGGCGCTTTCGCCGGCGCCAGCGCAGACGGGCGCCGCGCGGGCGAGGTGCTGGGCAACGGCATCACTCCGGGCAGCGGCTGCGCGACCAGCGGCGCGACCGCGCTCCTCAACTCGGTGACCCGGCTGCCGGTCGGCCGCGCGCACAACGGAACCAACCTGAACCTGCGCTTCAACCCGCGCTGGCTGCACCCCGAGGCCCTGGCCTCGCTGATGAAGACCTACTTCGAGCTGGGCGGGTCCCAGGTTCAGTTCAACATGATCGACACGGAGACCCTGCGCGACGCCCAGCGGCACCCCGAGGCCTATCGCGACCTGGTGATCCGGGTGAGCGGATACTCGGCGCTCTTCACGGAGCTGAGCGAGTTCGCTCAGGAGGAGATCATCAGTCGCATGGAGTACGAGGCCTGAGCGGGGACGTTGTTGAACGTTCAACTTCTCGGGGATCCCCGAGAAGTTGAACGTTCAACAACGTCCCCACTCGCGTTAGCGAAACAGATCCGTTTCGGGGTCGCGGAGGATGTCGCGGAGGGGGGCGTCGCCTTCGAGGGGGACGCCTTCGATCCAGACGGAGGGGACTGCCGAGTCCTTGCGCATGTGCAGACCGGCCGCGGCGGCCAACTGGTCGGCCGTCGCGGCGGTAGTGACCGCCAGCTCCCGCCCCATGAGATCCGGCGTGCCGCGCAGGTCGTCGATCGGCGCGATGCCGGCGCAGCCGATGGCGACGTCCACCAGCCCCTCTCTCCAGGGTCGCCCGAAGGTATCCGTCACGATCACCGCCAGGGGCCCGGCGCCCAGCGCGACCAGGCCCTCGCGCAGCCGCCCCGCGGAGGCGTCGGGATTCTCGGGCAAGAGCACCGCGACCTCTGCTCCAGGTGCGTTCGAGAGGTCGACGCCGGCGTTGGCGCACACGAAGCCGTGGTGGGTCTCGGCGATCAGGACGCCGTGGCCGCGTCGTACGATGCGCCTGGTCTGGCGCAGCACCAGCTCCACGTGGCGGGGGTCCTTGCCGTCCTCCGCGGCCATCGCGCGCGCCTCCGGCGAAGGCTCCACCTCCGCCAGTGGGACGATCCGTCCCTCGGCCTTGGAGACGATCTTCTGGCAGACGGCGAGGACTCCGTTGCGGAGCGAGACGCCGCACCGCAGGGCGGCCTGCTGATGCAGGGCGGCGAGGTCGTCGCCGGGCGCGACGGCGGGGATCCCCTCCATCGCGACGAGCCGGATCTCGCGGCTCACGAGCCGCTCCCGAAGCCGAGTTCGCGCAGCAGGGCGCGGGTGCGGTCGGCGCCGCGCTCGCTCCGGAGCAGGGCCTCCGCGTCCTCGACGCGATCCAGATCGATGGCCAGGGAGGGGAGTGGAAGCTCGCTGTAGGGGACCCCGGCCCCGCGCGCGAGATCGCGGTGCGCGGCGGCGCTGTCCTTGCCGAAGCGGTTGGGAATCACGGCGTGGGGTGCGCGCAAGAGCGCCGAAGTTCCGCCGTCGCGGGAAGGAGCCAGCGCCACGCCCCGGCCGCCCAGCCCATCGAGGGCGTCGAAGAGCGCTCCGAGATCCGCCGCGTGGGCACCGGCCACGTCTCCCAGCACCACCAGAAGACGCGTGACGCCGCGCTCTGCCAACTCCGCGCCGGCGGCATCGAGAGACGGGTTCAGGCCCGGGTCGGCCCGCACCAACGCCGTGGCTCCGGCCGCCTCGGCGGCCGTGCCCACCGTGCCGTCGGGTGTCACCACCGCGATCTGGTCGATGCGGGGAACGCGGTTTAGCGCCGCCAGGATGTCTTCCAGCATGGCGAGGGTGAGCCGCTCGATGGCATCGCGATCGAGGGAGCCCAGCAGCCGTGACTTTCCGGCTCCGAGCCGCTTGACGGGAACCAGAGCCGCGATCATCCGGATTGCCAGGCGAGGGCCAGCGCCGCTTCCGCCACTCGGGCGGCCACGTCGGCATCCCGCATCAGTGTGTCGAGCACGGCGGTCTTCATGCCCAGGGCCTCCACATCCGCCGCCTGCTCCGCGTCCCGCTCGTCGAGGACGTATCCGTCGCAGAGCTCGCGGTAGAGGCCGGCGACGCCGCGCGCGGAGACCTCGACCCCGATTCCCCGCAGCAGCCGGTCCGCGGGCCCCTTCACCGGTGCGCCACCGACGATCGGCGAGACTGCCACGACGAGCGCGCGGGAGGCGCAGAGCGCCTCCCGGATGCCGGGCACTGCGAGGATGGGTCCGATCGAGACCACCGGATTGCTCGGGCAGATCAGGATCGCCGAAGCCTCCTCCAGGGCTTCGAGCACTCCGGGCGCCGGCGCTGCTGCGGCCGCCGCGGAGAGGTCGACGGCGGTGACCTCGTCCGGGGCACCGTCCCTGGCGAGATACACCTCGAAGTGGACGCGCCGGTTCCCCGAGAGCTCGACGTAGGTCGGACAGGGATCCTCCGACATCGGGAGAATGCGGGGCGCCACGCCGAGGCTTCGGCGGATGTCGTCGCTCACGGCGGCGAGCCCGACTCCCTCGCCGAGCCGGATGGTGCGGTGCAGGCAGGTCGCCAGGTCCCGGTCACCGAGCCGGAACCACGTCTCGTGGCCGTGGGCGGCCAGGGCGTCCACCACAGTGAAGGTGTCGCCCTCGAGGCCGTAGCCCTTCTCGCGGTCCACGCGACCCGCCAAGGTGTAGGTGACGATGTCGAGATCCGGTGACACGTGAACGCCGTAGAAGGTGCGGTCGTCGCCGGTGTTCACGATCGCCGTCACTTCGGCCGGGGGCACACTTCGCACCAGTCCGCGCAAAAAACGCGCGGCGCCCACGCCACCGGCGAGAGCGACGACAGGTCCCGAACCCCGATTCCCCCCGCTCACGGACGGACCGGCTCAGGGAGCTTCGAGCTGTGCACGCTCGTCTTCGAGGGCGCGGAGGTCGGCGAGAAGCTCGGGAAGGCGGTCGGCGATCTCGCGGAAATGCGGATCGTCCACCATCGCGAGCGATCCCCCGCCCTCCGCGACCGGAATGCTGATCAGCGCCTTGAGCGCCTCCTCATTGGCCGCGATGTCCGTCCGCACCGAGGCGATGCGCTGGTCGAGGTCCTCGAGCTGCCGTCTCTGCTCCTGCCGCCCGGAATCGCCCGCGAAGACGTCCTCCCCGCTGCGTTCCGGGTCGGGTGTGTGCCCGTAGGGGTCTCCTTCGTCCCAAGTGTCGCCCGGACGATCGAAGCTGCGGTCTTGCACGACCCAGCGCTCTCCGTCGTCGGCTCCTGCGACCGACGGGACGCGTCTCGCCGGGGCGCCTGCTTCGACCGGGGTGCGGGTCAAGGCCGCGTTTGGCGGACCGAGTGGTCCCGACCGCTTCCGCAGGCCCTCGGGGATCCGTTCGAAATCCGTCGTGTAGTGGGCGATCCCGTGCTCGTCGATCCATTTGTAGATCGTCGGCGCAGCGGGCTCGCCAGCTCCTGCCTCGCCCACCTCCGGTTCGGTGCCCTCGGCCGCGGTGGTCCAGATCGCCGGGACCGCGCCGAGAGCCAGAGCGACGGCGAAGGAGAGGTATAGGCACGGGGGGAGCGCCATCCCAGCAGCTCTCATGGCCGCGATTCTTCTGGAGGCGGTGCCTTCCGTCAAGCCGAAGGCGATCGTCTCCGCCCGTTCCGCCAGGGCGCGGCTCCGGCCGTTCACGAGCGACCCCGGCTCCCGGCCGCGCGCTTTCTCCATCTGCCCGAAGTCGCGCGGTTTCTCGCGATCGGCGAGGAAGTCCACCGGGCGGCACGGCTCTTGCTCTCTCCTGCCGCATGCAGAGTTCGCGCGCCTCCGTCCTCTTGCCGCTACTGATCGCACTCTCCGTCGAGAGCGCGAGTGCCGAGGCGACGCGTTTGAGCTGGCGGCGCTCCACGCTCTTCCCGGGTCTCGGCGAGGCGTCTGCTCTGGCCTTCGACCCGGGCACGGGTCGCCTCGCCGTGGGCGACGAGCAGGGAGTGTGGCTCTCGGGGGGAGCGCCCGCGTCAGCGAGGGTGCTGCGCAGGGGGCCGGTCCGCGATCTCGCTTTCTCTCGCGACGCCGGTCTGTACGCGGCGACGGCGTGGACAACGATGACGTTGGACTGGCGGACTGCGACGATCCGGATTGTGCCGAGACCGTTGAGTGCCTCGCTCTTGTAAGTCCTCGGAATCCTCTCACCATCCGGCCCCGCCAGTCAAGATCCGAGCTGATGCCGGCTACTTGAAGCTGCGCGGCCGCGGATCGTACACAGGATCCATTCGGCTCGTGCCCAAACCCTCCACCGCCCTCCTGCTCGCTGTCGGACTGGCAGGACTCGCAGCAGTTCGGCGACGCCGCTTATCACCGATCCGTTGGGCAGCGCCGACGACTTCTAAAGCGGAGGGCGGGTCCTGCCGACCCACCGGGTAGTGCCTACCCTCCTCGCAATGTTCATTGCTTCTCTGGCTGGATGGCTCGTCCAAAGCCCAGTTCGCGCAATACTCGGCCCCATCCCTTCCGCCGCCGCGAGTCTGCTCGTGGCCGCCGTTGCTTTCTTCTTCGCCAAGCAGTTCCTCTCGGACCTTCGAGGCGGCTCTTAGCCACGTTCGTTTCCTCCAGCCCCAACGCGGGGATTCGCCTGAATCTCGGAACCCCTTGGAGGGAAGGCCGCTGCCCGACACTCCGCTGAAGCTGGCGGCTGAACAGCGTGGGGCAATCGATCTTCGGGGCTGGCCAGGCTTCCCCGCGGCGGGTTGGTCGTGATAGGCTCACGCCGGCTGGCTGGTGAGGAGCCAGCAAAACGTACAGTTAAAGGTTTGTGAGGTGCGAGTTGACACACTCTTTTGAGACAGGGCTAATAAGGCGTCGGTAACCCAGCGTGCTGGCTTGCTGGCAATAGGGCAAGAGGGGAATTCGAAATGCGGTTGTTCGGATTCGGCAAGTCCTCCAAACGCGCCCAAGGGAGCATCGGGTACTTCGGGCTCGAGGACTGGTGGCTGACGGCATTCTGCGACGACGAGCGGCAGCACATCCAGAGAACCTTCCAGCCGCTTGGGGACTCAGGCGACTCGCTGACCTCGGGAGCGATTAGCCACACAAGGCAGACAGCAGTGGGGTTACTTGGCGCGCTCGCAGGCTGGTTCAACGGCCCAGAAGATCGCTCCATCGCACACAAGATTCTCGACAAGGCGGTGGAGTTGTCGAAAGATGCGCCTGCGCTGGGCGTCCACTTTTTGTACCAGCAGATGATCCAGACATACTACAAGGATCGGGAGAAATCAGAGTATATGGACAAGGCCGTGGGGGCTTGCCGGAAGCAGATCGCTTTGGCACCACACGCTGCGTGCGCGTTCAAGGCGGAGTATTCCAAGGAGCCGCTCCCCGAGCACAAAGGCTACAAGCAGCTGGCGATCATTCTGGAGAAACAGGGACGCTTCCAGGACGCAATCGAGTTATCACGCCAGGCAGAGTCCCAGGGATGGGCAGGGGACTGGGTTCGCCGAGTCGAGCGCTGCGAAACAAAGCTGCAGAAGGCATAATAAGCCGCTGAAGGCAGTAGAGGAGAGGTGCCCGAAGGGCAGAGAGGAGTAGAGCGCAATGGAAGGGACGAAACAGTGCCCGTTCTGCGCTGAGACGATACAGGTTGAGGCATTAGTATGTCGCTACTGCCGGATGGATCTTCGCACTGGAACACCAGTTGATTCTCCACCTGCTGAAAAGCGACTTCCTGTAAAGCCAGCTCCGCCCGCGAAACCGGCGAAACAGAGTGCGCTGTCGACAAAACAAATTGTCGTAGGATGCTTACTGGTCTTGGCGCCGTTTTACGTGTGGGCTCTCTTTTTTGATGGTGCGAACACGCCCACTTCGCCGCCATCCAATAACCAGCCACCGCAGAAGAGTGCGGCTGCAGGGGACTATTCGGCGGAAGCAGACGTGTGTGAGCAACTTCGCTCCACAATGTTGGCGACCATCGACGCTGGAGCGAGCCGCTCTGTCATTTCAAAGGGCGCGAGCGATCTCTACTTTATCGTCAGCGTAGGAGGAGAGGGCGCGCATTGCAGATACCTGCGATACGCATTCCGGACACTCAAGAAGCCTTATGAAGGAAAGACGGTGTCGGCTAAGGGTTGGGACAACGCAATTTCCATGATCATCAACCGTCGCGAGTACTGAAAAGAGCCACTGTCCAAAAAAGAGAAAACCCGCCCGGAAGGGCGGGGTAGTCTCTAGCTTCTCTTTCCTCTAGGTGGGGCGCTAGCCAGTAGAGGAGAGGTGCCCGAAGGGCGGAGAGGAGTAGGGGACCCGAGCAAAGCCCCCGCAGACGGCGGTACCGCAAGAAATCGACGCTTAAGGTCATCGGGGCAGAACGTCGATACAGGTGCTACGCGGCGACCGCCCCGCCTTGGAGGAATGAGCGCTTGACAGTTACGACGATCCAATCCGTGAGCGATTTCCACGAAACGTTCGGTCGTCACAGCAGTGACTACGTGATTTACCGAGGAGTAAAGAACGAGAACTACGAGCTAATCCCATCTATTGGTCGGTACGGAGCTCAAAAGAAACAACGGGAGAAGATGGAGCGTGAGTTGTTTGAGCAGTTCAAGCGTTCCGCCACCGCTCATCTGAAAACTCCTCCCTCCAATAATGACTGGGAATGGCTTGTCCTCGCCCAGCACTACCGTCTGCCGACGCGTTTACTCGATTGGACGACTAATCCCTTGGTCGCTGCATTTTTCGCTGTTAGCGACCCTAATGACAGCGAAGCAAATTCCAATTGCGCGATCTATTCGTTCACGAACCCCACAAGGCATTCATTCTATTCAGCTACGGAGCCTCCTCCGCCCGGAACGACATGGGGCTCTCCACTGAGGGCCACGGGGACAGGGGCATTCGAACCTCCACACCTGAGTCCCCGGATCGCTGCGCAAGGCGCTGTCCTGACCATGCAAGACCCCGATGTGCCACTCAACTTGAATGAGATAGGAAAGTGCCTGATCCCTAACGAACTCCGCTCCCAGCTTGAAAGTATGTTGAATCGATACGGAGTGAATACTGCCACAATGTTTCCTGGTCCAGAGGGAACCGCAAACCATTTGCGGCGGCTGATCGAAACGGACTCTTTGGCGATCCCGTAAACGCCCCCCGTACCTCGGCAAGTGCGAGGTGGTGTGGCAGGCATCGGACGGGAGCGACTCCGAAATCCACATGACGACCATCCTCGAACCCTCCACCGCCCTCCTCCTCGCTGGCGGACTAGCAGGACTCGCAGCAAGGCGACGGCGCTCACTCCACTAGACCCTAAACAAGCGAATACAGGCGCGTTGGTCGCGCATGAAGAAAAGGCGAAAGCCACGGTTTCGTTGCGCACACCTTTCCCGTTCGCGGCGAGCGCGTGAGTTTGACCGGCATCCTGTGCATGAGTGGGGCGCTCCTTTTTTGTCGCGTTTGAGTGGAGGAGTGGGTGGGGTTCGCCGCGCTCAGGTTGGCAAGGGAACGCGCACTTGCTCCCAGCCGCGCAGAAACACATCGAGCCAGCGATTCCACCCGAGCAGGCGATAGATCGTCTTGCGCCCTTGCCGCACGATCTGTGTCGGCAGTCGCATCATCGCGTTGAGAAACGTTCGAAACTCCATGCGCAGCACCGCGCGCTTCTCCGCCGCATGCTTCTCCTTCCAGCGCCCCGTCTCGGGGAGCAGCAGGGCGAACCATGCCTTGAGCGACCACGCCAAGGACACCATCACCATGTACGCCCAGTTGCTCACGAGGTTGTCCACCGGCGCGTGAAGCGCACGCACGCCGCCCTTCAGCTGGGCCAGCAGGTTCTCCTGGTTGCACCGGTCGTTGGCTTCGAACACGACCTCGCAGGCGTCGCACTCGCTGTCGTTGGTGAGATAGAAGAAGTACCGCACGTCATCGAAGAGAACCTGCTCCCCGCGTTCCACGGAGAGATTCTTGCGGATGACCACGATGCGGTAGGTCTCCCGGCACTTCGTGGGCGAGTAGTCGAAGTTCGCCACGTCTTCCGACTGCAGACGGAGGTTCTTGAACTCGCGGGCGCGGACGATCTGCTCCTTGACGTTCTCCGGCCGCTGCCGGGGCTGCGTCTCGACCGTGTACTTCGGCGAACGGCGCAATCGCTTCCAGGCCCCTTTCGGCAGGGTCTCGGCCCGATTCACCAGGTTCGGCATGGCGTCGATCCCGAACACGAAGCGAACGCCCTCCGCGTTCCAGCCATCCAAGTGCTCCGTCTGGCTGAAGTCCGTATCCCCGCGCAGCGTGATCTGACGGAAGCCCGCCCGGCGACACAGCGCGATCGCCTGGTCGAAACGCTCTGCCGCGCCTTCGTGCGACGGGCGATTGCCGCTGCGGTTGACCACGTACAGGGGCTCCTGAGTGTTCGCCAGCGATACGACCAGAGGATGAAAGCCCCAGACCCCGTTGTGGCTCAGGTCCATCCCCTGCTTGCACTCCCCCGTGGTCTCCACCAGCGTGCCGTCGGCCTCGATCACCGCCTCCTCGAAGAAGGCATCGGGCTGTTGCCCCCAGACTCGAAGACGGGCCTCGTTGATGGCCTGCATCAGCCATTCCACGTGGTACCACCGGAACCGGCGGCAGAAGTCCCCAGCGGTCGTGGGATCCGGAATCCGCTGTGCCCCGAGGGCATCGAGATACACCTCGTCGTTGCGAAGGAGTT
>Ga0255054_10001871_pt1 | contig 12224 bp, 13 predicted proteins | sample JV7_2_23_MG_FD_188634 | JGI IMG/M metagenome (GOLD analysis project Ga0255054, IMG submission 188634) | Seawater microbial communities from Jervis Inlet, British Columbia, Canada - JV7_2_23 | ecosystem: Environmental > Aquatic > Marine > Inlet | place: Canada: British Columbia | collected... | reverse complement strand
CGCACGACCGCCTGCAGCGTGACGCCCGTGACCGAGAGGCTCCCACCGACGAGAAAGGCGAGCAGCACGCGGGGCATCCGGAGGCCCCGTACGATGGACTGCGCGGTCTCGTCGCCCCTGCCCATCACGGCGTCCCACACCGCTCTCAACCCGAGCGAGGCGGGACCGACCACGAGTCCCAAGACGAGCGCGGCGGCCGCGGCGACGACGAGCGGGAGCCAGCGCCTCACCGCTTCTCCTCGTGCAGGGCGGCGCGCAGCTGAGCTACGGCGCTGGGCGCGCGGAACGACGGGTGCGAGAACTCGGTGCCGGATGCCGACACCATCCTGCGCTCCCCCACTGCACGCACCATCTGCCACTCCGGACGCCGGGCCCAATCGGGATCCTCGCTCCCTCCCGCCAACAACACCAGGTCTGGATCGCGCACGGCGATAGCCTCGATGCTCACCGTTGCCGACGGCCGGTCCAGATCGGCGAAGGCGTTGCGACCCCCGGCGAGCGTTACGACCTCGCTCAGGAAACTCGTCGCACCGATCACGATGGGCGGGTTGTCCCACGCCAGCAGCAGCACGGTCGGCCCCTCGATGGACTCAGGCGCCGCTGCCGCATCCAGGTCGTGCTCGAACGCCCGCACGATCGAGTCGGCCCGGACGCTGTCTCCGGTAACGCGGCCCAGCAGGAGCGCAGCTCGCCTGAGATCTGCCAAGCCGTCCAGTTTCACGCTCGCCGACGCGATCCCCAACCGGTCGAGCTGGGCGATCGCACCGTCGTTCATCGCGGAGTGGTAGAACAGCACCAGATCGGGCCGCTGCGCCACGACCAGCTCGATGTTGGGATTGAGCCCGTCTCCGACGCTCGGGATCTGTTCCGCTTCCGGCGGGTCCACACACCAGCGCGTGCGGCCCACGACACGCTCTCCCGCACCCAGCGCGAAGAGCAGTTCGGTCGTGGCGGGAGACAGCGAGACGATTCGCTGAGGCGGTTGCTCGAGAGCCAGGACGCGGCCGGCGTCGTCCACGAGCGGGCCGTCCTGTGGGCGCTCGGGCGCCGCGCAGGAGAGCGCCAGCGCCGCGATCGTCAACGCGAGCCAGGTGACTCTACACAAAACCGCTCACTCCTTCCGAATCGGAAGGGAGTGAGCGGACGCTAATCAGATTCTGGCGATTTCGCGTTGCCACCTTCCCTCCCGCGAGGGACTATCCATGGTGGAGCGAACGCGTGGCGTCTCCTGGCTTCGGGCTGTCGGCTCGCCTTCCCAGTTACCCAGTGGCTGTTGAGCCGACCTGAACGCCCGTTACAGTGGCGGGGCCGCGCCGGTGTCGCACCGGCTTCCGCCTCCACGTTCATTGTGAACTTCTTACTGATAACGGCTGGGGCGTGCCGCGTCTACCCCTGCCCCTTTTCTCTGTCCAGCGCCACGGTGAGCCGCGCCTTGAGCTCCGCGCGCCGCCGCCGGTAGGTTTGGTCCTCGCGCCCCGAGTGCTGTGCGTCCAGCGCGGCTATCTCCGCCGCCAGGGATCCCGCATCGTCGCGCGCATGCGCGACCGCCGGGCTGCGGCGCAGCCACCGGACGAGTGTGACCCCCAGAACCAGCGCCACCGCCGGGACGATCAACCACAATGCGAAGTCCGTGCGCGCTCCGGCGGGCTCCGGGAACCGCACCACGACCGGCGCGCCGGCTGGCAGGCTGTCGCCCGTAAAGCGGCGGAACGGAATGCCCTCGAGATCCTCCCACCCCCGGGGCGAAACGGCCCCCACCGCCACGGCGGCAGAGTCCTCCAGGAGCAGGTGGAACCGCGTGACCGGTTGGTCCAGGGGAATGATCAGATCGCGCACGCTGGAGGGGATGAGGTAGCCGACCAGCATCTGTCGCTCGCCCGGCGGGAGCGGAGCCGCCAGCCACAGCCGGCCGTCCTCGAACGAGAGCGCCATCTCGCTCACGTCACCGGCGCCGAACTCCAGTTCTGTGGCGCCCGCCGGGAGCTCGAGCTGCCACACCGGCCGAGCGGTGTCGGCGGCGATGCGCGTCTGGTGGCCGTAGTTCGCGAGCACAACGAGCTCCACCATGCGGCGCGTACCATCAGGAGCGGCCGGACGAATCATCACGTGCCGCTCGAGCAGCTCTACCGGAGCGGTGGAGGATGTGTCGTACACCGCCAGCGTGGGAAACGAGTCGGGCAGCTCCATCGCGCCCGAAAGCGCCTCGGTGAAGTACGCTATGCCGTAGTACCGCACGCTCACGAGATATGTCGCCAGCGTGTCGCGCTCCGGAGCCGACACCCGATATCTGCCGCGCCGATCCGTCCGCACCGAGTCGATCGGCTCTCCACTTGCCAGCCCGACGCGGTGCAGCACGGCCCACTCCCCTGCCACAGCCGTGGAGTCGGCGCCGGCCACGTGCAAGACCCGGCCACCTATGCGAAAGCCCTGAGCCTCGAGTCGTGCAGCGAGGCTCAGGGCCGCGAGCCCGATCAGTATGCCGCTACGGAGTGAACTTGCCGAAATCTTCAGGGTCCAGGTTTTCCAGATACGACTTGAGCGACTCGGGGTCCATCGCCTCCCCGTCGGGCGACAGGGGCTCCACCGTATCGATGGTGGTCAGATCCAGCAGGCCTTCCTGCGTGAAGATCGGAGCCTTGAGCCGCAGCGCCACGGCAATCGAGTCGGACGGCCGCGCGTCAATCTGGATCACGTGGTCGTCGCGGTGCAGGTGCAACTCGGCGTAGTACGTGTTCTCCTTCACCTGGCTGATGACGACGCGCTCGAGGTTCGCCCCCAGGCCGACCACGATCTGCTTGACGAGATCGTGTGTGAGCGGCCGGGAGAACTTGACTCCCGCCAACTCCATCGCGATGGCGCTGGCCTCGGCCGGGCCGATCCAGATCGGCAGCACGCGCTCGCCTTCCTTCTCCTGCAGGATCACGACCGGCGTGTTGGTCGCCCGGTCGAGCCCGAGGTGCGCCACCTTCACTTCGATCATCGGTCGCTCAGGTGCCCTCGTCCCAGGACGCCAAGTACTTCACCTGCTTGTCGGTCAGCGTGTCGATCGCGACGCCGAGCGCTTCGAGCTTGAGCCGCGCCACGTCCTGGTCCACTTCGGGCGGAATGCGATGCACCGCATTCGAGAGCTTGTCCGGGCTCTTGGCGAGGATCTCGGCCGCCAGAGCCTGGTTGGCGAACGACATGTCCATCACACTGGCAGGATGCCCCTCGGCCGCCGCGAGGTTGATCAGCCTTCCCTCGCCGAGCACGAACAGTCGCTTGCCGTCCAGGATCCACTCGTCAACGAACTCCCGCACCCGGCGCGGGCCCTTGGCCACCCTCGCCAGAGCCTCGAGCTCCAGCTCGACGTTGAAGTGGCCCGAGTTGGCGATGATTGCGCCGTCCTTCATGAGCTTCATGTGCTCGAGCCCAACCACGGTCGTGTTGCCGGTCAGGGTCACGAAGACGTCGCCCACCTTGGCCGCCTCTGCCATGGGCATCACACGGTAGCCATCCATGCGCGCCTCGAGCGCGCGCAGCGGATCGACCTCCGTCACGATCACGTCGGCGCCGGCGCCGCGCGCGCGCATCGCAAAGCCGCGCCCGCACCAGCCGTAGCCGCCCACCACGATGGTGGAGCCGGCGATCAGGATGTTGGTCGCCCGCAGAATGCCGTCGAGGGTGGACTGCCCCGTGCCGTACCGGTTGTCGAAGAAGTGCTTGGTCTGCGAGTCGTTGACCGCGATGACCGGGAACTGCAGCACGCCCTCGTCAGCCATTGCCTTGAGTCGAATCACGCCGGTCGTGGTCTCCTCGGTCGAGCCGATCATCCCATCGACCAACTGCTTGCGCTCGGCCGCGCTCAGGCCGCCGACCCAGTCTCGCACCGGCGCCGGGAGCTCGTCCGTCCGATCCAGAGCGATCATGTGCACCGCGCTGACCAGGTCGGCCCCGTCGTCCATCGTGATGTCCGGCGCGTGCTCCAGGCAGGCCTTGATGTGCGAGTAGTACGACTCGTTGTCCTCGCCGGTGATCGCGAACACCTTGATCCCGTGGTCCTTCACGAGGTGCGCGGCAACGTCGTCCTGCGTCGAGAGCGGGTTGGACGCGCACAGCGCCACGTCCGCCCCACCCGCCTTGAGCGCGATCGCGAGGTTGGCCGTCTCGGTGGTTACGTGCAGGCACGCCGAGAGCTTCTTGCCCTCGAGCGGGCGCTCCTTCTCGAACCGCGCCTTGATCTGCCGCAACACGGGCATGAACTGCTCCGCCCACTCGGTGCGGCGGCCACCCTCGTCGGCCAGGTTGATGTCCTTGATGTCGTAGGCCGCGTCGGCCTTAGGTGTATTCACAGCCGTCATCTGTCTTCCGTAGGTTGTTGTGTGGTCGCTTGAAGCCCAATCCTAGGCCACGTTGCGGACGGCCTCGCGGAGGTCCGAGCTCCGGCTCGGGTCCTCCCAGGTGAAGAGCTTCACGCGGCGGCCGCCAACAGTGACCTCCCCGGGCTTGCGCCCGAAGTGGCCGTACGCAGCCGTCGCGCGGTAGATGGGATGCAGGAGATCGAGCGAGTCGAGAATCCCGCGCGGAGTGAGGTCGAACACCTGGAGTACCGCACCCTCGAGAACCTCGTCCGACACCTTGCCGGTCCCGAAGCTGTCCACCATGACCGAGAGCGGCTCCGCAACGCCGATGGCGTAGGCGAGCTGTACCTCACAGCGGGTGGCGAGCCCGGCCGCCACGATGTTCTTGGCCACCCAGCGCGCCGCATAGGTGGCGGACCGGTCCACTTTCGAGGGATCCTTGCCGCTGAACGCCCCGCCGCCGTGGCGCGCCGCACCGCCGTAGGTGTCCACGATGATCTTGCGGCCGGTGAGGCCCGCGTCGCCCTGCGGGCCGCCCACGACGAAGCGTCCGGTGGGATTGATGTAGAACTCCACGTGGGCGGTATCCAGCTCGTACTGTGCCAGCACGGGCTTGATCACGCACTCGCGAACGCCCTCCTCGATCGCGTCGTTCTGCACCTCGTCGGAGTGCTGAGTGGAGACGACCACCGACTTGAGCCCCACGGGCCGCCCGTCGGCATACTCCACGGCCACCTGGGACTTCCCGTCCGGGCGCAGCCAGTTCAGCTCACCCGCGCGCCGCACCTCCGCCAGCCGGTGGGTCAGCCGGTGCGCCATCATGATGGGAAGGGGCATCAGCTCTGGGGTCTCGTCGCACGCGTAGCCAAACATGAGCCCCTGGTCGCCGGCCCCGCCCGTGTCCACGCCCATCGCGATATCCGGCGACTGGGGGTCGAGCGCGGCCAACACAGCGCAGGTGTCGGCATCGAAGCCCTGCGAGCCGTCCACGTAACCGATGGCGCGCACTGTCTCCCGCACTATCTCCGGAACGTTGACGTGGACGTGCGTGGTGATCTCGCCGGCCACGACGACCACGCCGGTCGTGATCAGCGTCTCGCAAGCCACGCGGCCCTTGGGGTCGTCGAGCAGGATCGCGTCGAGGACGGCGTCGGAAATCTGGTCGGCCATCTTGTCGGGGTGACCCTCGGTCACCGACTCCGACGAGAAGATGTAGCGCTGGGAGGTCATGCCACTCCAATTGTCGAGGATCGATCGATCGCTAGCCTGTAAAATTAGCCGAGCTACTCACCCCGGGCAACCGGCCGGCGCGCAACAGGTTGAGGTCCACGTATTTGGCAATCTCCTCCTCGAGCACCGCATCGACCTCGGCGGTCGTGGCCGCCTGGAGGGCTCCGGCCGCCGCCCGCTCCGCCCCGCTCACCTCCACCTGGCGCACCAGCCACCGCACGAGTGGCACCGCCGGCGGGGATACGCTCACCACCCTGAACCCGAGCCCCAGCAGCAGGAACGCCGACAGCGGATCGGAGGCCATTTCGCCGCAAACGCTGGTCTCCACGTCCGCCGCCCGGCCGGCGTCCACCACACGCTTGAGCAACTGGATCACGGCCGGGTGGTGCGGCGTGAAACGGCTCGCCAAGCGCGCGTTGCCGCGGTCAACCGCCAGAGTGTATTGCGTGAGGTCGTTCGTGCCGATGCTCAGGAAGGCGCTGCGCTGCGCGATCTCCTCGGCCATGATCGCTGCGGCGGGCGTCTCGATCATCGCGCCGATCGGGATGTCGTCGGCCGCCTCCACGCCCTCGCTCTGGAGCTCGCGCGCCGCGGCGGTCACCATCTCCCGGGTGCGGTCGATCTCCTCTACCGCCATGATCATGGGCAGCATCAACTTGACGTCGCCGTGCGGACGGGCGCGCAGCAGCGCGCGGATCTGCGCGCGGAAGATGTCCGGGTGATCCAGGCACACCCGTATGGCGCGCCACCCCAGGAACGGGTTCGCCTCGGGTGCGGACCGGAACGCCGCGGGGAACTTGTCGCCTCCCAGATCGTAGCTGCGGATGATCACCGGGCGTCCGCTGAAGGCCTTCGCGACCCTCTTGAAGAACTCGGCCTGCTCCAACTCGGTCGGCAGCTCGGTGCGCCCCAGCACGAGGAACTCGGTGCGCAGCAGCCCCACCCCCTCGGCGCCGTGCTCCAACGCCACTGCCACCTCCTCGGGAAGGTCCACGTTGCCGCGCAGCGCAACGGTCACACCGTCCTTGGACTCGGCCGGCTGCCCCACCGCGGTTTCCATCTCGCCGGCGAGCATGCGGCGGAAGCCCTCCCACTCCAGCGCCTCCTCCACCTCCTCGGCGGTGGGCTCGAGTATCACAACTCCGTGCATGCCGTCGAGGATCACCTCCATACCGTCCTCGAGGCGGTCCAGCCCGTCCACCAGACCCATGACACACGGGATGCCCAGGCTGCGGGCCAGGATGGCGGCGTGCGCCGTCCGCGTGCCCTCCACGCTCCCGAAGCCGGCCACATGCTCTCGCTCGAGTTGCACCGCGAGGCCCGGCGAGAGCTCCCGCGTGAACACGATCGCCGGCCGGCCTCCGGGGTCGTGCAGCGTGGCGGTGACCGACTTGCCCACCAGGTGGCTGAGCACGGGGACCTGAATCCCGGCAAGGTCCGCCACACGCTGCCGCAGCATGAAGCTGGACGACTGTGACCAGAGCGCCCTCATCTCGAGCGTCTTGAACTCGAACGCCCGCTCGGCGCTGAGCTGGTTGTCGTGGATGAGAGTCTCGACCTCGCCGAGGAAGTCCTGGTCCTCGAGCATCATTATCTGAGCGTCGAAGATCTTCGCCTCTTCGCGGCCCGCTCGTTGCAGCGTCCGCTCACGCAGGTCCTGTAACAGCTCCTTGACCGCCGCCATCGACGCATGCAGGCGCTCGATCTCCCCGTCCACCTGTCCCGGCACCACGACGCGCCTGGTCACGGTGGGGAGGTCGGCCGCAATCACCCGAACCGGGCCGATGGCCAGCCCCGGCGAGACGCCGACACCCTGCAGCACGCGTTGGTCGCTCATTCCCCGACCTCCTCCTCCAGCAGATACTCGTCGGCGAAATCCCTGCTCAGTAGCTCAATCAGCGCGGTGAGGGCCTCGCGCGCGTCCTCACCCTCGGCGCGCACCGTCACCTCGCTGCCGCGCTCGGCCGCCAGGGTCATCACTCCCAGGATGCTCTTGGCATTCACCCACATACCGTCCTTCTTGATCGAAATCTCCGACCGGAACTTCCCCGCCACCTTCACGAGCTCCGCAGCCGGCCGCGCGTGGAGCCCGAGCCGGTTCTGAATCGTCGTGCTCTGCTCGGCCACTACCACAGCCACCCCGCCAGCAGGCCGAACGCCGCCACGACCAGGCCGAAGCGCAGGCCACCGAAGCTCGGCACGATCCAGCGCGAGAGTACCACGCCGAGGACGGCGATGGAGGCGATGCTGAACCGCAGCCGCGTCTGGAAGTCGCTGGCGAGCCAGTCTGCCACCACGGGAAGCGCGAGCCCCACCGAGAACGCCGCTATCGGCCCGAGGATCTTGAGTCCGATCTGCACGCCGCGCGCGGTCAGCTCCCGCGCTACCGAGTGGCCGCCGCGCCACCCGGCGCGCAGCGCCCAACCACGAACCGCGAAGTGTGCGAGGTTATACAGCACGAGGAAGCAGAGCACACCCGCAAGCGGCGACGCCAGCACCGTCACGGTGAGCCCCACTCCGACCGCCGCGGGGAGAACCCCCGCCCAGATCAGTCGGTCCCCCACCGAGCCCAACGGCCCGATCAGCGCGTGCCGCATGCGTCGGATCTGCTCGTCGGGCAGGCCCTCGTACTCCGCGCGCGCCACGGCGCCGACTTCCATCCCGGCCATGTAGGGATGGGCATTGAAGAACTGCGTGGCCCGCGCCATGGCCCCCCGGTGCCGCTCCTTCGGCAACCCGCGCAGCAGTGGAATGCTCGCGTAGGCGCTCCCCACGCCGAGCATCCGATCGTAGTTCCACGAAGCCTGAACCACGAGCGTCCTGAGCCAGGTCCTGAACAGGGTGCGCATTACAGCATCACCACCAGTACGACGCCCGCGGCCAGCCCCAACCCGAACCAGCGCAGCGCGAGCCCGCGGCCGCTGAGACGCATGCCGCCGGCCGCCGCGGCACCGATCGCCGCACCTACCAGCACGATCGTGACGAGTACGGCTCCTCTCACCGTGATCGGCGACCAGCGGTACGCTGCGGCCGCGAGCAGCAGACCGGCAGCGGTGACCGCCACCGATCGCAGTGTGTCTCGCAGCAGGCCGCGTAGGTGCGTGGCTATCACGACGCTCTCGTCGCCTTCCTCCAACGCGGCGCGATTGCGCCGCACGTCCTCGGTGTTGCGGCTCCGAACCACCCGGATACCCACCTCGCCGAGGTAGGCAACGCCGAGCCCAACGCAGACGGCGACCCCCGTTCCCAACGCACCCGGCGCGCCGGCCGCAGTCGCAGCAGCGGCCACGGCCCCGATCCCGTAGTCGGGATAGCGCACCGCTCCCACTGGCATGACGTCGAGCGCAAACAACTCGAGCACGACGCCCACTGTGCCGCCTGCTACCGGGTCGCCCACGATCATGCCGGCCACCGTCCCCGCAACGAGTGGGCGCGCAAACATCACCTGCCCCACGCTCACGAGATCGAGCCCGACGACCGTGCCCCACAACAAGAGCCAGACCCAGTTCTCCATCACGTGAACCCCCGCAGCGCCACGGGCCGCGCCGTCGGCACGTCCTGCGCGGTCACCTCGATACCGTTCTCACCCAGCGCGCGGAGCCCGGCCGCCTCATCTTCGGAGAGGTAGACGTACGGCAGGCGCTGGGTGCGACCGGTGGCATCGTGCAAGCCTCCCACGTTCACCTTCTTGATCTGGTCCGTGCCATTGCACAGCTCAATGATGGTCTCCACGTTGCCCACGAGCACGATCGTCCGGTCCGGACTCCCCATCCACTCGGCCATCATCTCCGTCGCCTCCACAACCGAAGCGAACTCGACCCGCAGGCCGGGCGGCACACTCAGGGTGTAGAGCTCACGTTCCCACTCGTTGCCGCTCACCGCGTCGTCCACGAGCACGACGCGCTTCACCCCCAAGGCCTGCACCCAACCCACTACGATCTGTCCGTGGATCAGTCGATCGTCGATGCGCACGAGCACGACGCTCATGGTCTACAAACTGCGGATGCCCCGGTTGCCTGACGACATCGCGCGCTCGGCTGCCGCGCCTGGCGAGAGATCGCGGTGGTAGACGAAGTCGAGCAGCATCGGGAGGTTGACTCCCGTCACGACGGCCAGGTTCTCCCTGTCGCGCTGCTCCTTGAGCGCGGCCTGGAAGCAACTGCCAGCCGGCATGTCGGTAAACACCAGCACGCGCCGGGTGCCGACTGCGGTGTCCAATCGGTCGAGCAACGCCTCCGGACTACAGCCGATGTTAGTGATGGCGACCAGTCCCCCGTTGTCTCCGGTGATCCCCTTCACGGCTTCGACGAGGGCCTGCGCCACCCCCCCGTGCGTCACTACGACGCCCTGTAGCGGCTCACTCATAGTCCTCGGACAGGTATTCACGCAGCTCGGCCTGCTTGGCCATTCGCTGTATGAGGCGATCGTTGAACTGCTGCGCCGAGTCCACTCCGCTGTAGCGCAGCAGGTGGTTCATGGCCACCACCTCACAGATCACGGTGAGGTTCTTACCGGGGTTGAGCGGAACGACCACCAGCGGCAGCTCCACACCGAGCAGCTTGGTCGTCTGGCCCGACACGCCGGTGCGATCGTAGTCCCGCTCCATGTCCCAGTCCACGAGCTCGACGACGACCTCGATGCGCTTCTGCTGGCGCACCGCGTGCACTCCGAAGAGTCCCATCACGTCCACCAACCCGACGCCGCGGATCTCCATGAAGCGATACGCCTGCTCGTCCGCCACGCCGATCAGCACGTCGGTGCCGCGTTGCGTGATGTGCACGACGTCGTCCGCCACGAGCCGGTGGCCGCGCTCGACCAGGTCGAGCACGCACTCGCTCTTGCCGATGCCCGAACGGCCCACGAACAGCAACCCAACGCCGTAAACGTCCGCCAGGGACGCGTGTGTCGTGGACCTGGGCGCAAACACCTCGGTGAGGTACGGCGAGATCCGGCGGTAGAACTCTGCCGTCTTGAGCTTCGAGCGGATGACGGGGATGCCGCGCTCCTTGCCCAGCTTGAGCAGTTCTCGCGGTACGGACTGCCCTTTCGTGACGAACACGCAGGGCAGGTCGAAGCTCATGAACGTCTCCACGGCCTGCTTGCGCTCCGCGGCCGAAAGCGACTTGAGGTACTGGATCTCGGTCTCGCCGAGAGCGGGGAGTCGCTCGGACGAGAAGCGCTCTGTGAATCCGGCGAGCACGAGTCCCGGGCTCGACACGTCGGCAACGGTGACCTTGCGATCGAGCCCCTCTTCCCCGGCGAGCACCTCGAGTCTCAGCGAGTCGCCTTTACGCTCGAGCAGGTCCCTTACGGTGAGTGGCGCCATCCTCAAGTCGCCGTGGAGCGCCGCGCTGACTTGCTGCGCGGGTCCTTGTCGAGTTGGCTGCGCAGCTTCCCAACGGCGCTGTCCAACGCCGATCGGAAGTCGTCCGCCTCCGCCGAGGCCACCTTCACCTGACTCTGCGGCAAATACAACTGGAGCTCGACCACCTTTCGGCCATGATCCGCATCGAAAACGACTTCGGCCCGCCGCGGCCGGTGGGCCGCCTTCGCCACCTTTTCCATCTGCTCCTCGGCTCGCTGTCTGAGCTCGTCCGGGATCTCACAGTGGCGCGCTGTCACGGTCGTCCGCATGGCTCGTCTACTCCTTGCTGACGGTTTCCAATAGGTGTGCCTCCGTCTGCTCGGCGGCGTGCTCCCACGAGAGCGATTCGGCGAAGCGCCGTCCGGCGCGCCCGAGCCGTTCAACGAGGTCCGGGTCGCCGCACAAGCGCAACATGGCGGAGGCCAGCTGTCGAGGATCGCCGTGGGGGACGAGGATCCCCGTTTCACCATCGATCACCGACTCCCTGAGGCCGGGACTGTCGGAGGCGACGGCCGGCGTGCCGCATGCTGCGGCTTCCACGTTCGAAATGCCCCAGCCCTCCTTGACCGACGGAAAGACGACGCCCCACGCCTGCCGGAGGAGCTCGAGCTTGCGCTCCTCACTCACGTAACCTAGAAAGCTGACCGCGTCTCCCAGCTCGAGCTTCCGCGCGACGCGCTCGAGCCGCTCGCGGTCGTCCCCACCGCCGGCGATCTCGAGGCGAATGTCCGGGCGTTGGGCACGCGCCAGGCCAATGGCCCGGAGCGCAATATCTACCCCTTTATAACGCTTGAGCCGCCCAACGTACAGAAACGTTGGGCTGGCGGCGCGCGGAGTCGCTGCGTCGGGCGTGTACCAGGCGGCGTCAACCCCGGGGTAGATGACGCGGATGGCCTCGGCCGCCACCCCACGCCCCACCAGATCATCCCTCGTGCTGTCGCTGATGGCGTGGAAGGCCGCGCCCCGGTACACCCGCGGAATCGGCTTCTCCGCCGCCCAGACGAGCGTCGCCACAGGGAGCGAGGCCTCCCGAAACGCCGTGGTGCCGAACAGGTGCGGCACGATCACGTACATGGGAAGGTCCGTGAGCGTTGCGAGGTAGAGCGGCAGCTTGTTGATGTCCTCCACGACCACGTCGTAGGGCGCGGCCGCCAGCGAGCGGCGCACCGCACCCCGGCCCTTGAGCGTGAACGTGTGCCGGTCACCATGACGCTCCACCGTAATGCCGTCGATCGTCGTGCTGGGCGCGGCACCCCGCCACCCGGATGCGACGAGGTGGACCTCGTGAC
>Ga0255054_10001870_pt1 | contig 12232 bp, 8 predicted proteins | sample JV7_2_23_MG_FD_188634 | JGI IMG/M metagenome (GOLD analysis project Ga0255054, IMG submission 188634) | Seawater microbial communities from Jervis Inlet, British Columbia, Canada - JV7_2_23 | ecosystem: Environmental > Aquatic > Marine > Inlet | place: Canada: British Columbia | collected... | reverse complement strand
GACGATGACCCCTTCGCTCCGCACTGTGTCGAAGGCGTTCTGCTCGGTGAGGCTGAAGCCGGGTCCGCCCAGGCTCAGGTTGATGACGTCGGCGGCGGCCGGCGGAAGCGTGCCGGAGTCGTTGCCGAGCCGGGCGGCGAAGCGCAGCGCCTGGATGATGTCGAAGGTCGTCCCGCCGAACGGGCCCAACACCCGCAGCGGCATGACGCGCGCATCTCCGGCAACGCCAGCGACACCCAGCCCGTTGTTGGTGGCGGCGGCCACGGTCCCGGCCACGTGGGTGCCGTGGAAGGAGTCCTGGCCCCCGTCGGGGTCGTCGCCGGGATCGTCGGGGTTGGGATCGATGCCGTTGCCATCCACGGCATTGGCCGGGTTCGAGATGAAGTCGTAGCCGGCGACCAGCTGCCCGGCCAGGTCCGGGTGGCTCAGCAGCACTCCCGTGTCCACCACGGCCACGATCACACTTGCCGCGCCGCGGGTCACTTCCCACGCCTGGGGCAGGTTGATGAGCGGATAGTGCCACTGGAAGGAGTAGAACGCATCGTTGGGCGTGAACAGCGCCTGGCGCACGTGGTTCAGGTCCGCGATCGACACGTCGTCGCGCACGCGAAGCGTCTTCAGGGCCAGCAGCGTGTCGAAGCGCAGCGCATCCTCCGCGCTCAGCCCCGTCGGCCTTCGCGGGCTCGCCGCATCCGGGGCTTTGGCCGCCAACGTCTGGAAGGTCTGGGCGCGCGACGCGGCATCCGCGCCCAGCGCCAGGAGCATCTCGCGCTCGGGTGCGCCGCCCCGCGCCGCCAAGCCCAGCTCCAGCGCCTGGGCCTGACGGCTCGAAGCCCCGGCGGCCTTCGCGGCGGGCGCCTGGGGCGCCATGGTCACGACGAGCTCACCGGGCACGAACGCATCGCTGAAACGCGGCGCTCGGGGCGGTGCCTGCGCGGCGGGAACGGGCTGCCCGAGCGTCAGCACGTAGGCCGAGCCTCCCCCGAAGGCAAAGACCTCGACGAAGAAGGAGCCCGAGGACGGCGCCACCAGGGTCTCGAAGGCGGCAACGCCCGTCGAGGCGTCCACGAACGCGCCGTTCTGGTCGTAGAGGTAGAGATCCAGGTCCCCGAAGTCCGGCTCGAGCTGGAGCGTGAGCGTCTGGCCCGCCGCGAACGTGACGGCGTAGTAGTCCGACAGGTCGCCGGGAATCCGCGAGCGGCCCACGGGGCCCTGCCCGGCCAGGTTGGCATAGCCGCCCAGGCTGGAGGGAACCGGAAGCGCCTGTGCAGCCGCCCGGTCCGCCACCGAGGGCAACGCGTGGTCGATCCCATCGTCGTTGGGGACGAAGGGCGTCGTGGGGTCGTTCACGTCGCCGTCCACGAAGGATGCCTCGGCGGGGAAGATCGTCCCGCTCACGCGGAACGTCTCCAGCCCGGGCGGCACGCTGCGCGTCACCAGGTCGTCTGCCAGCGCCTCGATGGCGTCGGCGACCTCGGCGGGCGGAAGGCCCGCGTAGGCCACGCCCTTCGCCTGTCCCTTGGCCTCGGCCTTGGCCACGGCGCCCAGGAACTTCTGCCGCGCGACGCCGCGCGCCGCTCCCGTTCCGGCCGGGTCGGGCTTCTTGGCGTTGGAGCTTTCGATCTTGAGGACCTTGTCGCAGAGCTTGCTCGCCGCCTTCAAGATACCTGCGTGCAGGGTGTCGTCGTCCAGATCGAAGCCGAAGCCCCATCCGCTGAGAATGTCGCCACCGGGATCCGGCGGGTCGGTGAGCATCAGCTCGAAGGTGTCCAGGTTGATCTCGTCCCGGATCAGGAACGCGGGGTCACCGAGCCCGCATACGCCCCCCTTGCGAGCGGCCTTGCTCAAGGCCTTGTCGTAGCTGCCGGCGAAGCGGATGTCCGCCTTGGCCCAGCAAGCATCCAAACGCAACAGAAACGGATCCTTGGCCGGCTTCTTCGCAAGGCTGCCCATGCAGCCGAAGTCGGCCTTGCACAGCGCAGCCGCCGCCTTGAGCTGATCGGCCTGGCACGCCGCTCCAGGCTCCGCCGCACGCACAGACGCAGCGAAGCTGCCTACGACGGCGATCGTGAGCGCGATCACACCTGCTCGAAAGGCCAGCCAACCCACCACGGCGGTCCCTCACCTCTCCCTACAATCCTATCTGATGCCTGAGGAGGCGTCGTCGTCGCTGCCCGGCACTTCCGGGATCGCATGTTCAGGCCGCTCGTGGAGCGCGTCCTGGGCAAGGGGCGGCGCTTCACACCCCACGGCTTGCGGCACACCTTCGCGAGTCTCCACATGGCCCGGGGAACCAACCTCAAGTGGATTCAGGCGCAGGGCGGCTGGGCCAGCGCGAAGGTGCTGCTCGACACCTACGGCCACTACCTGCCGAGCGAGTCCACGGGCATGCGGACGCCCTCACCGACGCACCCGGACGGCCCTTCTGTGAAGCGGCGCCCCGGTCAGCAGAGGCTGCGTCCGCTCCGGCGCGTTCACGCCAGCCGACAGGTGAAAGCGAAGCGAGCCCACGCAGTTCCCCCGCGCCGGGCTGGTGGGCGCGCCCCGGCTCGAACGGGGGACCCCCTGCTTGTAAGGCAGGTGCTCTAACCAGCTGAGCTACGCGCCCGGAGCAGGAACCTACCGTGATCCGTGGGGTTGCGCGACGACCGCCAGCCCCGCCCTTCGCTCGATCCGAACAATCTAGCCGGATCGATTTGAAGGAGGCAGGTCGGGAAGATGAGGATGGGCGACCAAGGCTTGGTCAAGGAGGCGGCGGCTCGTCCTCGTCCGCCAGGTAGCCGAGCGCCTTCAACGTCTGCGCCGCGTCGTCCGAGAGGGGCCGGGCGACGTCGGCGGCCCGGTCTTCCGCGGTCCCCAGGCGGTCGAGGGCGGGGCGCAGCACCGCGAGGACGCGAGCCACCTCCGGCGACGCGTCGCCGATCCGGTTGTGCTGCTCTCCCGGATCGGCGTGGAGGTCGTAGAGCTCCTCGCCCCTCCTCTTGTAGCGAATCAGCTTGTACCGGGTCCCGCGGACCATCGTCGTGCCGAAGCGGTTGTGCCCGAGCATCGCAAGGAGGAGCCGGGGATCGGGGCGCGTCCCCGAGCGAAGGTGGGGCGAGAGGTCGATGCCCTCGAGGCCGGCGGGCACGGCGAGGCCGGCGAGGCCGTGCAGGGTGGGCACGATGTCGAGGGTCGACACGGGCTCGCGCCACACCAGACCCGGCGGCACGCCGGGGCCGACCAGCAGGAGCGGGACCCGCACCAGCGTGTCGTAGAGCTCGGCGGAGTGTCCGAAGCCGCCGTGGTCGCCGAAGCTCTCACCGTGGTCCGAGGTCACCACGACGTGGGCGTTGCGGAGCCGCCCTTCGTCGTGCAACGCCTCTAGGAACGACCCGACCAGCGCATCCAGATGGCGCAGGGAGCGGTCGTAGCGGTTGATGTAGTAGGCGGAGTTCAGGTGGTCGCCGATCCGCACCGTGTGGTGGACCTCCGGGAAGACGCGATCGCCGGCGGGCGGCAGGTCGGTGAAGAGCGTCCGGTCGAACTCCTCGGGATAGCGCTCGTACGGGGCGTGCATGGTCATGAGGATGACGTGCGCGTACCAGGGCGATTCCGCGCCGCGAATCCACGCCAGGGCACGGTCCAGCGTTCGATCGTCGTGCTTCCGGCTCGTCCCGAAGCTCGTCTGGAATCCCCGGTTGAACTCCCCGACGGCCTTCCGAAGGCCGCCGTGCGACGAGAAGATCCCGGTCGCATAGCCTGTTTCCCCGAGGCGTTCGGCCAGGGTCGCGGCAGCCGGGTCGATGGAATCGTTCCAGCCCAGGACCCCGTGACGATCCGGCGAGAGTCCGGTCATGATCGAGGGGTGCGAGGGCGCGCTCCAGCTGCTCGTGGCGATGGCCACGTCGAAGCGCACGCCGGCCGCGGCCAGGCGATCGAGATGGGGGGTCGTCTCACGCGGGTACCCGTAGGCGTGGAGGTGGTTCGCGCGCAGCGTGTCGACGACGATCACGAGCACGTCGGAATGCTCGAGAGCGCCGCAGCCGCTCCCGAGCAACCCGAGGACGAGGAGTGCGCCGGAGAACCGCACGCCCGCACTCTAGCAGCCGGACCAACGGCCTCCCTCCGGGCTCTCGGCCACGCGGACGTGTTTGCGGGGGCAGCGCCTCGGGGGCCGGATCATGGCCGCGGTGAGTGACGGTTCGCTGGCGCTGTATGGGCCGAGTTACTGACCTGCCCCCGGGTTTCGTCCGCTTCCTGTGTTACCGGGCGCGGATCTGGGCGTCACGGTCGCCCACGGCGCAGCCTCCATTCACCGCGGTGGTAGTGGAGTCCAGTCGCCTCCAGACTCGCCGCCAGAGCGCCTTGGACGGCTCCATGGGCCCTCACCTAGGGCTTGGAAATCAGGCCGTCGTCGGCGATGCGCTTGGACACCGCCTTGGTGACGGACTGGATGGTGTCGGCGGTGGAGGCCGGCTCGAAGGTCTCGGACTCAGCGGCCCAGAGCAGATCCGCGGTCTGGGCGTCGTAGAGCCGGGTCTCCAGCCGCACGATGGTCACGGTGCGCCAGTAGCCCGGCGTGTGCACCACGTCGTAGGCCGAGCCGTAGTAGCCGTAGAGCCCGCCGTGGTAGTAGGGGCCGCGCGCGTAGTCGGTGCGGGGCGGCACGTACTGCTGCTCCTCGTCGACCTTGAGCAGCCGGGTGATCGCCACCGCCTCGATGTCCCTCTGGCGGACCACCTCGCGCACCATCTCCTCGTTGAGCCGCTCGTCCGCAGGCAGGAGCAGGTAACTCGGCGCCGCTTCGGCGCCGCGGCGGTTCAGCTCTGCGGCGAAGGTGTCCTCGAAGCTGCGCTTGCTGATCGGATTGTCGGCGATGGCGATCACAAGGATGCGCGTGACCGGAGCCCGCGCGGCGGGGGCCTTCCAGACGGTGCTCAGGCTGGTCCGCGCCCCGCATGCGATCACCAGGGTCAGGAATACGGCGGCGCTGATGCTCTTGCTCATGCTTGTACTCACGGTTGTGCTCCTGGTTCTACTCGTAGGCCAGGGAGTCCACGATGTTCATGCCGGCTGCCTTTCGTGCGGGCTGCACGCCGAAGATCAGGCCCACGGCCACGCACACGGCGAACGCCACACCCACACTCCAGGCGGAGATCGGCGCCTGCACCCCCAGCAGCGCGCCCACCAGCAGCGGCAACCCGCCGCCCAGCGCCACGCCGACGACCCCGCCCACCATGGACAAGAGCGCGGCCTCCAACAGGAACTGGATCAGGATGTCGCGCCGCCGGGCGCCGATGGCCAGGCGGATGCCGATGTCGCGAGTCCGCTCCCGCACGGTGACCAGCATGATGTTCATGATGCCGATGCCGCCCACGACCAGCGAGATCCCGGCCACCGCCAACAGCACCAAGGTAATGGCCTTGGAGACCCGCAGCGCCAGGTCCAGGAAGGGCTTGAGGGACTCGACCTCGATGCTCTCCATGCTGCGGTGGCGCGCAGAGAGCACGCGCTCGGCGATCTGCATCACCTGGGGCACGGCGCCTGCCGTGGCCGCGCGCATGTAGACCACGTCCACCTCGCGGTTGTCGTGGAGCTGGCGCAAGGTGGCGTAGGGGACGATGACCGTGAGCCCGGCAGCCTCGCTGCGCCTCACCACGGCCGCGGTGCCCACGCTCTCGCCGAAGATGCCCACGATCTCGAAGCGCAGGTCGTAGAGGCGCACGCTGGCGTCCGGCGGAAGCACGCCGCCGTAGAGCCGCGTCGCCAGCTCTCGCGAGATCAGCGCCACCTTGGCCGCGCTGCCCTCCTCCGCCGGCCGAATGAAGCGCCCGGTGTAGACCCGCAGGTTGCGCACGTCGGCGTACTCCGGCGTGACGCCCAGCAGGTTGACCGGCCAGGGCTGGCCGCGGATGGAGAGCGTGCGCGAGGTCTCGATGACGGGAGCCAGCGTGGCCGTGCCCTGAAGCGCCCCGGCCAGGGCTTCCACGTCGTCGGTGGTCACGAACTCGGGGTTCACGCCCTCGCTGGTGCCCCGGGCCAGGACCAGATTGGCCCCCACGCCCTCGATCAGGCCCACCACGTGGGTGCGGCCGGCCAGCCCGATGGAGGCGACGGCCACCACGCTGGCCGTGCCCACGGCCATGCCCACCACGGTGAGGGCGGAGCGCCCGCGCTGCACGACCAGGCCGCTCCAGGCGAACTCCAGCAGGGTACGAAGCCAGTCCCGGTCCACGGGAGTGGTGTAGCACCCGCTGGCGGACGGGCTAGTTGACCCCCGCCGGGCTGTGCGGGATGTCCGCCGTGGCAGCCGAGGGCGTCTCGTAGATCTCGTCCAGGAGGTAGTCGCCCTCGTGGAGGAAGCCGCCCGGATCCTCGATGGCCAGGGCGTGCTGGAGCACCTCGTCCATCTCCTCCACCAGGACCAGGGTCAGGCCGCGCTTGATCTTGGCGGGGATGTCCCTCAGGTCCTTCTCGTTGTCGCTGGGGATCAGGACGGTGTCGATGCCGCCGCGGTGGGCGGCAATCAGCTTCTCCTTGAGGCCGCCGATCGGCAGCACGCGGCCGCGCAGCGTGATCTCGCCCGTCATGGCCACGTTGGAGCGCACCGGCACACGGGTGAGCGCCGAGGCGATGCAGGTGGCGATGGTGATTCCGGCCGAGGGCCCGTCCTTGGGCGTCCCGCCCTCGGGCACGTGGATGTGGATGTCCACCTTGGAGTAGAAGTCCCGCGCCAGGCCCAGCTGCTTGGCCCGCGAGCGCACGTAGCTCATGGCCGCGTTGGCGGACTCCTGCATCACCTCGCCCAGGCGTCCGGTGACCTGGAGCTTGCCACGGCCGGTGGTCACGGAGACCTCGGTCTGCAGCAGCTCGCCGCCGACCTCGGTGTAGGCCAGGCCCGTGCACACGCCCACGAGGTCGTGCTTCTCCTTCTCCCCGAAGCGATACTTCGGCACGCCCAGAAGCTTCTTCACGACGCCCGGCGAGACGCGCACCTTCTGGAAGGCCTCGCCCTGCTTCACCACGTCGCGGGCCACCTTGCGGCAGACCGAAGCCAGCTCGCGCTCCAAGCTGCGCACGCCCGCCTCGCGGGTGTAGCGGCGGATCAGCTCGAGGATCCCGCCATCGGAGAACTCCACGTGCTCCGGCTTGAGGCCGTTGGCCTCGATCTGCTTGCGAACCAGGAACTTCTTGGCGATCTCGAGCTTCTCGCTCTCGATGTAGCCCGGGAGCTGGATGATCTCCATGCGGTCCTGCAGCGGCCGGGGAATCTGGTGCAGCACATTGGCCGTACACACGAACATCACCCGTGACAGGTCGTAGTCCAGGTCCAGGTAGTGGTCGTTGAAGGTGTGGTTCTGCTCCGGGTCCAGCACCTCCAGCAGCGCCGCCGAAGGGTCGCCGCGGAAGTCCATGGACATCTTGTCCACCTCGTCGAAGAGGAAGACCGGGTTGGAGGTGCCCGCCTTCTTGAGGCTCTGGATGACCTTGCCCGGCAGGGCCCCGATGTAGGTGCGCCGGTGGCCGCGGATCTCCGCCTCATCGCGCACGCCGCCCAGGCTGATGCGCACGAAGTCGCGGTCCGTCGCCCGCGCGATCGACTTGCCCAGGGAGGTCTTGCCCACGCCCGGGGGGCCCACCAGGCACAGGATGGGGCCCTTCATGCGCTTCACCAGGGTCTGCACCGCCAGGTACTCGAGGATGCGCTCCTTGGGCTTCTCCAGGCCGTAGTGGTCCTCTTCCAGCACCCGCTCGGCCTCGACGGCGTCCTTCTTCTCGTCCTTGTACTCGTCCCAGGGCAGCGAGAGGACCCAGTCGATGTAGTTGCGCACCACGGTCGCCTCGGCGCTCATGGGCGACATCATCTTGAGCTTGCGGATCTCCTTCTGGGCCCGCGCCCGCGAGTCGTCGGGCATCTTCTTCTGCTTGAGCTGTTGCTCGAGCTCGTCGATCTCGTTCTTGAACTCGTCGCGCTCGCCCAGCTCCTTCTGGATCGCCCGCATCTGCTCGTTGAGGTAGTACTCCTTCTGCGAGCGCTCCATCTGCTTCTTGACCCGCGAACGGATCTTGCGCTCGACCTGGAGGACCTCGAGCTCGGCCTGCATGAGGCCGAAGATCTCTTCCAGGCGCTGGTTCGCGTCCACCAGCTCCAGCAGGTGCTGGCGCTCGTCGATCTTGAGGTTGAGCTGCGCGACGATGGTGTCGGCCAGCCGCGAGGGCTCCGAGATGCCCGCCACGGTATTCAGCATCTCCGGCGGGACCTTCTTGTTGAGCTTGACGTAGGTCTCGAAGGCCGCGTGCACGCTGCGAACCAGGGCCTCCACCTCGACGGCGGAGCCCTCGGACTCGTCCAGGGTCTCGTACTCGCAGGCGAAGAAGGGATCGCTCTGGGTGAAGCCGCGGATGCGCGCCCGCCGCTTGCCCTCCACCAGGATCTTCACCGTCCCATCGGGCAGGCGCAGAAGCTGGATGATCGAGCCCAGCGTCCCGATCCGGTACACGTCCTCCTCGCCGGGCTCGTCCTTCTCGGCCTCGCGCTGAGCCGAGAGCAGTAGCTCCCGGTCGCCGGCGACCGCATGCTCCAAGGCCTTGATGGAGCGCGCGCGCCCCACGAAGAGCGGCACCACCATGTGCGGGAAGACGACGATGTCCCGAAGCGGCAGCAGCGGGGCGACATTGTCGCCACTCGCCGTGGTCGTCTCTTCGACCCCCTCTTCCGGGTCGTCACCGTCATTCTTGAAGATCGCCATCGAGTCGGATTCTCCTCGGGGGGACGAGGCTCAGGCGGATTCCGCTTCGGCCTTCAGTACGACCAGCGGTTCCGCTCCCTGTTCGATCACCTCTTCGTTGATCATCACCTCTTCCACGTCATCGCGGGAGGGGATGTCATACATGAGGTCGAGCATCACGCGCTCGAGGATGCTGCGCAGCCCCCGGGCTCCCGACTTGCGCAGGATCGCCTGGCGGGCCACCGCCCGCAGCGCTCCGTCGGAGAACCGCAGCCGCACGTCCTCGAACTCGAACAGCTTCTGGTACTGCTTGACGAGCGCATTCTTGGGGGCGGTGAGGATGTCCACCAGCGACGACTCGTCGAGCTCCTCCAGGGTGGCCACCACGGGCAGCCGCCCTACGAACTCCGGGATCAGCCCGAACTTGAGCAGGTCCTCGGTCTGGGCCTCGCGCAGCACGTCCCCCAGACGCCGTTCGCTGCGCTTCTGGATGTCCGCGCCGAAGCCCAGCCCCCTCACGCCGATGCGGCGCTCGATGATGTCCTCGAGGCCGCAGAAGGCGCCGCCGCAGATGAACAGGATGTTGGAGGTGTCGATCTGGACGAACTCCTGCTGCGGGTGCTTGCGCCCGCCCTTGGGCGGAACGCTGGCCATGGTGCCCTCGATGATCTTGAGCAGGGCCTGCTGCACGCCCTCGCCGGAGACGTCGCGGGTGATGGACGGGTTCTCGCTCTTGCGGGCGATCTTGTCGATCTCGTCGATGTAGATGATCCCGCGCTGCGCCCGCTCCAGGTCGTAGTTGGCCGCCTGGAGCAGGTTGAGGATGATGTTCTCGACGTCCTCGCCCACGTAGCCCGCCTCGGTCAGGGTGGTGGCGTCGGCGATGGTGAAGGGGACGTCCAGGATCTTGGCCAGAGTCTGGGCCAGCAGCGTCTTGCCGCTGCCGGTCGGCCCCAGCAGCATGATGTTGGCCTTCTGGAGCTCCACTTCGCCCACGAAAGCCTGGCTCTCGATGCGGCGGTAGTGGTTGTGCACCGCCACCGACAGGGTCTTCTTGGCCCGCTCCTGGCCGATCACGTAGTCGTCGAGGATCGTCTTGATCTCGATCGGCTTGGGAACCTTCGACGCCTCGGACGTGACCTCGTCGCGGCCGTACTCCTCGGCGATGATGTCGTTGCAGAGCTCGATGCACTCGTCGCAGATGTACACGGTCGGCCCAGCGATGAGCTTCTTGACTTCCTTCTGGCTCTTGCCGCAGAAGGAGCACGACAGGTTGGCGTTGTCGTCCTTGCGCTTCATCAACCGCCTCCGCGCGAACCGTTCCCACCGAGCTTCGTGGGCATCTCGTGGCGCACCACGACCCGATCGATCAGGCCGTACTGCTCCGCATCCTCACCCGACATATAGTAGTCGCGGTCGGTGTCCCTGGCGATATCCTCGACGGGGCGCTTGGCGTGGGCGGCAAGAATCTCGTTCATCCGCTCGCGAAGCTTGAGGATCTCGCGCGCCTGGATATCGATGTCCGTTGCCTGTCCCTGAAAGCCGCCCATGGGCTGGTGGATCATGATGCGGCTGTTGGGCAGGGCCATGCGCTTGCCCTCGGCTCCGCACGCCAGCAGCCACGCGGCCATCGAGGCAGCCTGCCCCAGGCAGATCGTTTGAACGTCGGGTCGGACGTACTGCATGGTGTCGTAGATCGCGAGGCCGGCCGTGACGGATCCACCGGGGGAGTTGATGTAGACGTTGATGTCCTTGTCGGGGTCGTCAGCCTCCAGGAAGAGAAGCTGGGCGATGATCAGGTTGGCGACATCGTCGTCGATGCCGCTGCCCAGGAAGATGATCCGGTCCTTGAGCAGCCGCGAATAGATATCGTAGGCCCGCTCACCGCGGTGGCTCTGCTCGACAACCATCGGGATCAGAGGCATGGGCTCCGTCCGTACATCCCGGCCTGGGGCCGGGCCTGTCTTGTTTTCGGTCGCACCTTGGGGGGAGGATAGGCGCGGATTGGCGCGGCTGCGCACCCGGGAAACGGAGGAGGCCTCCGGGTGCGCGGGTTTCCGCGCTAACTATCCGAGGTTTCTTCGATTTTAGCCTCGGCGCAGAGGAAGGCAAGCGCCTTCTCATCCTTCAGCTGGACGCGCATGGCGTCCAAGAGTTCGCCGTCCTGGTAGGCCCTGCGCAGGCGCTGGGCATCCATGCCCTGAGACTCGGCCATCTCTTCCAGGCGCGCGTCGAGCTCCTCGTCCGCAACCTCGATCTCGCGTTCCGCCGCCACTGCCTCCAGCAGCAGCGCCTCTCGGACGTCGCGCTCGGCGCGCGGCCGCCACCCCTCGCGCCAGGCGTCGAGCTGGCCGTGCAGCTGCTCGTGGGGAACGGATCCCTCCAGCTCGCGGTGGGCCCGCGACAGCTGGCTCTGGAGCCGCCGCTCGATCAGGCTGGCCGGCACGTCGAACTCGGTGCGCTCCACCAGCGCATCCAGCACCGATTGGCGCAGCGCGGCATCGGCCTTGCCCTGCTGCTGCTCGGTCAGGTCGCTGCGGACGCGCTCTCGCAGTGCCGCCAGGTCTTCGAACTCGCCCAGGTCCTTGGCGAACTCGTCGTCCAGCTCCGGCATCTCGCGCCGCTGCACGCTCACCACGTGCACGGCGAAGACGCCCTCCTTGCCGGCCAGCTCCTCGTTGGCGTAGTCGTCCGGGAAGGTCACGCTGACCTCGCGGTCCTCCCCCGTGCAGGATCCCTGGAGCTGATCTTCGAAGCCGGGGATGAAACGATCGCTGCCGATCTCCAGCTCCACATCCTGCCCGGTGCCACCCTCGAAGGGCTCGCCGTCGATGCGACCGACGAAGTCGATCTTGAGCACGCTGCCCTGGGCCGCCGTCGTGCCCTCTTCCTCTTCCACGAGCTGGGCATGGCGCTCGCGCAGGTTCTCCATCTGCTCGAGAACGTCGGTATCGGAGACCTCCACCGCGGGCTGGCTGGCCGGCAGGCCTTCCAGTGTGGGCAGCGCGATCGTGGGCTTGACCTCGATCTCCGCGGTGTAGCGGAACGGGGCATCCTCCTCGGGCGCCTGGGCATCGATGGAGGGCTCGGCCACCGGCCGCACGCCGGCCTCCTCCACGGCCTCGGGCAGACTCTCGGAGACCAGCAGCCGCTCGATCTCTTCGCGGACCTGGGGCCCGAACATCTTCTCCAGCACGCTGCGCGGAGCCTTGCCGGCGCGGAAGCCCTTGACCCGGGCACGTTTGGCCAGGTCGCGGTAGGCGCGATCGAAGGCGCGCCGCACGCGCTTGGGATCCACCTCGATCTCGAGCCGGCGCACGACCGGGCCCTCTTCGCTGGTGGTGACGCGGACCGCGCCCTCTTCGGCCATGTTCTGGAGTCTCCTGGAGTGACGGGGGGTTGGGCTGTGGTGCCGGGGACAGGACTCGAACCTGCACGCCCGAAGGCAGTGGCTCCTAAGGCCACCGCGTCTGCCAGTTCCGCCACCCCGGCTTCCGCCGCGGAGGCTAGCCGGGTGGGAT
>Ga0255054_10001868_pt1 | contig 12253 bp, 9 predicted proteins | sample JV7_2_23_MG_FD_188634 | JGI IMG/M metagenome (GOLD analysis project Ga0255054, IMG submission 188634) | Seawater microbial communities from Jervis Inlet, British Columbia, Canada - JV7_2_23 | ecosystem: Environmental > Aquatic > Marine > Inlet | place: Canada: British Columbia | collected... | reverse complement strand
ATCGAGATCCAAAACCTGTTCAAGCGCTTTAAAGACGTCGTGGCCGTTAATCGCATACAGCTTGAAATCAACAAAGGCGAAATGCTGACGCTGCTGGGGCCCAGCGGATGCGGTAAAACAACCACCTTACGCTGCATCGCCGGATTGGAGAAACCGGAAGAAGGCGACATCATTATTGACGGCCAGCCGATGCTTTCGCAAGGATTTGTCCAGCCGTCAAAAAGGGGAATCGGTATGGTGTTCCAAAACTATGCCGTCTGGCCGCATATGAAGGTATTCAATAACATTGTTTACGGTTTGAAAATTCAGAAGATGCCCAAGCAAAAAATGAGGGAACGGGCGCAGCACGTATTGGAACTCGTAGGCTTGACCGGCCTGGAAGACAGATACCCGTCCCAATTGAGCGGCGGCCAGCAGCAACGGGTGGCGCTTGCACGGGCGCTGGTCACCAATCCCAAAGTTTTGCTCTTGGATGAACCCCTCAGCAACCTGGATGCCAAGCTCAGAGAAGAATTAAGATTTGAAATCAAAAGCCTCGTTCGACGCATGGGCATCACGGCGGTTTACGTCACCCACGACCAGGCCGAAGCCATGGTAATCTCGGATCGCATCGTCGTCATGGATTCGGGCAACGTGGTGCAAATCGGTAATCCCCAGGATATCTATAAAAAACCCGCCAATCGCTTTGTGGCTGATTTCATCGGCACCATGAACTTTATGTCCGGCGAGGTCGTCGAAGTTTTGGAGGGCCAGAATGCGGTTTCGGTACGGACCGAATTCAGCGAGAAGCTGGTATGTATGACGCGAGACAGCACGGCCGCGACACCCGGCACAAAAGTGTATGCATCGATACGACCCGAGGATGTAGAAGTATTTGCCGAAGCGCCTCAAGCCACGGAAAACGTGTTCAAGGGAAAGATTGTCCACAAGGCCTATTTGGGCAACTTTTTATTCTTTTTTGTCAGCGTAAATGACACCATGATCCGGGTGCAGGTTCCGCATCACCTGCCGCAGGAAGAGGGACAAGAACTCTATCTGTTTCTAAATCCTCAGAAATGTGTGGTTTTGACCTGACGTAAAGGTTGCTTTTCTGACTTTTTACGAGATCATCAAGCTTCCTTCTTTAAAACCCTAATTGAGCGAAAGTCGAGGTTGCCCCAGCTTCCCCGGTAGCGGGATCTCCGCTTCGCTCCGTCAAACGTCCAAGGGCGACGCTGTAGTCGTCTACCGCGAGCCCTTGGCAACGCAGAAGATGGGGTGTTCCGCCTGACGGGCTTTCCCAAAGTAGGGTCGGCCACCGCGCCGACCTATATCCGGCGGGCACGGTGGCCCGCCCTACTGATCCAGAACATACCTTAAGCGGTCGGGGCGATTCGTAATGATGCCATCCACGCCCATTTCAATGAGGCGCTTCATGACGGTCTGGGAGTCGGGTGTCCACACAAATACCTGGATCCCCAGTTCATGCGCCGTTTGTAAATTGCTGATCGTCACATGTTTATAGTACGGGGCCCAACAGCGTCCGCCGGCCGCCTGAACCGCACGTGGAATTGACCCGGAAAAGTCATCGATATCCAGCCCGGCCATCCACGGGGAAGCCCCGGGTTGACCGGGCTGGATATTGTTCAAGCGCACCCCCTCAAGGGAAAGGTAAACGGTTGAAATATCGGGGGCGATTTTCTGTACATACACCAGATTGCGCCAGTCAAAGGAAAGAATACGGGCACGATCTGTAATTTTTTCTTCACGCAATATCTTTACCACCATCTCGCTGACCGCTTCCGGTGCAGGAGTCAGGTCAGGCTTTTCCGGCGTTGTTTTAATTTCGATCCAGAGTTGGGTTGCCGTGTCACACTGTTTTTTGTGCAATCGAATGACCTCGCGTAACGTCGGGATGCGCTCGCCATCAACAGGCGTTTGCTCAGGATAGCGTCGAGAATAACGGGTGCCGGGTTTCAGTCGGCCGACATCATATATTTTGAGATCAACCAACCTCAGGTCCTTGATAGCTGGCGGCGAGGCGGACTCCAGCCATTTGCCATCAGGCGTACGCGTGAGTTCCGGCGTTAGACTAAAATCATGATATACTACGGCTTTGCGATCTGCTGTCAGCAGAACGTCCAACTCAACCGCATCGACTCCGATACGGCACGCCCGCGCAAAGGCCGCCAACGTATTTTCAGGTGCCAGACCAGCTGCACCGCGATGCCCGATCACATAAACCTTCTTTGCCGATGCTTCATGCCCTGCCGGTGAAGTGCTTCTTGCACGGGTATGGAAAAACGAGACAGCCAATACAAATGCACAGACTATCAGGGCTGTCGATAATGCCAGGTAAAATATGAATTTCCATCTCTTCATTGCTTGTTTCCTTATGGAACGAGTCGTCGCCGAATAATGTATGAAGACCCCCCGAGCGTCAATTAAAATTGATAGGCAGATTCATATCAAAGGGACTTCAAAAGAATCAAAATTAACGTGTTATTCTATGCTGCACCGGAACCTCAATTTTGTAAAGACTAAATTAATTCAACAGGATAGAGATTGCGACACCCGTTGGACATCGGCAATGCGCATTTTATAGACACCTTTGGTGCTGGTGCTGTAAAGGAATATTTCAAGGATTTTCTTGACTATGAGCCGCATTATCTGCTTATTTTGGTTTAGCTTTCTACTTAATTTTAAATTCAAATTCATTTTTGTTTCCGGTGGGGAAAAATTAAATCCTTTTAATGTATGAAAGGAGGACATGATTATGAGAAAGCTCGGTTTAGTTACAATTCTACTAATGGTTGGATTTTTGCTTTTTTCTTGTGCTGAAAAGGCAGAGGATCAGGCACAAGTGACCGCATTAAAAGAGCAAAATGCGGAACTGCAAAAACAAATCCAAGAACTGCAAAAACAAAAAGAAACGCCCGCCGTTGCTGTTGGCGAACCGATTACGATCAACTGGTGGTTTGCCCACGGTGGCCGGCTGGGCGAAAAGGTCCAATCCATCGTCGCCGATTTTAATTCCATGCAAAGCAAATACAAGGTTGTCGCCACCTATAAGGGAAACTACACTGACACCATGAATGCCGGGGTTGCCGCCTTTCGTTCAAAAAAACCGCCCCACATTTTGCAGGTTTTTGAAGTCGGAACAGCGAGCATGATGGCAGCCAAAGGGGCCATTAATCCGGTTTATCAAATAATGGCCCAATCCGGTCAGCCATGGAGCTCCGATGCCTATCTTTCCACCGTAGCGGGGTACTACACGACACCGGAAGGCAAAATGTTGTCCATGCCCTTTAACAGCTCGACACCTGTTCTCTATTACAACGTGGAAGCATTTCAAAAAGCAGGCCTGGACCCGGATAAGCCGCCCAAAACATGGCCCGAGGTTGCTGAATACGCAAAGAAGCTGGTGGCAGCAGGGTATCCCGGTGGATTCTCAACCGCCTGGATTTCCTGGATCCACATGGAAAACTTCAGTGCCTGGCACAATGTGCCGTTCGGGACCAAATCCAACGGATTTGAGGGAGTGGACACAGCGTTCGTATTTAACAGCCCGTTGCATGTCAAACATATCCAGCATCTGGCCGACTGGCAGAAAGAGAAAATTTTTGTCTACGGCGGACGACGCAATAAGGGCAATGCCTTGTTTTCTTCCGGAGAAGTGGCCATGTATACGGAATCTTCGGCCGGATACGCCGGATTCAAAAAGACCTGCAAATTCCCCTTCCGCACCAGTATGCTCCCGTACTGGCCGGATGCAGCCGGCGCTCCGCAGAACACCATCATCGGCGGCGCCAGTCTCTGGGTGATGGCCGGTCATTCCCAGGCGGAATATGAAGGTGTGGCCACCTTCTTCAATTATGTGTCTTCCCCTGCGGTTCAGGCGGATTGGCATCAGTTTAGCGGGTACTTGCCCATTACGACCAATGCCTATTACCTGACCAAAGGCCAGGGCGTATATAACGAGAAACCCGGAATGGAAACCGCACTGAGGCAAATGACCCTCCACAACCCGACCGCGAATTCCAGAGGTTTGCGTTTCGGCAATTTTGTGCAGATGCGCGCCATTATGTATGATACCCTGGAAGCCATTTTTTCCGAGCAGAAAACAGCCCAGCAGGGGCTGGACGATGCTGTTGCGAGTGGGAATAAATTACTGCGCAAATTCGAACAGGCCAACTAGTAGCGAAACCTGAGCCGACTAAAGCACATCAGTGCTTTAATCGTTGTGGTTTGAAAACAACCCGTCACGCAGGACCCATTTTTAAACAGAAATGGGTCCTGCCCAATCTTTATACCGCTTTCCATTATAATGTTCCGAATTACGGAATTGGGGTATAAGTGGTTGTAGAAAAAAAACGTTTGAATACCGGAACGTTTTTTTGACAACCACTATATGTAGAGCTAAGTAATTCATGGAAAAAAGAGTCGTCTTTAAAAATAAAATACTGCCTTATTTTCTGGTTGCTCCCCAGATCATCATTACCCTGATTTTTTTCATCTGGCCCGCATTTATGGCCCTTTATCAATCGGTTTTACAGGAAGACCCCTTCGGGCTCAAAACAGTCTTTGTCGGCCTGGAAAACTTTAGATATATCTTCAGCGATCCCATCTATCTGAATTCGCTAAAGGTCACTATGGTCTTCAGTTTTTCGGTGGCGGTCATTGCCATGTCGACTGCGCTTCTTCTGGCGGTGATGGCCGATCGCGCGATTCGCGGGACCACCACCTACAAAACATTTATCATCTGGCCTTATGCGGTTGCACCGGTGGCGGCCGCGGTCATATGGTACTTTCTGTTCAATCCCACCGTCGGCATGATTTCTTTCTTTTTAAAAGCCATCGGGATTGACTGGAATTTTACGTTAAACGGCGGGCAGGCAATGCTTCTGGTGATCATCGCTGCGGCCTGGCGCGAAATTTCCTATAATTTTCTTTTTTTCCTGGCCGGACTCCAGACCATTCCCAAGTCATTTATCGAAGCCGCCGCCATTGACGGGGCTTCTCCGGCAAAACGTTTTTGGACCATTGCCTTTCCGTTGTTGTCGCCGACGGTCTTTTTTTTACTCGTCATGAATATGGTATATGCTTTTTTCGACACCTTTGGAATTATTCACGCCATTACCGAAGGCGGCCCCAATGCGGCCACCAATATCATGGTCTTCAAGATTTATCACGACAGTTTTGAAAGTTTAGACCTCGGCGGCTCAGCCGCCCAGTCGGTCATCCTGATGTTCATTGTTATTTCACTGACGGTGATCCAGTTTCGCTATATCGAAAGAAAAGTCCATTATTAAAAAGGAGTAGAAAATGGTCGAGCATCGACCCTGGCTCACTTTTTTGACCCATGCGATCCTGCTGCTGGGCTGCCTCATTATTGCCTTTCCGATCTATACGACTTTTGTCGCCTCCACCCACAGCCTGGATGCGATCACCTCGTCTTTTCCATTTTTCCCGGGCCGTCATCTGATCGAGAATTACCACCAGGCCCTTACCGTCGGAAGTGGTGAAGTCGGCGCTTCCGTGGGCACCATGATGCTGAACAGCCTGATCATGGCACTCGGCATTGCGTTCGGGAAGATATCCATTTCCGTGCTGTCCGCCTTTGCCATCGTCTACTTCAGATTCCGCTTCCGCATGTTTTTTTTCTGGATGATTTTTATCACCTTGATGCTGCCGGTGGAAGTTCGAATTCTGCCAACCCATAAGGTGGTGGCGGATTTGAACATGCTGGACTCTTATTCCGGTCTGATATTTCCGTTAATCGCATCGGCTACCGCCACATTCCTGTTTCGCCAGTTTTTCATGACGGTGCCCGATGAACTGTGCGAGGCCGTTAGAATTGACGGGGCCGGGCCCATGCGATTTTTCTTTGATATTCTGTTGCCCATGTCGCGCACTTCCATTGCGGCTTTGTTTGTGATTCTTTTCATATATGGATGGAATCAGTATCTTTGGCCGCTGTTGATCACCGGAGATGAGAGCTACTACACGCTTTTGATTGGAATCAAAAGAATGCTGGATGTGGGCGAGGGCCAGGCCGATTGGCAGATTATCATGGCGTCTACCATGCTGGCCATGATCCCGCCGGTGCTGGTGGTGATCTTTATGCAGAAACAGTTTGTGCGGGGTATGACCGACACCGAAAAGTAAAGCGTCCGAGCAGCAACAGATGAACAAATTTTCTGAAAAGTTATCAGGGGGTTTATATGGCGGATGTCAGCCTGAGGGATATTTATAAATCATTTGGCCAAAATGAGGTCATTTACGGCATTAGCTGCGATATTCACGACGGTGAGTTTATCGTTATTTTAGGCCCTTCCGGATGTGGTAAGTCCACCGTGCTGCGCATGATCGCCGGGCTGGAAGTGATCACCAAAGGTGATATTGCGATTGATGGCAAGGTGGTCAATCAACTCGAGCCCGCCGACCGCGATATTGCCATGGTTTTTCAAAATTATGCCCTTTATCCGCATATGACGGTTTTTAAAAATATGGCTTACGGCCTCAAAATTCGGCGGATGCCAAAAGCGGAAATTGAAAAAAGGGTTCAAAGGGCTGCGGAGATGCTCGAACTGACGGAATTTCTAGATCGCAAGCCCCGACAACTATCCGGTGGACAGCGCCAGCGCGTCGCCATGGGTCGTTGCATCGTGCGCGAGCCCAAGGTATTTTTGTTTGACGAACCGTTGAGCAACCTGGATGCCAAGCTGCGCGTTCAGATGCGCCAGGAGCTGAGAAATCTTCACGAAACCCTCGGCATCACCAGTGTTTATGTCACCCATGACCAGGTCGAAGCCATGACCCTGGGTGATCGATTGATTGTCATGGACAATGGTTATGTGGAGCAAATTGGGTCTCCGCTTGACGTATATGAAAAGCCGGCCACCCACTTTGTGGCGGGGTTTATCGGTACACCCGCCATGAATTTTTTCGAAATCCGCACCAGTCGCGACGGGCAGTCCGTCGAACTTTCCGGTACCGAATCCTTACCCATTCAGCCGCGTTTAGATCCAAGCTTTAGAGACAAAACGGTGGTTTTAGGTATCCGACCCGAGCATTTCAATTTAGCCGAAGAGGGCAGCGGCACGATGCATATGCGGGTAGAGCACGTGGAAACCCTCGGCGCCGATACGCTGGTTCACGGCAAATCAGGGGAAAATAATACCTTTTTTACCCTTCGCTTACCTGATATACATCGTTACCAGAAGGGCAGCTCCTTGTTTTTGAGCGTTTCCCCGGAAAAATTACACTTGTTCGATAAGGAGAGCGGAAAAAGAATCGAGGCTTAACAAAGGCAATTCAAACTTCATGACACAGCAACTCATTCAGGCCATGGCGGTCGCCATCGCAGCCGTGCGAAAATGGCCTGCCAAAAAGGTTCATATTTTCCACCATAATGACGCCGATGGACTCAGTTCAGGCGCAATACTGACCCGGGCTTTTGAACGCCAAGGGTTTGAGATCCAGTGCCTCTGCCTGGAAAAACCCTATCCCCAGCTTCTGAAAAAGGTCTTCGAAGGGCAAGGCGCTTTGATTGTTTTTTGCGATATCGCCGGTCGCATCGCGCCGCTGATTTCCGATCTGAACAAGGGCCGGAACTTAACCCTCATACTCGATCATCATGTGGCCCTTCCCGCCACCGATCCACTGGTTCACAACCTTGATCCCGATTTATTCGGCTTAAAAGGGGACCGGGATATCAGCGCTTCAACCACCTGTTATCTGTTTGCCCGCACAATGGATCCGGCAAATGGCGACCTTGCCCCTATCGCCGTCATCGGGGCGGTGGGAGATGGCTTTTATGTGGACGGGCAATTGGCCGGCTTGAACCGGGAAACGGCCCTGGAAGCTGCCCGCCAGGGAAAGCTGGAAATAACAGCGGATGCGGCCGGCGAGCAATATTACTTGAAGTTTTCAAATCAACACGTCCCGCTGGAGGCGCTGGCCCGCGATCTGGATATACTGGGAGCGGCCGGCTACCTTGAAAGCGGTCCTGAATTAGGGATTCAGCTATGCCTTGAAGGAAAATCCACGACTTCGGATCAAATGCTGGCCAGATTGAAGGAGATAAAACAAAAGGCTTTTGATACTGAAATTTTGCGGCTCAAACAGGGTGGATTACAGAAGACAGAGCATATCCAGTGGTTTCACGTGCATGATCGATTCGCGCCCATGGGCGTGAAAATGATCGGTGTTTTTTGTGAAGCCAATAAAAATGCCGGTTTTTTTGACGCGGATAAGTACATCGCCGGATTTCAAATTATTCCCGATAAAATTCCGCGATATGGCCGCCTGCCGCTGCATGCCGTCAATATTTCCATGCGGGCACCGGCCCCACTTGAAGACAAAATCAAAAAGGGAATTGCCAAGGGGCTTAACACCTTTCTTCCGGAAGCAACGGATCGACTGGGCGGATTTTCGGATGCCTGTCATCGTCTGGCGGCGGCCACCATGATTGCGATCGGAAAGGAAGAAGACCTCATTCGGGAAATGAATGAGATTTTACTTGGGCACTAGAAGTGGTTTCAAAGCCTCATATCAGGTTCAAGGGCCCCGCTGATGCGGGATTACATATCTGATCTTAATAAATTAAGGTATGCATCAAGGCGCAGGTCGATCGAGAAAGCGCAGCATACATGGGGGTATGTGAGCATTTATCGGAGTCTGTGCTGCACCCTAATTTATAAAATCAGATGCGAATCCCGCTTGCGGGGCAACGCAGCCATTGGGGCCTTTTGAGCCCCTTAGATATTCTTTTAATTAGATGCGAAATCCCGCTTCATTAAGCGGGGAGATGGGGTTTTGAAACCACTTCTAAACCATCTGGGAGCGAATCAGCAGTGACTAAATTTGAAACTCAAGTCTTGATTATCGGCGGCGGCGCAACGGGCACCGGCCTCGCGCGTGATCTTGCGCTGCGCGGCGTTCAATCGATTCTGGTCGAACAGGGTGACATTAATGCCGGGACGTCCGGTGCCAATCATGGCCTGCTGCACAGCGGCGCCCGCTATGTCTCATCTGATCAGGGCAGTGCCATAGAATGTCGTGAAGAAGGGGCGCTTTTAAAACAGATGGCGCCTCAGTGTATTGACGACTCCGGTGGTTTGTTCGTGGCGGTGCAAGGAGATGATGAAAAGTACGTGGCTGATTTTCCGCATTTGTGTTCCCAGTGTGATATTCCCGTGAAAGAATTGGATCTGAAAGAGGCCCGCGAACTCGAACCGGTCCTTTCCGATAAATTGATTGCGGCTTATGGGGTCAAAGATGCCTCGATTGATCCGTTTAAACTATCTTTAGAGAATATTGCCCAAGCGCAGGATCTGGGATGTACCTTGCTGCGATTTACGAAAGTAATCGGGTTTGAGAAAAGCAGTAAAAAAATCCGGGTCGCTCGTCTTGAGGACATCATTACGGGTGAAGAAATCAATATTGAGGCCCAGCAGGTGGTTAGCGCTACCGGTGCCTGGGCCGGGGAAATTGCCGCCCTGGCCGGCGTGAAGATTGACATTATCTGCTCTAAAGGCAGTCTTTTGGTCACCCACAATAGAATTACGGATCGGGTGGTCAACCGCCTGCGCGCCTCAGCCAATGCGGACATTCTGGTTCCGGGCGGCACGGTGTCCATTCTCGGGACCACTTCCATTCGCATCGAAAATCTGAATCAGGTTTATCCCACTGTTGAAGAGGTGGATGCGATGGTGGGTGAAGCGGTTAAGATGATCCCGGCCCTGGAAAGCGTCCGATACATTCGCGCCTTCGCCGGCGTTAGACCGCTGGTCGGATCACGATCTTCATCCGATGACCGTAATGTCAGCCGCAGCTTTGCACTGATCGATCATACCGCAGACGGCCTTGAGAACTTTACAAGCATTTCCGGCGGCAAGCTGACCACCTACCGGTTAATGGCGGAAAAAACAGCCGATCTGGTATGTGGCCACCTGGGCGTTTCCAAACCCTGTCTTACAAGAACACAACCGTTGCCGGAAACTCAACCCGGTAAATGGACCCAACCCGGATTGGCACCCAAATTGTGGATGAAACAACATGAGCCGGAAGACATTTTGCTTTGCGAATGCGAAATGGTGCCAAAAAGCGTAGTGGATTCCATTGTTGACGATATTCGTAAGCAGGACGGTCAACCGGATCTTAAGGCCATCGCCCTGCGCAGCCGAATCGGCAAAGGTGCCTGCCAGGGTACGTTTTGCGGTGTACGCGTGACCGCTTATTTGTTTGATCAGGGACAGCTGAAGCCGCAACAGTGCTTAACCAACCTCAAAGAGTTTCTCGGCAAGCGCTGGCATGGACAATACCCGACGCTCTGGGACAAACAGCTGGTGCAGGCAGAGCTCCTGGAAGCGATGCATTGCGGATTTTTTGGATTGGAGTTGTAGCGAAGCTACTGGTTTTGGGGCTTCGCCCTTCGGGCTTCGACCCCACAGGCAGGGTTAGGACAACCTTGAACGCTGAACCTTTGAATCCATGTTAAAGAAAGCTAACCCCGAACGCTTGAATCTTTGAACGCTTATGAAAGAAAGGCAACCCTGAGCGGTGAACGTGGAACCCATCAAATGTGATGTTTGCGTGATCGGTACCGGTCTGGCGGGCATGGCGGCCACCCTTTTTGCCGCCAATAGAGGAGTGTCCGTCGTCCAGGTGGGGCATACCGGAGAAATTATTTTCGCCAGCGGTTTGCTGGATCTGCTGGGCGTTTATCCGGTGAGTGAAAAGCGGCTGTGGAGCGATCCCTGGGCCGCGATAGACGCACTGGCACAGGATATTCCCGATCACCCCTATGCCCGGTTAAAAAAGGATGATATCAAAACCGCCTTTGATGAAATCCTGGCCTTTTTGGAAGAAGCCGGTCTTCCCTATCACAGAAACATAGATCATAACAGCGGCGTGTTGACTTCGCTGGGCACGATAAAAGCGACATACGCTGTCCCGCATACCATGTGGAAGGGGGTCAGGGCCCTGAAAGAAAAACCGGCCTGTCTGATTATCGATATCCGGGGTCTGAAGGGATTCAGCGCCCGCCAAATTACGGAGGCCTTGCAAAATGGAAATGGCTGGTCTGATTTGCGATTCGCGCAGATCTCATTTCCGGATTCCGACCATTTGAACGAAATGTATACTGAACATATGGCCAATGCGTTGCTGCGGCCGCACAAGCGGGAGAAGTTGGCACAGGTCGTGCGACCCCTTGTAAAAGAATCGAAAATTGTGGGGTTGCCGGCCATTTTGGGGCTGTATCGAACGCCTGAGGTGATATCCCAGCTTGAGGAGCTGATCGGCGTACCGCTTTTTGAAATTCCCACCATCCCCCCCTCGGTTCCCGGGCTGCGGCTCAAGGAGGCATTTGAAAGGGGGCTGCGTCCTAAAAGCGTTCAATACTTTTCTTTAAAACGGGCTTTGCAGGTCCGCCAACCGTCAGATGGGCATTTTGAAACCCATATCGGCAGCAACGATGTCGAGCACAGCGTTCATTCCAGGGGAATCATTCTGGCAAGCGGTCGATTTATCGGAGGCGGCTTGCATGCCGACCGAAAGCGTATTCGCGAAACGATCTTTGATTTACCGGTTTACCAGCCCGACAGCAGGACAGAGTGGCATCGACGGGATTTTATGGATTCCCGGGGACATTTAATTAATCAGGCCGGCCTGGAAATTGATGACGCATTTCGTCCCCTGGATGATTCGGGTGGCCCGGCCTTTGAAACGCTATTTGCGGCCGGTTCCATTCTGGCCCACAATGACTGGAAGCGCATGAAATGCGGGGCCGGCATTGCCATCGCCACCGCATTCGGGGCGATTAACGCCTTTATTCGCAGCTGTCAGTGATTTGTATTATTGAATCCGTAAATTCAAACTACCCAGTTTTCAATTTTGAGATTTGATACTCTTTTAAATTCCGATTCGTTATTGGTGATTAACACAGAATCTATCGATAGTGCATGCGCGGCGATAAGCATATCAAGAGAACCAATCGGTGTTCCTTGCCTTTCTAAATGGGCGCGAATATTACCGTAATGTTGTGCGGCGACATCATCGTAAGCCGAAATTTCAATCGGCGCCATAAACTGAGCTAACGCGAGCTTGTTCTGTTCTGGTTTAGCGCTTTTCATCACTCCGTATTCGAGTTTACTTAAGGTTATGGAAGAAATTCCGATTTCCGATACCTCGACCTGCCTGAAACGTTCTATTACGTTTTTGGGTTTCTGTTTGATAATGTAAATACAGATGTTCGTATCGAGCATGT
>Ga0255054_10001864_pt1 | contig 12273 bp, 15 predicted proteins | sample JV7_2_23_MG_FD_188634 | JGI IMG/M metagenome (GOLD analysis project Ga0255054, IMG submission 188634) | Seawater microbial communities from Jervis Inlet, British Columbia, Canada - JV7_2_23 | ecosystem: Environmental > Aquatic > Marine > Inlet | place: Canada: British Columbia | collected... | reverse complement strand
AGCGACCAGAGTTTTTCCAGGTTATAGAACTCGCGCACTTTGGGCAGCATGACGTGCACCAGGGTGTCCTGCAGATCGAGCAAAATCCACTCACCACCACTTTCGCCTTCGACGCCGATAGGTTTGTGTCCAGCTTTGGTCGCCTTTTCCGTCACGTTTTCGACAATGGCCTTCACATGCCGGTTCGACGTGCCGCTCGCGACCACCATGTAGTCGGTCACGGTCGTCATGTCGCGGACATCCAGCTTGACGATGTCTTGTCCCTTGACGTCGCCGAGCGCGTCGACAACCAGTTCACTCAATTGCTCGCTATTCATGCGCGCTGCTCTTTTTCCATACCTTGTCTGTCTCCCAGGTCAGTTTGTGTCATTCGCATAACATGCGCTGTCGATAATCACGTCCCGCACAGCGTCGGGCATCAGGAATCGAGGATCACGGCCGGCGGCGACGAGTTCCCTGATCTCCGTCGACGCGATTTCCAGCTGCGTCACGGCGTGGACATGTATCTGGCCATGCAATCCATCGTGCAGATCCTGCACGCGGTGCGTGCCGCGTTCGTCCAGCAGTTTGCCGAGAGCGCCGTAGTCGGGCGCCTTCCAGCCGGGCCGATGGGCAACGACGATATGGGCAAGATTCAGGATTTCATCCCAACGGTGCCACTCTGGCAGACCGAGAAACGCGTCCATTCCCAGTATCAGACCCAACGAACGGTCCGGAAATTCCTTGCGCAGGCTCGCCAGTGTATCGATCGTGAATGATGGGCCGTCGCGGCGCATTTCGCGGTCGTCGACGGCGAATCCCGTCTGTCCCTCCGTCGCCGAGCGCACCATCTGCAGTCGCAACTCCGAATCGGCGAACGTAACGCCGCGATGCGGTGGATCACCACAAGGCATGAACAGCACCTCGTCAAACGCCAGCGCCTGCAACATCTCGAAGGCAGTTCGCAAATGGCCGTAGTGAATCGGGTCGAATGTACCGCCAAAGACGCCGATCGGGCCCATCAACCAGCGGACCTTGTACGCGGCCCGATCATGCCGCTATTTTTCCCGCCAGCGCGATACCGAGCACGATATCGGTTGCCAGCTGCCAAGGATCGGCGCGCAACTGACCTTTCGCTGCGGCATCGCCACGACCGACGGCCTGCAGCAATTGGCGGAAGGCACCATCAGGAACGCGGCTTACACAGCTGCGAACCAGTCCCTGCCGGTTATTCCAGACCCGCGCTTTCTGCATGGCCGACCCGAGGTCAACGCGTTGCTGTACGGCATCAGCCAGGCCCGCCAGCACGCGAAGCTCGCGGCCGAGCGCCCAGAAAACGATGACAGGCTCGACACCCTCGGCGCGCAGACCACCGAGAATCCTGACCGCACGACGGCCGTCGCCCGCGAGCGCGGCGTCGACGAGTTTGTAGACGTCGTAGCGACTATTGTTCGCAACGGCATTGGCCACATCTTCGGCGGACACCGGCCCATCGCCGAGAATCAGACGGAGTTTTTCGATCTCCTGATTGGCGGCCAGGAGATTCCCTTCGACGCGGTCCGCGATCATCGCTGCCGCGGCACGGTCCGGCTGCAGCCCGGCATCGCGCATACGCCCGGCCACCCACCCGGGTAACTCGCGCACTCCCATCGGCCAGATGGGCAAAAACACGCCGTGTGAGTTGAGCGCTTTAAACCACTTTGACTTCGGAGCATTGCTGTCGAGTTTCGGTGCACTGACGATCAGCATCAATTCGGGCCCGAGCTGTTCGACCAGTTCGGTGATGGCTGCGCTGCCATCCCTGCCCGGCTTGCCGGTCGGCAGTCGCAATTCGATGATGCGTTGCTCGGCGAACAGCGACATGTTGGCACTCGATGCAGACAGGCTTGCCCAGTCAAAGTACCTCGTGGTGACGTGAGACTCCCGTGACGTGAACCCTTTTTCCCGCGCCGCAAGGCGAATGCTGTCAAGCGCCTCCGCAACGAGCAGGTGCTCGTCACCAGTGACCAGGTAACAGGGCGCCAGGTTTTTTTTCAGGTAGGAAGAAAGCTGGTTTGCCTGGATTTTCACGCAATCAAGATCGGCTGATTTGCCTGTAGATCATACAGAGGCGCTAATGCATCGCAAACGCGGTGCACGCGTCACTCCACCTGGTCGAGACTGATTGACTCGCCCTCGAGTAGTACCGGAATGCCGTTCGCAACCGGGTACGCCAGCTTTTCGTCGTCGGTAACGAGCGCTTCGCCGAGCGGTTCCGACAGTACGTTGCCGTCCCGGTTCGACACCGAGCCGGCCGCAATCGCGGCATTGACCCGGTCGAGCGTGTCGCTTTTGGCGATCGCAAGACCTTTGTGCGTGACCGGGCAGCGAAGAATGGTCAGAAGGCGTTTGTCCATGGACTCCTCGGTGATCTGGTATCTCGTTAAATACTTGTTTTATAAGGGCTTGCTGATGATATTGTTATACTATATCATTTGCGCCCCGAAACGCCGGCGGCAGAGCTCAATCCGCCACCGGTCCAGCATAACGGCATCTCAGGATGAATCAAACACCCACGAAATCGACGGACTGGCTCGATGGCACGGCCGTCGGACTGTCGGGTCTGTGCCTCCTGCATTGCCTGGCGCTGCCCTTCGTCGTGGGTGCGCTGCCAGCCCTGCTGCCACTGGCTGTAGGCCACCTGCACGTGCAGATGCTGTTCATCGTGGTACCCCTGAGCGTCGTGGCCATCGGCACCGGATTCGCCGGGCACCGCAACCTGCGCGTCGTTCTGGGTGCAGTGGCAGGTCTTGTTCTGCTTGGCATTGGAGCAACCGTAGCGCACAACTCGCTCGGCATCGTCGCGGACCGCGTATTTTCGATCAGTGGTGCTGTCGTGCTGGCCATCGCGCATCTCTACAACGGCCTGCTCGCGCGCAGGCACCGGGCAAGCTGCGCTAGTTATTGAGGGCGGCGAGTAACTCGTCGTTCCGGCAAGCCTCGGCGGCCGAAATTGCGGCCGGCAGATCGGCCGATAGCGGCCGGAATCCCTCGTCCACCAGGCGACAACGCATCATTAATTTGACGGCGCCCACCTTGTCATTGTGTTCCAGCAGGCGACCAAGGTATTGCTGGGCAAGCAACAGCGCCGGATAGGTATCGTCCCAGCGCAACATTTGCTCGAAGAACCACGGCCATGCGGCGTCCGGATCGGCGTCTTTAACGAGCCAGTCGTAAATGTGTTCAAGCCCGCCATCGCGATTGCCGCGGCTTGCAAACCCGTACGCGTGATTCACTACCTTGATGCGATTGCTCTGCAATCCCACGAGGACTTTTTCGGCGTTGGGCTCTGCCGCGTCGGGTATCTCGATCGCGTCGACGAGACCTGAGCCGCGCGTGACGGCGCCAACGACCGCGAAGAACGCCGTTGCGAAATATATTTCGAGAGCGAGCTGCAGCCATCCTGGCAAGATGCCCAACAGAGAAGGCACGATCACCACAAGTGCAAGTGTTAGCGGGGCATACCAGTAGGAGACGCCGCAGCCACGAATAAAGTGGTCGAGCGCACGGGGATCGATGCTTTCGAGTGGTGAGTGCGTGATCACGAGCACGCCGACGAGCGCCGGCAACAAAGCCGCGAATCCCAGCGCCACCAGCATTGCGGGCAGGTCGCCGAACGTTGCGCCGGTCTTTGCTATGAGGAGAGCCGCCACGAGCGCGGGCACCACCGGGAACAATGTCCACAGGTTACCGCCGAAGGTGAAGTACTCGATGCCGGGTGTCGCGGCCTCCCTACCCCTCGCACGTGCTTCCGCAACGATCGTCAGGTAGCGGAAAAAAGCCGGAATTACGATTACCGCGAGCCATATCCCAAGCATGCCCGCCATTCCTGCCAGCTGGATGAGCACGGCGAACGTCACCAGCGCAATCAGTGTCGTTGTCGAACTGACAGGAAACGCCAGCTCGCGCAGATAGTCACGCAGGGTCATCGTCGTCCTCGTCTGTTCCAGGTACCGGGTCATATCCGCTACCGCCCCAGGGATGGCACCGGCCGATGCGTTTCGCCGCAAGCCAGGTGCCTCGCAGGACGCCATGTTCGCGCAGCGCCTCGATGGCGTATTCGGAACAGGTCGGCTGGAAGCGGCAATTGATGCCGAGCCAGGGAGAAATCGCGATGCGATACAACTTGAGGAGGCCGATCAGCGGCCACGACAACAAGCGGCTGACCGCATTGGCCATTACGCTGCCTGCAACGCCTCGGCGGCGAAGTTGCGGATGGCCCTGAGCATCGAGGCGAGGCCGTTGCTGCGTGTCGGGCTGAGATGCGCTTCGAGTTGCAACGCACTGACAAAGTCTGGCGGCGTATCGAGGATGTCCTGGGGCCGCCTGCCGCTGTAGATACGCAGCAACATCGCGATCAGTCCGGACACGATCGCGGCGTCACTGATCGCCTGAAATTCGAGTCTGCCGTCGTGTTCGCTCGCGACGAACCAGACCTGCGACTGGCAACCGCGAATCTTGTTGTCGTCAATGCGATCAGCTTCAGGAAACTCGGGCAGCCGACGACCCAGGTCAATCAAGTACTGGTAGCGGTCCATCCAGTTATCGAAGAACTGGAATTCCTCGATCAGTTCTTTTTGCGCCGCCGCGACTTCACTGGTCATGATCTGCGCCAGGTGGTCCCGTCCGGACCGTCTTCGATCTGAATTCCGGCCGCCGCAAACTCATCGCGAATCGCATCGGCCGTCGCGAAATCTTTCGCCGCACGTGCCGCGTTGCGCCTTTCGATCATCTCCTCAATATCCTCGGCGGACAACTCGCCTTCCACGTGCCCGGCGAACCAGGCCTCGGGATCGCTCTGCAATATTCCGAGCAGGTCGCCGGTCACAACCATCTCGGCGGCGAGTTTCTTTTGCTCGTTCTCGTCGGTCTCCTTGTTGAGACTTTTTGCGAGCGCGAAGAACTCGGCCATTGCTTTCGGCGTATTGAGATCGTCCTCGAGCGCCGCAACGACCGAATTGAGCGGTTCTGCTACCGCCCGCGCCGCGTCCGAAACCTCGATACCGCGTACCGCGCCGTACAGGCGATCGAGCATGCGCCGTGCCGACTTGACAGTATCGTCCGACCAGTCCAGCGGCTGCCGATAGTGCGCACTGAGCAATGCCATGCGGATGACTTCGCCCGGCATCGTTTCGACGAGATTGTGTACCAGCAGCACGTTACCGATCGACTTGGACATCTTTTCGTGATCGATGCTCAGGAAACCGTTATGTACCCAGTAACGGGCGAAGTCCTTGCCGTCATGGGCGCAGCAGCTCTGTGCCAGCTCGTTCTCGTGATGCGGGAATATCAGGTCCTGGCCGCCGGCGTGAATATCGATCGTCTCACCCAGGTGCTTAGCGGCCATCGCCGAGCACTCGATGTGCCAGCCGGGACGGCCCCTTCCCCACGGCGACTCCCAGCCTGGGAGTTCAGGCGTCGACGGCTTCCAGAGCACGAAATCGTGCGCGTTTCTTTTATAGTCGGCGACTTCGACCCTGGCACCCGCAATCATCTCGCGCAGGCTGCGATTCGACAAAGCGCCGTAGTCCTTGTATGCCTCGACGTCGAACAGCACGTGACCGCTGGATTCGTACGCGAAACCTTTTTCCACCAACGCCGCAATCATCTCGACCATCTCGGCGATATGTTCCGTTGCACGCGGTTCAACGTCAGGTGGCAGGACACCGAGTGCGCCCATGTCTTCGTTGTAAATCTGCACGAACTTCTCGGTGATCTCGTTGATCGGCTTGCCGGTCTCTATCGACGCGGCATTGATCTTGTCGTCAACGTCGGTGAAGTTACGCGCGAACTTGAGCTTGTAGCGGCGTCGCAGCACGCGCGCGAGCAGGTCGAACACGACGGCCGGCCGCGCATTACCGATGTGGGCATAGTTGTAGACGGTGGGGCCGCAGAGATACATCGTTACTTCCCCTTCAATAAGGGGTTCGAACGGGACCTTCCTACGCTGCCGGGTGTCGTGTAGCTTGATTGTCATCTCGCCTGCGTTGCCAGTGGCCGCGACCACGGGCCTGAGCTCAAAAGCGTGAATGATAGCAATATTGCCGGGGTCGGCAGAGCCCTGTAATCTGCCCATCCCCGCTAGCGTCGCAGAGGAACCAGCCATGTCGGGCACCGACGTGAGATTTCAAGCCCGCGAGTCCATCGAGCAGGTCGAGGAAGGCAGCGACCTCGCACCGAAATTCGACGATCGCGGACTCATCACCGTGGTCACGACCGACGCGGACTCCGGGGAACTCCTGATGCAGGGCTACATGAACGCCGAGGCGCTCGGCCTGACGATCGCGACCGGCGAAGCGCACTACTTCAGCCGCAGCCGCCAGGTCCTGTGGCACAAGGGCGCATCCAGCGGGTTCGTGCAACGAGTGCGGGAACTGCTCGTCGACGACGACCAGGATTGCATCTGGTTGCGCGTCGAGGTCGAGGGTGGTGCAAGCTGTCACGTCGGCTACCGCAGTTGCTTCTACCGCCGCGTGCCGACCGGCGAGGAATTCGGCAAAACCGAGGTTGATGGCCGCGTCGATCTCGTCTGGACAGATAGCGAAAAGGTCTTCGACCCTGCGGACGTTTACGGCGACGAGCCGAACCCGACAATTCTCTGATGCGCAAGATCCCGGTCGCGGGTCTTGGAGCCAAAATGAAGTTTGCGAGCGATCTAACGCAGACGTCAGCTGGTAGAATGGCCAAATGCGCCTGACCGCAATATTGACAACCGCATTTCTCTTGCTTGTTGTAACGGTCTCGTCTGCCGACGAGACGGAGGAGCTCGATGTTGGACGCAACTACACGCGGTTGTTCTTCGATAATGATATTTCGCCGATTTGGAACAATATGACGGATCAGATGCAAAGCGCGCTTAAAACGGAGAGCGCGCTGCAGGACTTTCGCAAACAGGTTCAAGATCAAATCGGCTCGGAGAAGACCTTAGTTGATGAGCGAGTGGAGGAAGTGCAAGGACACCGAGTCTACATTCGACGCTCTTTGTTTGCGAAGTTAGGGCGCCCAGTAGTTATCTCCTGGACATTTGACGATAAGGATCGAATAGCAGGGTTCTTTATTCGCCCAGAACAGGAACCGGCGGAGTCTCCATATCTGGGGTACATGACACAGGCGGAATTGAAACTGCCGTTTTACGGCGAGTGGTATGTAGTTTGGGGCGGGCGCGACATAGAGGATAACTATCATGTTGTCGCGAGCGATCAACGCTTCGCATATGACATATTGATCGTGAAAGACGATAGTTCACATACTGGCGACGGTTCATTGAATGAGCAGTATTTTTGCTGGGGCGAACCGGTACTGGCCCCAGGAGATGGCACCATCGTCGCCGTCGTCGCCGGCCTTCCGGACAATCCGCCAGGAGTAATGGATGCGGATAATCCGCCTGGCAATCACGTCTGGCTTGATATGGGTAACGCAGAGTTTGCCTCGCTCGCCCACTTACAACGGGGCAGCGTTGCCGTCTCTGAGGGAGATGTTGTAGAGGTCGGGGATGTCATAGGGCGTTGCGGCAATAGCGGAAACACCACTGAACCGCATATTCACTTTCACATTCAGGACCAGCCTGGATTCGGAATGGGCGCTGGCAAGCCCGCATTTTTCAGGAATTACCTGTCGAATGGTGCAGGAATCATGCGTGGTGAACCTGCCCGCGGCGAGTTGGTTCAAAACGCGCCGAATGCCGACAACTAACTGGTTCCGATGGACCCTCTCCTGCCACATGCTTGGCAGCTTGCGGATGGCCGCTTCATCCTTAAATTCTGGCGTGTATCTCCGGTTGCTCATCACTTCCTCCTATGCTCGAATCATAACCCGGAAGTGTCATATGGACCTGGGTAAGTCCATACCCTAAATCAAGGTGTCCACTAAACTTGAGCAAGACCACAAAGCAGACATCGAAAAACATTAGCTCCACCAAGATTAAATCTATGGTTGCAAGATTTTGAAGCTATCAGGTTGGAAGGATATTGTGGAGATAGTCGCCCTAGCTGCGGTTGTTGGTGGGCTAATTGCGATTGTCATTGAGCTTAGACAAACCCAGTCAGCATTGAGGGCGCAGGCGTACCAAACTCGTGCGCTCGAAGTAATCAGTGTGATGCGGGAGTATTCGGCAAATCCCGAACTGGAAATCCTATTGCGCGATTTTTTCGGGAATGGGCTGACTGTCGAGACCGCATCACCGCAGGAGTTGAGTCAGTTAAGAAGTCACTTTTACTTTAGACGTACGGATTTGGACAACGAACACTATCAATATCAGAATGGTTTTCTCGATCCGGACTTCTATCACACGACAACCGAACCTGAAATAAAGGCATTTGCACCACATTGGCGTGCGTTCGGAATTCCGGAACCTCGACAGCAATTTGCGGAGGAAGTTGACAGGATTCTGAGCGACCCAGCCATCAGATCCGCTCTGGACTGAACTACCCAGCGGCTGCTTGTGGCTGCGGATTCAATCGGTGGTTGCAACACCTAGACTCTAACATTAGAGCAGGAGGTGTTGCCGATGAGTTGTCCGAGCAGGAGATTTATCACCGAGCCTGAGCGTCAACAGATCTTTGATCGTTGGTTCAAAGGTGAGTCTCAGTATTCCATTGCGCGTTCACTCGGGCGCGGTCATACATCGATTCAGGGCGTACTTTCGCGAACCGGCGGCATAAGGCCGTCGCCTCGTAAGCGTTCACAGCGTTGTCTTTCACTAGCCGAGCGCGAAGAGATATCGCGAGGTATTGTTGCCGGACGTTCGCTGCGATCGATTGCTGCTGAGCTGGGCCGAGCACCGTCGACAGTGAGTCGCGAGTTGCAACGCAACGGCGGCCGGCGCCAGTACCGCGCCAACCAGGCCGATCAAGCCGCATGGGATCGAGCGCATCGAGCGAAGACCTGTAAACTGGCCCAGAACCGTGCGCTGGCACGGATCGTGGCCCAGAAGTTACAGCTGGAGTGGGCTCCGCGACAGATTGCGGGTTGGCTAAAGCGTAACTACCCAGACGACGAGAACTTCCAGGTGTCACACGAAACGATCTACAAAAGCCTCTTCATCCAGGCGCGTGGTGCTCTAAAAAAGGAGCTGATACAGCACCTTAGAAAGACGCGCGCTATGCGTCGCTCACGGCATCACACGCAGAAGACCAGCGATCACGGCAGGATCACCAACGCCGTCTCGATCCGGGAGCGGCCGGCCGAGGCTGAAGACCGAGCAGTACCCGGTCACTGGGAAGGTGATCTTATATGCGGCAGCAACAACAGCCAGATCGCGACCTTAGTGGAACGCCACACGCGCTACGTGATGCTGGTCCGGGTGAAAAGCAAAGACACCAAGACAGTGATCAATGCCCTGATCAAGCACGCACACAAATTACCGCGGGAACTCTACAAGTCGCTGACCTGGGATCGTGGCAAAGAGATGGCGGACCACGAACGCTTCAGTCTGGCTACCGACGTCAAGGTCTACTTCTGTGATCCTCAGCATCCGTGGCAACGCGGATCGAACGAGAACACCAACGGACTCTTACGACAGTACTTCCCAAAAGGAATGGACCTGTCCAACGTTCACCAGAACAGACTGAATGCCGTTGCGAGAAGGCTCAACGAACGACCGCGAGAAACGTTACAATTTTACTCGCCGGCCGAAAAACTAGGTGAGTGTGTTGCATCGACCGGTTGAAACCGCAACCAAAGTAGCCGGTCGAGACTAACTAGCCAAGTACGTTATGCGACACCCTCGCTGAATGCGACTGGAGAGTGGAATGGTGAAGCAAACAGTTTTCCAGTACCCAGGAAAGAAGGCGACCGTTTCTTGGAATGGCCGCCTGTGCATCCATGTTGGCGAGTGTGGTCGGGCGAAAGGCGACCTTTTCGTCGGCGGACGTGATCCCTGGTGCCAGCCTGATCTCGCAACCAATGAAGAGGTCGTAGATGTCGTGAATCGGTGCCCAACCGGTGCGCTGACCGTGGATTTTGCAGACGGCTCGGGCAAAGAGCAGCCCGAATCCGTTAATACGATAAACGTTACCTACAATGGGCCGCTTTTCATTCGTGGCCGCCTAGTTGTCGAGGACGCACCTACCGACCCACCGGGACTCGCCTTTCGCACCACATTATGCCGTTGTGGAAAATCACGCAACAAGCCCTTCTGCGACAACTCGCATGAGAAAGAAGGGTTCTCCGATTACGGCGCTGTCGGCGAAACCGGTACGGACGAGATCAGCGCTGGAGGCGAGCTTACGATCAAACCAATCAAGGATGGTCCGCTGATGTTTAACGGCAACGTGACGATCAGAAATAGCAGCGGTCGCGATGCCTGGCACGGTGACCGTGTCGCGCTATGCCGCTGCGGAGAATCCGCGAACAAACCGTTCTGCGACGGCACCCACAAACGAGCGGGTTTCAGAAGCGACTAAATTCGCGGAGGTCGCGGTGTCCGGTACGCATCTGATAGCCGACATTGCGGTGATATGCTCTTGAGAGTCTGCTAGTGACCCACAGGAGACATTCGAAGCACTCCAAGCCAGTCAGTTTAGAGGATTGATATACTGACAGCATTTTCAGTGCATTACTTATTGGGTGGCTCTGCGGTTGAAAGAAAGCTCAAAGGATGTCGAGAAGTCGTACTTCACGGTCTCATGGTTTTTCAATTCATGGGTCCGCCTGATGGAGTATCACACTCGGAAGATGGAGAGTATTGAATCGGAGCAGTTGGGGCCGAGGAGGCTCATTATCTCTCCTCCCACGGATGCAGGGATACCTCTTCTCGCCCGTGCAAATCCCTCCGGCCAGACCAACCTGTTGTGTTTCTCAATTAGGCTTCAACGAGTTGCTGCAAAGTACATCAGGAGTCATCGGATAGAGAACCTAACCCCGATCGCTACATCATTCTTTCAGATTCCTGCCCGGGACGAGAGTCTATCTGCTGTCTACGCGAATTGCTTATTCGATTTTTGTGCGGAGGAGGACTTCGATACGATGCTTCGCGAGATATGGCGTGTGCTCAAGCCTGGCGGCGTTTTATTCGCCGTCTATATGGCGCCGACGTCCAGCCTTGGTAGTCGCCTCTGGACGTGGATCTTCGATCGGCATTCCTTTCTGAACAACGGGTGTGACCCAGTGACGATCGCAGTACACCTCACCAGCAACGGTTTCATAATCCAGAAAGAGGTGTCTGTTCCAAGACTTGGATTCCCGCTTGTTTACAGCGTCTCGGAGCGGCCTACGGATGGCGCGGGCTAGCCTTTTACGTCAGACACGTATTCGAACATGAGAGTAAACAACATTTGGCGAAATGCCCTTTTGGCGACGGCGTTTCTGGTCACCTTCGTCGCCTTATTCTATCTGGTCTATCGTCCCTGGCAGTTGTCTTGGGGTGCGACCGCTGATGAAGTCACACGTCCGATGGTGGGAGATGGTCTCGTCAAGGACCCGACCTTCAATGCTACGCGCGCAGTAACGATCAATGCGCCAGCGGAGCGCATTTGGCCTTGGATAGTACAGATAGGATACAAGAGGGCGGGATTCTACAGTTGGGACATTTTGGACAATGATGCCATTCCGAGCGCCGAGCTGATCATATCTGAGTACCAGAATCTAAAGATCGGCGACTTGGTACCTCTTGACGAGGAAACCGATGCCGAGGTCGTTGACATGGACCCGAACAGACTACTCTTGCTCGTTTTTCAATCTGACGGAATGGTGACGTGGGCATGGACTCTCTACAAGATCGACGCGAACCGAACACGACTGGTTACCCGCCTACGATGGCGTACTTCGAGCACAATTTCTCAGTTCATGTTGGACGCTTTCGAAATAATCATGATGCGGAAGCACCTTTTGGGAATCAAACGTCGAGCAGAGGCTGCAATGGAGCCGGCTTAATACGCAAATGCAGTATTCGATCTACATTGTCGATGCAATTGAAGAAATTGCTAATGTCAGTGAACATGCGATTCACTGGCCGCCAATCTAAATCGCGTTGCAGTGACCGCTTCTGGCCGTTAGCCGCCTGTCAATTTGTTGATTTTTGGGTGACCTGAACGACTGCTTACGATGAGAGCAGACATTCAAAATCAACATTCCTGAAAACTGCGCGACGAATGGCTGGAATGCAACCCGAAGCAGCCCTTGGGCTGATAGACTCGTCAGAGGCCGCTTCTGACCCAATGGTCTTCCCCCATTTTAGTGGACAGTTGAGTCTAGTCCTAATGTCCGCTTTTCGAACTCGACTGGACTGATATTGCCGACGTATCCATGTCGGCGTTT
>Ga0255054_10001860_pt1 | contig 12294 bp, 8 predicted proteins | sample JV7_2_23_MG_FD_188634 | JGI IMG/M metagenome (GOLD analysis project Ga0255054, IMG submission 188634) | Seawater microbial communities from Jervis Inlet, British Columbia, Canada - JV7_2_23 | ecosystem: Environmental > Aquatic > Marine > Inlet | place: Canada: British Columbia | collected... | reverse complement strand
CCAGAGCGCGGCCAGGTTCATCGACTCGTGGAACTCGCCTTCGGCCACCGCACCCTCACCAAAGAACACGGCCGTCACCCGGCGCCGGTTCGCCATGCGGTCGGCGAGTCCCAATCCGACGGCAAGCGGGAGACCGCCGCCCACAATTGCGTTGCCGCCGTAGAACCGCGTCTCGGCGTCAAAGATGTGCATCGAGCCGCCACGGCCGCGACTGCAACCTTCCACCTTCCCGAACATCTCGGCCATCACCGAGCCCTGGTCGATGCCACGCGCCAGAGCGTGGCCGTGCTCCCGGTAGGTGGCGACGACGGCGTCCTCCGGATGGAGCGCCTGCATCACACCGACGGCGACGGCTTCCTCGCCGACGTACAAGTGCAGGAAGCCTCGGATCTTCTCCTGCTGGTAGAGCTCGGCGCATCGCTCTTCGAAACGCCGGATCCTCACCATCGCCCGCAGCAGGTCGATGCGTTGCTCGGGGCTCATGGAGCGCCCCCCTCCTCGAGCGTGGACAAGTCGCCGGTGGGTAACCCGAGCTCCCACGCCTTCAGTAGGCGTCGCATGATCTTTCCGGATCTCGTGTGCGGCAGGCTCGCCTCATACGCAATGGTCCTGGGGGCGACCGCAGCACCGAGCCGGGTCCGACTCCAGGCCATGAGCTCGCGCTCCAGCTCATGCGACCACTCATACCCGGGATTGAGCGAGACAAAGGCCTTCACGACCTCACCCGCGACGTCGTCCGGCACTCCAATGACACCGGCCTCGGCCACAGCTGGGTGCTCGACGAGCGCCGACTCCACCTCGAAGGGGCCGATGAGATGGCCTGCCGACTTGATCACGTCGTCGGCTCGGCCGACGAACCAGAAGTATCCGTCGCCGTCACGCTCGGCGAGATCACCGGAGCGATACCAACCATCGACGAAGCACGAGCGATAGCGGTCCTCCATCTCGAGGTAACCGCGAAACATCGACGGCCATCCCGCGCGAACGGCCAGCTCACCCTCGGTGAACGGCTCGGACTCCTCGATGGGAATGCCGTCGGCATCGAGCGCGATGCCCCCTCTCTCATCGCGGCGCAGGATGGTCGCCTCGATCCCGGGCAGCGGCCGTCCCATGGAGCCCGGACGGATGTCGCACCCGGCGAAGTTGGCGATCATGATCCCGCCGGTCTCGGTCTGCCACCAGTTGTCATGGATCGGGAGGCCGAAGGTCTCGCTCCCCCACACGACCGCTTCGGGGTTCAATGGTTCACCGACGCTGGCGATGAACCGCAGCGAGGACAGGTCGTACTCCTTGGCGATGCCGGCACCGGCCTTCATCAGCATGCGGATCGCCGTCGGAGCCGTGTACCAGACCGTCACGCGATGGTCCTCGATGATCCGGTACCAGCGGTCGGGATCAAAATCACCGGCGTCGACCACGTTGGTGACCCCCCGCACCAACGGCGCGATGATCCCGTACGACGTGCCGGTCACCCACCCGGGGTCTGCGGTGCACCAGAACACGTCATCGGGGTGCAGGTCGAGAGCCAATCGTGCGGACACGTCGTGGTGGACGACCGCGCCGTGGACGTGGACGGCACCCTTTGGCGTGCCCGTTGTACCACTCGTGAAGTGGACGAGTGCGGGCTCCTCAGGGTCCATCGGCCGCGGAGGCGTGGTCGGATTGCCGGATTCGACGAGCGACGAGTAGGCGACGCCGCCGGGAATGTCCTCGATGGACCCGCCATCGATCACGATGACGTACTCCAGGTGCGGGAGCTCATCGCGGATCGCTTCGATCTTCCTGCGATACAGCCGCTCGGTGGTCACGAGAGCTCTGCCTCGGCCCAGATTCATCCTCGTCGCGATGGGCTCAGGGCCGAACGCGGCGAAGAGCGGCGACAGGATGGCTCCTCGCTTCAGCGTGCCGAGGGCAGCGACGTAGAACTCCGGCAGGCGCGGGCAGAGCGCAAACACCATGTCACCCGGCTCGACACCAAGGTCTTGGAGTCCCGATGCGAAGCTGCTCGTAGCGTCGGCGAGCATCCAGTAGGTGAGGTCGCGAGTGGAGAGGTCCTTGGCGATCCAACGGATCGCAACCCGGTCGTGGTCGGACGCGTGGCGATCGACCGCCTCGTGGGCGATGTTGATCTTGCCGCCGGGAAGCCAATCGAGTTCTGCGGCGGCGGCATCCCAATCGAAGGCGGCTCTGGCGCCGGCGTAGTCCAAGAGGTAAGGCAGAACGGCGGGCGTGGGTGGCTTGCGGATTGTTTCGTATTCCATACGATCACGATGCGTAAGGGCCCGCCCGACGTCTAGAGACCAAATTCCTTATCTGATCGATGGGACTTTTTCCCGACCTCAGAGGCGACCTTCGGCCCTAGGAATCAACCCCGTCCGGCATGACACTCTTCGGGGAGAGCACGGAGGCGCGTGATGAAGTACCGGATCGAACGAACCGAAGGCGGCGAATGGGTCGCCCTCGACGTCTGGAAGCGGGGCCACGCTCTCCTCACCGATCCGCTCCTCAACAAGGGAACGGCGTTCACCACCGGGGAACGGGCGCTGTTCGAACTGGACGGGATGCTCCCCAACCAGGTCACCGACCACTCCCGCCAGGTGAAGCGTGCTTACGACCACATCCACCTGGAGGCAGACACGCCCATCGGCAAGTACGTGGCGATGGCCGCATTGCAGGAACGCAACGAGACCCTGTTCTACCAGGTGTTGGCGGAGCACGTCGAGGAGCTCATACCCATCGTGTACACGCCGACCGTCGGCACGGCCGCGGTGACATTCAGCCATCTCTTCCGCCGCGCCCGCGGCATGTGGATCACACCCGACCATCGGGGTCACATCTTCGAAATCCTCGGCCATGCCCGCAGCGACGACGTGGCCCTCATCGTCGTCACGGACAACGAGCGCATCCTCGGTCTGGGTGACCAGGGTGCCGGCGGCATGGTGATACCCGTCGGCAAGCTCTCGCTGTACACCCTGGCAGCCGGCATCCACCCTGCCTACACCCTCCCCATCAGTCTCGACGTGGGGACCGACAACCCCGATCTCCTCGCCGACGAGCTGTATGTCGGTTGGCACCACCCGAGGCTGCGTGGGCCCGAATACGACGCGCTCGTCGATGAGTTCGTCGATGCGCTTCGCCGCAGATGGCCGGAGGCACTGCTGCAGTGGGAAGACTTCAAGAAGGCCAACGCCTTGGCGCTCCTCGACCGCTACCGCGACGTCCTCCCCTCGTTCAACGACGACATCCAGGGAACGGCCGCCGTCGTCACTGCCGGGCTCCTCGCTGCGTGCCGGGCCACAGGGAGCAAACTCACCGAACAACGCGTCGTGCTCGCCGGCGCCGGGGCGGCGGGGGTGGGAATCGCCAGACAGCTCCACCACACGCTCGAAGCCGAAGGCATCACGAAGGATGATCGCTTTCGGGCCGTCACGTTGCTCGACACACGGGGGATCGTCGTCGACGACCGGCCGGATATCGACGAATACAAGCGATCCGTGGCGCGACCGGCCGCGCTCGGGGATGCGGATCTCCGCGGGGCGCCGCTGGAAACCATTGTGGATCGCCTTCGTCCAACGGTGCTCATCGGCACCACCGGCCAGAGGGGCGCGTTCACGGAGCAGACGATCAGGGCCATGGCAGCGCATACCGAACGGCCGCTCGTGATGGCTCTATCGAACCCCACAAGCAAGACCGAGGCGCTGCCCGCAGACATCGCCGCATGGAGTGACGGCAGAGCCCTGATCGCCACAGGGAGTCCATTCGATCCCGTCCAATACGGTGATCGCACCATTCCGGTTTCGCAATCCAACAACGTCTATGTGTTTCCCGGAGTGGGGCTGGGCGCCATCGTGTCACGGGCCCGCATCGTGACCGACGCCATGTTCACTGCAGCAGCCAAGGCTCTCGCCTCGCAGGTCAGCGAGGCGAATCTGGCGCGCGGGATGCTCTACCCGCCGATTGCGGAGCTGCGGGCGATCACACGCCACATCGCCGGTCACGTGGCCAGGGCGGCGAGTGACGAGGGGGTCGGACCATCGATGACCGACGCCGAGATCGAAACCGAGCTCGACCGGGCCATCTGGGACCTGGAGTACCCCACGCTACGCCCCATCTGAGAGGGCAGAGCGGTCAAACCGCCTGCATGGCTCGCCACACCCGCTCCGGGGTGAACGGTGCCGTCGTCATCCAGACCCCGGTGGCGTCATGGATCGCGTTGGCGATGGACGGGATGGGCGCGTTGATCCCGATCTCCGATACGGACTTGGCGCCCATCGGCCCCGTCGGCTCGTAGGAGTCGACCAGGACGACATCGAGCGGCGGCATGTCGAGTGCGCTGGGGATCTTGTATCGACCGTAGTCCGGCGTCTGCGGCCGACCGTCGGCTTCGAAGAGCAGCTCTTCGAAGAGGGCGTAACCGATGCCGTTGGCGATGGCTCCCTCGACCTGGCCTTCGGCGAGGCGCGGGTTGATCGCGGTGCCGCAATCGACCACGGCGACGTATTTCACGATTTCGACCCGCCCGGTGTCCTCGTCGACGGCTGCCTCACAGAAGCTGGCGAGGAAGGGCGGCGGCGATTCCTCCGGGACGAACGAGTGGGTGGCTGCGATCTGGCGCTGATCCTGTCCGTAGAGGCTCCTGATCGCGACATCCGCGAGCGTCGTCGAGGTGCCGTCCGGGGCCGTGATGCAGCCCCCCTCCAACTCCAGCGTCTCGTAATCGGCGCCGAGCACGGCCACGGCGACCTCCATGATCTGACCGCTCACGTCGAGTGCCGCCCGCTCCACCGCGTTCCCGGAGACATAGGTCGTCGAGGAGGCGTAGGCGCCGACGTCGAACGGCGTGGTGTCGGTATCCGAGGACGTCACGACGATCATCTCGAGCGGAACCCCGAGCACCTCCGCCGCGATCTGCCCCAGTACCGTGTCCGAGCCCGTTCCGAGGTCGGTCGCCCCGATGAGCAGGTTGAAGGAACCGTCGTCGTTCATCTTGATCGTGGCCGCAGCCATGTCGATGAGCGGGATTCCCGATCCCTGCATGTGGATCGACATGCCGACGCCGTGGACCCAGGATCCCTCGCGGTGACGCAGCGCCCGCTTGTCGTCCCAGCCAATACGTTCCGCCCCGATCCGAATGCACTCCTCGAGTCCGCACGAGTTGATGATCTGATCGACGCCCTCTCGTCCCTCACCGAGGGCCCGGAACACCGGCGACGTCTCCCCCGCCCGGATGTGGTTGCGTAGTCGCAGTTCGAGTGCGTCCATCCCGAGGCGGGCGGCGAGCCTGTCGACGGCCGTTTCGAGGGCGAAGACGCCCTGGGAGGCACCGTACCCGCGATAGGCCCCACCAACCGGCAGGTTCGTGTAGACGGCGTCACCGGAGAACCTGACGTGATCGGCGCTGTTGTACATGGGCAGCGTCTTCGAACCAACGTTGGACAGAACGGTGAGACTGTGCGTGCCGTAGGCGCCCGTGTTGGAGAGTACCTCCATCTTCACGGCATGGATGGTCCCGTCCTCGAGGGCTCCGAGCTCGACCCCGACGCGCATCGGGTGCCGGGTCCTCGACGAGATGAACTCCTCCTGCCTGGAGTAGACGAATCGTGCCGACCGGCCGGTGCGGAGAGTGGTCAACGCGGCGAGATCCTCGATCAGCACCTCTTGCTTGACGCCGAAACCGCCCCCGATCCGGGGCTTGATCACGCGGATGCGATGGACGGGCACATCGAGCAGACGTCCGATGATCCGCCGCACGTGGAACGGGACCTGCGTGGAGCTGACGATGACAAGCCTGCGGTTCTCGTCGAAGTAGCTCGTCACCGCATGGGGCTCGAGCGGCGCATGTTGGGCGTATTGCGTCTCCGTGACGACCTCGACGACCACATCCGACTCGTCCAGACCGGCTCGGATATCTCCGGCCACGGCCACGACGTGGGCGGCGATGTTCCGCTCTGCGTCCCAGATATCGAGCGAGTCGTCCTCATCGTGGATCACCGGCGCGCCGGCGGCGATTGCCTCGTCGATCGAGAGCACCGGATCGAGGACGTCGTACTCGACGGCGATCGCATCGAGCGCCTCGGAGGCCTGCTCCGCAGTCTCCGCGGCCACCGCTGCAACCCGGTCGCCGACGAACCGCACCTTGGTGTCGAACATCCTGGCGTCGTATGGGGAGGGCTCCGGATACCCCTGACCCGCCGTTGTGTATCTGCGCTCCGGGGTGTTGCGGTGGTCGAGAACGAGCGCGACCCCCGGGATCGCCTCTGCGCCGGCGGTATCGATCGACCGGATTCGGGCGTGGGCGTACGGGCTTCGCAACAGAGCGATGTGGAGCATCCCGGTTGGAGCCGGCAGGTCATCGACGAACACCGGCGCTCCCGTGATGAGGGCCCGCCCGTCCACACGATGCTCGGAGTGCCCGACGACGGCGAATTTGTCAGCCATGGTCGGTCTCCTGCAAGACCTCGGCGGCGCGCTCAATCGCCTCGACCTGTTTGACGTATCCGGTGCAACGACAGAGATTCCCTGCGAGGTAGCTCTCGATCTCGCTGCGGGTGGGGTTCGGATGGTGCGTGATGAGATCGGCGGCGGTGAGGATCATGCCCGGTATGCAGTAGCCGCATTGCACACCGCCTGCGTCGAGCAGAGCCTGCTGCAGCGGGTGTAGGGCCTCGCCAGCGCGGCCGAGTCCCTCGAGCGTGGTGATGGTTCTGTCTTCCGCCTGGCCGGCGAACATCAGGCACGAGGTCACAGCCCTGCCGTCCACGAGCACGGCGCAGGTCCCGCAATCGCCGTTGGCACAACCGTCCTTCACCGACGTGAACCCGAGTCGTCGCAGGGTATCGAGCAACGTGTCACCGGCATTCACATCGGTTTCGACCGGTGACCCGTTGACGATGAGCGTCACCTTCATCCCCGCTCCAATCGTGAGGCGATCCGCCTGAGACACCGCTCCACGAGCACACCAATGAGATGGCTGCGGTATTCGGCACTCGCCACCCATCCGGACCGCGTCGGCACCTCGTCGCGGGCGGCCGCAGCCGCTTCGCTGATGCTCTGGTCGGACAGCCCTCCACCACGCAGGATTGCCTCGGCCCGGTTCGCCCTTGTGCCCCGGAGCGGTGTTGCCCCCGCAAGGACTCTGACATCCGTCGGCTCGGGTCCGATCCCGTCGACCCGACAGCACACGTTGATGATCGGGAAGTCGAAGGCGGTTCGAGAGAATCTCAGGAACGACGCGGAGCCGGCGGGGAGGCCCGGCAGGTGGACCGTGGTGATCAGATGGGGGCCGGCGCGGAGGTCCGACTCGTAGTAGTCGGCGAGGGCGAGCCGCTCCGCTCCACCGGTGTACACCGTGACATCGGCGTCGAGGGCCAGCAACACGGGGATGACGTCCGATAGCTTTCCGCGTGCCAAGTGACCACCGATCGTGCACAGGTTGCGTAGCAATGGGCCTCCAACGTGGCGGAGCATGTCGGGCATGACCCCGGAGACGTGGCTGCGGAGCGCCGGATGCTCCGCGACTGCCGTCAGGGTCGCCATGGCCTCGATATCGATCGATCCATCCTCTCCAGTCCGGATCGTCGAGCCGACGGCGTGGCGGACGTCGACGAGCGTCGTCACCTCGGGAGGACACGCGATGGTGAGGTCGGTCCCGCCCGAGAGCAGACGAACGGCCGGATCGCCGGACTCGATGAGACGCCAGGCCTCCGCCTGCGACGCCGGTCGGCGGTAGGTGTGGACGTGGTTCCTGCTCATCGGTTCCGATCTCTCGAAATCACGATTGCGACCACCATGCCGAAACTCGACCGTCACCACTAGGGCCGGACGGCCGTGGCCGACGTCAGAATCGATCGCTCATGTGTCGCTGGGTCGTGCGTGGCTGCGCCGTCTTCGCGGCAAGCATGGCGCTCAGGCCGAGCACTCGATCGACCACCAGGACCAGCACCGTCAAAAGGGCAGCAACGATGAACACGGTCACGGCTCCCGCGACGGACTCCATGAGCTCTGGCGCTACCACCAGCACACCCGCCAGTGTGAGCATCACCATCCCGCCCACGAGTTTGAGCAGCCGGCCGTGGCGCTCTGTGACCTTGGTGACACGCATTGCAATGACCGCGGCTGCAAGCACGAGCAGCTCGTCCACCAAGAAGACGAGCATGTATACGCCGAACAGCAATCCTGCGCCTGCGGATCCGACTCCGCTCTGAGCCATGAGGTCGGCCCACAGCACCGGGAATCCGGCCGTGCACGGGGTCTCGATGAGCGACACACCGACTGCGAGCAACGCCGTACCACCGAGCACGGACACCAACGGACGGTCGGGAACGGCGAGTGCCCGCATTCTTCGATAGATCTCCGGCTTCTTCTCGTCCGCGATCGTCAGCGAAGGACCGCGACGGAAAGCGAAGTAGTCCTTGACGTTGAGAAGGCCGAACGCCAGGGCCAGGACGGCGACGCCGATCCTGATCCAGTCGACGTAGCCGATGTAGGAGAGCACGCTGTAGAAGCCAACGATGTACACGCCGTACAGCGTCGCGGTCACCGCGAGGAAAGTGAGACCCACCATGAGAACGCGGCGGCGTGACCGTGTGTTGAGCACGAGGGCGAGGAGAATGGACAGCACCCAAAGCGAGCACGGGTTGAAACCGTCGACCAAAGCAATGATGGCCGTACTCGCGAGGAGTGAGTGGCTCGCCACGTCGATCGGCCCGATGAGGGGCACCTCGATGATGGATCTATCGACGAGCTCGGTCGTGGCCTCGACGTCATCGCGACTCAGCGCGGCGACGGCACGGTGGATGTCCTCGGCCCGCTCCGCATCAAACCCCACCCACACTCGCGCCCCCATGACGGTGGTCGGCACACCGGTTGCCTCCAGACCGAGCGCCGCCATCGTCTCAACGAAGAGCCGGCGATTCGACTCGTCGTGCTTGACCTCGTATCGCGCCACTGTGAGGTTGGGGAACTCGGTGGAGAGTTCGTCGAGAAACGCCAGCTCCACCTCGCAGTAGGGACACCCCTCGGCCCAGAAGACGACAACATCTGGCTCCTCGGCGTGGGCCGGAGGGGTCGATGATGGGCTCAGAGCCGCAAGGAGCCCCACCAATACGAGCGCGATGGCCCTTGCCGGGCCTCGCCACATAGGACGGCCGGCGTTCACAGCGGCATCGTCACGCTCCACCGTCCTCGCGACCAGAGGCAAACGTCCCGCGTCGATCGAACCCCGCCCGCATCCGGGCTGCAAGTCAGGACGGGATGCGTACCAAACTGGCGGACATGGATGAGCAAACGGGCGATCGCAGCGGCCCAGACGAGGCCCTCGTCACCGAACCCCCCGCGAAGCGGCAGTTCCCGTGGAAGCGGGTCCTCCAGGTCGTCGTGATGCTCGTCGTGCTGGGCTTCATCTTCGGTGGCGTAATCCCGAAGTTCGCCGACTACGGCGATATCTGGGCTGCGGTCTCAGCGATGGAGTGGTGGGTGATCGCCGGCTTGCTCGGGATCGCGGCGGCGTACCTCGTCGAGTACTGGTTCGTGATCATGACCGCGCTCCCCGGCCTGAGGTTCCGAGAGGCAGGCGTCGTCCACACGTCCACGACGGCGGTGGTGAACACCGTCCCGGCCGGAGCCGCCATCTCTTTTGGCCTCATGTACGCCGAGTACTTCTCGTGGGGGTTTCCGCCGACCACGACCACCGCCGCTCTCTTGATCACCGGCGTCTGGGACAACCTGACGAAGATCGCCATACCGGCCGTCGTCCTCGGCGCCATGGCGTGGGTGACCGGAACGACACAGTGGTGGATCATGGCGGGGATCGCGGTCGTCTTCGTCGTCGTGGTGATCGCCCTCGTGGTCATCTTGCTGCGCGCCCCAGCCGTTGCCGACAAGATCGGCTTGTGGTTGTGCAAACCGGTGAACGCAGTCATGGTGCGGTTCCACCGCGAGCCGATCGATGTGGTCGCCAAGATCCACTTCTTCCAACGGTCCACAAGCGTGATCATCGCGGGCAGGTGGTGGATCCTCACCTTGCTCACCGTGGGATCGCAGGCGCTCCTCGTGACGCTGCTCGTGGCGAGTATCCGCGCCGTGGGTGTCCCGAGCGACGTGCTCGGTTTCATCTTGATTCTGACCGCGTACGCCGTTGCCCGCGTGCTGGCGGCCATCCCCATCACTCCCGGAGGGCTCGGCATCGTCGAGGTGGCCTATCTGAGCATCCTCACGCCCGGCGTCCCCGAGGAGTATCGGGTCCAGGTCGTCGCCGGCGTGCTGCTCTACCGCGCCCTGGTGTGGTTCCCACCGGTGTTGCTGGGGATCCCCGCGCTCATCTTCTGGCGGGTGAACAAGAGCTGGCGTCGCGATGCTTCAACCCACCCCCGGGGCCCTCGGATCAACGAGGAGCCGCCGACGGTTTCTTGCCTCCAGGAAGAGGCGACCACGTCCTGATCAGCGCGGGAACCGGCCCTGTCTGGTCGGGTACGCTCTGACCATGAGCGTCAACCAACTGGACAGCCTCCGCCGTGTCCCGATCTTCTCTTCGCTCGACGACCGGGCCCTGGAACAGATCGCCGCCGTCGCCACCGAGTTCGAGGCCCAGGCCGGCCAGATCCTGATCGAGATCGGCCAGCCCGGCAGCGGCCTCTTCGTGATCGAGGAAGGCACGGTACGCGTCGAATTACCGGGAGGAGATCGGATCGAACGCGGCCCCGGCCAGTTCTTCGGCGAGTTGTCCGTCTTGTCCGACACGCCGCGGACGGCTCGCGTTGCTGCCGCGACCGATCTGCGAGGACTGGCCATCCGCAGGGGCGACATGAACAGCCTCCTCGATCGTCAACCGGCCATCGCCGTGGCGATGCTGCACGAGATGGCGCAAAGGCTCGCCAACGCCACCTAGCTCCATCATGCGCAACCTCCTTGGAACCACCATGGTTGTGCTGGCGATTGCTGCGGCCGGCTGCAGCGGATCCGGTCGCGCCACCGAGGTACCGGACGTGCCCACAGAGATCGTCGGCAGGGTGGAGGTACCGGATGGCCTGGTGGCCGATTCCTGCCAAGTCGCCTCCGGCACGGGAAGTGGTGCCGAGGTCGTGACCGTGGATCCCGATTCGAATCCATCCGGTCCCGGAAGTCCGTACCCTCACGGCCATGGATCGATTCGACGAGCGCAGATCGCAGTTCATGAAAGAGGTCGGTGACGGCATCGCCGTCATCCACGCCGGCAGTGAGACCGTGCGCAGCAGCGATGTCCACCACGTCTTTCGCCAGGATTCCGATTTCTTCTTCCTCACGGGCTTTGCCGAACCCGACGCCGTCGCCGTCTTCGATCCAAGCCACGAATCGGAGCGATACGTGCTGTTCGTTCGTCCTCGCGATCCCGAACAGGAATCGTGGAACGGCAGACGGGCCGGAGTCACGGGCGGCGTCGAGCGTTTCGGAGCAGATGCCGCATACCCCTTGTCCGACCTCGAGCAGGTGATGCGAGACCGCCTTCGCGGCCGAAGGGCCCTGTGGTACGACGGCACGGACCAACGGCTGACCGGGGCACTCGGCAGCGCACGCGCCTACCGGGTGAGGGCCGGTGTGACCGTGCCGGACCGCATCGAGAGCGCTTCTCGCGTGCTTCATGAAATGCGGCTCATCAAGAGCCCCACCGAGATCGAGGCACTCAGAGAAGCATGCCGGATCTCTGCGATCGCCCATCTCGAAGCGATGCGGTTCGCGGCACCGCACATGACGGAACGCGAGGTGCAGGCCGCGATCGAGTTCCTTTTCCGTTCGATGGGCTCGCCCCATGATGGCTATCCGTCGATCGTCGCCTCGGGAGTCAACGCGGTGATCCTGCATTACATCGAGAACGGCCAGACGATGAACGATGGAGACCTGCTCCTCATCGATGCGGGGGCCGAATACGACTACATGTCCGCGGACATCACGAGGACGTTCCCGGTCAACGGCATCTTCACCGCCGCGCAACGGGCGGTGTACGACGTCGTGCTGGCCGCGCAGGAAGATGCCATCACCGCCTGCGAGCCGGGCGAGCCGATCACCCGGATCCATGACGTTGCGGTGGCAACCCTCACCGACGGCCTCGTCCGACTCGGCCTGGTCCCGGGACCTGCCGAAGACGCCGTCCGCTTCGGCTGGTACCGGCCGTTCTACTTCCACGGCACCAGTCACTGGCTCGGCAGCGACGTCCACGATGCCGGCGCCTATCGGATCGAGGGCCGCGGACGCCCGATCGAGCCCGGCATGGCCTTCACCGTCGAACCCGGTCTCTACATCGCCCCCGAAAAGACGGAGCTG
>Ga0255054_10001859_pt1 | contig 12294 bp, 7 predicted proteins | sample JV7_2_23_MG_FD_188634 | JGI IMG/M metagenome (GOLD analysis project Ga0255054, IMG submission 188634) | Seawater microbial communities from Jervis Inlet, British Columbia, Canada - JV7_2_23 | ecosystem: Environmental > Aquatic > Marine > Inlet | place: Canada: British Columbia | collected... | reverse complement strand
CTCCGACAACACCTTCGTAATCGCAGCAGTCAACGTCGTCTTCCCATGATCAATATGACCCATCGTCCCCACATTCACATGAGGCTTCGTACGCTCAAACTTCGCCTTACCCATCGTGCCGGCTCCTCTATTTCTCTCTCTTCTTGAACTTCCTCAGGCATGGCCTGATCTCATCAGGCCAACGTGATCTCATCACGCCTCGCCGCGTCGGCTCGCCACGATTTCCTCGGCGATCGACTCAGGGACGTCCTGATATGAATTGAATTGCATTGAATACGTGGCTCGCCCCTGGGTCTTGGAACGCAGGTCGGTGGCGTAGCCGAACATCTCTGACATGGGCACCTGGGCGTTGATGACCTGGCTATTGCCTCTCTGGTTCATCCCTTCGACCTTGCCGCGGCGACTGTTGAGATCGCCGATGACATCTCCCATGTAGTCCTCGGGTGTGGTGACCTCCACGTCCATGATCGGCTCGAGCAGCTTCACGCCGGCCTTGCGGGCGGCTTCCTGGAAGGCCATCGAACCGGCAATCCTGAAGGCCATCTCCGACGAGTCGACGTCGTGGGATGAGCCGTCGACCAGGATCGCCCTCACATCGACCAGCGGATATCCGGCGATGATCCCCTGATCGAGGGCGTCCTCGATGCCGGAGTCGACCGACGGGATGTACTCCCGGGGGACTTTGCCACCCTTGATCTTGTCGATGAACTCGTAGCCGCCGCCGGGACCGGTGGGCTCGAGATGAATCACGACGTGGGCGTACTGACCCTTGCCACCTGACTGCTTGACGTGCCTGTAACTGACCTTTTCGATCGCCTTGCGAATTGTCTCGCGGTACGCCACCTGCGGCTTTCCGACACTGGCACCGACCTTGAACTCGCGGAGCAGACGGTCGACCAGCACTTCGAGATGGAGCTCGCCCATCCCGGAAATGATCGTCTGACCGGTCTCTTCGTCGGCCCTGACCAGGAACGTCGGGTCCTCCTCGGAGAGCCGGTGCAAGGACGTGGACAGCCTTTCCTCGTCGGTCCTGGTCTTGGGCTCAATGGCGACCGAGATGACCGGGGCGGGGAACTCCATGGACTCGAGCTGAATCGGTGACTCCTGCGCCGTGAGGGTGTCACCTGTGGTGGTGTTCTTGAATCCGATTCCGGCCACTATGTCGCCGGCAAACACATCGTCGATGTCCTCACGGGAGTTGGCATGCATGCGGAGAAGGCGTCCCATTCGCTCCTTCTTCCCTGTAGTCGCATTGAGGATCGTGTCGCCTTTGGCGGCATGACCCGAGTAGACCCTGAAGTAGGTCAGCTTGCCCACATGAGGGTCGGTCATGATCTTGAAGGCGAGAGCAGCAAAGGGCTCGCCGTCATCGAGCTTGCGCTCCATGACAACCTCTTCATCGCCGGGCTTGAAGCCCGCTATCGGGGGAAGGTCTGCCGGGCTGGGGAGGTAGGCGACGATGGCGTCGAGAAGCAGTTGGACACCTTTGTTCTTGAAGGCTGACCCGCAGAACACCGGCGTGAAGTCCCCGGCCAATGTGCCGAGGCGGACGCCGGTCTGGATCTCCTTGACGGTGAGGTCACCGTTCTCGATGTACGCGTCGAGAATCTCTTCTGAAGTCTCTGCTACGGCCTCGAGCAGCTTCTCCCGATACTCTTCTGCCTGACCGGCGAGGTCGGCAGGAATCTCTGCTGTATCCCAAAGCTTTCCGTCGTCGCCCTTCCACAGATGTGCCTTCATCTCGACCAGATCGACAACTCCGGTGAAGTCGGCCTCTGCACCGATGGGCAGTTGCAAGACCAGCGGATTCGCACCGAGCCGATCGATGATCGACTTGACGTCGAAGTAGAAGTCGGCACCGGTTCTGTCGAGCTTGTTGATGAAGCAGATCCGGGGGACGGCGTAGCGGTCGGCCTGACGCCATACGGTCTCTGACTGCGGCTCGACACCGGCGACACCGTCGAATACGGCTACGGCGCCATCAAGAACACGAAGGGACCGCTCGACTTCGACTGTGAAGTCGACGTGACCGGGGGTGTCGATGATGTTGATCCAGTGGTCGTGCCAGACGCAGGTGGTGGCTGCGGAGGTGATGGTGATGCCACGCTCCTGCTCCTGCTCCATCCAGTCCATGGTGGCTGCGCCCTCGTGGACCTCACCGATCTTGTAGTTACGGCCGGTGTAGTAGAGGATCCGCTCTGTCAGCGTCGTTTTGCCCGCGTCGATATGAGCCATGATCCCGATGTTTCGGGTTCGGCTTAGCGGGACCTGCCTCAGATGTTGCAGCGCACTTCCGTCGCTCATTTCGTCTTCTCTACTTTTCCGACTCGTTATGAGGTTGTGAACGCGGCTCGTGTAGCGGCCTGCCGGCCGCGACGAGCCGTTGGCAGTTTCACGCTGTGAAACTGCGGCCCCCAATGGTTCGGGTCCCGCTGTCACATGGGACCGCCTGTTGGGACGCTCGACTAAATCTTCAGTTTTCCTACCAGCGATAGTGGGCGAAGGCCTTATTCGACTCCGCCATCTTGTGGACATCTTCTTTGCGCTTGATGGTCGCACCTGTGTTATTGGATGCGTCCAGAATCTCGTTTGCCAGACGCATCGCCATGGTCGGCTCGCGACGCTTGCGGGCGAAGTCGACCAGCCAGCGAATCGCCAGCGTCTCCTGACGAGGGAGCGAGACTTCGACTGGAACCTGATAGGAGCTGCCGCCGACTCGTCGGGAGCGAACCTCGACCTGGGGCTTGATGTTGTCTATAGCCCGCTTTAGAACGACGCTCGGATCCTGGCTGGTGCGCTGCTCAATCGTTTCGAGAGCGCTGTAAACGATTGTGCGAGCTGTGTTCTTCTTGCCCTTGAGCAGGACCTTGTTGATGACCTTGCTCACGAGGACGCTGCGGAATACCGGGTCTGGCTCGATCTTGCGCTTCTGGGCCGGGGCTCTACGCATCAGGAATTCTTCTTTGCTCCGTATCGGCTACGGGCCTGTTTGCGGTCGGAGACACCGGATGCGTCGAGCGTTCCGCGGATGATCTTGTAACGAACGCCAGGGAGATCACGGACTCGGCCACCACGAACCAGCACGATGCTGTGCTCCTGGAGATTGTGACCTTCGCCGGGGATATAGGCGGTGACCTCTACACCGGAAGAGAGCCGGACACGACAGACCTTGCGAAGGGCCGAGTTCGGCTTCTTCGGTGTCACCGTGTACACACGCGTGCAAACCCCACGCCTCTGCGGGGCTCCGCCAAGACCGATGGCCTTGCTCTTCTTCGTCTTTGGCTTCCTGCCCTCGCGGACAAGCTGCTCAATCGTCGGCATGTTTCTCCTTGCACCAGGAGTCGACGCGGGCGCAGCCCAATTGTCGATCCGTTGTGAAACTTGTTTACCTGGCACGAAAGCACCAGGCCGTTCCCCGAGCAGACCCAGCTGAATGGGGGCCCCGGAACGAAGGCAGATTCTATGTGCCTGCCTGCGCGCGTACCAAATCGGCCGCCTGAGCCGGCCGACCGACACACGCTAACAGTTCGCTTGTTTTGACGCCAGAATTTTCCACGTGGTTCCAGCCAATTACAGGTCGATGGGTGCGGGGGTCACTCAGCTACAGCAACCCCCGCCACTCCCCTCCAGGGTCCGGACGAACAAAAGAAATCAGGGCCTTATCCGGGTCCCCACCGACCGGTTGGTGTAATGCCAGATGTCCGTCCGGACTTCCAGCAGCGAGAGTATCGGGCCAGGACAGCTAGTAGACATCGAAAAGCTACCGCCAGATGGTCGCGATCATCGGTGATAGCTCGGGCCAAAAGGCAGCACGTAGCTAGCCGACCCATCCACAACCGAGCCTTCACACGCTGGAAACAGGCTCGAAACGAACACTCGCGAATCTGCGCGCCGTTGCTTGGTGAAAGGAAGTCTCATGAGCGGCGGTGACATCGCGTGGGTGTTGATGAGTAGTGCGCTGGTTCTGTTTATGACACCAGGCCTGGCGCTTTTCTATGGCGGCATGGTTCGGGGCAAGAACGTGCTCAACATGCTGATGATGAATTTCTTCACGATTTCGATCGTGACAGTCATCTGGGTCCTGGTCGGCTGGACGCTCGCGTTCGGCGGTGAAGGTGGAGGGTTCATTGGTGATTTCAGCGAACTCGGATTCTCCGGACTAGAAGGGGAGAACCTCCTCGGGGCGATGTTCCAACTGACCTTCGCAATAATCACTCCGGCTCTCATCTCCGGTGCGGTGGCGGGTCGGATGAAATTCTCGGCATGGGTCCTGTTCACCGCACTCTGGGCGCTTCTGGTGTACCCCGTTGTTGCACACTGGGCGTGGGCAGGCTGGCTTGCCGACCTGGGAGCGATCGACTTTGCCGGCGGCCTGGTCGTTCACATCAATGCCGGTGTTGCCGCTCTCGCCCTGGTCCTTGTCCTCGGTGCCCGGAAGGGATTCGGCAAAGAGGCATTTCGGCCCCACTCGCTTCCCCTCACCCTGATCGGTGCCGGAATCCTGTGGTTCGGATGGTTCGGCTTCAACGCCGGTTCCGCTTTTGGAGCCAACGATGGGGCCATCAACGCCATGGTCACCACTCAGATCGGTGCCGCACTTGGAGCGCTGGGATGGGTCGCTGCAGAGTGGCGGAAGACCGGAGCACCGACAACTCTCGGTGCCGCATCAGGTGCAATAGCCGGCCTCGTTGCGATCACACCTGCGGCGGGGTTCGTCGGGCCACTTGCTGCCTTCGCCTTCGGGCTCCTCGCCGGGTTGTTCTGCTACCTGGCGGTGTCGCTCAAGTTCCGATTTGGCTACGACGACAGCCTCGATGTTGTCGGAGTTCATCTGGTGGGCGGCATCGTCGGCTCGCTCCTCCTCGGTCTTTTGGCCGAAGGAGCAATAGGTGGTGTGGACGGCGCCCTCTACGGGAACACCGTTCAACTTTGGTACCAGTTCGTTGGCGTGGTTGCTGTGCTCATATTCAGCTTCGTGGCGACCTGGATCATCGCCAAGGTGGTCGACGCTACGGTCGGCTTACGCGCCGACGACGACGCCGAGGCCGAAGGTCTGGACATCTCGATCCACGAAGAGCGTGCGTACGTGCTCTCTGACTCTCGCTGAAAGGAGCGTTAAGTGAAGCTCATAATTGCGTTCATCAAGCCGTTCAAACTGGAACAGGTCGGCGACGCCCTCAAGGACGTCGGCGTGTCCGGGATGTCTGTTGGTGACATATCCGGCTTCGGCCGTCAGTCAGGTCAGACCGAGGTCTATCGGGGCGCCGAATACGAAGTGGACTTCGTGCCGAAAGTGCGGCTCGAGATCCTGGTGCCCGACGAACTGGCCGCACCGGCGGTGGCAGCCATAGAAGACTCCGCGAAGACGGGTGAGATCGGCGATGGCAAGATCGCCGTCATGGCGGTTGAAGACGTCGTGCGGATTCGCACGGGAGAGAGGGGCGCCGACGCCGTCTAGCGCCCCGTCTAACGAGCCGTTTGACACCCGGCCGGGCATCGAGACGTTTGGGCACCTGCGCCAGTCATTGCGGGGCACCCGCATCGGTGACGGTGGGCCTGAGGTCTGTCGTGCCCTGACATCATCGCTTGACAGTGTCATTGGCGAGCTCGCCTCCCAAATAGAGGGCCCGGCCGACTTCGCGGTCGTGGCCCTGGGTGGGTACGGCCGCAAAGAGCTAAGCCTCTTCTCCGATGTCGACGTGATGGTGCTTCACGACGTTCCCGACCCATCCGAGATCGCAGCCTCGATATTCCGCCCACTCTGGGACGCAAACCTGCGTCTTGGTCACTCGGTCCGCACTGTCGGCGAAGCAGCCGATGCGGCCAGGGAGCGCTATGACACCCAAACGTCCCTGCTGACGAGCCGGGTCATCGCCGGAAACGAAGACCTTCTCGACCAACTGAGGAAGCGACTCGCTTCGGTTGCGAGAGCCCGGCCACTGAAACCATTCCTCCTCTCCGAAGAGAGGGAGCGGCGTGCCGACAACCCATATCTGTTGATGGCCGCCGACATCAAGACAGGACGCGGCGGCTTGAGAAGCCTGCAGGTTTTTGAGTGGGAGCGGAGGCGGTCAGAGTTGGTTGGTGCAGGCCCTGTGGACCCAAGCGAAGGAGAGGGTGCTGCAAGAGATGCTCTGTTGGCAATCCGTAACGGCCTCCACTCCATCACCGGACGCAGCTACGACACCTTCTCACCAGAGCTGAGGGAGGCTGTTGGGCGATGGCTCGGTCGGGATAGCTTCGACGCCGGGGCAATACTCGCCGGTGCACTTCAGACCACCGACCGGATCGTCACCGAGCACTGGCCCGAGCTTCTCGAGCCCCATGACCCGGTGGCCAAACTCGGGCTTCGTCTGGGGAAAAAGCTGAGGAAACGAGTCAGGAGGGTTGAGGCGCCCGGCTCCGGTCAGAGCCTTCGAGCCGATGCCAAACCGACACCAGATGAGTTCGTAGCCATCCTTCGCTCCGGTGAACGGGGTAGGCACGCGATGTCACAGCTTGCCGATTCTGGTGTGTTCACCGACATGCTCCCTGAATGGACAATCGTGAGCGCCGCCCCGCAGTTGGCTCCGTTTCACGAACACGCCGTCGACGTTCACCTATGGCGCACGGTTGACGAGATGATCTCCTTGATCGAGGGCGATGACAGTTACTTCCGCGATATCGCCGCGGAATTTGGCAACGAGGGTGCGCTTCTCCTGGCCGCCTTTCTCCACGACATCGGAAAGGGCCAGGGCGGTGACCACGCCAACGCGGGCGCCGCCATCGCCCGGGTCTTCTGTGACCGGCTGGGCGTCTCCGACGCAACGACCGATGTCGTCGAATCGGCCGTGCGACATCATCTTCTCCTCGCCGAAACGGCAACTCGACGTGACATCGACGATCCCGCGGTGATCAGCGAGGTTGTAGCCACTGTCGGCGACCTGCGAAACCTTCAGGTTCTCTATCTGCTCACTGTTGCCGACTCGAAAGCGACCGGGGCGACGATGTGGAGTGACTGGAAGGCAACTCTGGTAAGAACGGTCTTTCTCCGCTGCGCAGCCCGATTTGGGGCCGATCGACTTGTGGAAGAGCCCGGAGGCACAACACGGGAAGCGATCCTCGCGGCCTCCGGAAACGACCGTCGCGATCAGGTGGAGAGTCACATCGACCTGATGCCGCCCGACTATCTCCGGAGCACGACGGCCGACGAGGTGATCTGGCACATCGATCTCATCGATCAACTGAAGGGAAATGCACACGTCGCTGTCCGAAGTGGGGAGGCCGCCGACACCGCAGTTGTAATCGGCCGCAAACTGCCGGGATTTCGCGGAGCGGCAGCCGGATCCCTCGCAGCCAACGGAATAGACGTGCTCGAGGCGCGAATGTTGGGAAGGGGTGACGGACTCATCGTCGACAGCTTCCGGGTACGGGACGATCGCACCGGCGGCCCGGTGCCGCCTGTGAGATGGGACCGTGTGAGGCAAGACCTCGAAGCGGCGCTCGCAGGGGACCTCGACACCGCGTCGAAGGTTGCTACCCGAGCGGCTGCTTATGCCACAGAGGCACCCGCCGGGGTCAGTGTAAGGGTGAACGCCGGGGTTGACCCTGCGTCACAGGACACTGTCATAACGATCCATTGCAGCGATCGAATCGGCCGCCTGGCCGAAATCCTCGGAGCGCTCTACAAATCGGGCCTGGAGATTCGATTGGCGAAGCTAGACAGCCGTGGTGGCGAAGTGGTCGATACTTTCCTGGTCAGGAAAGAGGGAACACCCATCCACGACAGCGTCGTTCTGCGGGGTCTCGAAGAGGAGATTGCGCAGTGGATCGAGCCTTGAGCCCGGTCCCGCTACTCCTCTTCGTCGCCTCCGTCGGACCCATCCGGTCCGTCCGGGTCCACGGAGCCGCTGAGAGATGCCAACCACTCGGCCGGATCCTCCGGGAGCCCCTCCTCCGCTGAGGGTGGCTCGCCTCCCTCACCGAGGAAGCCAAGACTCGCCACCGAGGTGGCACCAGGCAGAGAAGGCTGCAACGCCTGGTACTGCCGGGCACCGGTGCCGGCCGGTATCAGCTGGCCGATGATCACGTTCTCTTTTAGCCCACGCATGAAGTCGGAGCGACTTTGGATGGCTGCATCAGTGAGAACACGTGTGGTCTCCTGGAAGGACGCCGCCGACAGCCACGAATCGGTTGCCAGCGAAGCCTTGGTGATGCCCATCAGCTCCGGTCGACCCTCGGCCGGCTTCTTGCCGTCGCCAACCAATTCGCGGTTGGTGTCACGGAAGAGCTGGTCATCGATGAGCGCGGCAGGGAGGAAATCGGAGTCGTTGGCAGCCACCACGCGCACCCGGCGCAGCATCTGACGAACGATCATCTCGATGTGCTTGTCGTGGATCTCAACACCCTGCGAGCGATACACCTCCTGGACCTGGTCAACCAGGTACTGCTGGGAGGCTCGCACACCGCGAATCTCGAGGACTTCCTTCGGGTCCAGAGGACCGTCGGTCAGCTGAGTGCCGGCCTCGATCTCATCACCGTCGCCAAAGCGGAGCTTGGCGTAGCGCGAGATCGGATAGACGATCTCCTCGTCGCCGGCCTCGAGCACGATCCGACGGCCTTCCTCGTCATCCAGCGTACGGACTATTCCCTTGTGTTCGGCGAGTACCGCCTTCCCCTTAGGGGCCCGGGCTTCGAACAACTCCACTACCCGGGGCAGGCCGTGAGTGATGTCCGCTCCGGCCACACCTCCGGTATGGAAGGTTCTCATCGTGAGCTGGGTACCGGGCTCGCCAATCGACTGGGCAGCCATGATCCCAACGGCTTCACCGGTCTCGACGATTTTGCCGGTCGCAAGGGACAGGCCATAACACGTCTGGCAAACCCCGTTGCGGGTGTCACAGGTCAGCGGTGACCGAACCCGAACCGTTTCGACATCGGCTTCCGCAACGGCATGAAGCACCTTGGTCCCGATGATGGTCCCGGCACGAAGCTTCTCGCCATCGACCGTGCTGACGAGTGTCCGTCCGATCTTGAGATCATCGGCAAACGCCCGTCCGTAGATTCGAGAGCGCAAGTTGCGGATCTTCTCGCCGCGGTCGTCAAGCACGTTGATCACGATTCCCTTGTCGGTCTCACAGTCTTCGTCAAGGACGATCATCTCCTGGGAGACGTCGACAAGACGACGGGTGAGATACCCCGAGTCGGCAGTGCGAAGGGCGGTGTCGGCCAGACCCTTGCGGGCACCGTGAGTGGAAATGAAGTACTCGAGCACCGAAAGCCCCTCACGGAAGTTCGAGATGATCGGGCGGGGGATGATGTCCCCCTTCGGGTTGGCGACCAGGCCACGCATGCCGGCGATCTGACGCACCTGCATCATGTTTCCTCGGGCACCAGAGCCCACCATCATGTCGAGCGAATTGAACTTCTCGCTCTTGAGGCCGAGCTTCATCGCATCGGTGACCTTCTCTGTTGCCTCCGTCCAGATCTCGATCAGTTCCTGACGCCGCTCCTCGTCGGTGACGACACCCTTCTGGAAGAGGTTCTGCACCTTGTCGGCGCGTTCCTCATACTCCTCGAGAATTTGGGCTTTGTCGCCAGGCGTGCGGACGTCGTCGAGAGCAATAGTCAGACCCGACTTCGTTGCGAAGCTGAAGCCGAGTTCTTTGATCTCGTCGAGGGTCACCGCCACAGCCGAACGCGGAAAGCGCTCGATGACGGTCTCGATCAGCAGCCGAACATCGGACTTGATGACGACCGAGTCGACGAAGGGGAAGCTCTCCGGAAGGGCCCGGTTGAGGAGAACCCGACCAAAAGTCGTCTCCGACACGCCCTCCTTCGAGAAGGGCTCCTCGGGAAGAAGCTTGTCAAGCGTCTGCTTGAGGTCGGCATGCAACTCGGGATCCCCGGCGTCTTCGCCAAGACGGATCTTTATCGGCGCATGGACCGACAACTCGCCGATCTCGTAAGCGAGCACCGCCTCGTCGAGGTCTGCGAAATAGCGACCTGCGCCCTCTGCGTCCTCGACAAACTCCGACAGGTAGTAGATCCCGATAACCATGTCCTGGGACGGAGTCACGATCGGGCGACCGGACGCAGGTGACAGCACGTTGTTGGAGGACAACATGAGAACCCGGGCCTCGGCCTGTGCCTCCGCTGAGAGCGGAAGATGCACGGCCATCTGGTCACCGTCAAAGTCGGCGTTGAACGCCTCACACACCATCGGGTGGATCTGGATCGCCTTGCCCTCGACAAGTACCGGCTCGAAAGCCTGAATACCAAGTCTGTGCAGCGTCGGAGCGCGGTTCAGCAGAACCGGATGCTCCTGGATGACGTCGCTGAGCACGTCCCAAACCTGGGGACGCTGCCGCTCGACCATCCGCTTGGCTGCCTTGATGTTCTGAGCAAGGTCGAGGTCAACAAGACGCTTCATTACAAAGGGCTTGAAGAGCTCGAGAGCCATGATCTTGGGCAAACCGCACTGGTGCAACCGGAGCTGGGGGCCAACAACGATCACCGAGCGGCCTGAGTAGTCGACACGCTTACCCAGAAGGTTCTGGCGGAAGCGACCCTGCTTGCCTTTCAGCATGTCAGACAGTGACTTGAGGGCACGGTTTCCCGGACCTGTCACCGCACGACCACGACGGCCGTTGTCGAAGAGAGCGTCAACAGCCTCCTGAAGCATGCGCTTCTCGTTGTTGACGATGATCTCGGGAGCTCCGAGATCAAGGAGTCTCTTGAGACGGTTGTTTCGGTTGATCACCCTGCGATACAGATCGTTCAGGTCGGACGTGGCGAAGCGACCACCGTCGAGCTGGACCATCGGCCTCAGATCGGGAGGAATGACAGGGACGGTGTCGAGGATCATGTCCTCAGGACGGTTCTTACCCTCCCAGAACGGCTTGACCACCTTCATCCTCTGGGTGGCCCGCTGACGCTTCTGCGCAGATCTGGCTTCGAGGTTTTCCTCCAGGAATGCCATCTCGAAGTCAAGGTCGAGGTTGAGAAGGAGAGCCTTGACGGCCTCGGCACCCATGCCGCCCTCGAAGTAGTCGTCGTAGCGGAAATAGATCTCACGCCAGAGTTGCTCGGACTCGACAAGGTCCTTGGGCTTGAACTTGCGGAAGGTGTCGAAGGCGTCCTCGATCAACTCGACTTCCTTGTCACTGCGCTCCTGACGGTCCTTGATCTCGCGATCGACCTCTTTGCGGCGCGCGTTGATCTCCTGGTTCTTGGCGCCACCCTCTTCCATGCGCTCGAGCTCGTCCTCGAGGGCTTCGAGGCGAACCTCGTTCCATTCGGCGAACTCGGCCTTGACGGCCTCGATCTCATCAGTCATGGCGCCTTCGAGATCGGGCAGATCCTTCTGACGACGCTCATCGTCGACTGTGGTGATGATGTAGCTGGCGAAGTAGATGACCTTCTCCAGCTCCTTCGGGGACATGTCGAGCAGGTAGCCAAGACGGCTGGGAACACCCTTGAAGAACCAGATGTGGGTTACCGGAGCGGCCAGGGCGATGTGGCCCATACGCTCACGACGCACTTTGGACCGGGTTACCTCGACGCCACAGCGCTCACAGATGATCCCCTTGTAACGGATCCTCTTGTACTTGCCGCAGTAGCACTCCCAGTCCCGCTGGGGACCGAAGATGCGCTCGTCGAAGAGTCCCTCCTTCTCCGGACGGAGGGTGCGGTAGTTGATTGTCTCAGGCTTCTTCACCTCTCCGTACGACCAGGCGCGAATCTGGTCGGAGGAGGCGAGGCCGATCTTCAGTTCATCAAACAGTTGCGTTTTCATAAGCTCGCCTCGCTCGCCGTATCTGGTACTTGGTCTTTGGTACTTGGACGCCAGTTGTCATTCAGAATCGGGGCGTTCGGGACGACTCAGGTCAATGCCGAGCGTCTCCACCGATCGATATGTCTCTTCCTCGAGCTCACGGAGCTCAACTTCTTCACCAGCCGAGAGCATCTCGACGTTGAGGCAAAGGCTCTGCATCTCCTTGACGAGGACCCGGAACGACTCCGGAATCCCCGGCTCGGGGATGTTGTCTCCCTTGACGATTGCCTCATAGACCTTGACCCGACCCTGGACGTCGTCTGATTTGATGGTCAGGAGCTCCTGGAGTGCGTAGGCGGCGCCGTAGGCCTCGAGAGCCCAGACCTCCATCTCGCCGAACCTCTGCCCACCGAACTGCGCCTTACCACCCAGTGGCTGCTGGGTGATCATGCTGTACGGGCCGGTTGAGCGTGCGTGGATCTTCTCGTCGACGAGGTGGACCAACTTCAGGATGTAGATGTACCCAACCGTGATGTCGC
>Ga0255054_10001858_pt1 | contig 12296 bp, 11 predicted proteins | sample JV7_2_23_MG_FD_188634 | JGI IMG/M metagenome (GOLD analysis project Ga0255054, IMG submission 188634) | Seawater microbial communities from Jervis Inlet, British Columbia, Canada - JV7_2_23 | ecosystem: Environmental > Aquatic > Marine > Inlet | place: Canada: British Columbia | collected... | reverse complement strand
AAGGCTTTCTCGATATCGGTAGTGGAGGTGACGGTTATCCCAGCGCCGGCTTCCTGAATCATCCTCTCCGCCAGCTTTTGCATCAGAGGCAATCGGGAGGAATCGATATCCATCAAACAGATATTACTTCCCGCGAATTCTTTTTGTACCTGGGAAAAGGAATAGAGAATCCCCGGAACATAGGGGCTTCCGCCGCCAACAATTACGATCTTTTCCATTGTTTGTCCTCTAAACAATGTTCGGAAAATAAAAAATGTTGACAGGGCATATAGGCCAATCTATAATCATTTATAGAAAAAAGAAAGGAGATGAAAAATGAAACGAACGATCTTTTTCGTGGCTATCTGTATTTTCCTCTGCACGTCCCTGCCTTCATTTACCCTGGCACAGCAGGAGGAAAAGGCGGAAGAAGTCAAACTGGTATTGTGGGATGCCCAGACCCTGACCAAGTTGGGTGACAAGGTAGACAGCGCAGTACAGGAGTTCATGAAAAACAATCCAAATGTCACTGTCGAAGTTGCCCATTTTGAAGTTGATGCCTATAAAACAAAACTCAAGATCGCCATGGGGGGGGGCACACCGCCCGATATCTTCCAAAATTGGGCCGGCGGTGTTCTAAAAGAGTACGTAGACTCTGGGATGGTTCATCCGATCGATGAGATTAAGAGCAGCATGTTGAAAACGTACATTCCTTCAGCCTTCGACCCGGCCACCTTTGATGGAAAGACCTACGCCTCCCCGTTTGCAGGGTTAACGGGTGTCTTTTTCTGGTACCGGAAAGATGTGTTTGGCAGGTATGGTCTTACTCCCCCTAAAACCCAGAAAGAGTTTGTCAACGTGTGTGATAGACTGAAGAATGGCGGATTGGCACCGATTTCTCTGGCCAACAAGCCCAAATGGCCCGGCTCCTTCTACTATATGTATCTGGCAGATAGGGTCGGCGGCTCTGAACTGTTCTTGGATGCTCTATACAGGAAACGCAACAGGACCTTTGAAGATCCCGCCTACGTCCGTGCAGGAGAGATCCTCCAGCAGTTGGTGCGGAGCGACTATTTCATCAAAGGATTCAACGGCTTGGATTATGGAGCCGGCCAGTCAAAAATACCCATCTATACGGGGAAGGCGGGTATGATCCTGATGGGAACCTGGTTTATTGGCTCAATGAATAAAGACGCTCCTGATGTCTTAGATCAACTCGCTTTCTTCCCTTTCCCTGAAGTGGAAGGTGGAAAGGGTGATCCAACCAATCTCATCGGAAGCCCGGGACAGAACTACTTCTCGATCGCTTCGACCTGTAAAGACAAACCAAATGCGCTGGGATTCTTGAGAGATTATGTCATGGATCCGTCGTGGATACAGTTCCTGGCCTCTGAAGTTGGTTATGTGCCGCCGGTGAAAGATTCGATGAAGTACATAAGCGATCCGCTCTTGCAGAAAGTTGCCCAGAGCTTTGAGCAGGCAGGACACGTACAGCTCTACTATGACCAATTCTTATCTCCGGCTTTGGGAGAGAAGCATAAAGATCTCGTTCAGGCGCTGTTCGGTCTGGAAATGACGCCTCAGCAGGCAGCCAGAGAGCACGAAAAGGCTGTGCTTGCGGAAATGTAGAAGAAATAACCAAATACTCGTGGGGGGGGGATCTCCCCCCACGGTCCTATTTATCCCCTTCCATCTATAAGACAAAGGCGATATTCTATCGCGATAAGTACTGGCTGATGTGCTCCATGAAAAAGAGGTCTGAGTTTCTATCGGCGTTTCTCTTTGTCCTCCCTGCACTTCTTGTATATCTCTTTTACTTCATCATTCCCATACCCACTTCGGCCTATTACAGCCTATTCAACTGGAACGGGATTTCTCCGGATATGCAATTCTTGGGCTTTGGAAACTGGATTGCCTTGTTCAACGATCCGGTGTTCTGGAAGAGTTTTATCAACAACATCACCTTGGTTATCGCCTCCATACTGATTCAGCTGCCCCTTGCGCTCCTGCTCGCTTTGTTGGTTTCGTCACGACTCAAAGGAAATAAGCTGTTCAAGCTGCTCTACTTTGTTCCGATGATGCTGTCAGCTGTGGCGATCGGAATGACGTGGAACTTCATCTATGAGCCCAACTATGGGCTGTTGAATTCCCTCCTCTCCGGGGTCGGTTTGGAAAGCCTGACCCGGGGCTGGCTGGGAGACCCAAATCTTGCCCTCGGAGCCGTGATCGTGGCGATCTGCTGGCAGTATATTCCTTTCTACATGGTTATATTTACTGCAGCTCTCGCGGGCATTCCCGGGGAGATCATGGATGCAGCTCATATCGACGGCGCCTCTAAAGTGCAGTCCTTTTTCCTGATCACTGTCCCGCTGCTGTCCAACACCATTAAAATGGCTTCGGTTTTATCTCTTACGGGCTCCTTGAAGTACTTCGCGCTCATTTTTGTGATGACACTGGGAGGTCCGAATCATGCCAGCGAGCTGATGGCAACCTATATGTACAAACAGGCCTTTACAACATTTCGCATGGGGTACGGAAGCACCGTTGCCGTATTCATCTTTCTCATTTCCTTTCTGTTAACGGTCATTGTTCTCAGAATTGGGCGAAGAAGGGCGCTTGCCAATGGCTAGCACCCATTTCAGATCCAGGATTTCTATCACCAGGCTGGCTGTCTATATTCTGGCAATCCTCTGGCTCCTTATTGCTCTGTACCCTTTCGTATTTTTGGTTCAGAACTCCTTAAAGAGATTGATGGAATTCTTTACAGGAAATGTCTGGAAGCTTCCTGAAGTGTTTTCTCTGGTAAACTATATAGAAGTATGGACAAGTAATTTCCCACGCTTTCTGTTCAATTCTGCCTTTGTGGTGAGTATCTCCCTGGCCTTGCTGCTGCTGGCTGGGAGCTCCGCCGCTTACGGCCTTTCCCGGCTGAAATTCAGATTCAGCAGAGTCTTCTACTATCTCTTTGTTGGAGGTATGACAATTCCAGTTCATATCACCCTGATTCCGGTCTACATCATCACGAGACGTATTGGGCTTTACGATTCCCTCTGGGCTTTGATTGGGCCTTATATTGCCTTCAATATGCCCATCACCGTGTTCATCCTGGTTTCCTTCATGGGAGGGATTCCCAAGAGCTTGGAAGAGGCGGCATACATAGACGGTTCAACCAAGTGGCAAAATTTCTGGCACATTGTGCTTCCCATTTCCAGACCCGCAATGACGGCGGTAGGTATCTACAATTCCGTTATCCTCTGGAATGACTTCATCTTCCCGCTCGTTCTGATCAGCGCTAGAACTAAAAGGCCGCTGACTCTGGCTCTCTGGAACTTTCAGGGTGAGTTTGGATCCGATGTACCCACAATTATGGCAGCTCTTATCTTATCTATGATTCCTCTACTGATTTTCTATGCCGTCACCAGGGAGAGACTCATTGAGGGCCTTGTGGCAGGAGCTATCAAGGGATAGCTGTCCTTATTTGTCATATAATGCATTACCAAAGTAAAACGGCATTGAATTACATATGAGTAACCGGGAGGACTGGGAAAAATCAAAAGAACGCTTTAAAGCTTTATGGCAAAGAGAGATCATCGACCGCTGTTGCATCGCCATTTTTGCGCATAGAGACAGTCATTACTACGAACAAGAACCCTTTCCAACGGATCCTGAGGAACAAGAGAAATACTGGTTCGACGGAGAAAAGGTGTTGAACCGGAACATGAAACGGTTTCGGCACGCCTTTTATTTGGGAGACGCCTTCCCCCACATTTTTCTGAATCTGGGGGCTTCGGGGCATGCCGGTTATTTCAGGGGCAGCCGATATCAACTTGACCAAAGGACGGTCTGGTTTTTCCCTCTCATCCATGATTGGAAACAAGATGCTCTCGAGTTTGATCTGGAGAATTCTCTGTACAGGAAAACCCTTGATTTGGCTCGTTTCCTGGCTGAAGAGAGTCAGGGAAGGTACTTCGTATCCATGCCTGATATCAGCGGCAATTTGGATGCGCTTGCCCATTTGCGGGGCAGTGAGAACCTACTCACAGATTTGATCGTGCAGAGGCAACAGGTTCATGAAGCTCTAGATACGATTCAGGATATCTGGTTGAAGACAAATCGGATGGTTCGAGAGATTGTCCGGAACAACAACGACGGGGGTTGTACGATTGGATGGCTGCATACATGGGCACCCGGCTTTCACGCCCAGCTGCAGTGCGATCTATCCGTTATGATTTCCCCGAAGCACTTCTCGGAGTTTGTCATGCCGGAGCTGGAAGAGCAGTCGGGGCTTCTGGATTATGCGCTTTATCATTTTGATGGAATCGATCAGCTCAAGCACCTGGATATGATTCTTTCTATAGAACGATTGAAGATGATCCAATGGACCTGTGTGGAAGGACAACCTCCACCGATCAAATTTATTCCTGAGTTGAAGAAAATACAGCTGGCGGGGAAAGGATTGCTCCTAAAGATCGAGTCAAAATGGCTGCAACCGCTCATGGAGCAGCTGTCCTCCGCAGGTCTATACCTCGTGATCGAAACCTCTTCCAAAGATGAAGCTCTGCAGGTTCTAAAAACCGCTGAACGACTGACCCATGATTAAATAAATTCGTTACCTCAAGAGAGTATTTGCCTGTCATCTGGACAAGGATTAGAATTAGTCGCGGGTGAATCTCTATGGAAGCCCTCGGATTCATCGTTCACGCCTATGCTCGCACATGCCAAACTCGCCTTTATTATCTGGGCCGTCTACAGGAGGGCGGCACCTTCGCCGAAGGCATTAGGCGTGAACCCGATTGAGGTATTTATTAGCAACGTTGTTGCTAATGATGATCGGCCGGCCGCTGCTTTCTAATTTCTCCACCAATCGACGGTCCAAAGCTGACCAGCCAAACTTCACCGCGGTTCATCTTTGATATCACCTACAAAAGCATCCGCCCACTCTAACGCTTCCCTTTCTCTCTGCTCATCCTGGGCCATCTCTCGGTACGCAGCCTCCAGCGCTTTCTCCTCTACGTGGGGTCGGACTAGGTTCTCGATAAAACGGCTGACTTTCCGTTTTCCTATTCTGCGCCGCAGCCCCGCGTACACCTTTTCATCAATGGTGATGGTAAATTTCTTCTTCCATCATTGCAAACCTATACGTATAATATACGTATTCGCCCAATAGATCGATATTCTGCCGTGTACAGGCTGTTCTTCGGGCCGACTAGAACTCGAAGCTTTCAACAAAGTATTGGGGGTTCAACGCTTCTCCGGTAGCCTTCTCTACCAGAGTACGCCAGTCCAGACTGGCGCCGGGGGAAAAGATCCGCTCGATCAGCCACCTGCCTGCCGCGGGTTGACCCACAATGCTTCCGGCTTCTTCGGTCAACCGTTTTCGCAGCTGGGAGGCCATCAGATGGCCGAGCTCGTAGTTGTGATAGTACACCGGCGCTAAAGCGATGTGGATCTTGGCCGCCCAGTCCGGAGCCTGACGTCCGGTAGGTCGCCGCAGAAGCTGGTAGCGCTCCACCAGATCCCACCAGACCGTGTCCAGATCCGCCTCCGGATCGCTGTAAAACACCCTTTCAAAGTGAGTCATGGTCAGGCACCAGCGCGTAAAGATCAGTTTCTTCGCCTGGTCGTTGCGCAGCGCTGCAGTGGCGAGGGCCTGGACCTTTTCCTCCTGAGTTCCAAGCACCCGAGTATGCCACTCAGGATCGAAGGTCAAAGAACCCATCAGGATCGCCACCGCCTCGGTGGTAAAGGTATGGGCGGGAGCCCGCAGCAACCAGGGAAGCTCAGGGTCGAGGTACTGCTCGTAGACGCTATGACCAAGCTCATGCAGGAGGGTTTCGGCCCAGCGGTGGGTGGTTTGAAGGTTGTTCAGCGTACGGATATCCCCCTCCCGATCGACGTGGATGCAGAAGGCGTGCTGATTCTTTCCGGAACGGGGGTAGAGATCCGAGCGGGACAGGATTGCCCCGACATCCATGCCGATACCTTCGTAGGTAGCGGCGGCAAGCTTCTCCAACTCTTGATTGGCAACCAGAGAATCCAGATCGACCTCGCCGAGCTGAGGCCCCTCCTGGAAGAAGCGGTCCCCGTAGTGCCAGGGCCGAAGCTCCTCCTCCGGTACATCGAAACTCGCGCTAAGAGTTTTGTCGATCTCCGCTTTCAGCCTGGCAAAGGGTTTCTGGGACTGCTCCTCCAGATCTGCAAACAGGTTGAGCAGTTCCGGTTCATCGATTTCGTCGAGAAGCAGGGAACGATGGAAGTGGTCTCGGAACCCCCCCGCTCGAGCGGCGGCGTTGCGCAGACGGGCCATCTCCCGAACCTCCCCGGCCACCTGCCGTCCCACCTGCTTGCTGGCCTCCCAAACCTGACGCACCCGCTCGGAGTCTCGGGAAGCTTTAAGAACATCATCAATTTCGTTGTCGCTGAGTTCCCTATCGTCGACTCGGGCTCTGTAGTTGTAGTATCGCTGGCGTACGCGACCCTCCAGCTCGGTCAGCCGCTCGATGGTAGCCTCGTCCTGCTGGTTCTGACCTGCGGCAAGATAGATCAACTTGAGCTGGCGGGCGAGAAGCGGATCGACGACCTTCCTACTCTTGTTCAGCTGCTTGGCTGCCTCAAACAGCTCTGGATCGGACCAGAAACGCATATAGGATGTTTGGGCATCTTTCACTCGCCCGATCGCCTCATTACTTCCCCCTACCGCGGCTTCCCACTCCGCCAGATAGTAGGCCTTTTCGAGCGGACGGGCCTGCTCGGTGATTTGTTTAACAAAATCTTCCGGGTGTTTCTTCATCGCAGTTCCTTTGCTCAGGATTTTTCTTTGTGAATTGCTATCTTAGAGAAAAAAACGAATCGAGACCAGAACACCGGTCAGGACAGATAGCGGGCCAGGGTCAGACGTCTCCCCACCGCGGCCAACTCCTCCATGGTCCACTCCGTTCCGTCCGCGGCTTTCAGGTATTCCGGAAGCGTTTTATAGCTCAGAATGGCGTAGCCGAACAGGCTCATGGTCTCGTACTCCACCTTGTGCACCGGACCATCGGTCTTGAAGGGGCCTTGCTTCACCTCTACACGGCCGCCGCAGCCCACGGGACAGCCGCTGCAGGCGTAGCGTTTGAGCTGGTATTCCTTTACCTTTTCCGCAGTTGTTTTGAAATCCTTCATCTCCTCGACCGAGGAAGACCAGTTCTTCCAGGGGGCATCCCCGGAGTTCAGTGCCTCTTCGTAGAACATCGGTGTGCCGAACTCGGAGAGATCGCTGCCGAACTCCTCCTTGAAGGTTGGCAGGTGCTGCTTGCGCAGGGCCCTCATTCCTTCCGGATCGGCGATCTGAATCGGAACATCCCCCTTCACGGCCACCGCCTTGAGTTTCTTGGAACCCATCACCGCCCCAAAGACCAAGGAACCAGAGGCGATGTAGGCTCCGGTTCCGGTCAGATAACCGGCTGCAATCCCGAGGATGTTCTCCGTCCCCAGGGGATCGCAGACCGGATTCATGCGCTCCAGGAGCAGCGCTGCTCCCAGGCCGTACCCTCCCAGGTATTGTCGGTAGAGCTTTTCCGGGACCGCCTCAACCTTGCAGCTTTGAGATGTACCTCGTCGGTCTATGCTAGCTTCTTTACCTCTTTCAAGATATCTTCGCTGATGTTCAGAGTTTCGTCGATTTCCTTGTCGGTGTGGGCGGCGGAAATTGAATACTCCTCGAACCAACCGCTGCCCATCGGGATCACCCCTTTGCTGAGCATACCGTACCAATATTCCCTCCACATCGCCTTGTTTCCCTGATTGGCCTGACGGTAGGTGTGGGGGATCTCAGGAACAAATTGGATGCCCCCCAGCGGTCCTTCATGGGTGACGCAGGCCGGCAGCCCGAGGCGTTTGATGATGTCCTTCAGGCCTTTGGCGTACTTGTCACCCAGTCTGTCCATTTCCTTGTACTTGTCTTTGGTCAACACCTTGGTCAGACAGGCCAGTCCCGCCGAGGTGGTCAGAGGGTTGGCGTTGTAGGTCCCGAAATGCACAGCCGGTCCCAGCGGCGTGATCAGTTGCATCAGATCCCGCCTTCCTCCAAAGGCTCCCAGCGGCGTTCCTCCCCCAATCGCCTTGGCCAGGGTCACCAGATCCGGTTCGATCCCATACTTCTCACTGGCGCCACCGTAGGCGATGCGGGCCCCCACCTTCACTTCGTCGAAGATCAGCAGCACGTTGTACTTGCGGGTCAGCTTGCGAACCTCCTCCAGATACCCTGGATCCGGCGGGATCACCCCGCCGTTGGTCATGCAGGGCTCAAGAATGAAGCAGGCTATCTCCCCCTCATGCTTCTTCAGCTGATACTCCAGGCTCTCCAGATGGTTGAACTGCACAACGTAGGTGTGCTTCCAGGCCCCATCCGGGATGCCCGCGCTCTCCACCGTGGAAGAGGGCATCCACTCCGGGCCGGCCGGCGTGTTGGTCGGCACCCCCGTGCTCACCAACAGCATATCGTTCGCACCGTGGTAGGCCCCCTCGACCTTCAGCACTCCCATCTTCCCGGTGGCCGCCCGGGCCAGACGGACAGCATACATCGTCGCCTCCACCCCGGACTGAGTGAAGCGGAGCATATCGATCACCGGGTAGCGGCGCTGAATCTCTTCGGCCAGATCTGTGGCTGCGGTGCCGGGCAGTCCGAACAGGATCCCCTTGTCCGCCTGCTCTTTGATCGCCTGCCCTATAATCGGATCCGCATGCCCGGCCACCATCGCCGCATAGCACATGCAGTAATCGATGTACTTGTTGCCGTCTAGATCCCAGACATAGGGCCCCTGGCTGTCCTTGACCATGATGGGATAGGGGGGCCAGAACTGAATGGCGCTGCCCACACCACCGGGAATGATCGCCTGGGCCCTCTCGGCCTCCTGGCCACAGATCGGCGTCCTCGCTACATACTCATCGTAGAAACTCATCACAAATCCTCCTCCATCTACTGATTTTTGTTTGAACGATCAATCAAAATAATGACAAAAAAAGATCTCCCGTCACGACTCCTGCTCTCCCCCGAGGATTTTCCACAGAGTCTTCTTGTAACTCTTCGCAGCCTGATCGAGTTCGGGGCTGTCGCCGTACACCACGCGGTACATGTAGAATCCTTCAATATTGGAGATCAGTTGGATCGCCAGCAGATCCGGGTTGAGTTCTCTAATCCCTTCCTCCTGCATATAGTCCTTAATCAGATCTACGATCATTTTGTGATCGTGGTCGTACATCCTGCGGAAACTTCCCCGAATCCTCTCGTCGCTGAGGGCCAAGTAAAAAGTCCCGTAGAAGACCTTGTCCTCCACGCTCTGGGGAATCTCGAAGTTGAAGTTCTTATCGATGTATAAGGCCAGGCGTTCCTTGGCACTCTTCGTCTTCCTGGTCGCCCGGAGGTAGGTCTTGTCCATCTTTTGGACCATGAAATCAACCAAAGCGAGAATCATGTCCTCTTTGCTGGCGAAGTAGTGCATCAGCAGGCTGGGGGACACACCCATCTCCTTGCCGATCTGCTTGAGGGTTGCTCCTTCCAGTCCTTTCTCAGCGATTACCTGGTAGCAACTCTCCATGATTTCCCGTCGGCGGATTGTGGATTTACTCTTTCGACCCATATTTGTTTGAACGATCAAACAATTTTAACCTGGATTTCTATTCCTGTCAATCATTTTCTTTACATCCCGCGGGAAATTACTAGAACTGGTCCGAGTGCTTGGAACCACGCACCGTTGCTATCCTCGTCTACACTCTCCGCAGGTTCCATACACGACGAGCTGCTTGCCCTGTACGACGGCGTTGCTGGGCACCCGCACTCGGGGAAGAGACTGCCCGGGCAGACAGAACATCCGCCCGCAGTGCAGGCAAAAAAAGTGGGGATGGTTGCCCGGACAACCGGAGCGCTCCGGTGTGTGAGCACTGTAACGCCACGTTCCGTCGACCCCCTGTACGGCGTGTACCAGACCGCGGCTTTTAAGTGTGGAAAGGGTTCGATAAATCGTGACCCTGTTGAAGGAACGCAGCGTTGAAGCGGCGGTTACCTGCCCCGCTGACAGGGGACCGGCCGCTCGTCGGAGAAAGTCTAGGACCGCGACTCTCGCCCTGGTGCGGCGAATGTTTTTGATTCTCAGCAAATTTTCAACCGAGACTGCACTCATTTCCTTCCTCCCCCGGTCTCTCCCATATCCTGCGGTTTGAGCAAAGAGACGGCGGCGGGACGAACAGATATTCGGACCAGCCCCCCCTCTTCGAGCTCAAGATCGGTATAGGAATCGGCGGGATATTCAATGTGCCAGTGCAATCCCGCCGCATCGACGTATAGGGTACAGGTATGCCCTATCAAGTATCTCTCCACGATTCTGCCCTCGATAGCATTCACGGCGAGTTGAGGGTCTACCGGAAGATCCGGATAGAGAACCTTGACTTCCTGGGGTGGAACGAAGGCAACCGCGGGTCCTTCATCGGCGGTCATGGCAGGAAGCGCTAGGGAACCACCGGCCCAGGAGAGCCGGGTGCCGCCTGCCCGGCGAAGGATTTCACCCCGAATCAGCGTACCCCAGCCCAAAGCGGGCCAGGTGCTCGCCTGGGAGCCTGCCTGCCAGAGTTTCTCAACCGGGAAACTCTGGACAACTCGTCCTTCCCGAAGGAGGAAAACCGTGCTGCCCAGGGCACAGACATCCTCGATCTGATGAGTCACGTAGAGGACCGGAATGCCGGTGTCCCTCTGCAGGTCCTTCAACTCCCTCCGGAGACTGCGTTTTAGAGGTCCATCCAGGGCGCTGAAGGGCTCATCGAGCAGGAGAAGTTCCGGTTCCGGAGCCAGGGCGCGGGCCAGGGCAACCCTCTGCTGCTGCCCGCCGGAGAGCTGATGGGGATAGCGATCCTCGACCCCGGTCAAATGCATCTTCTTCACCCAGACTCCGGCGGCTTGCTTTTCGCGGCGAACTCCGTAGGCTACATTTTCCAGTACAGTCAGGTGAGGAAAGAGACTGAGATCCTGATGGACCAGTCCGATTTTTCGTTTGTGTGCCGGCAGCACCGGCCCCCCCGGGAGCTCGAGGAGCATCCTCCTACCCAAACGCACTGTACCATTTTGGGGATGCGCCAACCCTGCAATCAGACGGAGGGTCAGGCTCTTTCCCGCAGCACTGGGCCCGAAGAGGACTCCGATCTCCCGTTCCAAGACCAGCTCCACGTCCAGATCGAAGTTTCCGATCCTGTGCCTTAATGAAGCTTCAAAGTAAGCGTTCATGCCTTCCCCTCTCCATGCGTTTGACCAGGGCAAGACTGGCGATCCCGACGCCAATGAGCAGGACGGCGGCGACATTCGCCTTGCCGAACTCCAGCGCCTCGATCTGGCTGTAGATGTACAATGGCAGGGTTTGGGTTCGACCCGGAATGTTTCCGGCAATCATCAAGGTCAGCCCGAAATCGCCCAGCGCCCGGGCCGCGGCCAAAGCGATTCCCGCGACCAGACTCCGTCGGCTCAAGGGCAGACTGATGCGCCAAAACACGCGCCAATGACCGTCGCCGAGAGTACGGGCCGCCTCCTCCAAATGCTCGGGAACCGAAGCGAAACCGGCACGAGTCGCCTGCACCATGATAGGAAGCGAGGAAATCAGCGCGGCAAGGGCAGCGCCGGGAAAGGAGAACAGCAAACCCAACGGCTGCAAGAAAGGGACCTGGCCGAAGAAGAGCAGAAGGTACAATCCCAGGACAGATGGCGGGAGAGCTACGGGAAGCAGGACGAGAATCAACAGGATTTCCCGGCCAACGAACTTCTTCCGGCCAAAAACCCAGCCCAGGATCGTTCCCAGAACGAGTAGCAGAGGGACATCCAAGGCCAGTACGTATAGACTGATTACCAGGGCCTTGTTCATTTCCGGATCCTCATTATTCTCCGGGCTCCAAAGTGAAACCCCATCTCTGCCACACGGCTTCCGCTTCTTCGGAACGTAGGTACTCCCAAAAAGCCTCGATCGCGGCACTGCTTTGATCGTGTATTAGGGCTCCGGCGTGAACCAGATCATAGCCGGGAATCACGGCCGCGCTTCCCGGGGATCGGAAATCCGCAGCGATCTTCTTCGCTACGGACATGGAAGTGAAGGAAAGATCCGCAGCCCCGCTTTTTGCAGCCAGGGCGGACTGCAGAGCCGTGGAGGTGACGATCAGACGCTTTTCTTGGAGCAAGGCGTCGTAGGTCTCGAGATTCTCGAGGTAGCGGCGGGCTGTCGATCCAAAGGGACCAAGTGCCGGATCTACGATCGCAACCCGGACAGATCCGCGGAGGACATTCGGGTCGGGCCGGCGGTCCCGCG
>Ga0255054_10001857_pt1 | contig 12296 bp, 8 predicted proteins | sample JV7_2_23_MG_FD_188634 | JGI IMG/M metagenome (GOLD analysis project Ga0255054, IMG submission 188634) | Seawater microbial communities from Jervis Inlet, British Columbia, Canada - JV7_2_23 | ecosystem: Environmental > Aquatic > Marine > Inlet | place: Canada: British Columbia | collected... | reverse complement strand
TCGCCCGCGCGGGGAGTGAGTCCGGCGGGAAAACCCTCACCGAGACAGGACTCGCGGTGGGCACACCCGCCTACATGAGTCCCGAGCAGGCCGGCGGGGAGCGCGAGCTGGATGGGCGCACGGACATCTACAGCCTGGCGTGTGTGCTCTTCGAGGCGCTGGCGGGTCAGCCACCGTTCACCGGGCCGTCCGTCTCCAGCCTCGTAAGTCAGCATCTCGCGGCAGAGCCGCCTGTAGTGTCGCACGTGCGGCCGGGCGTGCCCGACGAGATCGTCTACGCCCTCCAGGAAGCGCTCTCCAAGACGCCCGCCGACCGTCCGGCTACCGCCGGGCAATTCCTGGAGGAGCTCGTTGGCGATCGACCCAGCCGACTGAGCGGCCAGGCCCCTGTACGCAAGGCCAAACGGCCCTGGGGCGTTTGGGCAGTCGTTGCCGGCGCGGTCGTGATCGGGGCCCTGCTCGCGACGGTCTTCCTCCGGCGCGAAGCGACACCGGAGGCAAGCCCCACCGGGGAGCGCGAGTGGGTCATCGTCGCGGAGTTCGGTGGATCGGCCGCGCCTTCGCACCTGAAGATGGGCCGCAGCCTCGTGGGCACGGTCCTCGATCAGTCGCGGGTCGTCACGACGCTGCCCAGTGACCAGGTGCGGCGCGGGCTCGAGCTCACCAGCCGCCCAGCAACAACAACATTGACGGTCGACGTCGCGCGCGAGCTCGCGATACGCGGGTCCATCGGCGCCGTCGTGACAGGCCAGATCGACCGTGCCGGGAGCACGTACTCCGTGCTGCTCCGCGTGATGGATCCCAATGACGGGGCCATCCTCGCCGCGGCAAACGGACTCGCGGGCGGCGACGACCGGCTCATACCGGTGACCGACAGCCTCGCCCGCGCGCTGCGCGCAGGTCTGGGCGAGCAGGCGAGTCAAATTCGCGCGGACCGGCCACTCGTCGAGGTCATGACACCATCACTCGAGGCGTACCGGAAGTTCGTCCAGGCCCTAGAGCTCAATGCAGCCGACAATTGGACCGCCGCACGGCAGCTCGCGCAGGAAGCTCTGGAGCTCGATCCCGACTTCGCGGCGGCCTACCGGCTGATCGGATACACGTTCTACAACGTGGGACAATCCGACTCGGCGGACGCCGCATTCGAGGAGGCCCGCAGCCGACCCGACCGCCTGACAGACCAGGAACGCCTCGGGCTGGAAGCTCTCACAGCGTTCGTGATCGACGGTGACGCTGAAGGCGCGCTCGGGACCTACGAGCAGCTGCTCACAGTCAATCCCAACATTCCTCTCGCACATACCGGGCTCGGCAATGTCCTGTTCATGCTCGGGCGCTGGGAGGAAGCACTCGACGAGTTTCGCACGGCCGCCGAGCTCAGCCCGTTCGGCGCGTCTCAGCTGATCCTCGGAAACATCTTCGGTACGCTGCTCAATCTGCGGCGAGTGACCGAGGCCGACTCGGTTTGGCGCATGCTGGAGGGGGTGACACGCCGTGATGGAGAGATCGAGCTGGCACTCGCCCACCAGGGCTGGGCGCGCGCCGAGGCCCTGGCGCAGGCCCGCTACGAGGATCCCGCCACGCCGGGCTACGAGGCGCTGCCGGTCGGACTGTGGCTGTCGTCCGCCCTTGCTGCGCGCGGTGCTGTCACGGTGGCCGATTCCGTCCTGGACGTGTCGCATGACCGGGCCCTTTCCGCAGGGTTCCCGGACGACGCGGGGATGCTCCTGCGCGCGCGCTGGCTGCTGGCGCTGGCCAGCGGCAGCGCGGTTGGCCAAGTATCCGATCTATCCTGGATTGAGGCCGAAGAGGTGAATCCGGGTTTCGCCCAGGCGGCGAGCCACGCCATCTCGGGCGAGTGGAGCCGCGTAGTCGAGCTATTGGCGCAGCGGGCCGCCAGCGGACAGCGTACCGGCATCCCGGGCACGCTCGCCGAGCGATGGCTGGTCGCAACAGCGTACCAGCGCCTGGGGCACCCCGACTCAGCCGCATTCTACTACGAGCTAGTCGTGGACCCGCCTCGCATAGACTGGCTGGATCGGTTCCGCCACGGCATCACGTTCACCTTCGGGCATCAGCGTCTCGCCGCCGTCTACGAGGCGGAGGGGCAGGATGACTTGGCGAGACGACATAGGCGCATTGTCGCCGATCTTTGGGCGGCTGCGGACGAGGAGCTGCGCAGGCGCTGAGCGACAGCGGGCCTCATGAGAACACGAAGGGCGCCCGTTGGTGGGGCGCCCCTTGTGCACTGCGGTGCGTGCCCGGCAGCTAGCCCATTCTCGGGTACTTGATGGGCATGACCCGCTCTTCAAGCTCCGCCAACGACAGCCGAAGCGTTGCACTCTTCCGGCCGGTGGCCTTCTCAATCAGCTCCTGCTGTTCCGGGGTCAGCTCGAGCTCAATCTCCTTCTCAGCCATCGTTGCCTCCTTGTCGAGACCCCAACGCAACGGGGAATTGGCACGGGCCGCGAGAGCCCACCGCGCCCACTTTCCCCTCGTGAATTCGTGCCGAAGAAGCTACCGACCCAGCGTGAATACAGCGTGAAACCGCCCAGCTCACTGCCCTCCCACCCGGTCGAGCGCTGCAGGCAGAATGAACCGCTCCATGATCTCCTCGGGCTGGCGGTAGCGCCCGTTCCTGTAGTTGCCGGACGTGATGACCACAACCATCTCGAGCGACGGCACCACGTAGATGTACTGGCCGCCGGCACCGCGTGCCTCGACCGACTCCACCGTCCGGTCACCCATCTGGATCGTGCTGTGCCACCACAGGTAGCCGTACTCATTCTCCCATCGGTTCACGATCCTGCCGCGCTTCTCCAGCGATTCCCGCACCCACTCCTCCGACATCAGCCGCTCGCCGTTCCACACGCCTCCGTCGAGGTAGAGCTGGCCGAACTTCGCCATGTCCCTGGGACGCATGTACATCCCACCGCCTCCGTAGAGCACCCCGGCCGGATCGTGGAAGAACCTGTACTCCTGCACCCCTAAAGGTCCGAACAGGTAGCGATGGGCGAACCACTCTACGGGTTCCTCCAGGACCGCCTGCAGGATGCCTCCGAGTATGAGCGGGTTGGCTCCCCCGTACACGATCTGTGAGCCGGGATCCGCGACCATCGGAGCGTCGAGGGCGAACTTCGTCCAATCCGGCTGTCCGGTCTGCATCTGGTAGTTGCCCTCGGCGGCGACCGAATTCCGGTCCGAGTCGTTCGCATCCAGCCCCGAGCTCATGTTGAGAAGATGCTGGACGGTGATCTGCGCCTTGCGGTCGTCCCAGTTGGCGTACTTGCGGTACGTTGGGAAGAACGTCAGCGCGGGCGTTTCCACGCTCGGAATCTCTCCCCTGTCGATGGCCAGACCGACCAGCGCCGACGTGACCGTCTTGGACGCAGATCTCATGTCGTGCCAGGTGGTCCGGTCGAAACCGTAGAAGTACTCCTCCACCACCAGCCTGCCGCGACGGGCCACCAGGACGCTGTGCGTGAGCGTCATCTCCTGATCGACGATCGCCTCGACCAGATCGCGAATGTGCTCCACGTCCAGCCCCTCGGACGAAGGCGTCGCCGTCGCCCAGCCGTCGTTGAGCTCAGTGGGCGCGCGCTCCTCATACCTGGCATCAGCAACTCCACGGGGCGGCACGTCCGTATCCCACGGACTCTCCGGAGCGAGCTCATCCGGCAGGCGATGGAAGCTCATGGGAAGCGAGCCGCCGAGACCGGTCACGGTCAGGTCCAGGACGTCGGGGTCGCGGTCGAACCGGCCCTCGAGCCACAGTCCCAGGTTCTTCTCACCGACGGCGATCGCGCCATCCCGACACTCGAGCCCATACCCGTACAGCGACGGGAGCCGCGGGTCGCTGAAGAAGAAGTAGCCGTAGGTGTTTCCGTCGTCCTCGCGAACGATGTAGATGTCGAAGGGAAAGCTCTCCGCGGGAACGCCGAGGAGGCTCCAGGTCGTCTCCCAGGTTGGCGCAGCCTGGCCTTCGACAACACGCAACTGGGTGTGTGCCACGGCCGACCCGTAGTACACGAACCCCTCGATCGCCTGGCCGCCACTGGAGCGCTCTCCTTCGAACGCCACGGGGAAGACAGCAGATTGGAACCGCAGACGCCCGCTACTCAACGAGACGGGGACGTCCTCCTCGGTGCTACTTGCACCTGCGACGGTTGCCAAGTACTGCCCGGGTGATGTCTCGGTGATCGTGAGCCGCACGGAGAGGAGACCCTGCGCATCGAGGTCGCCCCTCCAGACTCCGAGCAATTGGTCGGGACAGTCTTGGAGCAGTGGGGCCTGGCTCGAGGCTCGGGCGGCGCTGCCCCACGTGGGGATCAGCGCGAGCGAGAGAACCGTGCCGAGCAGGAGGTGCACACTCCTCACGGAGCAGGCTCCTCGTCCACGATCTCAACCGGCGTCCATCCACCGCCCAGTGCCTTGTACAGCTGCACCATGGAAGTGTGGCGCAGCTGCAGGGTCGCGGACGCCTGCAGTTGGGCGCTGAACAGTGAGCGCTGCACGTCGAGCACCTCCAGGTAGCTTGTCCATCCCCCCTGGTAGCGGATCCATGACAGCTCGGCAGCGCTCTCAGCTGCGTCGACCTGGCGGCGCCGGTGATCGTACTCGGCCTGGTAACGATTCACTGCCACCATCGCATCCTCGACCTCGCGGAAAGCGTTGAGCACCGCCTGCTCGTAGCCGTGTAGCAATTGCCGTGTGCGGGCGACCTCGATCTCGACCCGGCGCTGGTTCTTGCCAGCGTTGAACAGCGGCGCGAGCAGGTTCGCGCCCAGGCTCAGGAAGCCCGTGGTGATGCTCGCGAAGCTCGCTCCCATGTCGGCGGACATCGTGAGGGAGGGGTACTTGATGGCCTCCGCCGCACCGATTCGGGCGGTCTGCGAGGCGAGCTGCCGCTCCGCAACCAGAACGTCGGGGCGGCGCTCCAGCAACTCGGAGGGCAGCCCGGCAGGGAGGTCGGGGGGGAATACCTGATCCTGCAGTGCGACGCCGCGCTCGATGTCCATGGGGGGCTGGCCCAGCAACACGCTGATCGCGTTCTCGGTCTGCGCCCTTGTCCGCATGAACGATTCGACCGCCGCCTCCGCCTCGGAGAGCTGGATCTCCGCCTGGTTCACGTCCACCTCGGAGACCATCCCCGCCTCGAACCGAACCCTGATTATCTCCGCGCTCCCGCGCCGTGCCTCAACCGTCGCCTCCGAGATGGCCAGCCTGTTGTCCAGATCGCGCAGCACCAGGTAGAGCTCGGCGACCTGAGCCACGAGAGTGATCGTCACGCTGCGGTACGCCTGTTCGGTTGCCAGGTACTCGTTGAGCGCCGCCTCGTTGGACCGCCGGATGCGCCCAAACAGGTCCGCCTCCCAGAAAACCGTACCCGCCAGCACGCCGCTCGCCGTGAGCTTGTCGTCCTCAGTGTTCCCTTCGACCGTGCCGCCCGCCACCCCGTCCACAAACGGGTAGAGATCCGCCCTGGAGAAGCCCACCGCGGCCCGGGCCTCCTCTATGCGCGCCAGCGCCACCTGGAGGTCCTTGTTGTTCTCGAGCGCGGTTGCGATGAGGTCCTGCAGCACGGAGTCCTGGAACAACTCCCACCACTCCAGGTCGGCGACGGATTCCACCGGGGGGATATCGGCGCGCGCGCTGTCGCTCAGGGTGGTGTCCTGGCGGTACGCCGCGTGCTCCGGCGTGGCCGGACGTTCGTAGTTGGGTCCCACCAGGCACCCGCCCAGCAGGGTCGCTCCCAGGAGGAGGAGGCTAAGTGGTCGCATGATCGGTCTCCGATTTGCCTATGAGGCTCCTGACCGCGGCGTGCGCCACGACCAGGTATACGACTGCGGCAATGATCTGTAGAACTCGAATCCAGGCCTTGGTGTCGGCCTCGCCGTACGCGCTCGTTGCCGCCAGGACCACGATCAGCATCGTGGAGTAGGCCATGCCGAACAGGGGCGCCGTCGGCGCTTTCGAGAAGAGCCTGCTGCCGAGCAGGAGGCCGGCGAGCAGGGTGACGAGCAGGAGGAAGCCGAACTCCGGGACCATCACGAGCAGCTCGAACATGACGATTGCCGCGATCCCGCCCATCACGTTGCCCACGACGAGCGCCTTCCCGGCCTTAGTCCCGGTCGCAATGTCGGGCTGCATGCTGAGCAGCGCGATGAAGACGAGGACGAGCACCGATGTGAGGCCGGCGTACAGGTACAGCGCCGCGACCGGCAACACCACGGTCGTATTGATCCAGGCGCGAGAAACGCATTGCTCGGGCGACGGTGGGGCCGGCTTCTCAGGAGCGCCTGCTCCCGCCGGCGTGCCCGGTTCGTCGAATATCGGATCGGCGATCAGAACGTACGCCAGCCACACCGATCCCATCGCGGCGGCTGCCGCCATCACCAGTCCCTGAGCGACCGCGATGGCGAGCCCCATGGACTGCAGTGCCACGACGGGGATCACTGTCAGCGCAATCATCAGGAACGTGATCAGCAGCGGCGGGGCGCCGCGGGCACTGTGGTAGAACAGCAGGAATAGAAGCAGCAGCTCCGCCAGCAGAAACGCCACCGGGTACACCAGGAGAAAGGCGCTAACGAGGACACCGGAAATGGAAGCGACCGCCACGATCCCGACGAATATGGCCATCGCCTTAGGATCAGGCCGCTTCGCAGGCGGGGCAAAGAAGCTGAGAGCCAGGATCGGCGTCAGGTAGGAGAGCTGCCAGTCGACGCCCATCGCCAGCGCCACCGCGAGCGTGGTGCCGACGGCATAACGAATCGTGCGGACCATCCTGAGGTCGGGCTGTCGGTTCGCTAGCGCACCCTGTGCCGCCGCGGACTCAGCGGACATACGAGAGCAGGCTCGACAGCCGCAGCCGCAGCTTGGCGATGGCGTTCAGCACGAAGTTCCCGCTCGTGAAGACCACCACGTTCACCTGCCCGCCAACCCGCTTGTACCCCACCGCTTCCCCTTCGTCGAACGCGATGATCACCGCGAACCGCTGCGGATCGCGCAGCCACCCCTGAGCCTGCGACACCTGCGAGAGCTCACCGCGCGAGCCCTCTTGACCCGTGCTCACGCCGTATCCCACGCTGCGCACCGTGCCGCGGAAGATCCGGCCGGGCGCTACGTCCAGCGCCAGCTCCACCCGATCGCCGATCTCGATGTTGGAGATGTTGTTCTCGCGCATGTCGGCCTGAATCCACACGTCGCGCACTGAAACGAACGTCCCCACCGGCTGGCTGGCTGCGGCGTAGTGGCCGAGGTCTATCGTGAAGTTCTCGATACCGCCGTGCGACGGCGCGTACAGCGTGCTGAACTCCCGGTCCAGCTCTGCCCGCTCGAGCGCCGCGATCGCGGAGCGGATGCGCGGGTTGCCCGGTCCCTCCACCCCGAGCTGCTCCTTGGCCCGGGTCAGCTCCGCCTGCGCTGCCGCCAAACGCTCCTGGGCCTGAGCCAGGGAGGTCTCGGCCCGGTCGCGGTCGGCCTGCGACAGAGCTCCGGGGTTCAGCTGCTGAATCGCCTCCACCCGGTTGAAGTTGCGCTGTGCCCGGTCCAGCGTAGCCTCCGACACGCCGAGCTGGGCCACTGCAGCCTGCACCGACGCGCTCTGCGCGCCCATCTGCTGGAACGCGTCGTCCAAAGCAGCCTGTGCGGATTGGACTGCCAGGTCGAACGGCCGCTGGTCGAGCTGGAGCAGCGTGTCCCCCTCGTCCACGACCGAATGGAGCCGCACGTCCAGCCGCGTAACGTAGCCCGACACCTGGGGCACGATCGGCACCGTGAGGCCTTCCACCCGCGCCTGCGTCGTGTAGGGCGTGATGCGGTCGGCCAGCACGTACCAGACGAACACGATCAAGACCAGACACAGTACGATCAGGGTGACCCGGCGCGCCGGGTCGCGCACCCAGTTCTTCAATCGCTGGAGCTTGCTCTGTTCCTTCTCACTCATGACTCAGCCCGGTTTCGCCTCATCTTGTGGCCTGTTCTTTCAGCCCCACTTCAGGTGCTCGCGGCCGCGCTCTCGCCGCCTGCCTGATCCGCCATCCAGACCTTGAACAGCTGGTATCCAATCGCAAGCACCACTGCGCCCACGAACAGTCCGATGATGCCGTGCCGTATGACGCCACCGATGGCTCCGATCAGGATAACGGGCATCGGGATGTCCACGCCGCGCCCCAGGAACATGGGCTTGAGAAACGTATCGCTGAAGCTCACCACGATGCTCCAGACCGCGAACACTACCGCCACTACCGTGCTGTCGGCTGCGGTGAAGTACCAGGCGAGGATGGGGCCCAGCACCAGGAGGGGCGGAAGCTGGACCACCGCGAGGAACAGGATCAGAATCGTCCACACGCCCCAGCCCGGGATGCCCGCCAGGAACATCCCGAGTCCTCCCGCTGCAGACTGGACCAGGGCAACTCCCAGCACGCCCTGAGCCACACTGCGAATCGTGGCCGTGGTGGTGCCCACCAGGCTCTCTCCCCGGGGGCCGCCGAGACGACCGGCCACCGAGCGGGCGCTCCGCTCCCCACCCTCGGCATAGGTGAGCATGAAGCCCGCGATGATGAGGGCGATGATCGTAACGAGGATAGCGCCGGCCAGACCCGACACCTTGCCCAACACCCAACCACCAACCGACTGGAGCTGCGGCCGGTAGAGCTCCACTGCCGCGCTCAGATTGGTGGACGCGCTGTTCCAGGCGTCGTATGCCCGATCCCCTATCACGGGCCAGTCACGGACGCTCTCATTCGGCGGAGGGACCGTGAGTGTGCCTTCCTCCAACTCATGCCCCACCTCGATGGAGCTTCGCACCACCGAGTCCGTGATCTCGAACGTCGGGACGATGACCAGCGCGAGCGCCAGCAGAGTGAAGACGAGGGCGGTGAGGCCGCGGCGCCCCCCCAACAGCGCCGTGAGCTTGCCGAACAGGGGGGCGAGCGCCACTGCAATGATGACGCCCCACATGATGGGCATGATGAAGGGCTCGAAGATCCTGATGCACCATACGACCAGTGCGGCGATGAGCGCCAAACGTATGGCGACTTCCAGCGAGATATCGACCGCCTTCTTCTTCTCAGATAGTGAGGCCGTGTCGGACATTGCTGCTCCTTTGCCCAGGTGTGCCTGCGGCGCACCGGAGTTGAAGTTCTAGACCCCTGCCCCCTCGCTCTTCGCGAACCTCTCGCTGAGCGGATTCGCGGTGATTCCGTGAGCCACCACGCTCATGATAACCGTCACGGCCACTGCCTGCTACCAGAACTGCGCGCCATTGACATACCCGTTAGACTTATCTAACCCAACAGACACGGTCGATTCACGCATGGGCAAGTACACCGTCGAGCAGCACCGTCTCACGCACCGCGGACGCGAGTTCCACTTCGTTTCCTACGAGGGCCAGGCCGCGAACCCGAAGCGCAAGCAACCGGCCATCGAGCCCGCCTGGTTCCTCATGAATGCGGGCAAGCGGTGGGAGGTGATGCCCCACCAGCCCAAGCAGGAGAGCGAGGAGCTCGACCGCCTGTTCACGGAGTGGCTCGAGGCCCACGTGTTCATGACGGCGTAGAGGCGCGCGCACGGCTCGCGAGTATGCGAAAGGCCCCGTCCGATAGGATGGGGCCTTTCGCTAGCTAGCCAGTCCCAAGGAGCAACGGCAGGCTGCACGTCGTTGTGCGGCCCGCCATGACCGCGACCTACCGCTCCTGACCCCACTCTCCGTAGTCGAGATCCAACGGCGGCAGCGCATCGCTGCGGTGATCACCCGGCTTGAGGTAGTGGTCGAACCAACGGAGCGCGCGCAGCGCGTAGTCGTAGCGGTAGACATTGGTCCGGTTGCCGTGCCCCTCACCAGGGTACCGCACGTAGCGCACCGGAGTATCCGTGCTCGTCTTGACCGCCCGGTACAGCATGAACGGCTGGCTCGGGTGCACTCGTGTGTCGCTCGCGCCGCCGAGCAACAGGAGTGGCGTGCGACAGTCTGGCGCGTAGGTGAGCGGGCTGCGCTCTTCCATGTACTCCCACTGTTCGTGCGGCCACTTCTCCTCGTAATGGACGTAGTAGTACTCCCATGGGATGTCTGTCGTGAGCCACGTGGTCGCGACGTGAGTTATCGGCACGAAGCTGACGGCCGCCGCGAAGTGGTCCGACTGGCGAGTGGCGGCCCACGCGGCCGCATAACCGCCGTACGATCCCCCGCCGACGCCCACTCGATCGGAATCGACCCAGCCTCTCTCGGCGAAGTGGCCGATCGCGTCTATGTGGTCCTCGAACTCGCCTCCCATGAGATCACCGTGATCCGCCTTCGCGAACTCGACGCCCCGCCCGGTGCTGGAGCGATAGTTCGGAAACCACGCGAAATACCCGTTCCTGCTCAAGAGCTGGCCCCAGCCCGAATAACCCGTCATCCATCCGTTGTTGTAGTGGCTCTCGGGTCCGCCGTGGACCACGATGACCAGCGGATACCGCTGCCCCTCCTGGAAGTCGAGCGGATAGAGCAGGATGCCTTCGATCTCCAGGCCGTCGCGGGCCTCGAAGCGATAGACCTCCTGGCGGCTCAGGCGCACGTCGTCGAGCCACGGATTGGAGTTCGTGCGGCGGACCCAGGATCCCCCCGTCAGAGTGTAGACCTCCGAGGGATGGGCCGGACCGGACACGACGGCCGCCACCGTAGTGCCGGACGAGTGAACGGAACCGAACGCCATGTCGCTGGCGGGAAGGTCATCCCAGCTCCGATTCCTCAAGTCGAAGTCGCTCACCCTACTCTCCACCCCCCGGCTGATACGCAGGCGCAGCTGGTTGGGCTCGAGCCACTCCATCGAGTGAACCATCCCCTCGAAACCCGGTGTGAGGCTGGTGACCTCACCCGTTCGGGCATCCGCCACATAGAGCATCCCGGCGTGCGCATCCCTCGGGTCTGCGGCGCTGATGTAGGCGATGCTCCTGGAGTCCGGTGACCACGTGAACTGCCCCAGCTTGCCCGGGTTGTCCACGAGTTTCTCGACCGAGCCCGTGTTCACGTCGAGCACGTGGATCCGCTTGAACATGTAGATGTCGTCGATCAAGGAGCGCGGCGCCAAGGCGAGCGCCAGCCGGCTCCCGTCGGGCGACCACTCGAGACCGAGCACGCTTCCCGGCACCTCGACGCGCCTGGTCGCATCGCCGTCGGCGGTCCAGATGTAAAGCGCGATCGGATTCCAGTCTTCGTCCATGACCCGCTGGCGGAAGCCGAGCTCGCGGGCGGCGGCTCGCTCCGGTGGCGGTGGGTCGGTTGCCGTAAAGGCAACTGCACCGCCGTCCGGCCTCCAGCGGTACTGCCTGATGCTGCGCTCGGCCACGAACACGCGCGTCGCCTCACCACCGCCAACGGGCAGCGCGTAGAGTTGCCGGCCAGCGTCGCCCTCGCGCCGCTCCAGAAAGGTGATCGACGCTCCGTCCGGCGACCACGACACGCCGCCCACTCCACTGGCGAGAGCATGTTCGGTGAAGCTCTCATCCAGCATGTGGAGTGTGCTACGGGCAGAGCCAGGGGCGTCGTCGGGTGTTCGTGGCTCGGTGCGTGTGAACGCGATCATCGTTCCGTCGGGGCTGGGATAGACACCGCCCACACTCTTCATCGTGACGACGTCGAGCGGAGTGAGCTCCTGCTGCGCCGCCAATCCGACTGGTACGAGTAGTGCTATGACTGAGAGACACACGACGTGCCTGATGTTCCGCATCACTTCCTCCCGGGAGCGTTGTGCGATCGGTATCCGTGACTGGCCTGCTGCCACAATCTCACACAAAGGACAAGGTCCCGCCATTCAGCGCATGGCACTTCGTACGCGTTGGGTGACCTCTGTGGTGGCAACCTGGGCTCCCAGCCGGTAGAGGACATTGAACAGTCCCAATTCCTGGCGGCAGAGAAAGAACACTTCCGGATTGGGCGGGCAGGTCTTGAGGACCTTTTCCCATAGCTCCGTCATGCACTCCAGCACCGTAGTCTGACCGAAATCGATCACTTCCTTCTGGCTTTTCGTCGGCATGAAGTACTGCAGGTACTCCACGAACGCCTTCAGGACCGGTTGAGATTTCGGGTCGCTGAAGTCAATCCTGGTTTGGAACATGGCCTGAAGGACTTCAGTAAACCCCGCCTCATCCTGTTCCCAGAGGTGATCGGCCATAGCATGTATGCTGTGCACGATGTCATCGGGCAAATACTTGACGCAGCCATAATCGATCAGTGCGATCGTTCCGTCGTCGTCGTAGAGATAGTTCCCCGGATGCGGATCGGCGTGAATGGCGTACAGATTGTATAACTGATACACGAA
>Ga0255054_10001854_pt1 | contig 12314 bp, 11 predicted proteins | sample JV7_2_23_MG_FD_188634 | JGI IMG/M metagenome (GOLD analysis project Ga0255054, IMG submission 188634) | Seawater microbial communities from Jervis Inlet, British Columbia, Canada - JV7_2_23 | ecosystem: Environmental > Aquatic > Marine > Inlet | place: Canada: British Columbia | collected... | reverse complement strand
ACGATGGTCGACTGGATGTAGTCCGGGTGAATTCCGTCCTTCATTTCCTTACTCCGGGTCCTCAAGTAGGAACGGGCCCGCGGGGCCCGCTTAGCCTGGAAATATAGAAGAGGCGCGATTCGAGTTCAACCCAACATCATGAGTCCACACGGGGCCTTCGAAACCTCCTCCGCATAGATGGACCGGCGTCCACAAAAAGCAGGAGGATACAAAGAAGAGCGGAGGCTGGACCTACCCAATCTCCCGTTCGGGAGAAGAGGGTCAGGCCTTGATAGATGGAGACCCGGCCCACCGTTACTCCACCCGTGGGAGGGATCACCTCGGAGATAATGTGTCCAGTCGGATCGATAAGGAAGGAAAGGCCACCATTCGCCGCCCGAGCCACCGGGGTCCGATTCTCGACGGCCCTGAGGACCAGATGGGCAGGGTGTTGGTGGAGGAAGAGAGAGCCGACGCCAGCATTGTCTCGGCCAAACCAGATGTCGCTACTGAGATTCAACAGGAGTTGAGCCCCGGCTCTTCGACCTTCTCGAGCCAACCCGCCGAAAATGGACTCGTAGCACAGGAGGGGCCCAACGACCCACTCCCCAGCTTTGAGGGTCACTCGACCCGATCCCGCTCGGTACGAGCCGGATTCCATCCCGGGCACCAATCGGGATTTATCGTACCTCTGGATCTGAGGGTCCCAAGGGGAAAGGAGATAGGCGGAGTTGGTAAGGACGCCTTCCGCGGCCTCCGAGTCAGCCCGGCCAAAAGCCCCCACGACGATGGGGGCGTCGAGTTCAGAGATCATCTGGGCCAAAATCTCCCGTGCTTCGATGGCCTCCTGCCCATCCATGGGAAAGGGTACTGTGGCCTCAGGGAGAACCACCAGGTCAATCGTGCCGGAATGGAACCCCCGCAAGGCCTCTTCGACCTGGGCCATGGCTTCGAGGACCGCCGCCGCGGGGCTTCCTCGCAACTCGGGGGGCACGTGAGTTCCTACCACCACACCTCTCGGGCCGGTCTCCAAGGGGAGGGTCCGAGCCCTCACCACACCCAGGACAGAGGGCAAAAGGACCACACCACCCAACAGGAGCCAGGGAGCGACCTTCCGGCGGGATCCCCTACCCAGGATTCGTCCCGCGACCAACCCGTTTACGCCGGAGAGCCAGAAAGCGACGCCTTCTTCACCGGCCCACTCGGCCAATCCCAAGAAGTGGGGCCAGTCGGTCAGCGTGACACCCAGCCCCAGCCAGGGGAAGGCAAGGCCGAAGGGGAAATGGGCTTTGGCCCATTCCACCCCCACCCACGCCAACGGTAGCGCCAAGCCGAGAGGAATGGCCTTCGTCTTATGGAAGAAGTGGGCCATCCAGCCGAAGAGAGCGAAGAGAGATCCAAGAAGCACCAAGAGGAGGGCGTACCCGGAGTAAGCCCAGGGGAAGAAAGGCCCCACCTCCAACGGCACCCAGATTAATGCGAAGCCCCAGAAGGCCACCCCGAAAAGAAGACCGAGCAGTGTCGCCTGCCACCGGCCCACTGGACCTGGTGGAAGAGAGGCCAGGCCGAGGGCCAGGGGGACGAGGGACAGAAAAGCAAGCGGGAGGACGCTGAAGGGAGGTTGTGCCAGGGTAAGAAGAAGGGCTGAACTCAGTGCCCCAACCAGGGCAGGCCGGGTGAGGGCTGAACGGGACCCAGGAGCCATCAGCCCCACATCATCCAGCTCCCTCCGCCCCCGTCGAGGGTTCCTCACCCCCCCTTCGATACAACCGTACCGCCCCCGCCCAGAGGGCGAGGTTGATGGGTAGAGTCAGGGCAAGAATCTCAGCGTTTTTCTGGCCCAGCCCAGGAAGAAGCTCGAGGGCGACGCCAAATGTCGAAGCCATCCCAAGGAACATGGCCAACTTCACCCCCCACCGGGGAAAGCGGCCCCTGAAGAGAAAAAGGAGAAATGCAACGGGAAGGAGAAGAAAGAGGGGGTTCACCTGGAAGAGGTTGAAGTTCGCGTACCAGAATATATGATCCGTGAAGAGCCAGGCTCCGAGGAGGAGAGAACCGCTCAAAGCCGCAAGGAGGCCCCAGCCTCCTCCTAGGAATGCAACTCCCAGACGTCTCCCGACACCGAGGTCGGACCCAGCACCCACCAGCCAAAGGAGTCCCCCGCCCCATAGGATTCCGATGGCCAGAAAGATCGGGAGAGCAGGAGGTGGTGAAGCGGGAGGTCCAGGGCGCCCGGGGTCCAGAAGAACCCTCTCTGAGGCGACAGCCGAACGAACACCCCCGTTACCGTCAGGAACCTGGACCTCACGGATGCCGTTCATGAGGCTCAAGGGGAGAAACATCTCTTCCCACTCCGTGATGGGCCGGTCGGCAGTGGGCCCCAGTACGAACTGGATCCCCAGGTAGTACAGGGGCATATCCCTCAAGAGACGCCGGGTGTGCCACCGATATGTGAACGCCGTCGTATCAGCGGAGAAAAGGGCCCCTAGCCGGCCATCGAGTATACGGTCCAGATAATCTCGAACCCGGGTCGAACAGTTATCCAGATAATAGTCGTAGCGATATTCACGGTTCTCAGGGAGGGCGTTCTCTTGCACCAGGGCGAGGAGCTCCCATCTCTGGGAAGGTGTCAGGGCCAGCTCCTGAACCCATGCCGGCCTCCCTGCCCTCTCATTCTCCTCCTGAGCGGAGGCTGGATCAGCCACACCCATGCTGTAGAGCATGGTCCCCCGGATCAAGCGGGGGATGAAGTCCACCTGTTCGAAGTCGAAAACCCCCCAATGGTAGAACGCCTGCCACCCGGTTTCTTCGTCCTGGATCAGGATGGCGTTGTGGCCAAACCGCTCCCACACCACGTCTCCCTGCCCGACGGTGATGAGAGAAACCCTGAGGGACTCGCCAGGCCTGGTCGTGGGATCGGAATCGCCCTCCTGAGCTCCCAGGGTCAAGGGCCCCAGAAGGAGGAGGAGGGCGGGAAGCAGGTTCCTCCGGGCCCGAATCAACGGTTTCGTTCCTCTCCGGAGGCCGGTCCGGTCAGCATGATCTGGCCACCGAGACGGAGTTCAAAGTACCGGAGATCCTCCATCAGTTCGTAGCGTGCCACCCCGTAAAGGCGGAAACCATCGAACATGGGATACTCCAAACCACCATGTAGGTTGAAACCGGGCTTCACGGAATCCAGGAGGTCTTCCACGAAGGTCCCGGCAATGGCCTCGCCGTCCCCATCCATGATGTGAAGGCTCATCCCGCCACCGGCGAAGGTCAGGAGGTTCAAGGGAACCGACCAAACGAAATGACCGTCCATGCTCAGGATAAAATCGGACCAGTCAATGGTGCCGAGATCCACCCCGTCATAGGGTGTGCCTGGGTCCAGTTGTCCCTCGACGAGACCGTCGACGTTCCTTTCCAGTTCTCTGACTTCCGAGTCCTTCATGGTGGAAGACCAGTAGGCCACTCCAGGGACCAAGCGGAGGCCCGGACCGAGATAACCCAGATCCACTCGAGCCCCTATCGTGTAGGTGGGGTCTGCCGTTGTGGGCCAGATGTACCCGCCTTCGAAAGAGAACCCCCGAAAAGAGAGATGCTCATAGTCATAGTCCGCCAGGCTCGTTTGGGCACCGGCTTGCCCTGTAGAGAGAAAAAGACCGAGGCCCACAACAAGGTATCCAACCCGGTGCAAAACTCCCGGTCCCCCCTGCATTCGCAGCCTACGCCCCACCGGCCGTCCTTGCATATTCATCTCCTCAGTGCGCCAATCAAATCATAGTCCAGAGCATCGACGATTTCGATCTCAACGAACGTCCCGGGAGTCACGCCATCAGCGGGAAGAAGGTTGGTGACTCCGTCCACATCCAGCGCCTGACTTTCGATCCGAGCCTGAAAAGCGAACTCCGGATCTTCCTCTAGTACACAGTCCACGAGGGCGATGGTCCGGATTCCCACCTGGGCCAGGTTGAGTTCAAAGGAGATCTCCCGCTGTACGTCCATGAGAGCCTCCAGCCGTTCGTCCTTCACTTCCTTGGGGACCTGTGCTTCCATGGCTGCCGCAGGGGTTCCGTCCTCAACCGAATAGGCGAAAGCCCCGACCCGATCGAAGCGCAGTTCTTCCAGGAGAGCAAGAAGCTCGTGGAAGTCGTCTTCAGTCTCCCCGGGGAACCCGACGATGACAGTAGTCCGGAGAGTGAGCTCCGAAATGGCATCACGAAGCCATCCAACCCGCTCCCTGATGGTGGACTGACGTTCTGGCCTTCGCATGGCCTTCAGGACACGGTCACTTCCATGCTGGAGGGGCATGTCGAGGTAGGGGAGCAGCCTGGGCTCGGCGGCCAGAAGCTCCACCAGTTCCTGCGTGATTCCGGAAGGGTACATGTAAAAGAGTCGGAACCAGGGGACTTCGGTTCCGGCCAGGAGGCCCCGGAGAAGATCGGGGAGAAGAGCCTCATCCACCCCGGCCCGCACACGATCCCGGCCGTACCAGGTCGAATCCTGGGAGATGATGTTCAGCTCCTTGACCCCCTGGGCCTCCAGGGCCCGGGCCTCGCTGACCAACTCGTCCACAGGGGAGGACCGATGGAGACCGCGCATGAGGGGAATGGCACAGAAGGCGCAGGAGTGATCACACCCCTCGCTGATTTTCAGGAAGGACGTATGGGGAGTCTCCGCAGCCAGAACCCGGAGGGGACGTTCCATGTTCGGAACCAACTCGTCCTCATCCGGAAGGAGACCGCGCGTCCTTAGGGCCGGTACAAGGTCGGCGAGCTCTGAAAGCCCCAGGAAGAGGTCCACCTCGGGTATCTCCTCCTCCATCTCGTCCTTGTAGCGCTGAACCATGCATCCAACGGCGACCACCGCCTTCACCTCCCCCGCCCTCTTCAGCTCACAGGCTTCAAGGATGGTCTCGATGGATTGCTCTTTGGCGGCTTCGATAAACCCGCAGGTGTTCACGATGACCACCTCCGAGCCATCCACATCGCTGGAAACCCGGGCTCCGTGGCCTACCAAGGCCGCCATCATGTGCTCAGAATCCACGGTGTTCTTGTCACACCCCAGGGTGACAAGGCCGATGCGGGGGCCAGATGCCGGGCCCACTGGTTCCAGCTCCATTCGCACGGCTTGAGTACTCGGGTCGACCTCCGACCGGATGGGGGTGGAGGAGAGGGGGATGACCGGGAGGTCCCTGCGTTTCACGTTAGGAGCCCTTTGGAAGCTCTGAACAGGTGGGGCCTATCAATGCCGGCGAATGACCTGAGCACCCGATGGGGGTGTGAATTGGAAACGGCTCGGATCCGGCGTTGGGTCCAGTTGGATCTCGGAGAGGGTCACGGTCCGCACGGACCCGTTTTCCATCCCAATCCGGGCCTGGAGAATCAGGGACCTTTGGGAATCCAACCAGATTCTGGCCTCCTGAAAACCCGAAGACTCAAAGGGCTTCAGGGAGATCAAGTGGGTTGACCGCCCAGACAGGGTTTCCTCGCCCAGATACTCCAACGCGTATTTTTCCCCCGGGGTTTCCAGGAACTCCCGATGAAAATCCACCCCCCCCGGGCGTACCTCCATGTCGAACCGTAGGACCTGTCTTGGGTCGGAGCTGGGGTAGTACACCCAAAACGCCTCACCATCAGCCACCAAGAGGTCCCCCTCAGGGTCGCTGAACCGCATTGCAAAAAGATTCGGGCTTTCCTGACAGAGGGATCCCTTCGAATACGTGGTTTCGCCAAGAAGAGGAACCACAAGGGCCTGCTCGAAGGTGGCGCAGAAGCCACGGATCTCCCGGTACCGAGCACCGGCTTCTTCCATCAGGGAAAGCGCCGTGGCGTCCTGGGCGGAAAGGCCCTGAAAACCCATCCCTATGGCGAGAGCCAGGATCATGAAGAAGGAGAACCTTCTCAAAGCATACCTCACAACTCTTCCTCGTCTCCCCTGCGAAGGAATTCAAGATCTGATTGAGTCATCAGCACCTCACGTGCTTTTGACCCGTCCGGAGGCCCAAGGATCCCGGCTTCATGGAGTTGGTCCACCACTCGTGCCGCCCGTCCATAGCCGATTTTGAGGCGCCGCTGAAGGAGAGAAGTGGAGCCCTGGTTCTGCTGGACACATACTTCAGCAGCGTCCCAGAAGCGGTCGTCCCGGTCCAAATCCTCACCCAGCCCCCCCTCCTCCATCCCGGTCTCCGCCTCCAGACTACGAACCACATCCAGAATGTCCTCCTCTTCCGGCCACCTTTCCTCCTTGGACTCCGCTTCGGCCCTAAAGGCTGCCTGATCCCCGTACCATGACGTGAGGCGTTCAGTCTCCTCGGTGCCGATAAAGGCTCCCTGAATCCGGACGGGTTCAGAGGTCCCAGGTGGAAGAAACAACATATCTCCGTTCCCCAAAAGAGCGTCGGCTCCGTTCTGATCGATGATGGTGCGAGAGTCCACCTTCGAAGACACCCGGAAGGCCACCCGAGTGGGGAAGTTCGCTTTGATGAGGCCCGTGATGACATTGACGCTGGGTCGCTGGGTCGCCACCAGAAGGTGAATCCCGATGGCCCGCGCCTTCTGGGCCAGGATTGTGAGAGGCTTCTCCACCTCACTCTGGACGGTCATCATCAGGTCCGCCAGTTCGTCCACCACCAGGACCACGTAAGGGACGGGACCGTCCTTCCAGAGCCATCGGTCCGGGTCCCCGTCCGGTCCCTTGGGATAGGCTCGCTTCATAGGCACTCCCTGCCCGAGCTTCTTGTTGAACTCCCCCAGGGATCGAACGGTGTTTACGTGGAGAAGCTCATAGCGGCGCTCCATTTCGAAGACCGCCCATTTTAGAGCTCCGGCCGCATCCCTGGGGTCCGTTACCACCGGGTGGCGGAGATGAGGCAGATTAACATAGGCGCTCAACTCCACCATCTTCGGATCGATGAGGAGAAAGCGTAGAGTTTCGGGGGTGTGGCGGTACACCAAACTGGTAATGAAGGCGTTAAGACAGACTGATTTTCCGGAGCCTGTGGCACCCGCAATGAGGGCGTGGGGCATCTTCGCCAGGTCGGCCACAAAGGGTCGGCCCGTCAGGTCTCGCCCCAAGGCCAGTGGGAGCTCCGCCTTGCTTCGGGAAAACTGCCTGGATTCCAGGATCTCCCGGAGGTACACCATCTCGGCTTTGGGGTTGGGGATTTCTACGCCTACCGCCCCCTTTCCCGGGATCGGAGCCACGATCCGAATGCTTCGGGCCTTCATGGCCAAAGCAAGGTCGGCATCCAGATTGGCGATCTTGTTGACCTTCACCCCCGGAGCCGGCACCACCTCGAATTGGGTAACCACAGGACCCGTGGTCCGACCCCCAATGGAGCATTCCACATTAAAGGTCTGAAGCTTTTGGACCAGAACCTGGCCCAGCCGATCCAGATCCCGCTCCATTCCTTCCCGATCGGAAAGATCCGGCTCGTCCAGGTGATGGAGGGACGGGAGTTCGTGGGGCAGATCCTCCTCCGGGGGGTTGGGATCCAGTAAGTCCCCGATTCCGTCAGCGTCCTCTGGCAGGTGGGCGGAGCCACCAGGAGTTTCGGGGTCAGCATCCTGGGAGAGAGCCTCTTCCTCGACCATTTCCTCTTCATCGATGAAGGAAAAAAAGTCTGATTCCTCTGGGGCTTCCATCGCCTCTCGCTGATCCATCGCCCGAGCCGCACGCCGAGCTTCACGCCGCTTTGCCCCCCCCTTCAGCCACCCCCGCACACCCTTTCCGACCCGTTGCGTGCCCTTTCCAAGGAGACCGGCGCCCTGGACGGCCCCCCGCCCGACGGGAAGAAGCGGGTTCCATCCCAGGGTCCCCACGAGGAGCAGAACGGTGAGGGATGAGAGGAGGAAGAGGGCACCGAACCCCCCCAAGCCTGCTACCAGAAAGTTCCCGAGCAAGGATCCAAGGACCCCGGCGGCGGTGGAGCCCTGGAGGAGGACATTGAGGCCAGGGGGAAGGAGGACAAAGAGACCCCCAAGGAGAAACGCCAGCCGTAAGGTCCAATTCGGAGATAGCCAGCTACCCAGACGAAGGCCCGCAACAGTAAGAACAGCAGGAATGAAGAGGGATGCGAACCCGAATGAATAGTGGAGAACCGCTTGGATAGCCGCTCCAATGGCCCCCATGACATTCCCCGAGGGAAACCAGGATTCACCGAACTCACCTAGGAGGGAAGTCGGGATCAGAACGAGAAAGAGAAACAGAGCAGCGGCCAGGATCCCCAGTGCCAGGATCTCCTGTTTCTGCTCCTGACCAAGGATTCCCTTCTTGGCCTTCCGTTTTCTTTTCGGCTTGGACCGGGTCACGGCTTATCCAATCCCTTCACCCCCCGACCTCAATCGCTCGTACTACGCGGCTCTCCCCATCACCCCTGCATCCCCCCAACCCTCAATCCTCACCCGTCTGCAGTGGAAGGCTGATTCTCCGCTCTCGCATTTCTGGTACGAGGGGATGGCGATCAACGGATGCACAGAGCTCGAGGTCTCCACCCAGACCGGCATCGACCAGAGCCTTCCCCGCCGCTGTGGACCTAAGGAACTCGACATCCACCGTATACTTGGAGGCCAAGTCCCGAACCACCCTGCCTGCGTCGTTTAATTCCAACTCCTCTTCCTCGCCCTCTCCAAGGGTCCGGATCAACATCCCTGCACAGAGGGCGTCATCCAAAGAGAACCGGTTCTCCCTTCCGGAACAGACGATGGCCAGGTCATGGACTCCGTTCAACGCCTCAGCAACAGCGGCCAGGTTCATGAAAGAAGCTGCAATGACCTTGTCTGCCCCTTCCGCCGCGACAAAAGCTCGGGTTCCATTGGTGGTGGTCATGACGAGCTGCTTTCCTTCGACCACGGCGGCGGAAAACTCGCTGGGGGAATTGCCCAGGTCGAAGCCCTCTACTTTCAACCCTTTTCGCTCCCCACAAAGCAAGGTGTCTTCCCTACCCAGGGAGGACGCCAACTTCACCGCCTCTTCGGTGGATACGGTGGGGAAGATGGCTCGGGCACCATTGGCCAAGGCCTCCACCAGGGTGGATGTGGCCCGGATCACGTCGATGACGACAGCCGTTCTGCCCTCCACCGAGGGTTCATCAACCGCCGCTGGTGAGAAGAAGACGTCAATGGTCATGTCGATTCCCTTTCAGCCGCAAGGAAGCGAGCCACGAATCCCGTGTCCACCTCTCCCGATACGAAATGTGGATCCCGAGTGATTCGGGCAAGGATCCCGATGGTAGTAGGGATACCCTCGATGACGAAGCTGTCCAGGGAGTGCTGCGCCCGAACCACGGCCTCTTCCCGTGTGTTCCCGCTGATGATGAGCTTGGCCAGGAGGGAGTCGTAAAAGGGAGGCACATGATATCCGGTGTATACATGGGTATCCATCCGGACTCCAGGCCCGCCTGGCGCATGAAAGGTCGTGATCTGCCCAGGGCAGGGGGCAAAGTCTCGCTCCGGATCTTCCGCGTTGATCCGGAATTCGATGGCATGCCTCCGATGGGTCACCTGTTCATCCGGGAAGGAGAGGGGTTCTCCGGCCGCCACCCGAATCTGTTCCTTCAGAAGGTCGAATCCGGTAGTGACCTCCGTTACCGGGTGCTCCACCTGGATTCTGGTGTTCATCTCGATGAAGTAGTACTGCCCATCCTCATCCAGGAGAAATTCAACGGTTCCGGCCCCAACATAGTTGATGGCCTTCGCTGCCGTGACCGCTGCATCACCCATCTCGTCTCTCAGCCCCGGAGTGAGAGCTGGAGAGGGGGCTTCTTCGATGAGCTTCTGGTGGCGTCGCTGGATGGTGCAGTCCCGTTCGCCCAAATGGACTACCCGCCCCTGCTGGTCTCCAAAAACCTGGAATTCGATATGCCTGGGCCGGGGGATGAACCTCTCCACGTACACGCCGGAATCCCCGAAAGCCGCCTTGGCCTCGTTTCGAGCCTGCCGAAAGAGCTTTTCGAAGCTTTCGGCATCCAAGGCCACGCGCATACCTTTCCCACCGCCTCCAGCCGATGCCTTGATCATGACCGGGAATCCGATCTCCTGGGCGACCTCCTTCGCCTCCCTTGAGTCCTCGATTTCTCCAGCACTCCCGGGAACCGTGGGAACCCCGACCTCCATCATCGTCCGCCGGGCGGTGGCTTTATCCCCCATGGCTCTGATCTGCTCCGGGGTGGGGCCGATGAAAGCCAGATTGGAGCGTTGGCAGATCTCGGAGAACTCCGCGTTTTCCGCCAGGAATCCGTACCCAGGGTGGATAGCCTCCGCACCTGTTATCTCGGCGGCGGAGAGAATTCGCCTGAGGTCCAGGTAGCTGGCCGATGCGGGCGGGGGTCCGATGCAGACTTCCTCATCGGCAAACCGGACGTGCAGAGACTCTCGATCCGCCTCCGAATACACGGCCACGGTCCGAATCCCGAGCTCGTGACAGGCCCGGATGATGCGTAGGGCGATTTCGCCCCTGTTCGCGATTAGAAGCTTTTTGAACACGAACCGCCTCCGGGAGAAGCCAACCTGCCCTCATAGTGATGCGCGCCCGAGTACCCCGCGAGGATTCGGACGCGGCCCAAGCCTGGTCTTGTGCCCGCCTCCAGGCCAGTCAGTGATCCTTAGGAAGGATCGATCAGGAACAGTACCTGCCCATATTCAACCGGCTGGGCGTTCTCTACCATGATCTTAGTGATGGTTCCCTCGACCTCGGACTCCAGCTCGTTCATGAGCTTCATGGCTTCGATGATGCAGAGCACGGTCCCCTCCCCTACACTCTGACCTACGGCAACGTACGGTGGGGCGTCTGGAGATGGGGACGAATAGAAAGTGCCGACCATGGGGCAGGTAACCTCCAGGACACCATCGAGGGCCTCTTCCTCGTCCTCACTCCCAGAGGCCGTCGCCGTGGGAGCCACCTCGGCACCTACTGGCAGGCCGCCCGCTGCCACTGCCGATGCGGCCTTATGTGCCCCTTCAGGGGCAGCCGGGGAATGCACCGGTGGACTCTTGGAAAGGCGGACTCGTGTCCCACCTCGCTCCACCTCAAGAGTGTCGAGGCTACTCTCGTCCAGAGCCCTAATCAGGCTTTCAACGAATGCTAGGTCAATCATCCGGTCACCCGCGTGAGGTATTTGTCTTCCCGCCTGTCCACCTTCAACACATCGCCAATCTCTACGAAGAGGGGAACCTGGACCACCGCTCCGGTTTCGAGCTTGGCGGGCTTGGTGCCCCCTTGGGCCGTATCTCCCCGAAGCCCAGGGTCCGTCTCCGTCACCTCCAACTCCACGAAGAACGGCAACTCCACACTGAGAACCGTCCCCTCATGGACCAGCCCCTCACACTTCATGTTCTCCTTCAAGTACTTCAACTGGTCCTCTCCGATGATCTCATCGGAGAGAGGGATCATTTCATAGGTTTCCTGATCCATGAAGTGGTAGAGGTGTCCATCCGAATAAGAGTAGGTGACCGGCCGGCGCTCCAGGCGCACATCCGTCACTCTCTCTCCAGCCCGAAAGGTCTTTTCCACCACCGCCCCGGTGAGAACCTTCTTGAGTTTTGTGCGGACGAAAGCTCCGCCCTTTCCCGGCTTCACATGCTGGAAATAGATGATAGTCCAGAGCTGGCCATCCATCTCCATAACCAGGCCATTACGAAAATCAGCTGTGGTCGCCATACACCTTCAAGATTCTCTGGTTGGATTGATGAGGTGGGCCATGAGACCCCGAAGCCCTAAAAGATAGCTAGTCTCGCCGAAGCCAGCGACCGTCCCTCGAGCTATCGGAGCCACAAAGGACCTGTGCCTGAAAACTTCCCGAGCTGCCGGATTCGAAAGGTGGACCTCAACCACTGGAAGTCCGATGCCCGCAAGTCCATCCCTCAGGGAAACGCTTGTATGTGTGAGGCCCCCAGGGTTGATGAGGACCCCATTGACCCGAGATTGGACCTCTTCGAGGAAGTCCAGGATCTCCCCTTCGTGGTTGGATTGAAAAATCTCCAACTCCACCCCCAGCTCTTTCGCAAGGGAATGGAGGGCCATGTTTATCTCCTCCAAGGTGGAGGAGCCGTAGACGTGGGGCTCCCTCTTGCCCAGGAGCCGGAGATTGGGGCCGTGTACGACTGCAATCCTCATCAGAGTTTGTCCAGCCAGTTCTCGAAGGCGTCGATGGTAGGATCCCTCCCGGAGCCATCCTCATCCGGGGGCGGGCCATCGGGAGCCAGCGCGTCGATGGAGAGGGGCTCGTCCGGGGCCAGCGCGTCGATGGAAAGAGCCTCATCCGGAGCCAGCGCGTCGATGGAAAGAGACTCATCGGGAGCCAGCGCGTCGATGGAAAGAGACTCATCGGGAGCCAGCGCGTCGATGGAAAGAGA
>Ga0255054_10001852_pt1 | contig 12317 bp, 11 predicted proteins | sample JV7_2_23_MG_FD_188634 | JGI IMG/M metagenome (GOLD analysis project Ga0255054, IMG submission 188634) | Seawater microbial communities from Jervis Inlet, British Columbia, Canada - JV7_2_23 | ecosystem: Environmental > Aquatic > Marine > Inlet | place: Canada: British Columbia | collected... | reverse complement strand
CTGGCATACGGGTGCGATCGTGCGCTCAAGTCGACCACGTTGAGCGACGAGAAGGGAACACTAACGGGTCTATTGCTTAGTCTGAGTCCTATCGAAGAGGCGGCAGCATGAGTCGCATACTTCCACTGGTAGCATTGTCGGTCTGTCTCGGGTCACCCCTTAGCGCCCAGGCAACGGCTTGGGTACCCCGCGATACCCTGGTGAAGGATTCATTGCTCATGACGGCGATGCATCTTGCCACCGAGGGTCTGGGCGACTCGGCCCGGTTTTTGGTACGACGACGAATGGCTGATTTGTCGCGTCAGGACCCGCTTTACCCGGGTGCGCTGTTCACTGCCGGCGTGGTGGCAGACAACGGTGATAGTGCCATGTCGTATTTCCGCACAGTTAGTATCGAGTATCCACGCTCGGAGTGGGCCGACCGGGCCTTGCTCAGGATGGCCGAACTGAGGTTCGCCGCTGGTGAACTCAGATCGGCTGCCCGCTCGGCTGAGAGAGTCCTGTTGGACTATCCGTTCAGCACGGTTCTGCCCCGGGCGGCCTTCTGGGCCGGTCGTGCCTACCTCGAGTTGGGCGAGATCGACACCGGCTGTGAGCTTCTCCGCCGAGCCGGGGAGACCGCTACGGACGACATCGAACTCACCAACCGCTCCCGGTATTACTTGCAGCGCTGTCCCGGCATCGCGCCCGAGGCGGCTGCCCCGACCACCGTGGCGGGAACACGCGCCTTTTTCTCGGTCCAGGTGGCAGCCGTGAGCAGTGCTGCTGCTGCGGATGAGATCATGCAGGGGCTGCATCGACAGGGTTACGAGCCGCACGTCGTGCGGAGCACAGATGGCCTGCTCAAGGTCAGGGTCGGCCGGTTCGCGAACAAGGCCGACGCCCAGGCGTTGGCGACGGAACTCAAGGGCAAGATCGGCGGCAGCCCGTTTGTGGTGGAGGGATCTTGAGCAAGAAGCGGGGCAGGCCCGCAGGATCAGAAACCCCGCTGATGCAGCAGTATCGCGAGATCAAAGCCCAACACCAAGACGCGATCCTGTTTTTCCGCATGGGCGACTTTTACGAGATGTTCCAGGACGACGCCAAGGTCGCCGCGCGCGACCTGGGCCTCACTCTCACAAGCCGCAACAATGGAGGCGCAGGCGAAGTCCCCCTGGCTGGGGTGCCGGTCAAGGCTGCCGGCGAGTACCTGCGTCGACTGGTTGAACTCGGCCACAGGGTGGCCATTTGCGAGCAGGTGGAAGATCCCAAGCTCGCTCAGGGAGTGGTCAGACGGGAGGTGGTCGAGACTCTCACCCCCGGCGCTGTGTTTGCTCAGGATTGGCTCGAGGGTGGCCTGAACAACTTCCTTGTGGCACTCCAGCCGGGAGAGCCAGTAGGACTGGCAGCACTGGATCTCTCCACGGGAGAATTCGTGCTGGAGACAACCGCGGGGCGCGATCTCGAGGCTGCACTCGAGCGGTACATGCCGCGCGAGATCGTGGTTCCCGAGGGGCAGGCCGAGATCGGGCTGCCCGAGGGCACCATGGTGACAGAACGGGAGTCGTGGGAATACGACTCGGCCATGGCAGCGGAAGACCTTCAGCGAAGGTTTGGCCTGCACAGCCTGGACGGACTCGATATCGAGCCGGGCGACGACCCGGCGCTGCAGGCGGCCAACGCGCTACTCAAGTACGCGACAGAGCTGCAGCCGAGTGGCCTGCCCCACATGGCCCGGCCGCAGATTCGGCGTGCGGGCAGCACGATCCCTTTGGACCAGATGACGAAGCGCAACCTCGAGCTGGAGGAACCGCTGCGCGCGGACCATCCGGGTGGCACACTGCTCGACGTCGTCGACCGGACCGTTACGCCGATGGGAGCGAGACTGATCCGCCAGTGGCTGCTGGCTCCGCTCAGGGCCGTACAACAGATCGATGCCCGGCTGGACGCCGTTGCGGTGCTCGTCGACGACATGAGGGGACGCGAGCGGTTACACGATGCCCTAGATGGGGTACGCGACTTGGAGCGGTTGTGTGGCAGAACGGCAGCGCGCAGGGCGTCACCACGTGACTTGGGGGCACTACGGGACTCGCTGGCCCGACTCCCCGACGTCCGCGCCGGACTCGACGGGCTGGCGTCCCGAGACCAGAGCGACGAACTCACCCGCTGCTCGCACGAGTTCGACTTACACTCGGTTTTGACCGAGCGGCTCTCGGCGTTCTTGGTGGACCATCCACCACCGGCAGTTGGCACAGGCGACTCGATTCGCCCAGGGGCGGATCCCGAACTGGATGAGGTTCGCGAACTCCGAGACGGCGGCAAACGCTTCATTGCATCACTGCAGGCCAGAGAACGAGAGGCGACCGGCATCGCGTCGCTCAAGGTGGGATTCAACAAGGTATTCGGTTACTACCTCGAGGTCTCCAAGGCACGGCAGCATGGCGTGCCGGAGAACTACGAGCGACGCCAGACACTCACCAACGCCGAACGCTATGTGACGCCGGAACTCAAGGAGTACGAGGCCAGAGTACTCGGCGCCGAAGAGCGTGCGATGGAGCGCGAACGAGCGCTGCTGGACAGCCTGTGCGAATCGGTTCGGGCACGTCTTACGGCATTGCAGCAGACAGCGAGGCACTTGGCCGAACTCGATGTGTTCACCAGCCTGGCAGAAACTGCGGTCCGCGAGAAATATGTGCGTCCAGCCGTGACCGACGGATACGCCCTCGAACTCGAGGCATGCCGTCACCCGGTAGTCGAGCGCATGTTGCCACCGGGGAAGTTCATTGCCAACGACATCAGGTTGGATGACGCCGGACGCGTCGTGCTACTCACCGGACCCAACATGGCAGGCAAGTCGACCATCCTGCGGCAGGTTGGCTTAGCCATCATAATGGCGCAGATGGGAAGTTTCGTACCGGCGCGCAGGGCCGCGATCGGCGTCGTCGATCGCGTATTCACCCGGGTCGGCGCGAGCGACAGTCTGGGTCGAGGACAGTCGACCTTCATGGTGGAGATGAGCGAGACCAGTGCGATCCTGCACGCCGCCACGGAACGGAGCCTGGTATTGCTGGACGAGATCGGCCGGGGCACTTCCACGTTCGACGGCGTGGCGATCGCATGGGCGGTAACGGAACACCTGCATGACCTAACCGGCTGCAAGACCGTATTCGCGACGCATTACCACGAGCTGACTCAACTCACCGAGACTCTGCAGCACGCCCGGAACTTCAACGTGGCGGTGAAGGAGGCCGGCCACGACATAGTCTTCCTGCACAGGCTGGAACCGGGTGGCTCCGACCGCTCCTACGGGGTTCACGTTGCGCGTCTCGCAGGATTGCCACATGGTGTGGTGCGGCGGGCATGGGAGATCCTGGCACTGCTCGAGGCAGGTCACCACGTGGCAGGGGCGACTCCGCCTGCGGCACCCGACGCAACACAACTCGGCCTGTTCGCAATAGAAGAACATCCTGTGCTCAGAGAGCTGCGGGAGATAGACCCCGACAAGATGACGCCGATCGAGGCGCTGGGTCGCCTCGCCGAGTTCAAACGATTGACGGAGGAACAGTGAGAAAGCTGTTACGATATCCCTTGGTCCTCATAACCCTGACTGCCTGTGGAGTTGACGGCGCCGATCAGGACGACCCACCCGAATCCAGTACAGAACCAGGATTCGAAGCCCCGGTGCTGATCAACCCGGAATCGCCGGTTGAGTATCCCCTGGATCTGTTCGAACAGGAAGTGGAAGCATCCGTCATCTTGCGGCTGTATCTGACAGAGCAGGGCATAGTGGTGCCGGAATCAACCAAGGTGGCCGAGAGCAGCGGCTACCCGCCGTTGGACTCCGCCGCACTTGCAGGCATCTCATCCATGTCGTTTGCTCCGGCGCGACAGGACGGTCGGCCGGTAGCTACCCTGTTTCTTCAGCCGATCCACTTCAAACACCCGGCGCGATCGGAATCGGGAGAAATCCTGTGACACCCCCACACCAACGTCCGTACGAGAATGTGCTGGACACAGTCGGCTGGACCCCACTCATCAGACTGAACCGGGTGGTCGGCAGCATCCGCACTCCCGTTTACGGCAAAGCGGAGTTCTTCAATCCCGGCGGTTCCGTTAAGGACCGTATCGGTGCAGCAATCATCGAGGATGCAGAGCGGCGTGGCGACCTGACGCCCGGCGGTATCATTGTGGAGGGTACTTCCGGCAACACCGGCGTGGCATTGGCGCTCGCTGCCACTCAAAAGGGGTATCGCTGCATCTTCACGATGCCTGACAAGATGTCCCAGGAAAAGGTCCGGCTGCTCAAGGCGTTCGGTGCCGAGGTCATCATCACACCAACGGCGGTACCGCCGGATCACCCGGACAACTACATCGTGAAGGCCAAGACGATCGCCAAGAACACGCCGAACGCGGTCTTCGCCAATCAGTTCTACAACCCGGCCAACGTGGAAGCGCACTATCGCAGCACGGGGCCCGAGCTGTGGGAACAGACAGAGGGCCGAATCACGCACTTGACCGGTTCCGCCGGCACCGGTGGCACGATGAGCGGTGCAGGGCGTTTCCTCAAGGAGAAGAACCCCAACATCAAGATCGTTCTTGGCGACCCGGAAGGGTCCGTCTTCACCGAGTATCACCGCACCCACGAGATTGGCGAGGGCCAAACCTACAAGGTTGAGGGCATCGGTGGGGACAAGCTCCCCGAGACCTTGCATTTTGACGTGGTCGACGAGTTCCTCACGGTGAGCGACCGAGACTCGTTCCAGATGGCGCGTCGCTTGACCAAGGAAGAGGGGTTGTTTGTGGGTGGGTCGGCCGGAATGAACGTTTACGTTGCCTTGAAGATCGCACGGGAGATCGACGATCCCGCCGCATGCGTAGTGGCAATCCTGTGCGACACCGGCGAACGCTATCTCTCCAAGCTGTTCAACGACGAGTGGATGCGGGAAAACCAGATGCTCGAGAGCAAGCACGTCACCGCCGAGCAGATATTGGCCTCCAAGCCGCAGTCAACACCGAACCTGGTGACAGTTGAACCTTCGCACACAGTGCGCCAAGCTCTCAACCTCATGAGCACCTACGGCGTCTCGCAGCTGCCAATCATCGAGAGTGGCGACTGCGTGGGATCGTTGTCGGAAGGGTCTGTCATGGCCAGGGCCATCGCATCACCGGTCGTGTTGGATCAGCCGGTGCACGAGGTGATGGAGGCGCCGTATCCCATCGTCGATGCCGACTTCGGTGTCGAGGGTTTCTCGGAGCTACTCTCGCGTGAAACCCCCGCGGTCCTGGTGCGTCAGAATGATGACCTCGCCGGTATTGTCACCCGCTACGATGTGTTGCATCAGGTGGCGGGAATCAGATGAGCGGGTAGCGATCTGACGTGGGTTACTACACTCTCGCCGCCGAGGCCAGTTTTTCCGCAGCACACCGACTACCCGAAGTTGACAAGTGCGATCGTCTTCACGGACACAACTGGCGGGTGCGACTCAGCGTGCGAATCGATGAGGCGAATCTAGACGGCCTGGGAATGGGCATCGATTTCCGCAGAATCGAGGAGGTCGCACAAGCAGCGGTCGCCGATTTCGACCATGCCTACCTGAACGACCTCGAACCGTTCAAGGACAAGCACCCTACCGCTGAGCGACTGGCGAGGGTCGTCTACGACCGAGCCGCCGCCAGACTAGCCAGCATCGCACCCACGGCCCAGCTCGTCGAAGTGGAGGCCTGGGAAATGTCCGACTACCGCGTCACCTACCGGCCGGCCTAATGCGCATCGCCGTGTTGACAGGTGGGTCGAGTCCCGAGCGCCACGTGGCTCTCGCCGGCGCGGCGCAAGTAGTGCGCGTCCTGCGGGAACTCGACCATTCAGTAGCGGTTGTAGACACGGTCGACGGCCCTCTGGACGACGCCGCAGAGCAGCGCGTGTTAGAGGCCGGCGTCGGGAGAGATCCACCAACATCGGAAGAACTGGACGAGCTGGCCGCACGCGAGCATCCCGAGCGTCTTCCAACTCTACCGGAACTGCGCAATGCTGACGTTGTCTTCCTGGTACTACACGGTCAGCAGGGCGAGGGCGGTGAGATCCAGGCCCTGCTGGATCTCACTGGAATCGTATATACCGGCTCGGGGCCTCTGGGCAGCGCGGTCGCGATGGACAAGGACATCGCAAAACGTCTGCTCATTGCAGCCGACGTTGCAACACCCGAGTGGCATATGTGGCCGCTCGCCGAGGCAGTCTCCGCAAACCTCCAATTCCCTCTGATCGTCAAACCGTCCAGGGTGGGCTCGTCGGTGGGGTTATCCGTCGTACGTTCGCGTGGTGCCCTGGATGCGGCCGTCGAACTGGCGCGGCAGTACGACAGCGACGTCATGCTGGAGCAGTTCCTTGACGGGCGCGAATTCACAGTTGGGGTCTTGAAGGACCGCGCTTTGGCGGTGGGAGAGATCATCCCACAGCACGAGACGTTCGACTACGAGTGCAAGTATACCCCGGGGATGACCGAAGAGGTGTTCCCCGCCGTGATCCCCGAGCAACAGGCACTAACACTTCAGACAATGGCCTTGCAAGCGCACAGAGCACTCAAGCTACGTGACTTCTCGCGCGTCGATTTCAAGGTCGATCGAGCGGGTGCACCCATGGTGCTCGAGGCGAACACGCTGCCCGGATTGACCGGCACCAGCCTGCTACCACAATCGGCGGCCGCGTGCGGCATCGAGTTCGGGGCCCTGTGCGAGGCTATCTGTTCCGGCGCGCTGAGGCGGGCGCGGGAACAAAGCGGCTCCCCCAAGCAGTAGATTGAGGTATATGCGGTACGAAATGCGTTACGAGGAGCCCAGGCGACCGTCACCGTTGTCGCTTACACCGTGGGTCAGTGGACTGCTCATGGCCAACGCCGTGGTCTACCTGCTCACACTCACGGTGTTTACCGGCAATTGGATCTACGAGGTTGGTGCGTTCGATCCGGACGGCGTAACGTCGCGGCTGTGGACCTTCGTGACCTACATGTTCCTGCACGGGAGCTTCATGCACTTGCTCATGAACCTGCTCCTGTTGTTCATCTTCGGACCCGCCGTCGAGATGCGGATGGGTGGGCCGAGGTTCGCGGCCTATTTCTTCACGTGTGGTTTGGGCGGTGCAATCACACACTTGCTCATAAGTGGGTTCACTACTCCTCACCCCATGATTGGCGCTTCCGCCGCCGTTCTCGGCGTGGCACTGGCCTTCGCTCTGTATTGGCCCAACGAGCCGATCCACATTTTCCCGTTCCCGATGCCGATCAAAGTCAAGTGGCTGGTGGCATTCTTGGTCGTTCTCGACCTCGTCGCAGCAAGATACGGGGCACAGGACGGTGTAGCACACTTCGCCCACCTCGGTGGATTCCTGTTCGGCTACATCTTCTTGCGGAGTCAAGAGAACGTCGTGCGCCGGGCACAGAGCATGGAATCGAGAGAACGACGGCCTGTAACGCCAGTCAGACCGCGGCCCAAGGAAGCGGTTAGCGCCGTCCGTCGAGACAAGGAAGTGGCAGAGCCCAAGGAATCCACTGATTATGACGAGATAGATCGTGTGCTCGAGAAGATCTCGAACACCGGACTCGACAGTCTGACACCCGAGGAACTCAGTCTACTCGACCAGGCAAGCCGCAACCTGCGCAAACACTAACGCACACGTTCCATGGCCGTCCTGAGCGTACGACAAGGCAACATCGCTGCCTACGATGGCGACGCAATCGTCAACGCCGCCAACAACCATCTACGACTCGGCGCCGGGGTGGCGGGCGCCATCCGCCGAGCTGGCGGCCCATCCATTCAGGTAGAGTGTGACCAGCATGGCTCCATCAAGGTGGGTGAAGCCGCGATAACCGGTGCCGGCGATCTTCCCGTGGAATGGGTGATCCATGCAGCAGCGATGGGTGACGAGGCCGTATCTGAACGTTCGATCCGTTTGAGTACGCTCGCGAGTCTCAAGCTCGCGGCCGATAACGGAATCAAGCGAATGGCATTTCCGGTATTGGGAGCAGGCGTGGGTGGCTTTGTGTTCAGGCAAGCAGCCGAGATCATGCGCGATGCCGTGCGTGAATCACCGCACTCGGCGTCATTAGACGAGGTCGTGTTCTACGGTTTCAGTTTCGAAGATGCCGTGCAGTTGGAGCAGGTGTTGTTGGTGTAGTCACCTACCGGCAGCAGCGCTGCTGTTATGCTCACAGCGAATGCCATATTGCAGTAATCGCATCGCGCATTCCGAAGCAATATCGGTGCAAACAACCGAATCGCCGGAACAGAGAATCCGGGTCTTGTCACAACGCCCTCACTGTCGCAAATTGTGTGCGCTTCCATGCTCATCAACCTCGTCCCCGACTTCCTGGCGGCGCTGGATGCAGCCAATCCGCTGGAGGCGTATCTCCGTTACACAGATGACAACCTGCCTGTCCTGAGTGCGTACTGGCATAACTACATCCTCAACCTGGACAGCCCGCACGCCGAAGACGTAATGCGACGCACGTTGGAAGCCGATCGACGTGATCTGCGCACCCTGTTGAATAGCGTTGACATCGTCAACCTTGCCGCAGAGACGATGAGGCGTTGTGAAGAACTGTTCGAGGTCGACTCGCGATACGATGTATACCTCATGGTGGGAGTGGGCGGCGCTAACGCTGGCGAACTCATAGTGCGTGGCCGGGGAATCGCATTCGTTTGCCTGGAGCACTTCACGGGGCGAGCCAATGCCGAAACCATGGGCCTAGGCTTGCGGTCCGAGTTGCTGCCATTGTGGATAGCGCACGAAATCGCCCACACCGTGCGGTATCTCTCACCTGACAGCCAAAGCGAGATGCGACCCATCATCCAGGAGTTGAACGGCAGCTACGACTATTGGGAAACCGGCAGCCGCGCAACCTTGCGCGAACTGTTGATTAATGAAGGTTTGGCGGTTGCGGCTTCCAGGAAGGCCGCGCCTGGATTCGAGCCGTGGGACTACCTCGGTTACGGTCGCAGGCAGTACCGGCGCCTGCGTGAACTCGAGGCCTTTCTCATATCCTACCTACGCGACGAGATGGATGTCACAGGGTTGGGATACCGGTTGCGGTATCTGTCGGGTGGAATGAGTGCTGCACAACGTCTCATCAACGGCAAGGTCATACCCGAGCGCTCCGGGTACTACATCGGGCACCGGATGGTCGAGGCGATAGTCGCCTCGCGGGGCATCGCCAAAGCACTACGATCCGGCGCCGAAGAATGTAGAGAGCTGGAAGACCGGGCCGCTGGCAGAACTGCTTGATGGCCCCGGACAAGAAGCCAGCCGACTCCAACGCCGGTAGTGGCAAGGCCGCCGAGCGCCGCTCAAACCACGCACTACGCGAGGTCCTCGACGAACTGATCGACCACGTGCGCAAGATCTCGCGGTCGCGCGACGATCTGCCGCAAGATCAGATCGATTACGCTCAGGAACGACTAGAATGGTTGGCAGACGAAGTGTGGCGCCTGACACTGGAGGGTGACCCGGTCGAGTAGCATCCACTGCCCCTTCTGCCGCCCTACTTCCCTATACAGAACGTGCCGAACACCCGGTCCAACACGTCGTCCGTGGTCACTACCCCGATGACATCCTCCAATGCGGTCACCGCCGCGCGCAGATGGGTGGCAGCAACCACCCCGTCCAATCCCGCGTGCCGCGCATCTCTGAACGAGCGGACCTCATCTTGCGCCTGTTGCAGTGACAGCCTATGACGCTCGCGCGTGATCAACGGCTCTATATCGCCCTGCGCGCCAAGCCCTGCAAACATGATCGCGGCGAGCTGGGACCGCACCAACTCCAGGCCGGTTCCATCGTGGGCGGAGGCAAGCACTTCGTTCTCGGCAACTTCCGGCAGTTTTCCGCTGTCCACTAGGTCCGCCTTTGTACGCACCACAATCACTGGAACCTGCGCCTCGACCTGGAAGCTTCTCTCTTCGTCGGTCATCGGTGCACCCGCCTCGACACACAGCAGAATCACGTCCGCCCCCGACAGGTACCGTTGGCTCACCTCAATTCCGGCGCGCTCGACCGTGTCATCACTGTCACGAAGACCGGCGGTATCCACGAGGCGGAAGGGGAAGCCATTGCAGACGACAGGGGCTTCAATCGCGTCACGGGTTGTACCGGGCACGTCCGTAACGATGGCGCGATCACGTCCCAGTAGTGCGTTGAATAGAGAGGATTTCCCCACGTTGGGAGGGCCCGCTATCACACAGATCGCGCCTTCTTGCAGGCGCTCGCCTTCGGCAGCAGTAGCAAGCAGCCGCTCCAGGGAGTCTGACAAGTCATAGATCGCAGCTTGGATGCGTTCGGGAGGTACCGGTCCGCTGTCTTCCTCGGGGAAGTCGATCTCGTAGCAGCACAGGGCCTCCAACTCCAACACCTGCTCACGTAACGCGCCGATCCGCTGCGACAGCCCCCGATCCAACTGACTCAGAGCGGCACGCCGTTGTGCCGGTGCACTCGCAGCAGTCAGATCGCCGATTGCCTCGGCTTGAAGAAGATCTAGCTTCCCATTGAGCAAGGCACGTCGCGTGAACTCGCCCGGCAATGCCTGTCGCGCACCCACCGCAAACAATGCGGCAAGCACCTCACCCGGTACCAACACACCGCCGTGAGTCGAAACCTCTACCATATCCTCACCCGTGTATGAGAATGGACGTTTGTGTGCCGTGTACAACACTTCGTCCAACTGCTCGCCGGTGCGTGGGTCGACGGCGGGGGAGAGGCGGGCTGTGCGCGCCGGATCTGGGTTGAATGACTCGAGCACCACCGCTGCAACATCGTGTGCCCCTGCCCCCGAAACCCTGATCAAGGCAATGGCAGAGCGACCAGGAGGTGTGGCGAGTGCCGCAATTACATCTGTTAGCATTGTGGGAAAATTACGGCTTGAATAGTCGAAAGGTAGGTATTCTGCCATCCTCTGCCCCTCCTGCCCTTCTCCCCCCCCGGCTATTCCTGCTTCTTTCCTACCCGTTTCAGCCTTTTCTCGGAGATCATCCACTGTTGTGGAATGCTCGCGATGTTGCTCACCGCGTAATAGAGGTTGAGACCGGCCGAGAACTTGAAGAACAGCACCGTCAGCATGACGGGCATGAAGTAGACCATCATCTTGGTCTGTGGGTTGGGCGGGACGCCGCGTTGCCCCAGCTTGGAGACCACGAACATCGAAAGACCCATCACGATCGGTATGATGTACAACGGATCCGCCCGTGAGAGATCGGGAATCCACAGGAACGGCACCCCCCGGAACTCGATTGTCTCGCGGAATACGAAGAAGAGGGCAAACAGTACCGGCATCGGTATGAGCATCGGTACGCAGCCGCCCAGAGGATTCACTCCGTGTTCCTTGTACAGCTTCATCATCTCTTGCTGCAGCCGCTGGGGATCCTGCTTGTATCGTTCCTGAACGGCCTTGATCTCGGGCTGAATCGCCTGCATTGCCGTGCTCGAGTGCATGGCCTTCTGGTTGAGTGGCCACAGAATGATTCGCACGGCGATCCCGAACAAGATCAGCACCCAGCCATAGGCCAGGTTTAGGTTCCGGTGCATCCACACCAGAATCCTGCCTACGACGTTGGCGATCGGCTGGATGATGGGACGCAGGAACCAACCATAGGGATTCAGGTCCTTGAGATCGTGCCCGACCTGAGTCAAGTGCTGCAATTCCTGCGGTCCGAAATAGACCGAGTAAGAGAATTGTCCACCTGGTGCCGGCAGAGACAGCGTCAGGTCAGCTTCCTTTTCATAGCGGTCTACCTTGATCCCGCCCACCGCAACCGCTCCACCAATCCGCGGTTGCCCTTCGTCCACAGTCATTACCGCACTGACGAAGTAGCGCGATTTCATGGCAACCCAATCGAACGGCCCCGCAAGCTCAGTCCTCACACCCTGGTCTAGCTTGTTGAAGTTGGTCCGTTCAACGCTGCGTCCCTTGGTGACCACCGCATAATTCCGGAAATCCCAGACACTGTCTGCTTCCACTAACCGCATCCGCGGCCCAAGGCTGACCAGCACCAGCCCCGCGTCTATTCCCACACCGGAGAACTGGCCTACCACGTCGAACCAGTATTGATCCGCACTGAACGTCTGGCTCAGAGTGACACTGACTGCACCTCGCCGCGCAACCCATTCTAGATCGGCGCCGGATGCGCTCACCGTGAGTTCCGACCGAGAGGGCTCAAACGACCAGTCCGCCAGCGATACGGTGTCGTTGCCTATCACCAGGGCGTGCTCGAAGAAGCGAGAGTCCTCAGGTATGAGCTGGGCGAGTCCGGATTCGCCGGGACCGAAAGACTCGTAGGACTTCAGGGTTGCCGCGATGAGG
>Ga0255054_10001848_pt1 | contig 12333 bp, 11 predicted proteins | sample JV7_2_23_MG_FD_188634 | JGI IMG/M metagenome (GOLD analysis project Ga0255054, IMG submission 188634) | Seawater microbial communities from Jervis Inlet, British Columbia, Canada - JV7_2_23 | ecosystem: Environmental > Aquatic > Marine > Inlet | place: Canada: British Columbia | collected... | reverse complement strand
GACCATCTTAACCTTTAGAGGATCCGATCGAAAAACTTCCATTTCCGCATCCGTGTAGCTCATGTGGCTTTGAAACCGTTTCCAGAGTTCTTGAATTTCCATTTTTTTCTCCTTAGATGAAAAAATTAAAAGCGAATTTATAAGTTAATCGTCAACCGCCATTTTGTTTTCGCACATTAAAAAGTAAGGGTCTTTTAATGGTAACTTGTACCCTGAACGTTAGCACACTGGCAATGTTCTGTAAACAGATCCCATACTCAATTCCTTCGATATTAAACCGGCAATTAAACAGATGAACACAATTCTCTCATTCTTGCTGAGTTGCAAGTTTCTGCTATGTATCTACTATGAATTTATGTGCTTAATTTTTCATGTATCTCCATACAATTCAGCAAATATCATTCTCCAATTTATATTGTGATACTTGTTTTTAACAGAGTTCGACAAAATTTAAGAATTTAATGATCTAAACCTTTCTAAGCCAATAAACCAGATTGCAAACGCTCGAAGCTTTTTCGGTTTATCAATTTATTAGGCTGAAACTATTTTTGGTTGCCATCTTCCTTTTAAAAATTCTAATATTAGCGAAGATAATATTTGAAAGGATACAACATGAACGAAACTCAAAATGATAAATTATATACCAGTGTGCTCAAAGAAAAGGTCAAGGCGTGGGGTGGAGATTTAGTCGGTTTTGCCGATGCTGAACCCCTTAAAGATCAGCCTTTGGATCCTCCGGATCTCCTTGAACCATTTTCAAGGGCCGTATCAATAGCAGTCAGCCTACCCTGGGCCACATTCGGTGAAATCAAGGACAAGCCGACGCTGATTTACGAGAACGTCTATCAAACTGCCAATCGAGTGTTGGACGAACTTGCATTCAAGACAGCAAAAACCCTTGGAAATGACGGGTTTTACAGTTTGCCGATACCCGCTTCACAGGTTACGGATGAGAAGAACTGGTATGGGACTATCAGCCACAAGGCGGTTGCAAGGATGGCCGGTTTGGGGTGGCAAGGAAAAAATTTGCTCATTATCACCCGGCAATATGGTTCCGCCGTGCGTTTGGTTACAATACTGACCAACGCCCCCTTGGTGGTTGAGGGACCTTTTGAAAATCGCTGCGGGAAATGTACGCTTTGCCAGAAAGCCTGCCCAGCTGGAGCCATTAAGGGTGTTGGTACCAAGGATCATTACCTTGATCGGGATGAGGCCATTTTTTTCGATAAATGCGTAGCCCAGCTTAAGAAACATTCCATCATGCTTGAAACCTATTCGTTAAAAGATGAAAATCGGAAGCCAGAGCCAACTTATCATAAATTGATTTGTGGTCTTTGTATCAAAGCCTGCCCGTTCGGTAGAAAACAGAAAGTGGGGGCCGGCAAAGAATAACCTGGCATTAATTTTTATTCTTAGATGTACAGATTGGCAAATATTCGCTTATCGAAGCATCACGCACACGGAACAAAGCCATGCACTCGGATGAGATTAGCCATGAATGTCGCTCACCTATCACGTACGGTTCTTAAGGGGGAAAGGGGCTGAGAGGCCCCTGCCCTACCCGGTGTGCCTCATGCAAAGAAAAAGAAGCGATATGCATTGCGCGTCTTATTGCTTAGAGCTTTTCGATATGAATTAGAAGGTGAATTAGAATATGGAAATACCGCTGCTAAATGACATTGTCATTATTTTTGTACTGGCTATTGCGGTCCTCTTTATATGCCATCGACTTCGCGTACCGGCGGTTGTGGGATACCTCTTTACGGGGATATTCGTCGGGCCTTACGGTTTTGGGCTGGTAAAGGCAGTTCATGAAGTTGAAATTTTAGCTGAAATCGGTATTGTGTTATTGCTTTTTACCATCGGAATCGAGTTCTCACTTAAAAAGCTGCTGCAAATTAAAAAGTCCGTCCTGATGGGCGGCTCGTTCCAGGTGTTGCTGACCTTTTTGGCTACTTTGTTCATAGCCAGGCGGTTTGGCCAAGCTTTTAGTGAGGCAATCTTCATCGGATTTCTCGTAGCCCTGAGCAGCACAGCGATTGTACTCAAACTAATCCAAGAAAGAGCAGAAGTTGATAGTCCACACGGGCGTACGACTCTTGGCATCCTGATCTTCCAAGACATTATTATTGTTCCTATGATCTTGCTCACCCCGCTACTGACTGGTGCAACAGGGAATTTAGGTGAATCCGTCCTCGTTCTTCTGGCCAAAGGAATCGGTATAATCCTGTTGGTGATGGTCAGCACTAAATGGATCGTGCCCCAAGTATTGTATCAAATCGCAAGAACACGCAATCAAGAAGTTTTTTTATTAAGCGTGGTTGTAATATGCCTTGGTGTTGCATGGCTAACTTCCAAGGCAGGGCTATCCCTTGCCCTGGGTGCGTTTTTAGCAGGGTTGATCATTTCCGAATCTGAATACAGCCATCAGGCACTCGGGAATATTTTACCCTTTCGGGATGTCTTTACAAGCTTCTTTTTTGTTTCCATTGGTATGCTGCTGGATGTAGGCTTTCTTTTCCAGCAACCGGGAACCATTGCGCTGATCGCTTTGGGAATTTTGGTTTTAAAATCTATCATTGCCTGTTTTGCAACAATTTTATTAGGATTCCCTTTTCGCACTTCAATCCTGGTTGGTCTTGCACTCAGTCAAGTTGGTGAATTTTCTTTCATTCTATCCAGGACCGGTATTGAACATGGGTTGCTTGCCGGAAATATTTATCAGATATTTCTGGCTTTCTCTGTGCTTAGCATGGCGGCGACACCATTCATTATAACACTGGCGCCACGCGCAGCCGATATTATCCTGCGGTTGCCGCTGCCAAAAAGGTTAATATCGGGTTTTTATCCTGTTCCAGAGATAAAGGTTAAGGGTAAGAAAGACCATCTTATTATAATCGGCTTCGGAGTCAATGGTAGAAATGTAGCACGAGCCGCACGGTTATCATGTATCCCCTATGCAGTTATTGAAATGAACCCCGAAACAGTGAAAAACGAACAAGCACAGGGGGAACCAATTTATTATGGCGATTCAACCCAGGAGGTCGTACTTCAGCAGGCAAACATCGAAGATGCTAGAATAGTTGTAACTGCAATTAATGATCCAGCGTCAACCCGTAGAATTACCGAAATCATTCGGAGACTTAATCCAAAGGTTCATTTGATTGTACGGAGCCGTTATCTTCAGGAGATGAAGCCTTTGTATGAATTAGGAGCTAACGAGGTCATTCCGGAAGAGTTTGAGACATCAGTGGAGATTTTCACCCGAGTTTTGGCTAAATATCTTATACCAAGAGATGAAATCGAAGCGTTGGTCGCTGAAATACGATCAGATGGTTACGAAATGTTTCGAAGCCTTTCCAAAGAGTTCTCATCTTTTTCCGATTTAGACCTTCAGCTTCCCGATGTTGAAATCAGTACTTTGAGGATTGTTGAAAGATCAACCTTGGTTGGAAAAAATTTAAGCGAAATTGAGCTGAGAAAGAAATATGGAGTTACAGTATTGGCATTACGTCGAAACTCAGAAATATTATCCAACCCAAACGTAAAGATGTTATTTTGTGCTAACGATGTGCTTTTTGTCCTTGGACCACCGGATAGGGTCGCAGAGGTCGCTGGTTTATCTCAAAATCCAGAAAAAACGGATGCAAGTAGTTTATGATGTCCAACAACCAAAAGATTATATCGGGATCGGTCGCTCTCGCCTCGCGGCTAATTTTGTTGCTTTGTAGGGCACTGACCAATAGTAGGCGCTGATTTCAAACATTGGCTGGCAATCAAAATCGTTGTACCAAATTACTTAATGATCTGAAATTATAAACTTTCTTCATTACAGGCAGCCAAAGATCGCTTACACACCGACCGAGAAAACCACAGCATTTTTTCGTTTCTACCCAAGGTATCGTCAAAATTGTTTTTGCGCAGGGCCAATCGGCTTTCCCTGCTGGTGGAGCGTTGGTTATGCGTACAATAGACAAGAGAGGATAAATAGCATGGGATTATTGAAAAAAATGAGTGGGTGCGAAGTGGAGCACATACCAAATACCTCATTTCGTCTAATGTCTTTTGTCCTTGCTATACGAGATATTCTGTTTCCTGTCGGGAAACGATTTGACCAGTTCGGTATCGATAAGGGGTTTATTGTTGTAGATTTTGGGTGTGGTCCTGGAAGTTATGTTGAAAAGGCCTCTCAATTAGTCGGTGACGGCGGCAAGGTCTACGCTGTTGATGTTCACCCGCTAGCGATCAAGTCAATCAAGCAAAGGGCAAGGAGGAAGAACCTTGAAAATGTGGTTCCGGTTCTATCAACAGGCTACCCTGTTGATATAGACAGCCACTCGGCGGACGTTATATATGCCTTGGATATGTTCCATCACGTAAAAGATGCCAGGGCCTTTCTCGAGGAACTTAACCGTTTGCTCAAGCCCAGTGGCGCACTCTTCATCGAGAGTGGTCATCAACCGTTGGATGACGCAAAACAGAAGATAGTGAAGAGCAATTGCTGGGCAATTATTAAGGAGGAGCGTAACATGTTTAAGTGTACGCCCAAAGAATATGAAAACGTATAACAATCGCATGCTCTCGACAAATTTCCGCTACGCTTCATTTGCGGGTGGTTCGAGTCGTTATATTTATTAAAAAGGAACAATTTTATGTCATCAGAACTAAGAGACAGTGCAAAGCGTGTACAGGATATCCTTTTATCCAAAGGTTTCTCCTTCAAAGTTAAAGAACTCTCAAGTTCAACAAGAACTGCGCAAGAGGCCGCTGATAGTATTGGGTGTACATTGTCACAAATAGCTAAATCTCTCGTGTTTAGAGAAAAGGAAACTGGCCTTCCAATTCTTGTCATCGCATCTGGTTCAAATCGAGTAGATATAATGAAAATCGAAAAATTGACTGGTTTGAAACTTGGCAGGGCGGATGGAGAGTATGTGAAAGAAAGAGTCGGATATGCAATCGGTGGAGTACCACCAGTAGGCCATAATGAATCCTTGGAAACCATATTGGATCCAGACTTGAAGAAATATGAAGTAATCTGGGCTGCAGCAGGCACTCCATTTGCTGTTTTTAAACTAAAGCCAAATGATTTAGAACCTCTGACAAATGGGAAATGGGTTGAATTATCAGAGTAAATATAACTGGGGAAATTGGAGACGAATATCAGTTTATAAGTTCAAGCCGGAGAGTAATAAATGACATTTCTGGTTTTTGCCATTGTCTCCTCAACATTCAACCATTTGCTGTTTAAAGCGTTTGCGCGTTTACGTATCGATCTTTTGAGCGCGATAGTCGCCAATTATGCCGCTTGTGTGGTTATTGGCTATAGCTCTTCCAATGAGTCCGTCTCCCAAAGTTCCATTTTTGTGCAGGATTGGTACCCCTTTTCGGTCATACATGGGGGTATATTTGTGGCCTGTCTTTTCTTGATTGGCCGGACAACCGAAAAACAGGGCGTCGCAGTCGCTAGCCTTGCAACTCGACTCTCAGTTGCCATCCCGACTTTCACAGCATTTTTGCTATATGATGATCTGGTAACGGCATCAAAAATCACCGGGATACTGGCTGCGCTCCTGGCCCTTTACCTGAGTTGTGTAGATCCCACAAGATCAGTACATCCGCTTAGAGCAGAAAGCATGCTTCCTTTAACCCTTTTCGCAGCCTTTGCCGCGCATTCTACGCTGATCAAGTTCGTCCAGGAACATTTCCTGGGTAGCACCTCCTATCACGTGTACGTGATTTCTGCTTTTTTATCGGCGTTCTTAATCAGCGGATCGGTTCTGGCTTGGAGGCTATTCATGAAGCAACAGGCTTGCAGGTGGAGGGACCTGGTATCGGGTCTCGTACTTGGCTGCGCAAACTACGGGTCAGTATATTTCCTCATAAGAGCGCTCAGTGTACCAGGATGGCAGAGTTCACAACTTTTTCCAACAGTCAGTATCGCTGTTCTCAGTTTGAGTTCTCTCGGTGCCTGGGCTATCTTTAATGAACGACTGCATCGGCGGGTGCTGGGGGCCCTGGCAATCGGTGCAGGTTCAATCGTTCTCGTCAACCTTTGACAATTTGGGTAGAATGGAATTTTCCGGATTTCTGGCATGGCTGGCGTAGGGTTTGGCCAACGGAAGGCTGAAATTACAAATCGAATTCGCAAATATGCCATTGATAACTTAATGTATAGATGCGATAGAGTTGAAAGCTGAGCGCCCCTCCCACATAACCATGCATACGGGTCGCGTACATGGCGGTTTGGCTGACAGAAAAACCAACGGAGGTCTTCATTCTTGACAAATTGTTATGAATAAAAAGCTACGGAAACAAATCGAGTTCATAGAGGAAATCGATAAATTGAAATCTATCATCCGGCGAAGTCGTTTATTAGATAACTCCCGTTATGAAAATGATGCAGAGCATTCATGGCATCTTGCAATGATGGCCATTGTGTTATCTGAACACGCAAATGATAAAAATATCGATTTGTTAAAAGTTATTAAAATGTTGCTTATTCACGATATACCTGAGATTGACGCGGGTGATACTTTTTTGTACGACACAGATGGCCGCATGGACAGTGTAAAAAATGAAAAAAAAGGTGCTGAACGAATTTTCGGTATCCTTCCAAGTGGTATGGCAGAAGAACTTATCGGACTTTGGGAAGAATTTGAAAAGAAGAAAACGCCGGAAGCAAAATTTGCGGGGGCATTGGACAGGCTTGAACCATTGCTGCAGAACTACAACACAGGTGGTCATGCATGGAAAAAACACGGTATCGTCAGGTCACAAGTCGAAAAAGTTAATATGACTATAGAGCAGGGCTCTCAAACCTTATGGGATCTCGCTCAGAGCTTAATTAGCGAAAGTGTCGAAAAAGAGTATTTGGAAGACTCGTAGAAAAAGAGGATAATGAAAAGAAGAAGAAAAGCGATTTTCATTACCGGAGCAAGTAGAGGATTGGGTTTTGCCCTTACCCAAAAGTTTATACGCAAACGTTGGGCGGTCGTATCTCTGGTGAGGCAGGAAAAGGACGCGACAAGATTAAAAGAAATCGGTGGTGGGCACTGTTTCCCTATCTTATCCGATGTTACGACCAATGATGTACAAGTTTCCATTCAGGGATTATTAAAATCTTTCGGGAACATCGATGTATTAATAAACAATGCCGGCATTGGAGGCAAAAGCGACACTTTCACTCAAACAACAGCAGATGAAGTGCTTTCCCTTCTAAATGTTCATTGTGTGGGGGTCTTACGAGTAACCCAAGCGGTATTGCCCTTTATGAATAAAAACGGAGCCATTATCAATATTTCATCGAGATTTGGCTCCGTTACCAAAGTAGGGACCGGTCAACTTGATGACATATCCTGCTCCTATTCCTACCGCATATCTAAAGCGGCACAAAATATGCTTACACAATGCATGTGCCGGGAATTCAAAAACTCTAAAATAAAAATCTGTTCAATTCATCCCGGCCGTTTGAAAACCGGCTCTGCCTCTACCGATGCCGATCGTACACCTGGAGAAGCCGCAGAAACTCTGTATGAAAAATTGAAAAATATAGAGCATGGGAAGTTTTACAGCTTATTTAACGGGACGATTGATTGGTAAAAAATAATATACATAACAATTGAGCAGATGCCTAAAGCTGGGACACGTTTCAATTATTCAGGCGGTCCATTCAGCGACAGAAGTGGTGGGTTAATATTATTCGAAGCTGAAAATATTGAGGCTGCCACAGAATTAGCGATGAATGACCCATTTATTGTTCGAGAAGCAATCGAAACCCATTGGATAAAAGAATGGGTTCGAAAATAGAGGATATTTATAAAGGAGGAAAATCATGCAATATAGTTTCAACAAAATCTTGGAAATGTCATTTAATGATGCTGTATATCGGGTCACGGATGAACTGAAAAAAGAAGGCTTTGGTGTTCTTACCGATATTGATGTTCAAATGACCCTTAAACAGAAACTTGATGTCGATTTCAGAAAATACAGAATTTTGGGAGCGTGCAATCCACAGTTTGCATACAAAGCCCTGAAGGCGGAGAGTAGAATAGGAACCATGCTGCCGTGTAATGTAATCGTCCAAGCAACAGAACAGAATAAAATCGAAGTCTCTGCGATAGATCCGATTGCTTCAATGCAGTCCATTGAGAATCAGGAATTAAAGGATATCGCTCATGAGGTCCAAGCCAAGCTAAAAAAAGTGGTAGAGCGTCTATAACCGGTAAATAATCTGTCTTTTTGCCATTTTCTTCTGGAAAAGATGCTGTCATTTGGTTATACTGACCTCTATTTATTTGTAGATGGTCTTTAAACCCATTCCCTATAGGAATAAGAAATTGACTGAACAAAGCAGACTCACCCCACGGACAGAGGAGTATCTCGAAACGATTCTGAATCTGAATGTTGAGGGCAAAACAGTGTTGGCCGTTCACCTGGCGAAGCGCCTGCTTGTCTCTCCTCCAACAGTTGCCGGAGCCCTGAGGCGTCTGAAAAGAGACGGATTGATATCTGCCAATTCCCGCAAGGAGATCGAACTCACAGATATAGGTAAACAAGAGGCCCTGAAGATTGTGCGGAGGCATCGGCTGGTGGAACGTTTGCTCACTGACATTTTAGAGGTTGAATGGTCTGAGTGCCATGAAGAAGCTTGCCGCATGGAACATGCCATTTCGCCTCTCGTGGAGAGCAAACTCTATAAACGTCTAGGACAACCCGCCACCTGCCCTCACGGCAATCCAATCCCCGTCTACAAGACTTTGACCCCTCCGAAAGGTGTTCCCCTGAACACAATATCCCAAGGGACTCGGATCGAAGTCACTAGAATTTCCGAAGAAGCAAATTACACGCCTGAACTCATGCGGTTCCTTCAGCGCCAAAATATTTTGCCCGAAAAGACCTTCCAAATCAAAAAAGTAGCTCCACACATCGGTACCATCACCCTGGCCGGTGAATCCGGAGAAATTTCTATCGGTGTAAAAGCTGCCGCTACCATCTGGTGCAAACCCCTCGACAATTAGCCCGAAAATATTTCTCAAATAGCGTTACAAACCCATCGAAAATTCTATTCTAACCTGTCCATTTTCATAGAGTATTTTGTGTATATACAAGCAGTTTTATTTTTAGGTTCTTCTCCAATTTAGTTGGAGAAGAGGGTCCAAGGATTCCAGGGGTCAATCCGCCAAGGCGGAAAGGGTTTGTTTTCTAAAGACTTTATCAGCGCTTTTAACATTCTTTCGATTTCTGATATGTCTTTTTTTGTTGTACCCAATTCAACCTTTTCTATATATCTCTAAACAGATTTCGTATGATTTTTACCAGACTTTCAAACGTTTGTAATTCTTTAGCATTTCACTCGAACCCTTGAATCCTTGACCCCTTGTACCCTTTTGGGATAACGCCTGCTCAATTAGAGATACTCCATTTATTTTGCCTTAATTAACTACAACTAATCGGGAGATGATTCTATTTTTAGGTTTGGCTAATATTAAAAAAAAGGGTTGACTAATACGCATACAGAGCTTAGGCTTTATCAGCAATTTATGTGATTTCGACGATGGCACCCGTTTGGGATTTGTACCAGGCCCAATGAGTTGCCTCGAAGACACCAAAATAACTTTTTTTCAAGGGAGGTCTTATAAAAATGAGAAAATGGATTTTGTTTTTGGCAAGCCTGATTATCTTCCAAACATTAGAAATGGGTCTTGCCACGCCTACGCCGGCGGAGTCGCTCATTCTTTATTCGGGAAGGACTGAGGAGCTGGTGGGGCCGATTATCGATCAGTTTACCAAAGCTACGAATATTGAGGTCCGTGTACGCTACGGAAAGACCACTGGACTGGCCGCAACGATACTAGAGGAGGGCCGAAAGAGCCCGGCGGATGTCTTTTTTGCCCAGGATCCTGCAGGACTTGGCGCAGTGGCACACTTTTTCGGGAGAATTCCCGAGGATATTCTCGATCGGGTCGAACTTAGATTTCGCTCTCCCCGCGGCAAATGGGTGGGTATTTCAGGCCGCGCCCGCACCGTAGTATTCAACACCGAAAGGTTGAGAAATACCGATCTGCCCGATGACATTTGGGGCTTTATCGATCCCAAGTGGAAGAACCGGATCGGCTGGGCCCCTACAAACGGTTCCTTCCAAGCCATGGTTACGGCCATGCGAATTCTATGGGGAGAGGAAAAAACTCACCAATGGCTCAAGAGCGTTCATGCCAACAAAGCCAAAATATACCCTAAAAACACTCCGATAGTGGCCGCAGTCGGCGCCGGGGAGATCGACATCGGCTTTGTTAATCATTATTATCTACTGCGTTTCCTCAAAGAGCGGGGTGAATCTTTCCCCGCCCGGAACTATCATCTCAGAAATGGCGGCCCGGGTGCGATGGTCCTTGTGGCTGGGGCCGGCATCCTAGAAACCTCTCGAAACAAAAGCGCCGCCCAACGCTTTTTATCCTACCTTTTATCTTCCAGTGCCCAGCAGTATTTTGCTGAAAAAACTTTTGAATACCCTGTGGTAAAGGGGATCAAGACACACAAGGTGTTGCTCCCCCTATCGAAAATCAAAAGTCCGAAAATTATGATGGCCGACATGGCCGACCTCAAGGGGACCCTTAAGCTGCTCAGAAAGGCGGAGGTACTCCCGTAGGGCAGATGAGACCGGTTAGCCAACTCAAAAAAGGCCTCCATGAGTTGAAATGGCAAGCCCATCGACCGCCTCCCGTCATTTGGATACCTGCATTTTTAATCGGTGCGGCTGTGATCCTCCCGCATATTTACCTTGTCCTACGAGCCCTTGGCGCCGGGGAAGATTTGTGGGATCTCTTATTTCGCATTCGAACACTGCAAGTACTGGCCCGCACCTTACTCTTGATCATAGGGGTATCGGTGGTTTCAGTAGCTGTCGCTCTCCCTTTGGCCTGGTTGACTAATCGGACAGATATGCCATTCCGGCGGTTGTGGGCGGTGTTAACCGCACTACCTCTGGTAATCCCGAGCTACGTGGCGGGATTCATTGTCGTTGCCGCCTTGGGTCCCAGAGGGATGCTCCAGCGTCTACTTGAAGGGCCGTTTGGAGTATTGCGGCTGCCTGAGATTTACGGCTTCCCGGGTGCTCTGCTTACGATTGTCCTCGTCAGCTACCCCCTGGTGTTGATTAATCTTCGAGCATCTTTACGGGGAATCGATCCATTCCTGGAGGAGGCCTCTCGAAGCTTGGGACAAGGCCAATGGTCGACCTTCCGACACGTCGTGCTGCCCCAGCTCCGCCCGGCCATCGCTTCCGGTGCTCTGCTGGTGGCGCTTTATACACTGAGAGATTTTGGAGCGGTATCGCTTCTTCGTTATGAGACCTTTACCTGGGCGATATATCTTCAGTATGAATCCTCTTTTGACAGAACAATGGCGGCCGGTCTGTCGATGGTCTTGATTGGCGTCGCCCTGACTATTTTGTTTATTGAAGCGATGGTCCGCGGCAAAGGTCAATATTATCGCAGTTCCAGCGGATCGAGGAAACCCCCGGCTCCCGTGCGGCTGGGGAGATGGCGGTGGCCGGCATTTTCTTTTTGTGCCATGGTGTCGTTGATCGCCTTATTTATTCCGATTGCCGTTCTTCTTTACTGGCTTATCGAGGGTGTATCCAGGGGAGAACCCTTCCACCTGGTGTGGGGGCTGGCCATCAATTCGGTCTATGCTTCGCTTCTGGCTGCCGGGGTGGCGGTGCTCTTCAGCTTGCCGGTGGCAGTCCTTGCAGTCCGCTACCCGGGACGAATCAGCTCCTTTGTGGAGCGCTCGACCTATATCGGCTTTGGCCTGCCGGGCATTGTCGTTGCCCTTGCCCTGGTTTTCTTCGGGGCACATTACGCAGGGCCTCTTTACCAGACCCTTTGGCTCCTCATCTTTGCCTATGTGATTCTTTTCCTGCCCCAGGCAGTTGGCGCCACCCGTGGATCCCTGATTCAAATTAGCCCGCGGCTAGAGGAAGCTGCCCGAAGCCTTGGACGCAAATCTTTGCAAATATTAGTCACCATTACGCTGCCTCTGGTTCGCTCAGGCTTGCTGGCCGGGGCGGTTCTTATCTTCTTCAGCACCATGAAAGAGTTGCCGGCCACTTTGATCCTCAGCCCCATCGGCTTTAAGACCCTGGCAATCTCGATATGGTCGGCCACTTCAGAAGCCTTTTTCACACGGGCCGCAGCACCTGCCCTATTGTTGATCATTACCTCGGCCGTGTCCATGGCCTTCCTGAATATCGGAGAACGGGGGTGAAGTGAATATGGAAGCAAAAACAGACAAGCCACTAGTGGTGTCCCTGCGAGGGGTTTCAAAAACCTA
>Ga0255054_10001845_pt1 | contig 12343 bp, 19 predicted proteins | sample JV7_2_23_MG_FD_188634 | JGI IMG/M metagenome (GOLD analysis project Ga0255054, IMG submission 188634) | Seawater microbial communities from Jervis Inlet, British Columbia, Canada - JV7_2_23 | ecosystem: Environmental > Aquatic > Marine > Inlet | place: Canada: British Columbia | collected... | reverse complement strand
TGCGTCTCTCCCCCGTTTGGTCAAAGAGATGGGGCTTGATCCTTTTCACGCTCCCCACAATTTGGAGGACATCAAGGGGGGTATTCGGAAGTACTACGACGAGCACGGGCGCCCTCCTTCTGAAAATGGTGGGGATGCGAGGAGATACGTGGGTTACCGGACGACATGGCTGAGCGTGAAGTCCTGGCTCAAAAAGGGAGGGCACGGTTCCCTTCCTCGATTAATCAGAAAAATGGGACTCAAGCCTCTCCGCGCCCCTCATACTCTTGAGAGTGTCAAGGGGGGTATTCGGAAGTACTACGACGAGCACGGGCGCCCTCCTTCTGAAAGGGGTGGGGATGCGACGAGGTACGTGGGGTACGAGACAACCTGGGCGTGTGTGAAATCCTGGCTCGACAAAAGAGGCTATGCTTCCCTTCCTCGGTTAGCTCAAGAGATGGGGCTTCGCCTTTTTCAGGCGGACCACAATTTGGAGAGCATCGAGGACGGGGTTCGGAAGTACTACGAAGAGCACGGCCGCCCTCCTTCTTCTTCCAGAGGGGACGCTGCCACGCAGTACGTGGGGTACAGGACAACCTGGGCGTGTATAGATTCGTGGCTCCGAAGGAGAAAAAAGATTTCTCTTTCTTGGTTGGCTGAAAAAAAAGGTTTCGGCCCCCTCCGTGCTCCCCACAATTTGGAGGACATCAAGGAGGGCATCCAGAAGTACTATGACGAGCACGGCCGGTATCCGACCGCAAAGAGAGGGGGGGACGCGACGAGATACATGGGTTACAGAACGACATGGGGAGGTGTGGCGGCGTGGCTTACGGCTCATGGATATGGGTCTCTTCCCCAGTTAGCCAAACGGATGGGGCTAAGCCCCATCCGTGCTCCCCACAATTTGGAGGACATCAAAGAAGGCATCCGAAAGTTCTACGAGGAACACGGCCGTCCTCCTTTTACGACGGGAGGGGACGCGACGGGGTATTTGGGTTACCGGACGACGTGGTCGAATACGGATTCGTGGCTCCGAACGGCTCAGAAGAGTTCTCTTCCCCAGTTAGCCGAAAGGATGCGTTTTTAAGTGAGCGCCCAAGAGCGTCGAGTTCGAAGTTGTTGCGACGTGGCAGAGCTCATGGGCCTCGTCAAAACCCACAGTTTCGAAAACGTCAGGGAAGGACTTCGAAAATATGATGAGGAGCACGGGAAACCCCCTTTGGGCAGTAGTGGCGACGCGACGCCCTACGTGGGTTACGAGACCACCTGGGGCGCCATCAACGTGTGGCTCCGCGCGCATCCGGTTTCCAAGGGGGCCGCCGATGCGTGGCGTCGGAAGAACATGGCGGGTGCGTCGCGGTGAGGCAAGAGGCGCGCACCTGCGTCGAACTAGGAGTTCTCCTCGGGATCCACAAGACGCACAACCTTGAGGATATCAAGGGGGGTATTCGGAAGTACTACGAGGAGCACGGAACACGTCCAGGGACGACGAGTGGAGATGCCACTCTTTACGTCGGGTACGGAACAAATTGGGACACGGCTAGCCAGTGGTTGCGAAACCACGGACACGGATCATTACCCGAGCTCTGTGAAAAACTCGGATTGGGTCGTTGGGATCACAATCTTGAGAAAATCCAGAGAGGAGTTCGGAAATATCACGAGGAGAACGGCGGGTGCCCTACGAAGAAGAGCGAGGGGGCAGCCCCCTACGTGGGATTCCAGGTGACGTGGGGCGCCCTCGACCAGTGGCTTCGGGGTAACGGGCACGGTTCGCTACCCCAACTTTGCAGGGGAATGGGATTCCGCCCTTACCGGGCCCAGCACGATCTCAAAGGCATCAAGAGCGGGATCCAGAAGTACTACAAAGAGCACGGGAAGCTCCCTCAGAGAGATGCTGGAGACGCGACTCGGTACGTTGGCTACCAGACGACATGGGCTGCGGTGGGATCGTGGCTCTCGAAGGGGCCAACACCCTCATTCTCCCAACTTTGCCAGGAGATGGGGTTCGAGGCCCATTTCGCGGTTCACGATGTTCAGAAGATCGAGGAGGGCATTCGGAAGTACCATCAAGAGCACGAGGAGCGTCCGTCGATGGTGAGCGGGGATGCGACTCCTTACGTCGGGTACAACACGAGGTGGCCAACCATACATTCGTGGCTTTGCAAAAACGGACACGGCACCCTCCGGAAGCTCGGTACTGAGATGGGTTTTCGAGAGCTTCGATCTGCGGGACGTTTAGAGCGTGAAGCCCAAGAGATTCAGGAGTTTGTTGTTTGTGGGTCTGTCGTCAACGAGGACCTCAAAGGGCGTCGAACTTTTATGGGGGTGCGTCTAAAAATTCAGGGTTTTTTTGACACGCATGGTTGTCGGCCTGTCCAGAAAGATTTTAGGAACGACGACGCATGGCTTCGGAAGCGTGGGAGCTCCCTCGGGAGTATTTGTGCTGCGATGGGTTTGCCAAAAAAACCGGTTCGGCAGGAAGGGGAGGTTCGTCGCGAGGTGCGGGCATATTGGAAAAAGCACGGAAAACGCCCTGTCGCAGGAAGGAGCCCTTTGTCGGATCCCGAAGAACGGCGTATGAAAAGTTTGGATACGTGGCTCCGGAACAACGGGCACGGCTCCCTTTACCAACTCTGCATGTCGATGGGGATCAAGTGAGCACCCAAGAGCTTCGCGCCCGGAGCTGCCATGAAGTCGCTGCCCTCCTGGGGCTCTGTGAACCTCTTGTACGCTGGGATATGGGGAGAGCTCGGGAGGCCGTCTTTGCGTTTTACGAGGAGCATGACCATCGTCCTCGAAACCGCGACATGGCTGGGCTCACTTTTTGGCTCCGAACCGCCGCATCTTTGACGCTTCAACGGTTCTGTGACGAGCTCGGGCTCCCTCCTGGCCGGAGGACCAAACACACCCTTAAGACCTGTAAACAGGTGGTCACGGCATTCTATGAACAACATAAACGTCGTCCAACAATCGTCGAGATGAGTCCGGTCGATCAGTGGCTCCGATCCCATGCCGGGACAACCTTACAAAAGCTAGGTGACGAACTTGGGTTTCCCCCACGAGGGCACCGTACGTTGGAAAGCTGTCGGATGGGGTTGCGGAGTTTTTACGAGAAACACGGGCGTCGTCCTACGGTTATTGAGGAGCCACGTTTGAACGCGTGGCTCAAGAGGAACACGGAGTACTCATTGGGGGTCTTGTGTGATGAAATGGGGTTGCTGGGACGGTCCTATGCGAAACGCACTTTGGAGAATTGCCAGAAAGAGGTCCGGGCTTTCTGGGAGAGGTGTGGTCGTCGTCCTCGCGTGAAAGATTTGGTCAATACGCATCGGTGGCTTTACAACCATGGCTCGTCGTTACGGAAACTGTGTGACGACCTAGATCTTCCGCACCGTCCGCCAAGTAAAAGGGAGATCCAGGGCATCTACCAGATGGGACGCACTTCTGATTCGTGTCGGGAAGAGCTGCTTAACTTCTGTAAAAAGCATGGGAGACCCCCTGCGCCACGCGATGTTCCCAAGGTGTACCAGTGGCTGCACCGGCGAGGGATTCCGTGGAAGCGCTTCTGCGAAGAGGCAGCTCTCCCATCTCGGAAGAAAGGGCGCCCACGAAGTTATGGCCGAGGAGCTGCGATCCCTTTCGTGAAAAATGGCCGAGTAGAACCCCTGAGATGAGCAGGGAATTCCGATTCGAGTACATCAAGGACGTAGTCTTCGAGCAGGGCGAGATTGCCCACGAGGAGGAAGGGGCTTACGACTCGGGCACCGGCTACTCTCCCACGACGGTGGTCTTCCGCGCGAAGGACGACGGCAAGTTCTACGAGTTCGAGTACGGCTACAACTCCGAGCACGGCATTCGTACCACCGAGGGGTGGAGTGACGACAAGATGCTCAGGCTTCCCGAGGTCGAGAAGAAGGAATTCATCAGGACCGAGTGGGTTCACGTCCCGGACGGCATGCGATGAGCGGCCCCGGTAGTGGTAGAGTGACGGCATGAGTTGCGACAACAGCCGAAACGACACCTTCGACGCCGTGTTCGCGCTCTATCAGAAGGGTTCGTTGGACCTCCAGACCATCTGTGAACTGCTCGACATCGATCTGGCCGAGGCAACGGAAGCCCTTGGACGTGTCCGAGAGTTCGACGACGCGAGGTTCAACAAGATCCTGCGGTCTGCGTACGGCAACGTTGGGAAGACCGTCGCTGAAAGCAACATGGCCGAGAAACTCGCGGAGCAGCTCGGGCTCGAGTTCACGAAGCCCGAGGACACCGGCGGCAATTTCTACTCTCCCAATTTTGCGGCCGATTTCTACGATCCCGTTCCGTGCCCGGCCTGCAAAGGGGTGGGGTGGACGGTACTGTTCATGTACCGGAGCAACTGCAAACTGTGCGAAGGCAAGTGCGAGGTCGATGGGGTTGTTTTTCGCGAGTACACGGAAAAGAACGAGACATCTTCGTGAAAATACGTGGGTGATATTTCGTGGGGGAGAGTGGGGTATAGTTGACCATGCACCGCCGCGCCCTTCTGAAAGCCATCGTCGCTCTTCCAGTTGCTGCCACGGCGGCGATGCTGCCCAACATTGCGGAGGCGGCGAACAACCTCATCCCGCTCGAGGATTTCTATGGCTCGATGCGTTCGCAGTTCCGGGAGTGGGGCATCAAGGATCGCATGAAGGGCCACCCTCTTGCGTTCGATCCTGTTTTCACCGAAGAAGAGCTGCGTGCGTACGTCGAGATGAGCCTCGACTGGATGAACGCCCGACTTGAAGGGGAGGAGATCAACGGGTTCCTTCCTGGGGACCCCGAGCAAGTGGTGGGGGATGCGATCTACACGGAGCTCCAGGGGGAGGCCCGCGATTTGTGGAGAGACGGCCTCGTGTGGATGGCCGTGACCCATGCCATGTTCGCCCTGACTATTAACTTCGTTCGTGGAGAGGGCGATGGGGTGCAGGTGGTCGCGGGCGATCCCGACCCCGGGTTCCAGCGATTCAAGGAGCAGGCGGAAGAGCAGCATGACGCAGCTTTCGACGCTTTTGTGGACCAAGCAGAGACTCAGTACCGTCCGGCCTGATTGTGGGGTATAAGGGTGGAAGGCATCGGAAAGACCCGTTTCGACAAGTCACCGAAGCCATCCTCGAGGATGACGACAAACTTGGTCGTTGGTGGTGCCTCGTGTTGGAGTGCGGACACGAGGACACGAGGCCCGTGAGATACGTGCGCAAGGCCAAGGTGAGTTGGGGAGGGGCCCGGAACAAAGGGGCTCTTCGGTCTCTCGACGACCTGGTTCAGGCTCCGACGCGAGTCCGTTGCGACCTGTGTCGGTAGAGTACTCTCATGGCCGACCCTGATCTTCAAAAGCGGGCCCGTGAGCTGTTCAACCAGATCAGCAAACGCGGGAACCTCCATGGACGAGAATTCACCATGATGTCCAAATCGGATGACGAGATCGTCCGATTGATTGCAGACACGCTCCAAGGCGTCCAGGCAGACGCATGAACGCCGAAGACCGTCTTCGTGAAACTGTCGACGCCATCGACGAGCAGATCCGCCATATCGCCAAGAGGCCCAACATGTACGTCGGGGGCGAGGCTCACCACCACGCTGCCGAGGTCATGGTTCGGGTTCTCCTCCATGTCCGTGACCAGGCGGTGGGGCGTGAGACCGTCGACCGCAACGTGGAGCGGAAGTACCTGTTCAAAAAATATCCGGATGTGCCGGGCCCCCTTCGCTCTGTGACTTCGGCATCGAAGCGTATGAGCCTCAACTTTGAAGCAGAGCTGCTTGCTTACGTCGAATGGTACAACCACCTGTAAAAATTCCGGTCAACCTGGAGGAGGCTGTTCAGGACCTCATGGTGAACATGCCTTCCGACCGTGCGTCCGCGTGGGCGGCTCGTCCCCGTCGTAGAGCCACAGCGTTGGCGCATCTCGGCATCGGTACATGGATGCGGAACAACTGGGGGCTATGGCACGGCTCTGAACTCCGGGACTTTTTACGAAGCGAGTACCTGCTCCTGGACGCGGATGGGATGTCGGGTCTCATTCTCGACACCCTGTGGTCTGATTTGAACTTCAAACCTCGCTTGAGGCTCAAGCACGCTGAGAAGCAAGCGGCGGAACTGAAAAAACAGTTCCCCAACGCCGGTAACATGCTGTCGTGACTCCCGGAGGACCTGACCTCATCGTAGAAGGGCCTACCAGCGCGGAAGACTGGTGGGTTCTGATGTTTGAGGTCCGGCAGCGGTGGCCGGAAGCGCTTTTTCACCGTACGGAGCCCGACGAGATGTTTGTCTACCGGGATCAACAGGCATTCCAGCGCGGCCAGGGGGCCGACGAGGCTCCGTCAGGCGTCATCCTTGTCCGAATGGGCCCAGAAAGCCTCACGTTGGTCATTAACGACGAACCTACAGATGCCGCTCAGGTGGGTCAGGAGCTCTTCACAGTGCTCCAGGGGCTCCGAGAGGGGTAAAAGGAGTGGGGCGTCCCCCTTCCGACAACCCGTGTCGAAATCGGGTGACGATCTACCTGACGGACGAGCATTTTGCCGAGCTCATCAAAGAGGCTCATGATGAAGGCTTCGAGACCCCAGGGAAGGCCACCAAGTACGTGGTCCTTCGTTGGGTTCGGCAACAACAAAGGAACAAGGAGAACACAACATGACAGACGTAACAGCACCCCCAACCAACGACCTCACTGAGGTCGCGATCATTCTCGACCGCAGCGGTTCCATGTCCTCCATCAAGGACGACATGGAAGGTGGTCTGTGGACCCTCATCACCGAGCAGCACGGCCAGCCCGGCCGCTGCCGTGTCAGCCTCTACCAGTTCGACAACGAGTGGGAGACCGTCTTCGAGGCCAAGCCTTCGGGAGACATCCAGCAGGACAACTGCCGCCTCGTTCCGCGTGGAGGAACCGCGCTCAACGATGCCGCCGTCAAGTCTCTTTCGTCGCTCGAGGACCGCATCCTCAAAGAGGCCAAGACCGATCGTCCTGGCAAGGTCGTGGTCGTCATGATCACCGACGGTCAGGAGAACTCTTCGCGCGAGAACAGTGCCCAGGATGTGCAGGAAGCCATCGGTCGCGTGACGGACAAGTACAACTGGGAGTTCCTGTTCCTGGCCGCGGACCAGAAGGGGTTCGACGACGGCGCTCGCATGATGGCGGGCACCAAGGGTAAGCGCCTCATGTACGACAAGGCCGACGTGGGCGCTGCATCCGCCGGGGTCAGCGAAGTCATGTCCAGCTACCGTGGTGGTGGTAACTTCGACATCGGCACGAGCGACGTGCCGGATTCCGACGACAGCTCGGGCTCCGGTTCGGGAGGGGCCCCTCCGGTTCACTAGGTCACTTAGACAGCTCTTGCTCAAGCTGTTCGAGGCGCGGTGGTTTCTTTGGAGCCGGTCCTAGTTTTCCACTGCTCTCCCAACGCGTTAGCTTTTTGAAGTGCGCGTTGCGGAGGCTCTGGAACTCCTGGAACTGGTCCGCCTTTTTGTCCTGCTCAGTCTTCTTGGCGGGTTTCCTGGCGTCGTGGGCTTGCTGGATCTGGTAGTAGCCCCAGCCCACGGCGCCTCCCAGAAGAAGGAAGACCGAGACGACGACCAAGACTGCGATTCTGACGGATGATTTTTCTTTGGGGTCGTCCGGTTCGCTGAGCGCGGTACGGACCGCATCCTGGATCATTTCTCGAAGATCGTTTTGGTTGAACGTTGGGGGTAGCGAGAGTTGCAGGGCTCGTTGTCTCGCCTGTGCTTCTTTGAGGGTCCGCATCAAGTCCGCGCCTGAAAGCGTGCCCTTGATCAAGTACCTTGAGAGGCCGGCTTGCAGTGCGCGTAGGGCAAAGGATTCGTTGTCGAGACTGGTGAGCGCAAGGATGGGGATGTTCGGAAACAGTGCGACGACGCTCCGAGCGGTCACCATGAAATCCTGACTGTTTTCGAGGTGCAGGTCGAGAAGCACCACGTCGGGGTCCCAGGTTTTTCCGTGTTGTTCGAGATCTGCCAACGAATTGCAATGACGAAGCTCGACCGACATCTCGGTGAGAATGTGTTCCAGGATCGCAACATCACCGGGGTTGCTCTCTCCGAGGAGAACACGTAGGGGCACTACATCAGACACAGTCACTAAAGAACCGGCCATAAGACCGGTATTCAAAAACGGGGGTGACCCTGCGAAGATCGTGGGGTCGGGTTCGCATAGTTGTGGGACATGTGGGTACAGTCGTGGTGTGTCCGGCAAACTGCTCAGCATCATCGAGTACCCCGTTGCCACGTTGATGGCTTCGAGCGTCCCCGTGAATTTGGACGAACTCGATCAGTTTCAAGGGCTGATCGACGACATGATTTACACGATGTTCTACCACGAAGGAGTCGGTTTGGCCGCTCCCCAGGTGGGGCAGAACGTTCGCATCTTCATCCTCGATCAGAAGCCCATCAACGGAAACAAGCGGACGGAGCCTTGGGTTTTCATCAACCCGGTGATCGAGCCCGTGAACGACAACCGTCTGGTGCGACCCGAAGGCTGTCTCAGTTTTCCTGGATTACTGGCGGAGGTAGGCCGTCCCGAGTGGGTGAAGATCACAGCCTTCGATCGCGAAGGCAAAGAGGTCACGATGGATTCGAGCTACAACCATCTGCTCTCGGTGGCCCTCCAGCATGAGTACGACCATCTCGAGGGCACCCTTCTGAGCGACCGGGCTCGGGGTAGGGATCGTCGCAAGATCAAGGCGTGGGCGGCCCAGCAAGCGTAGATTGCTCGCAATCGCTTTTTCGTGAAAAGCAGCCCGCGAGCGGGGTACAAAGAACGATGGAGTTTCGCGACCGACCCACCCTTGTCAACGCATGGAACGAAGGAGCTCGACCGGAGTTCCTGATGTTCTGGGGACGCAAGGGGAACGATCTTAGCAAGATCGGCCCCTACGTCTTCTCGCAGTGGCACTTCTCCGATTTCGAGATCGACGGCAACGTCTATCCCACGGCCGAGCATTTCATGATGTCGCAGAAGGCCCTGGCGATGGATGACATCGAGACGATGAAGAAGATCCTCGTGGCCTCGGGACCCGATGAAGCCAAGACGCTTGGGCGTCAGGTGTCTCCTTGGGATCAGGCCAAGTGGGACGCGGTGAAATTCGAAGCGGTCGTCGTGGCCAACGTCGCCAAGTTCGGCCAGGACCGTGACCTTCGTCAGTTTTTGCTCGGCACTTTGGACACGGTGCTCGTCGAGGCGAGCCCTCACGACAAGGTGTGGGGCATCGGTCTTCGTCGTGAAGACGCGGACTCGAAAAACCCCAACACGTGGCGCGGTGAGAATCTCCTGGGCTTCGCGCTCATGGAGGCTCGGGCACGCCTTCGAAAAGAAGCCGGATGACCTGCCCGAAAAACCCCCAGAAGCGATGGGGTTTGTTCCCCTACGAAGGGGTGCATCAAACGATCTGATCAGACTGGAGAGAGGCCCCGATGTCTACATCGTGTACTTCAAGTGCTCGCTGTGTGGGAGTGTGCTTCCCGAGGTTTGGAACTGAGAAGCTCAATACTCCGCCTAATGCGTTCCCTATTTAGGAGCCTCTCCACATGAACCCCGAAGAAGCACGGAAGACCGTTGAAATCATCGGCCGCTGGTTGGAGCTGCGTGTTCAAGGCGGGTACGACCCCATCACCGGTGGTCGAGATTTTCAGGTTGAGGCCGAGCACTCCCTTCGAGGTGGGCTTCTTGCCCGTCTCCTGATCGATGGGAAGGAGCCGCTCGAGCACACCCCACCGCTCATGTTCTCGCGCCCTTGGTATCCGCTCATCGAGAAAGGCGAGACCGTTGTCGAGAAGGACTTCGTGGCCGATGGGATCGATCCGGACACCGTGACGATCTGCCAGCACCAGTGGCAGGTTGTCCGACGAGAGGGCGACGACTACGTGGTCGCGTGGCGCCCTGGTGAGGATGGGAAGAGTCACTGGGGCTTGTGGCGTGTGGCGCCGACCACGGACGCTTGGCTCATCACGCGGATGGAGTAGACGCCGGTTGAAAATCTGGGTAGGGTGGGTGTGGGCGATCCGTTCACGCCTGATCTCCATAGCCTGTCCCCGCGGACAGGATGCAACGGAGACAGAGGGGCCACCAAACCTCGAGCAGGGATCTTCGAACCTCGTCAGATGATGGGGTCGAGCGCGGGATCGACACCTTTCATCGGAGACGAAGGATCGAAGATGACCCAAAACAAGCAATTCAAGAAGCGCGTCCGTGCCCGCATGGCTGAGACGGGCGAGACCTACATGCAAGCCCGTCGCGTCCTGGACGACGGCCGCGACAAGCCCGTCAAGCTGCGCATGATCGGTTTCTGGAAACACTACTGGGAGCAGAAGTGGCCTGACCCCATGGACCTCGTGGACGCCTCCTGGGACGCCGAGAAGCGTGACAAGGTGGCCAACTACCTTCGGAGGGGTGCACTTTTGTGGAACGCTGCGGGAAACACTGAGGGGAGGGGCCGGTACGGCTGGTGTCGTCTGGGATGTGACCGGGACCCGGCCGTTCTCGGGGTCCGGAAGAACTTCTTTGCCGGGGCCGGGACGGCCGATGAGTCTCTGACCTGGGAGCAGCGTCGGGCAGCTCGGCGAACGGCTTCCAAGAACAGCACCGACGCCAACCTTTCGAGCCGCCAGGAAACGCTGGACATGGGGCGTGGCGAGCTCACGGACGGCGTGTACGTGTGGCCCGAAGGTCTCGCTCACTATCTCGAGAAGCACAACGTGCGTCTCCCCCAGGAGTTCGTGGACCACGTCCTCAAGAGCATTGAGCTTCGGGGACAACACCACGTCGTGACGATGCTTGATGTCGATGCGGGGTTTACAGACCGACGCGCACCGACGTTCTACGACAGGGACGACAATTGGTGGTTGAAGACGACGAGCCTTCGCCCCGACATGTGGCAGCCGACGGTTCTTGACGGCCCGAACGTGATCCAGATCGAGAGCCCGTTCCCGGCTGGCTGGTACTTCCACGATGCCGAATACCCCGACGAAGGGTCCGAGGGCCCGTACAAGACGCGTCACGATGCCCAGCACGCGGCGCTCCAGTCGGGGAACGATGGGCACGACAATTTCGACGAGGTGTTCCAGGAGTGGCTGCACGAGAAGATCACCGTCGAGGAAGCCTTCGAGAAGCTGGAGGTCTCGGGTGTCACGTTCTGGGAGCAGAAGGACAACGCGACGGTGATGCAGCAGTACATGGCCGAGCACCTCCAGACTCAGATGCGCAAGACGCTGTCGGCGTTCGAGGGCAAAGAGAACAACGGGGATATCCGTGACGCCATGTTGGAGAGGATTTCAGAGTTGCTCGCAGCGGTTCGGGTCAAGGCCAAAAAAGCTGGGGTCAAAGTGCCTCCGGAAAACGGCATGGAGGTGGAGTTCCCTGAACCCACCGAGAAGGACGCCGAGAACAAGGTGCTTCGCGTCTCCATCAAGATCCACCACCCCGAATGGTATCCGCAGTTCGTTCGTGATCTGGTGGACGAAGGACTCCTCGAATCGCGGGACTTGCTTTCGATGCGACTCAGGGAGGATGCGTGATGTTGTACGTCGCTGACTCGAACCTCCCTACGCTTTGGGATGTGCTCACAACGTACATGGTCCCTGTGTACCCACTGATCGAGCGGGAGAGTTCAAGGTGTCTTGCTGAACTGCTTAGCACCGCGGAGGGCCGTGCCAAGTACAAAACATGGCAACAGAAGGAGCATGAAACGTGGGCGCTCATTAAGCGCGAGGCCAGCGCCAAGGATCAGTGCCGGAGCTGTAAAGGCACCGGCAAGATCCCCCTTTTCACGAGCCTGGCTGATTGCACAGATTGTGGGGCATCTGGGGGAGTCCCCGATAAGGTGAAGCAAAAGCTCATTTCGGAGTACATCAGGACCCCGGCGGGGCGGCGAAAGCTGGCCGCATCTCTCAGCCCTGTGCGGAGGGGAGTACGGGACTATCCTTCGTGAAAAGATGCGGGGTAGAATGACTGACCATGCAGTACGTCGGCCAAAAAGACAGCAAATTTGCTGACTGTCTCCCTCGGGCGATGGTCAATGCCTGTCGCTTCTACGGCATCCCGTGTGTCGATCCCTCCTCCGAAGAGTGGGAGGAGATCATCGAGGTTTCGGGATGCCGTCATGGCTCGGCCGGCATATCGGAAGAACGAATGGCTGAGCACTTCGGCTTGCGTGCGGTCCCGATCGACGCGGCTCGAGTGCAAGGTCAGATCCCGGTGTTGCTCACCGTCTACAATCCCGAGGTCGGGCACAACCTTCATTGTGTGCTCGTCGTCGGATGGGCTGGCGACGTGGCCACTGTTCTCAACTACCGCGTCGAAGAGGGTCTCGTGACCGAGCGTGTGCGTTTGGT
>Ga0255054_10001843_pt1 | contig 12349 bp, 10 predicted proteins | sample JV7_2_23_MG_FD_188634 | JGI IMG/M metagenome (GOLD analysis project Ga0255054, IMG submission 188634) | Seawater microbial communities from Jervis Inlet, British Columbia, Canada - JV7_2_23 | ecosystem: Environmental > Aquatic > Marine > Inlet | place: Canada: British Columbia | collected... | reverse complement strand
CGCCCGACAACGCGGCAGGGCTTAAGGCGGATTCTTCATCCAGCATTGTTTGCAGCAGTTCAGAAGGTGCCACTGCCATCTCAGCGAAGGCCATCAGCTGCCACCACATGGTTGACACCCCTGCCAGCAACTCGTCATCGAGTTGATCCACCACGGATGAAGGCGGTATATCTCGAACGAGAAAGCCAAGGCCGTTATCGTTCAGTGGCGCAATCAGCGTGCCGATTCCATGCCGCTCGGCAAGGCGTTGCGCCAGCGTGTAGGCCGTCTCTCTGAGGAGATCAATGGGGATGCGCCTCTTTGATTGAATGCCAATGCGGCGAAAAAGAGCTTCACTTTCATGCTCGGGCGGTAATTCGATGGCTACCTCGGGTGAGTCCTCGTCTGTCGCCTCGCCTGAGTGTAATTGCTCCTCGAGCGACATGGCGCTGGTCGGCTCCCCATTCGCACCTGTATTGCATATGATTTCCCAGGAATCACGCTCAGCCTCCGAAACAATCGCCGCTTCGTCGCGTGCAGAGACCACAAACTCCTTATCCTGGATCTCATCCTCGTGGATAAACTCAGGGATGTCCGGCTCATGCCCCGCCAGGCGACAGTCGAACTCCATGCGAACCACCTGAATACTGACATCGGCCGCCTCGGCGATTTCGTTTTCAATCGCCTGGCGCAGTGGCTCGAAGTGCCAGTCCAAACCGTCGTGGCGGCGACACAGGGCTTCGAATACGGCGTCAAACTCCGTCTCGGCGCCGGCACCTCGAAGCCCCCATATCTGCCGGCCAACGCGCTGCAGGTCACGAATACCCTGTACCAGCGGCTTGCCAAGACCTGATTCCAGAGCCGCCGGTAACAGAGGTAACAAATCCGATACGGCATAACCCATAAGAGAAATCATTCCACGACTGACGCTGTAACCGTGATCCTTAAGAAAATTCTCCAGTTGCCGGACGGAAATGGGGCTCGACCCCAATTCCTCGGCAATAAGCTCCTTAAGCTCAAATACCGCTTGTGCCTTATCAATAAAGGTCAGATTGCCGCGCAGTTCGTTTTCGCGCAGGTGAGCCAGCAGCACGGTGGATTCCTGATCCCATTCCACGAACCAGCAATCGACCATAAGAAATCGTTGCTCGCCGGTTGTCTCAAACAATTCCTTCAGTATCTGCAGCCGGGTGTTACCACCGGCTTGTACGATGTAGTCCGTATCACCAGGCCGTTGGGTGATTAACAAGGCTTGGTCCATACCGCTCTTCAAAATGGAGGCCTTGATGCGGTCGTATTCCGGGTTCTTGCTGCGTCGCGGGTTTCTTTCGTAGAAACGGATGCGGGTGATCTCCAGACGCAAGGCTCGCGAGCCAGTGCCGCTGAGATCCTGCGCACCGGGATCCTGTCGTGATTTGGCCCGTTTTGTTTGGGTCTTTTTATTCTTATTCATCATTGCCCCTCATTGGGAGACCAATGTCCTGGCGTTCAGTCCTCGCTTATTGCTCGTGCTGCGCTCACGCATCGCCGCATACACACCGGCAGGACCGTTCCGCTTCCAAACAATCGCGGCCTGGCGAGAAATCTGTCTTTCTGGCAACTGACATCGTGTTCCCCGAATCCCCTTAGCTATTCACGCACCGACTGATAGGGCCATAAGCTCTCGTGAGAGCCCTCGGGTCCACCTGCCGTTACAAAGGGCCTCGGTACTTAAATTCCTTCGAAATCGGCCTACCGATATAGCCTAAGGAGCGTCGCTGCTTCCACGTCATCGTAGTGCTGGCTTTGATAGACGCTTTGTTCGCCGTGGCTGCAGGCTCCAGGCCGTCACCGTGGATATCCGAGCAGGATGAGTAGATGCCATGCTGGCGGTACTTGAACAGGGAGAACCCCGACAACAGCTGATGCCATTCCTTAACATGTATCATTACAATGCTTGTACTGATCGACCCCACATTTAGTTCCTTTATTGCATATACAATACCGTATATGACTTCATTGTCGAGTAAGATACCGTATCTGGGAATTTTCTCCCGTCTCTGGCCCTTTTGAGAAATGATTGTCCGCCATCGTTAGATTTCAGCGTCTGACGCTCCGGTGCAGTTTGACAGGGGAAAAAGGGCCTCCGGGTCCGGCGCAGCTTCAGGCGGGCTCGATGATTTAGGAAACGCAGAGGAATAAACGGTGGCGACAAATCGAGGGAATCAGCCCAGCACGAGTGACAGTTAACAGATTTATCGCTATTATTGGTCACTTGTTCCCATTTCCGGTTAAACGGACAATTAGCCATGCCTCCTAGCGTTTTCCACAGATATCAACCTTTCTGTACGGCAACCCGCCTACTCTCGACAGAACGCTGTAGCTGCTCCCTGGGACACCAATTCCTTTGGTATGGAGCAAGGCAACGAACTTCTATGATTGCTTGGAAGCGCGGGATCCAGAGATGCTGAAGGAGCAACCGTTAACGACATCGTCTGAGGACTTTTCGGATTTTTTTGCGAGCGAGCCTCTAGATATACGCGGGATAATTCAAAAGTGCATCAAATTGCCCCCTGATGTCGCAAGCGCCGAGTTTACCCACGTCGACAAGCGGGTGCTTGATCAGCGACTTCTCTCGTTTCTGGTCAGTGAATCCGCCTCGGAAAGCAATGACGCTGATTGGGTGGCTCGGCAACAGTGTCGCAAAGAAGCATTGTCGCCGTATCTCGCCAGAGTGCTGATCTGTGTTTTTATTCGATTGCCTGGCATCCACTACACCATTGAAATTGATCCACAGTTGGAACGTGTCGTTCATTGGGAGTGGCAGACAACCTGACCAAGAGGCGAACGAATTCTCGAGCAAGTAGCCGAGTTTTTCGAGATCATCCGCACCCGACTAACCAAAGAAAGTACAGGGACAATAATCGTGTCAATATGTTTTGCGTCGTCTCCCCTCCGCATTACCACAGACGTCGGCATCCCTGACCGGGATTCGTGGTATACCCACGATGATTCACGAGGGTGCTGTCAAGTTGACTCGAATTTGTTCATTTTCGAGGCGAAATCGATTCTTGCCAGGACCAAGAATCAGCAACTTAGCTAGCATCGTGATCAGTGAAATCTCCATGAAATCAGTTAACTCGACAATACCGGAATGACAACTATTGCCATTGAAGGAGAAGTCTGCAGAAAATGATGCGGCGTGACATACATGCGCCGCTTACGACGATGACCGCCATGCGGGCAATTCTTGCTCAAGTCAGGTACCACAGCGCAGTCACGCCTGTGATGCTCATCGTGATCGTGTAAGGCAGCGCCATATACACCATGCGGCCGTAAGAAAGACGGATCAGCGGTGCCAGGGCCGAGGTCAGCAGGAACAGGAAGGCTGCCTGGCCGTTCGGTGTCGCGACGCTGGGAATGTTTGTGCCGGTGTTGATTGCAACGGCCAGGGCTTCGAACTGCTCGCGCGTAATGGCGCCGTCTTCAAACAACTCCTGTATTTCGGTGATGTAGACCGTAGCAACGAATACATTGTCGCTGATCATCGACAGCAAGCCGTTAGCGCAATAGAACAGTGCGGTCTGCGTCTTGCCCTCAAAAGTCATCACCCAGTTGATGACCGGGCTGAACAGTCCCTGGTTATCGATGACGGCGACGATCGCAAAGAACACGACCAGCAGCCCGGTAAAGGGCAGCGCTTCCTCGAACGCGCGTCCGATTCGGTGCTCTTCGGTAATGCCGTTAAAGGCCGTTGCCAGCACGATGACAAGGAGACCCACGACACCCGGTTGGGCCAGGTGAAATCCGAGTGCCAGGACCAGTATGAGGGCGACGATACCCTGGACTCCAATAGCGGCGCTCTCCTCCTTCGTGCGCTTGTCGTTCATTGCACAGTCGTAGTCTTCCAGGACTTCTCGCACCTTGTCAGAGAGCGGCGTGCCGTAAGCAAATATCTTGAAGTACTCGAGACCGGCACAGGTCAACAAGCCGACGGCAAGCACGGGCAGCGAGATCGGTGCCATCTTCAAAAAGAACGGCACGAACTCCCAGTCCATGATCTCGGCGATCAGGAGATTCTGCGGCTCGCCGACCAGTGTCGTTACACCGCCGAGTGCGGTACCGACGGCGCCGTGCATCATCAGGTTTCTCAGGAAACTTCTGAATTGCGCAAGGTCCGCCCGATGCAACTCGATGACTTCGTCGTCCTGTCCCGGATCATGGCTGTGATCGAAGTGCTTGCCTGAAGCGACCTTGTGATAAACCCCGTAAAACCCGGATGCGACGGTGATGATGACTGCGATTACGGTCAGTGCATCGAGAAATGCCGACAAAAAAGCAGCTGCGAATGAAAACATCAGGGACAGCAGGATTTTCGAACGCACGCTCAGCAAGATTTTGGTGAACGTATAGAGCAACATCTCCCTCAGGAAATAAATGCCAGCGACCATGAACATCAGTAACATGATGACCGGGAAGTTGACCACGGCCTCGTGGTACACCATTTCCGGCGTTGCCATACCGATGACGATCGCTTCGACGGCAAGCAGGCCGCCCGGCTGCAACGGATAACACTTCAAGGCCATCGCTAAGGTAAAGATAAACTCGAGAACGAGAATCCAGCCGGCAATAAACGGACCAAACATCAGGACGAGAATCGGATTCAGGATCAGGAATCCGATGATCGTCATTTTGTACCAGACCGGGGAATGGCCGAGGAAATTCTTCCGCAACCCTTCGGCAATCGTGTAGGTCATGTGCTTGGTTTTTGGCATTTTTGTGTTTTCAGACGCGAAAACCCACTATCTTACAGAACTTAATTGGGGATAGACGACGTTTTGGTCGGGCCGAATAGTCGCTGATTACGGTACGTACGGCAAAAAATGTGATTTGTCCCCGATTAGTCGTGCCAAGTACACATGCCTGCGGTATTCATCTTGTCCAGCAACGCCTCGTGCGCTGTGTATTCTTCTTCGTTGGCTGTCCCGTCTGAAAAATCATCCTTTACATGTCAGGAGGTCATGCGTAAGTAGTCGTCCCTGAAAAACCCGGTTCTTAGGTGGTGCACGGTGAAGTGAGTAACGGGTTGCGTATGAAAGCCTATCGGATCTTGAGCCAAAGAAATCCTCAGGTAGTTGAGGATCAGTCGCGGGTTCTGCCCAGCACCACACAGGATCACGTTGATAGCGTTCCCATCGATTCCTTTGAGAGGGCTGCAATGCAAGAGTCTGTCGATTTTCATGTGTCCCATGACCGGTTCGATAGCGTTGCGTCGTTTGAGTTGACGCTGGATCCTGCGAGTCACACCGCGCCTTTGCCGGCCTTTGAAGACCTCAACATCGTTAACGTCGTGACCACGATAGCCGAGATCCACATAACAACGCTCGGGACGTTGTCCCGTTAATCGCTGTACCCGTCGCGATCTCCCTCAACCTGCTACGTCGGGCGAAATCGAATCACGTTCGTATCGGCAAACGAAGGCGGTAACATGAAACCCGATGCTGAACGCCTCGCTAACTACTTGCGCCATCACAACATCGAAGCCACCGCAGTGGCGATCGCAGGTACACCACACGCGGCCGCAACGCTTGCTCGGGGAAGCCGGTCGGGCTGGAGTCTGACATTTTTGTCATGGGTGCATACAGGCGCAGTCGCACGCATTGTATAATCTTTCGTGGTGCAAAGCGGCACGTACTTCTTGGCGCGACGATCCCGGTGATCATGGTGGATTGACGCATAACGCTGCGCGAGTCATGTCTGCCGGGCTCAACTCTATGAATCATCGATGGGATTTTCAGATCGAAGCGCTGCCGGGGAGGGTTGGTTTCGGCAAGCGCGTATGTTTCGAGTCGCCTGTGGCTGCCACTATTCTCTGGCACAAACCCGAACCGCAGCAGGAGCGCATGCAATTGAGACGACACCCGACCCCGGTCGAAAAATTCCACCGCAATTGATGCAAACCGGCATACAAGGCCCAGACAACACGGAGCTGCCGCACACCGACAGCCGCGACTGGCATACGCAGTCGATAGAAGACCTTGCGTTCCGCTTGGGTGTTGATCCGCAGCAGGGGTTAAGCGTTGCCGAGGCGCTAGCACGTCTCGAACGAGACGGCGCCAATCGTCTCATACCAAAACCTCGGCGCCCCGCGTGGCAGCTCTTCATTGATCAATTCAAGAATCTCTTGATCGTCATCTTGCTCGGCGCTGTGGTTTTGGCGTGGACGATTGGGGATCTTATCGATGCGGTGGTTATCCTGGGGGTCGTGATATTCAACGCCCTGCTCGGGTTCCGCCAGGAATTCCGCGCCGAGCAAGCGGTCGCGGCCTTGAAGCGCATGCTGGCGCAGCATGCCACCGTGCGTCGCGAGGGCATCGTTGTTGAAGTCTCGCGTTTCGATTTGGTTCCAGGCGATATGGTGTTGCTCGATGCCGGCGGCAAAGTGCCGGCCGATGGGCGAGTCATAGTCGCCCAGGGGCTCGAGATTGACGAATCCACGCTAACGGGCGAATCGGTGCCCGTGGGCAAGATCATTGAGGTGCTGAAAGGCAACGAAATACCGTTGGCCGAGCGGGCCAACATGGCGTACATGAATACGATCGTTACCCGCGGACGGGCGGAACTGTTGGTGACGGCAACGGGCATGGCTACCGAAATGGGCCGCCTAGCAATGATGCTCACTGAGGATGTTGAGCCACCCACACCGCTGCAAATTCAACTCGATTCGCTCGGTAAGCGACTCGCAGGCATTGCGGGTGTTGTCGTGCTGGCCATATTGTTCGCCGGCCTATGGCGCGGCGAACCCTGGGTTCAAATTGTTCTCACTTCAATCGCGCTGGCCGTTGCGGCCATTCCAGAGGGCTTGCCGGCCGTCGTTACTGTCACACTCGCCGTTGGGATGCATCGTATGGCGCGACGCGGCGCTATTCTGAAACGCCTCGCGGCCGCTGAAACATTGGGCTGCGCAACGGTCATCTGCACGGACAAGACCGGTACCCTCACAATGAATCAGATGACTGCGCGCGCACTATTCTTTCACGGACAGCGATTCACGGTCAGCGGCAAAGGCTACCGAACAGCGGGAAGCATTGAAGCGGAAGACGGCGCCAGCCCGAATCTCGAGCTGCGAGAACTTCTGCTGCCGTTTGGGCTCTGTAACGACGCCGAAATACGTGACGGCTCCGTCATCGGTGATCCGACCGAAGGTGCACTTCTGGTGTTAGCAGCAAAGTCTGGACTCTCAATCGAACAAGAGCGGGCCCATCTGCCGCGCATCGCTGAAATTCCCTTCGACTCACAACACAAATTCATGGCGAGCTTTCACCATGACGGTTCGCAAGTAAGAGTCTATGTTAAGGGCGCGCTCGAAGTTATGCTCGATCGCTGTAACACAATCTTCACGGCTCAAGGATCGTCACCGCTACTGAAGGATGAGCGCGGCGAGCTTCTGGACCAGAACGAGCTTATGGCCGGTGAAGATCTGCGGGTACTGGCGATCGCATCCGCAACGCTAGCCGCCGATGCATTCGATCCGGCTGGCGATTTGCTTGAACACCTCCAAAATCTAACGTTTGTCGGTCTCGCCGGTCTCTTGGATCCACCGCGGGCGGAAACACGCGAAGCAATCGCTCTGTGCGGTCAGGCCGGCATTCAAGTCAAGATGATTACAGGAGACCACAAAACGACCGCGAGTGCCATCGCCGAGACGCTCGGCATTACTGGCAGCGCCGTCACCGGAGCCGAGATCGACGCCATGAGCGACGAGGCGCTTGCGGAAAAGATTGAATCAATCGGAGTGTTCGCGCGCGTGGCGCCTGAGCACAAGGTGCGACTGGTAAGCGCCCTGCAGCAGCGTGGCCACGTCGTTGCTATGACCGGTGATGGTGTAAACGATGCACCTGCGGTGAAATACGCACACATGGGCATCGCGATGGGAGCCACCGGAACCGATGTCACTAAAGAAGCGGCTGACATGGTATTGACGGACGACAACTTCGCCACCATCGTTCGGGCCGTGCGCGAAGGTCGCACAATTTATGACAACATTGGCAAGTTCGTTCGTTTTCAGCTGTCGACCAACATCGGTGCGCTGTTGACGGTAGGCGCTGCGCCGCTACTGGGAATGCCAATCCCATTCACGGCGATCCAGATCCTGTGGGTGAACATCATCATGGATGGCCCGCCGGCCATGGCGCTCGGAGTCGATCCGGTTCGACCGGGGGTCATGAACAAACCCCCGCGGGGGCTACGAGGACGGCTATTGGATGGGCGATTGTTAATCCGGCTTGCGGGTTACGGCACCATTATGACACTCGGTACTCTGGGGGTTTTGTATTACGCGTTGCGGACAGGTAATGCACTTTATGCGACGACATTGGCGTTCACGACATTTGTGCTGTTCCAGGTGTTTAACGTTTTCAATGCACGTTCTGGGCCGGCCTCTGTTTTTACAGCCTACTTATTTACCAACCGAAAATTGTGGTTCGCGCTGGTCGGTGTTCTCAGCCTACAGGTCGCCGCGGTCCATTGGCCACCGACACAAACCGTATTTACAACCACGGCGCTGTCTCTTGGCGATTGGTTGCTAGCTTTTTCGGTCGCTGCGAGCATCCTGCTGATTGAGGAAGGCCGAAAACTGTTTCATCGAGCAATTGACAGACGACCGACGAACATCGCAGCGCAACGGTCAGGGAAGTGAGCCGGCATGCAACGACATAAAAAGCCTGTGTTAGTGCCGGCCGGCGATGACTTTACTGCCTTTGTGCACGTAATCAATGTGGCAAAGAATACTCTGAAAGACAGCTGGCCACTCGGAACGTGTTGGTGGCGAATTCGAGATTCAATACTCAAGACCAGGCAGATTCCGAGAATTGCGAAGAGCTGCACGCTCAGTGGGCTGTCAGGACCAGATCCGAGGTCGGCGAACACGAATCACAACGTTGCTTGCCCGCACAATAACCGATGGAAAGCCGGCTTTCGCAGCTTGTACCAGCTAACCCATCGCCGCTTGTCTAGGAATTCGCCACACACACGATTTACCGTTGGAGGAAATCATGCAGGTTTTCATTGCCGCAGTTTCTTTGGCACTCATCGTCTCGTTTCTCTGTTCAATATTCGAGTCGGTCCTGCTATCCATCAATTACGCACAGACAGAGTCGCTCGCTCAGCAGGGCAAACGCTCCGGACACCTTTTGAAGGAGTTCAAGCACCGCATCGACATGCCAATCGCCGCCATTCTCATCACCAATACCATCGCGCATACGGTCGGCACCGCGGTGGCCGGCGCGACCTATGCGGATGCTTTCAGTGCGGAAACGCTGTGGATCTTCACGATCGCATTTACGACAGCCGTCCTGCTTTTTACAGAAATCATTCCGAAGACCCTCGGAGTTACACATGCGGCGAGGTTAGCCACGCCGGTTGCCTATGGCATTCAGGCGCTGACCGTCGCTTTGCACCCGCTTGTTCTCTTGACCGGGGCCGTCTCCCGATCGCTGCGGGGTGGGAAGGACGTGCCGGTGACATCCGTTGAAGAGATTCGGCTGCTGGCCGCGCTTGGACGTACCGAGGGAGTGGTTGGCGCGCAGACTGCGGGAATCATCGTCGGGGCATCAGGACTACGCAAGCTGCGTGCGTCAGACGTGATGCTGCCCCGGAAACAGGTCGTTTATCTGTCGGCCACCAGCAGCCGGCAACAGGTGCTGAAAACACTGAAACATTCTCAGCACAGCCGTTTTCCATTCTCAACGACAGATCAGCTGGATCATGTTTCCGGCGTCGTACTGGCAAAGGAATTATTTCTCCAGTTGCAGGAAAACTCTGGTGAGACAATTGACTGGTCACGTCTGGTCCATGAGCCGATCGTCGTGCCGGAAACAGCACCCCTCGAATCGCTGCTGCGGACTTTCAAGGAAGCCCGCCGCCACATGGCCATCATCGTCGACGAATACGGAGACATTCAGGGCATTGTCACGTTCGAGGACGTGCTTGAAGAAATCGTCGGTGACATTATCGATGAAAGTGATCGGCCGATAGAGGACCTGTGGTCTCAGGACGACGGTTCAGTCCATGCGCTGGGGACGATTGAGCTCCGCAAGCTTTGCCGGCAGCTGGAAATCAAGTTACCTCCTGACACGGAGGTAACGAGGCTGGGCGGGTTGGTCACGGAGCTGCTTGGACGGATTCCGGTAAAAGGGGACACGGTGGAATGGAACGACTGCTGCCTCAAGGTGCTTTCGGCGAGCCAATGGAGTGCGGAGCTGGTCTCGATAAAGAAGATAATCTGACCATCCGAGCAAACGCCAGTTTCCAGGTCCCGAAGGGATAGTCCCCGGTTTAGTGATGGCCAGAGGCGGACAAATCTGCCGCGAGAAGAATTGCTGCGCGAAGCGACCCGAACGAAGTGAGGGCGAGGACCGTGGATGGCCCGAGTCACAAATTCGCCGGGAGCGAATTTGGACATGCGCAGCATGCCCGAAGGGCGCTGCACAGGGATGTGCAGCGTCAATCAACCACCGACACGCGGATTCTCAGTCCGGCGGCGCACCGCTTTAAGTCATATTTTTCAACAAGTGACCGGAGCGCCCGCTGCTCAGATTTCACCACTATGCACACCGCTGCATGAACTGACTACGGTGAATCACAATTAACGCAGCCGCAGAAGTATGGAACAGTCCAGGACAATGCGTTTTCCAAAGGGCGTCGGCCAGGGGCGCCTTCGGTTTTAGGCTTCGACTGCCAATTCAGCCGAAACATCACGGGACAGGGAGGAATGTATGCGATGGCGATTGAAGTAAACCGTGAACTCAGAGAGCTTTCGCTCGAGATCGTGCGATGTCCAGAAGAGAACATGATCGCGGAATTCCCGCCTGATCGTGCCGATTAGCCGCGTGACAGAAGGATGGGACATCGGCACATAGAACAATTGACATCAGGCAAAACTCTTGTGTTTGAATACTAATTCGCCATGCACAGGTGTCGGAAATGTTGTCTCCGGTGATTCGAACATCGGTCAGTCGAGATCCGGCAAGCCGTGCAGCACCAGAAGATAGTAGCTAACGATACCGACAATTTTGTCGTTCTCTACAACAGGCGCGTGACTGATGCCGAAGTTTTCAAAAAGGCGTGCGCAGTATCGGATGTCCATGTCCGGGCGCACCGTCAGTACCGGCTTTGCCATGATCTCATAGACATTGACGCGTTCCGGCGCACGGTTTTTCGCTATAACTTTCTTAGCAACGTTAGAGAACAGCAACAAGCCGTACTCATCGTTCTCGTCCCGTCGTTTGACGACCAGGCTTGTCGCACCAACTTGTTTCATTATCTTCATTGCGGAAAGCACGTCGAGCTGACCGTCAACTTCCGTCACATCCGTGCGCATACAGTCGCGTACGGGTCCCCAGTTGGGAATAGTCATAGGGTTTCCTCCACAATTTCGCCGAGTTCTTTGGCCTGACGCAACACGCCGACGGCATCTTCGACATCGATGAGTACGGCGATGCCGGTGCCCGGTTTCGCGTCGAACTCGCCGACCTCTCCAATGTGTTCGAGAATATGCCGGCTCAGATGCTGCTCGACCAGCAGTAGCACAACGTCGCGTTGAGTTGCCAGGGTCAGGCCGAAAAATGTCTTGCTCTCCTTAATACCTTCTCCGCGGGCATTACTAATGACCGTGCATCCTGTTGCACCTGCGTCTCGCGCTGCTTCCATGATGCCATCAGTTTTGCTGTCTTCAACGAAGGCAACGATCAGTTTAAAGTGCATGGTTCTCTTCCTGTGTTCTGTCTCGTTCATCCGGATCGGATGTTGAGACGCGTTCTGTCAATACTGCGAGCTGGCCGTATGCGAGCACCGAGATTATCGGAAACAAGGCCGCAAAAGCCACCAAGCCGAATCCATCCAACAACGGGCTGCGCCCCGGCACCGCCTCGGCGAGTCCAAGCCCGAGTGCGGTAACGAGGGGAACCGTTACGGTGGATGTCGTTACACCGCCGGAATCATACGCCAATGGCACAATTAGTTTCGGCGCCATCGCTGTCTGCGCAATGACCACCAGGTATCCTGCCGCGATGAAATAATGCAGGGGTAGGCCTGTAATAATTCGAAAACAACCGAGGCTCACGCCTACGCCGGCGCCAATAGCAACGGCGACGCGCAGTCCCCACACGCCGATCGCGCCGCCTGATACGGTGTTTGCTTTCATTGAAACCGCGATCAATGCCGGTTCCGCAAGCGCTGCGCTGAAGCCGATGGCGAGCGCGAACAGATAGACCCAGTAATAGTCCTGCCAGACGAGGGCCGAGGCTCCTCGCCCCACGGCCTCATGCAGGAATTCGGGGTCCGTCAGTTGCTGTGCCATCAGGCGACCCAACGGAAACAGCGTCTGCTCCAA
>Ga0255054_10001842_pt1 | contig 12349 bp, 12 predicted proteins | sample JV7_2_23_MG_FD_188634 | JGI IMG/M metagenome (GOLD analysis project Ga0255054, IMG submission 188634) | Seawater microbial communities from Jervis Inlet, British Columbia, Canada - JV7_2_23 | ecosystem: Environmental > Aquatic > Marine > Inlet | place: Canada: British Columbia | collected... | reverse complement strand
GCAGCCCGTCGTGCTCGAACTGCCCAACGTCGAGCGCTTCGAGCAGAGCGATAGCGGGGGCGATTCGGCGGTAGCCGTCGTCGTCGGCTCTGAGCGCTGCGATCACATCCGGCAGAGTCATCACACCGAGAGCGTCGCCGTACAGGTCGCACCAGATCATCGTGTCCCCGTCGCTCGCGTACACGGCAGGGCGCACCCGGCGTGCCTTCGTTTCAGCATTGGCCTCCCCAGCCAACTTCGAGAATGCACCGTCCATCTTGGACAAATCGAACGTGGCGACCGTGCGCCACGACTCGACGATGGCCTCGTTCTCGGCGAGCGGGCCGACAGCTTCGGCTTCCTCGACTGAATGGTGGAGGGTCAGTGTCTGAATGGTGCGATCCTCGTCCTCGTCCCAGCGGTCGCTGACTCTGTCCACCCATCCGAGAGACAGCGGGTAGGCGACGATCAGTTTCGATTCGTACCCCATTCAGACGACCTCGCTCTGCCGTCGCTCTTCGATGCTTTCAACTGTGTGTGTCATTGTGTGTGTCCTTTCAGTGCTTCGAGCTGATGGAGTCAACATCGACACCTGCCTGCTCGGCGGCGACGATGATGTCAGATGCAATCGAGATCATGTCCTTGGCGAACTGAGCAGCACCGGTCAAAGTGTCCTCGTCCCAGTCGCCGCAGAAGCGAGCGATGTCGATCATGTCGGCGATCATGTCGGCTCGGAAACCGGAAACGATCGCTGGACCTACCTTCGCGCGCATCGGTCGCGTGTTGCTGGTGTTCGGTCGCATGTTCATGTGTGTGTCCTTTCGTCGGTTACCACGACAAGCCCCACACCCTTTGGAGGGGCGTGAGGCTGTCGGGATCAAGTGGGAGTGGACTCCTTTCCGTCGGTGTGTGCGAGAGATTCCCGCAGCCCTTCCAGCTCGTTGGTCAGCTCGAAGAACCTTGAGACATCTTGGTCTGCCGCCATGTCTGTCGAGCAGAGAGTGCCGTTGTCCGAGTAAGCGAACTTACCGTTGGCCAGTCCTGCGTCGATGAGTGCTTTCATCTCTCCGAACGTGTCGGTTGAGATCAGCGGCAGCATGCCCTGAATGCTGTCCTGCCATCCGGTCGACTCACGGTCGACCACTTTGATAGCGACAGCTCAGAACATGGTGAAACGTCTGCCCGTGCTCACCAGCGTTCCTCCATCGCTTCTTCGGCCTGCTGTGAAGCCGACCCGTAGAACAGATGTCGATGCCCGTTGGCGCACTCCCACCCATCAGTGATGGTCGTGACTGGCGCACCGCACTCGACGATACGAATCATGTCGCTGGGTGAGTCCGGTTCGGGATGTCCCGAAGCAACCTCGATCAGCCATCCGCATGTCTCCATGTGTGTGTCCTTTCCAAGTGAGACTCTCTGCTGGAACTTCGGCACTCCTACTTTGCTCCCCGCTCAGCTCCTGATCTTGTCTACCGATGCATCGGCGTCAGTGCCCCTCGCGGGTCGTGTTTGGGAGGACTCCATCTTCACTCGCATCCCCCGTACTCTCGTCAGCCCTTCGTTCAGGGATCGCCTGGCCATCAGCACAGGTCGTGGTCGTTAGCCGTCAGGGGCTGAGTCGACGAGTCGGGATGTTCGGTGCCTCGAAGGGCCGAAGCCCCAGCAGAGAATCTCACTCTTGGTTTACGCTTCCCCCCTCCTCTGGCCGACCTTTTCGTTGGGCGGTGCTCAGTACCGGACTTGCCGGGGGTTGCTATGTGTGCTCCATCATCATGACCGACCCGTGACACAGTGTCAAGAGATTCCTTGGAAAAGTTTCTCGAACAAATCATTGACAGACTGTCACAACCCGCCATATCATCCAACCCATGACACACACCGAAACACCACAACCCGAGTTCACACTCACACCCTCCGACGTGGCATCCATCGCCACCAAGCGAGGCGTCTGGCCCTTCTGGGCCGATCGCATTCGCAGCATGGCCGATCACGGGCAAACCATCACCGGTCGGGTTCACGGCGATCGCACCATCAGCCCGTACACGGCCGTCAGAGTGACGAAGGCCAACCAGTGGCCGCTGGCAGGAACGATCGCCCTGACCCGCCAAGACGGTGCCAAAGTGCGACTGTTGTTCACCCAGGACCAGTTCGATGTGGAGGTGTCAGCATGACACACACCGAAACACCACATCCCCTCGGCTACGTCGCCGCAGGCACCGGAGAATGCGTTCTCTGCGGACGCATGGCAGACCGACGCACAACCGACCGCAACGGCTACGCATGCTGCGACGTTTGCATCACAGGCGAAGACCCGCCCATCGGCACACCCGCCCCGCAGTACACCCGACCCGTCACACCCGACGACCTGCTGGAACTGACAGCAGCCAACCCAACCCAGACAGCCACAATCACAGCCGACTACATCCGATCGATCACCGCTGACTCCGAAGAGATGATCGTGTGCGGCACATCGAACCGCGACCACACCGTGACTCTCACCATCGTCGGTGTCGCTGCTCTCGTCCAAGCTCTGATCGACGAGGTCTGACATGAGCACCACGAAGGCCAACAAGGCCGACGACGCGATGACCGCCATCACAGCGTCAGTCATCGCCGACATAAAGGCAGGCATCGCCAACCCTGACGGGTGGACACCCGGCTGGACACGCGGCCACTCAGGGATGCCTCACAACGTGAGCACCGGCAAGGCGTACCAAGGGGGCAACGTCCTCATATGCCTGTTCCTCGGAGCCGGATTCGGCTATCAGGGATGGGCCACGTACAAGCAGTGGGTCGACCTCGGATGGCAAGTCGCCAAGGGCGAGAAGGGCACCACGCTCGTCAAGTGGAACATCACGTACCGATGCACCGCTGAGGGATGCGGCAACCGTGGCTGGAAGGCGTGCCCGACACCGGGACACCAGTCCAAGCGTTCGATCTACCCCAAGGCATTCACAGTGTTCAACGCCGATCAAGTCCGCGAGGTACTGACCCGCGACGACGACGGCAAGCCGACCACGACCGGGACTGACCCGTACCGTCCGATCGTCGAGGGCACCGCCCCTGAGCCTGTCACAGCCGCCGAAGAGTTCTTCGGGGCTATCGGTGCGGACGTGCGTAACGCACCCGGCAGAGCGTTCTACAGCCCCTCTGGAGACTTCATCAGCGTCCCGGCCATCGAGGACTACCACGAAGGGGAGCGGTACTACGCAACGCTCGCCCACGAACATATCCATTGGACTGGTGCGGAGTCCCGCCTGAATCGGGAACTCTCCCAGCAGCGAGACGAGTACGCATTCGAGGAACTGGTCGCCGAACTCGGCGCAGCGTTCACATGCGGCACGCTTGGCCTGGAAACTGAACTACGGACCGATCATGCCCAGTACCTCGCCAACTGGTTGGAGGTTCTACAGAACGATGAGAAGGCACTGTGGAAGGCCGCAGGTCTGGCCTCGAAGGCGCACACGTTCCTCGCCGAGTCCAATCAGGCTGCGGTGGACATCGCTGCATGAGAGACGCGCCCCGACCCACACGCGGCGTAGGCTGACGACAAACAGGAGATGCTGAGTTGACGATCACACAAGCGAAAATCGACGACATCAACGACTACATCGAGGTGTCGCTCGAACCACCACTCCGGCTCGAACTAGCTCACGAGGTGGCAGTCGCCATCCTCGCGTCGCTCACAGGGCGCGTGCACATCTATGAGCAAGAGATCACACGGCAAGGCTGATGGAACGACCAGCCGACTGGATGGTCCACGGCACCGGTCCCGACGGCGACTTCGCAGACAAGCACCACGGCGTCGTCCCGACCGTCGACGGTGGGGCACTCATCATCCATCGTGTCGAGGGGGACTGGTCTGATCTCGTCGCCGCGTACGGCGCTGGGCATTGGGCGACCCTGCGGCGCAGGGACGCCCGCTAGCGATGCTGGATGTCCGACGAGATGAATACTCCCGATGGCGCTGGGAGGACCGCACAGGCGACGACGTGGCCGCTCACGGCCAATGGCACGCACCCAAGGACTCGACTGCCCGCGGTCGTCGGGCCGCTGCGGTGGCGGCTGTCATCGACATGGTCGCCGAGAAGAAACGCCGAGAGCGCGAACGCCCTGAGTGATCCTCAACCTTCCACCCAGCCAGAAGGTTCCACCATGCGGAACGGTTCCACCAGGCGGAACCCTCCACCAGGCGGAACCCTCCATCCGGCAGGTGCAGGTCTTTGAGTAGACCCCAAAAAACGGCGCTTTCTTGAGAAGAATCGAAAAAACGGCGCTTTCTTTTTGGTTACACTGAACGACAATGACACAACCCGCCATATCGGAATGGAAGGACATGGGTGACGACATCACCTACCACGCCTTCGTCAACGTCAGCGCACAGACAATGGTCGACTACTGCGAAAAGGTCGAGGGGATGAATCCGTCGCTTCGAGAGATCATCTACAACATCGCCGTGTACGCAAGGGACGCAACCGAACTATGACCAAGAACCACACTGCGATGCCGTACTGCACGGCCGTCATATCGGAAGGTAGGCAACGCCATTACCAACCTGCGTGCCTGCGCTGCGGATGGCATCACGATTATCGATACCCCACCTCGATAGCCGCACTCAAAGCCGCCCGAACTCTCCACGGCCACATCGAATGCCTGCGACCATGAGGCCACCCACCAAGCCATACACAGTGCCACTATCGACAGCCATCGGCTACATCGACCCGTACAACGAACTGGGCTACCGTGCAAGGGCAGCGAAACTTGGCATCCACTATGCCGCCTACAAGCGATGGAATGAGATCGACCAGATCACCATGCCTGTAGCCGACAAGATCGCCAAACATCTCAACCTTCACCCCGTAATGATCTGGGGCAAGGAATACAACGACTGGGTTCCGACTGACGCAGAGGTCGAACGTGCGTCGGAGGCACGCACGAAGAAGAGGACACGTCAATAAGTCATTTGATTTTGTCAACTGACCTATTTGATTTTGTCAGTTCAAGTACACGACTCGCATGACTCAGGATTCTCGATCCCGCATACCACCTCATCTGATTCATCGCCCCAGTCGATCGTCTCGACCCGATTATGGGGCGACCCCATACCAAGCGTGCTGGGATTTGAGGTGAGGGATGAGGCCAGTTTCGATTCGTCCATCAGGCTGACTGTAGACCTGTCCGAAGGACCGGGCCATCCCCCCGTCAGAACGTCGTTATGGACAGGGCTTTCGGTGAGACACGCCAGGTCAAAACCCAGTGAGGCATCCCGATCGACCAGTGGGTGTGCTCGACAATGCCATCCCAATCAATGTCAGCAGACGCACCGGACAAGTCGATCGGATCATGGTTGACGTTCAGTTCGTGACTGATTTCGCAGTTCAACAAATCGGCGAACATATTCTGAGGATCGGTGTTCGGGATCAACGTCACCGCCTCGACCCGCATGGCGGCGTCTTTGCGTTGGGCGAGAATATGGTCGGCGTATCCCTGCGCTGTGACCCGTGAATTGAGAGTGGTTGTGATGTCCAAACGTCGTTCGCCGTCTTGGGCCAGAGCCGTCAAATCGACCGCTGAAACCGATTCCTGTGTCCCGGCGTCGTCGTAAGTCACGACGACAACATTCACCAGATGGTCGTCGGGCTGGGTGAGAACCACGTTCGCTGTTGGGAGCACTGTGCCGGTCCCGATGTCATGCTGATGACCGCTGTCGTTACGAGCCGCCCGATTCTCGAATACGGCGATCCCGTCGCCCTCAATGAAGAACGCCCCGAACTCGGCTGTAGCGGCAGCATCAATAGCGTCGGCGATCGTGGTGCCGTTCAGATTCTCGGACGCCATGTTCGACGCCCCCGCAGCCAACGAAGTGCGTGCAGCGGGGGTCGCCCCGTAACCAGTGAGCAACACTTCGACCCGTTCACTTGTCGTCTGAGCTGGGAGCGTGTCAAGAAACGCGTTGTAGACCTCTTCGATCGCCACATCAGACAGGGCTTCCTTCAAATATGAAAGATGTGCCATGTTCCCGATCAGGTTCCACCCGAATGTTTCACTGTCAGTCGGCCCAGCCCACGGTGTTTCAACAGGGCCAGTTACTGCATCGGACAATGGTTGCCCATCCAAGAACGCCCGCACCGTCCACGTAGTGCCTGACCCGTACCTGACGAACGCAAGATGATGCCATCCTCCATCGTTGATATCTGACGACCCGGCCACAGTGACAGCGCCCGCTGTCGTCCCATCGTTCGTCCAGTCGACTGTGATGCCGCCGTCGCCCTGCACTTCGAGCTTCACCGTGTACCGGGTTTCGGCTGTGTTCCTCATTTCACAGAATGACCAGCCCCCGGTGCCAACGACAGCAAGCGTCGCGAACGTCGAGTAGGTCGGGGGTGTCGAAGCGTATGTGACTGCCTCAGCAGCGTGCGTCCCGGCTGAAGCCTGCGAATTTTCTGCTGCCGAGTAAGCGATAGCGGACGCGACCGTTTCGCCGTCGATTTTCTCGGTCGATGATGCCCAGGAGAACGGTGCGTCCGAACCGTCTGCCCCGAAGAACTTGAGGATGACAGCATCGTCGGTCGTGGTCACCACAGCCGGGGCGTTCTCGTCTGTGACTTGAGGGTCGAGCGTCGAAGCATGGATTGTGCCATCCGACCCGGTGATAGCGACCGCCCACCCTGCCATGTCTTCATTGTTGTCCAACGTCAAAGTCGGATTCGTTTCAGCCGCCGAGGTGGCATTGAGGTAGTAGAGCGCCATCTTCGACGAAGTCGACCCGTTGTTCGTGTCCAGTGTCGACCCGATCTGTGTCCACCCTGACGGTGCCGTCTCGTTCGCTGAACCCGATGCGTCCCACACGAAACAGACAATGATTAGATCGCCGTCAGCGTGAGCGGGGAGCGTTGGCTGACACGAAGTCCCCTCTTCGGTTTCGGTGGCCGAACCCCACACGGCCGTCGGGGCAGCACCACCAGCACCCACCTCGGTCTGGCGAACCCAACCCATCACTGTCAGTTCGCCGGTATGCCCGCCGTCAATCGAGGGAACGAACCCCGCGGCACCAGTCGGCTTCAGCGGGTACTGACGGCGACTGATCTTGTTGGTAGCGAACGTCGAATGTCCAAGAGTCTTATCGGAGATCAGAATGGTCCCACCCGAAGCGATGACCTCCCGTGCTGTTGAACCTGACGTTTCGTCGAGCGGCCAGTGGAACCCTGTCGCGTCGGTGATGTAGCTGGAGACATATCCGCCGTCGATCTTGGATTGAGCGAGAACGCCGTACAGGTCGTTGCAAGTCACCCGGCAGATACCGTCGTGATTCAAGTTCGGGTACTGCGGTTCCCAGTGTTCAACGAACCCGCGGAACAACGGCCATTCCACACCCCACCAGTCCGCTTTAACGCGGACATGGGTACGTGGACGAATGTTCGGATAGTGAGTGCCAGATGCCCATTCCGGTTCGTACGCGCGGGACGTGTTGTCCAGAGTGAACGAACACGTCCCCGCTTCCATCACACCAAGATCGCTGTTCCGGCCACGACTGATTGTGACCCGATCAGCAACACGCACATCTGTCGTCACGTCTGTCCACTGGCCCGCTGTAGGTTCCGTGTCCCAATCAATCCCGAACGCGAACTCCACTATCAAGGTCGGTACCGTCGCCGACGGATCTTGAGCAGTGAAACTTTCGATCTCGTGGGTAGACACATGCGCTGATGTGCCCGACAGAGTCATATTCGCTGACACGTCCGTTATCAGCCACCCGACCATCGCGTCGAACATCGACCAGGCGTTAGCGTGAGCGACCGTCGCTGCGTCATACACGAAGAACATCCCGGCCCGACGCTCAGGTGCGGCCGTAGCGTCGGCCATTGTCGCACCGAGTTCCATCGCCCACGCACAAACCTTCGAGGTATCGCTCTTCGGTGAAGCGATGTTTGTCACTGAAGCAGCAGTCGCCAGTTTCATGTAGTTCAGTTTGCGGGCGGATGACAGCACTGTCACCGACGAACCCGACAGTCCACCAGCGCACTCATGTGACGGGGACACGATGTCGATCTGCGTGTACGTTCCAGTTGTCTCACTGCTACCCGACGAACAAAATTCGTCGTCGTCCCACGTCCCCGGCTCCAGGTGCAGGATAGGTGTCGCAAGGTCACGGAAAATGTCGTCGTCGATATTCGTGAGCACATTCGATGACGTGATGACGATCAGGTTCAACGAGTTCGCTGTCACGAACGACGCCACGTCCGCTGCGGTCAGACCAGATGACGATGATGTGGTGAAGAGCGTGTGAGACAGGGTCGTTTCGACGCGGTCGATGATCGGTGTGTCACCCGTCGAATACGGGTCGGTGCTATCACCGACGATGAAACCTACGTTCGCCATCAGCGACCGCCTCGCCGTTGCTGAACGTCACGTCCAGGCATGGATCGTTTCCGTCGGAGATCGTCGTCACGGGATCTCACAACTTCTGGCGGAAGTGGTACAGGTGCCGTCTGATATGTTCCCGAAGCCCCGCCGGTACGAGAACTGGGTGTCTCCCACTGCACTGTCCCATCGGACATGAACTTCACCCACACTGGCGAACCGGCGCGTTTGTTCCCGTGATGGTCAACCCATCGGCCTGCCTCGTCGTCGAGGAGTAGAGCGAACCGGACGGTAGCCATCAGCTCTCCGTGATGACGAGCGACCCGACCGGGATTTTCACGTTGATACCCGACGAGATCGTTACAGCGTTGTCGAGCGCAGCGACGCAGTACATATCTGATCCTGTGGAGGATGTGTCGTGCAGCGAGAACGCTACAACGGTTCCCCATGCTGCTGTTGTTCGTGTCGTGAACTGGATGATCGCGTTGTTCGTGACTTGCGATACTGACGTTGACACTGTCGGGAAATCTCCCGAGCAGGACACAGGCGAGTACCCGCCACCGGACACGGCTGTCCCTGACGCATTGTCGATTGTTGGCTGCACAGTCCACAAGTGCAGGAACCTTGTGTCCGACGCGCCGTAGTCACCCGTTTTGCCTGTGATGTGCTTCAGGCTGGCTGTGACCGCCCACTGTGATTTTGCCATCGTTACCCCTTCACCGAGATCGGGATAGCGCCACGGCGACGCTCCCAGTCTCTGAGCGCTTGCACAACTTCTTCGGCATCTTCACGGGTTGCTCTACCAGTTATGTTCACGATGATCGTGTCCCCGCCGCCACCACCGGCAGGTGTGATCGTTTCCCCGGCGTGAGCGATGATCGGGACAGCCATACCAGGGGAACCCTGCACCACACCACCCTTAGCGAACTGCTGTAGCCCACCCCCGAAGATGATCCGGTTAATCTCTGCCATTGACGGAACCGAAGGAGTCGTCGGGAGACGACCGAACCCTCCGCCCCCTGCCGTGGTGGCTGTGTTCCTGTTCGCCGGGGTCGTCGGGGTGAAGTTCCCTCGCGGCGTGACCGGCGACGTGACCGGATCATTGTTCAAGTTGATGAGAGCCGCCTTGACAGCAGCGATCTTCGCCAACGCAGCCTCGGTGCGAACTTGAACCTCGGGCGGTGTCGGCGCAGGGTCACCGACACCACTCAGCGCCGCGTTGACCTTGTCAGTCTCTTCTTCTGCGGCAGTCCTCATTTCCTGCATGTGCTTCATCCACTTCAACGTGAACTCCAACGTCGAAATGTCAAGAGCAAGCTGAGCGTCAGCGATGTCCTTCTTCTTATCAATGACAGCTTGGTCAATGAGCAGAGCATCAGCATTCGCTTCAGCGACGGCATCAACAGCGTCCTTGACGGCTTTCTCTGCGTCCTCCACTGCGGACAACTCTTTCTCGATACCGATCAGCGGATCTGTTGCGTCGGCGGTGGCCTGAGCTAGATCGTCGATCGCCTGCTCCGATTCGTGAGTAGCGATGGCGATATCGTCCATTGTTTCGGAGATCGCGTCGCCCTGTGTGATGGCGTCACTCTGAGCGCGAGTGATGTTCTCTGTGGACTTCTCGACCTGGAGGTTCGCCACATCCAACTTATTCTGGATACGGATGTATTCGTCGCTGCCCCTTTCGGCGTCAGCGAGCGCTTTTTCCAGATCCTCAACCGATTTCTTCTGGTTGTCCAACGACACGATCGCTCTGGCGATACTCAATTCAGATTCAAGAGTGAGATCGTTACCGGCACGCTGACTATTCGTCAATAGATCCAACTCAAACGTCAGGTCCGCCACCTTCCGCGCCGCTACTTCCATCGCCTCGTTAGCGAGATTGATTGCGTACGTCTCGTTCTCTGTCACTAACGCAGCATCCCGTTTAGCGCCAGCCAATGCAGTGGTAGCTCCAGCCAATGCCGTACGGGCCGTATCTTCAGCGGTTTCGGCCGTCGTGACAGCAACGGACGCGGCGACCTGTTGAGTTTGCAGTTCAGCTAATTCATTCCGCAACTCGCCGACAGCGACCCGCTGATCCGCCATTCGACGCGTCTCACGCTCCCATTGCAAACCTTCGAGTTGTTCTTCGATCGCCCCGACCGCATCCCCGTACTCGTCGAACCCGTCAACGATCCCTTCAAGTCCCCGTTCAGCGAGGAACTTCGACGCCTCCACAACAAGCGCCGACCCGTTCTCGATGCCGATGGCAAGACCCTTGGCCACATTCAGGCCGATCTCCATAGCTTTCCTCGACGGAGACTTCTGCGCTGTCGCTTCCCTATACGCGAACAGGACAGCGTTCGCCTGCCCCGTAGCAGCAGCCTTGACAAGTTCATCGCCGGACTTGATACCGCCAGCGAAACCAGAAGCAACCAGCCAACCAATCATCTTCGACGCAGCGATAGCGAACTCGCCGCCACCAGTAATAGCGGCCAACGTCGCCGCCGAGAAATTGCCGCCCGACAGATCGCCGCCCAACTGCCAAAGAGCAGCGACCTCAGCCAACTCAGCGTCGGTCAATCCCTTGAGGTCTTCCAGAACCATCGCATATTCCGGTCCCATTTCCTCAAGTTCCCCGATGAAGTTCGCACGGAACTCCTTAGGAACCCGAGCAGACAGCTCTGTCACGTTCGCAGCCCAGTTCAACGTCGCATCAATCTGTGCCCGCAACGCATCGTTGTACTGCTCCAACGACACCTTCGAGCTATCAGCGAAGTCCTGCCAAGAAACCGAACCGTCATCACCGGCAGCCTTCACAGCAGCAGCGAACTCATCAGTCGACTCGGCCTGAGCTTGCAACGCTGTCTCCATCAACGCCGACACAGACAGGCTTTCACCCAAAGACGCCACGAACGAATCGACAGCATCCTTTCCCTCGTCCCACGGGATGAACCCGATCGCCTGCTCCAACCCCTCATAAGCACGCACACCATCCATCGCAGCAGCGATGGCGTCATTCATCGACACAACATGAGCGTCGTTGCCTTCGGTGACGTTGAATACACCTGTCTCCAACATCTTCAATATGTCGATAAGATCCTGCGACGTTTCAGCTTCGGCAAGCATCGCAGCTATCAAACGGGTGTGGCCGTTAGCCCCGCCGTTCAACGCTTGCTGCGCCGTGATCCACGCCATGATCTGTTCACGGGTCTTGTCACCAAGATTGTCAAACGCATCAGCCGCCTGGTCGACGTCACCCAACAATTCACGAATCTCAAGCCCGGATGCAAGACCGGCTTCACCCAAATCAATGAGTTTCATAGCCAAGGCTTTAGAAGCCTCGTCAGCATGGGCAAATTCTTCGCGCAACATATCCCACGTCGACAACTGCCCCGTAGTCGCCTCAGCGACCCAAGCCATCACATTGCCCAGGTCGCCGAAGTCGTCTGTCCCCGTCCTCACGATCGCAGCGAGTTCTTCCGCTGTGACACCCAGCCGCGTCCACAATTCTTCGTTGTCGATCCACACATCCATATTCGTAACCGCAGCCGCAGCGTTCTTTTCGAGAGCGTCCGTTTCCGAACGCAACGCCTCGTCTACAGCCTGAATGCGCTCCAACGCTTCTTTCTTCTTTTCGTTATGGTTCCCCCACATCGTGATCCCGATAGCCAACGCCGCCGACACAGCAGCGAACCCAATCAACACCGGAGCCATTGAAAGGCTAAGAGCGCCGAACGCCAACGTCAACATCCCGACAGCGAGAACCATCGGCCCGACAGCCACCGTGACAGCGACCATAGCGAACGCCATGTTCTTGATTGGATCAGGCAATTTCCCGAACCAATTAACGGCGGATGCGACAGCCCCCAAGACAGGTTCCATCGCATCAACGAAGTTGATGATCGCAGGGATCAACACTTCTCCCATGTCAATAGCGAGATCAACGACCTTGTTCTTGAATATCTCCAACTGAGCTGCGGTTGTCTCATACCGGCGTTGCACCTCGGTCTGCAACGCAGTGTTT
>Ga0255054_10001840_pt1 | contig 12353 bp, 10 predicted proteins | sample JV7_2_23_MG_FD_188634 | JGI IMG/M metagenome (GOLD analysis project Ga0255054, IMG submission 188634) | Seawater microbial communities from Jervis Inlet, British Columbia, Canada - JV7_2_23 | ecosystem: Environmental > Aquatic > Marine > Inlet | place: Canada: British Columbia | collected... | reverse complement strand
GATATCTATATATATTGGCCGCCAACCTTACTCGGAGTGCCCAGATGACGGATCGCTCAGAAAGTCTAAGCGTGGATGCAGTCCAGCAGGCTGCGACCATGTTGAAGTGCATCGGCCACCCAGTGCGCCTGCAGATTATCGAACTCCTGGATAGGGGCGGCGAGCAGAACGTGACCGCGATCTACGAAGCGCTTGGGATTGAACAGGCCGTTGCCTCTCAGCATTTGAACCTGATGCGCGACAAGGGCGTCCTCGCAAGTCGCCGTGACGGCGTGAACGTCTACTACCGCATCGATGACACCCGAGTCACGCGGGTCATCGACTGCATACACGATCATTGTCAGATGTAGAGGGGATTTTCTTGTGCACGGAACATATGGGAATATGTATAAATTTATAAGAGTCACTGGCCTCACTCTGATGTTCGGACTCGCCCAGCTGAACCTGGCGACGGCGCAGACCGCTCCCCAGGGCACCGTTCATCGTCAGCTTTCCCTGCAGCAGGCGATCGACCAAGCGCTGGCGGACAACCCGAACCTGGCGATAGCCGAAGCCGAGCGTGACATCGCTGGCAGTTACAGCAAGGCGGCTTCCGGGCCGCTGTGGCCGCGGCTGGATTTTCAGGCAGGCTACATCCGCTCCAACGACCCGGTATTCGTGTTCGGTACGAAACTTCGTCAGGGACGTTTCGGACCCGAGGATTTCGATCTCCAAGAGTTGAATAACCCAGCCGCAATAGACGACTGGTCCACAGCCTTTGGACTCCGCTGGAGCCTGCTGGACCCGAAGATCTGGACAGGGCGGTCCTCCGCAAAGAACCAGGCGGAAGCTGCAAACTGGGCCGCGGTTCGTACACGCGAGGCGACGGTGCTGGTTACGCGCAGTCTGTACTACCGAGCACAAACCGCCACCGCGCAGCTGGAAGCCGCAAACGCTTCCTTGGAAGCGGCTGAAGCCACGCTCGACTCATTCAGAAAGAGGCACGAGCGGGGTCTACTCACCGACGCGGACCTCTTGCAGGCAGAAGCTGAGCTCGCGGCGGCTCGAGCCCGCCAATCTGCCGTGGCGAGTTCTAGGATCGATGCCCTGCAAGACCTGGGGCTGCACTTGGGCCTCAGCTCGGACACTCTTCCGGAACCGACGGACGAACTCGCTTCACCGGAGTCGATCCGACAGCGCGAATTTAATCCCGAGGAGCGGGCAGACCTCCGAGCCCTCTCTGCGGCTGCCGATGCGGCGAGTGACGCGAAGTCGCAGGCGACGATGGCCTACGTCCCCGCTATCGATCTTCTCGCACAATACGCGACCTACGGCACGGATCCGTTGTCGTTTGACGGAGAGAACTGGACGGTAGGTGTGCAGCTGCGCTGGAACGTATTCAGCGGCTTCGGTCGCTCAGCCGAAGGCCAGCGGGCCAGTCTTGAGAAGCGGATCGCAACCATCGAGTACGAGCAGGCTCTCCGCGACGCGAAAAGCGAGCTCGATCAAGCGGAGCGTGCCGTCCGTAGTGCTCAACTTCAAGTCGAAGCCTCCGGGACCGCATCGGCTGCGGCGGAAGCCGGCCAGCAGCTCATGCGCCGACGCTTCGACGAAGGTCTGGCGACGGCAACCGATTTATTACAAGCCGAAGCTCGTGCTACGGCCATGCGCCAGGGAGCAATCAACGCGCTGGCGAACTACCACATGGCAGTCGCACGACTCGATTTCGTACGATCGCAATCCAACTGAGGGTCAGCAATGAGGTGGATTAAAGGAATACTCGTCCCAGCGTTCGCGATCTCAGCCGCGGCTTGCGGTAGCGAGAACGGTGGCCAGTCCGGCGACAGGGAACCGGTCGACGTGGCCGTGTCCACATCGGTCGCATCGCACGGTGTGATGACGGCTCCTGCGACGGTACTGGCGTCCGAGCGAGCGGTACTGGCCACCCGGATGAGCGGAACGATCCGGCAAGTCTTGGTCGACATCGGAGCTCGCGTTTCGGCAGGCGCAGCGCTGGTCACGCTCGACACAAAGGAGACCGACGCACGAATCGAGAGCGCCGAGGCCGCAGCGCAACTCGCCCGTCAGTGGCACGATCGCATCGCATCGTTGGCCGCCGACGGAGCCGCGACCGCCCAGGAACTGGACGACGCTGTCGCACGGCTCGACGTGGCAGAAGCGGGGCTACGCGATGCACGTGCACAACGCGATTATGTCGTGTTACGAGCGCCGTTCTCGGGCGTGATCACGGCGCGTAAAGCCGATCCGGGTGATCTCGCGGTGCCCGGTGTGCCGATCCTCGAGATGATCGGCGAAGGCGGTCTGGAAATCGAGGCCGACCTGCCAGCCGAGCTGGCCGGGCGCCTGTCCGTGGGCGACGAAATCGTCGTTCACCGACCCGAGACCGCGGAGCGCTTCCCGGCCCGTCTCACGCGTGCCGTTCCCGCCGTCGAGCGATCTAGCCGCCGGTTCCGCATCGAGGCACGATTCGAAGCCGGCCCTTCCGGTCTACCCGATATCGCGCCTGGCACGTTCGTGCGAATCGAGTTGGACGAGCCCACCAGCACGACCCGCTGGATCCCAGCGGACGCGGTGATATCACGCGGTCAGTTGACCGGCGTGTACGTCGTCGACGGCGATCAGCTGCGATTGCGCTGGGTGCGACTCGGTCAACGTATAGACGACACGGTGGAGCTACTCGCCGGTCCTCCCTTGTCAGCCCTGCTGGTTCGGCATCCCGCCCCCGGCATGCTCGACGGCCAACCGATCGATGAAGTGCGACGGGAAGACTGGGTTCCGCCTTTCGTCGAGGCACTGGCAGTCGGAGGGGAGGTCGTTCGATGAGGAGCGAGTTTGCTGGCAGGTTGGCCGACGCGTTTCTCACCTCGAAGCTGACTCCGTTGTTGTTGGCCGGAGCGCTGGCCCTGGGCTTATACACGGTCGTGACGATGCCCAGCGAGGAGGAGCCGCAGATCATCGTTCCGCTGGCGGATGTCTACCTGCCCATGCCCGGAGCTACACCCAAAGAAGTAGAAAACCGGCTGCTGATCCCGATGGAGAATGTGCTCTCCGGGATCGAGGGCGTCGAGTACGTCTACAGCCACGCGCAGATGGGCTTTGGGCTGGTCACGGTCCGCTACGAGGTCGGACGCGACATGGAAGAGAGTCTAGTCCGTCTCTATTCCACGATGATGAAATACGCCGACCGCATGCCGCCCGGCTTCAACATGCCGCTGGTGAAGACCGTCACCATCGATGACGTACCCTTCTTTGCCGCCACGCTGTCCGGCACGGACTACGATCACACGGCTCTCCGCACCATCGCGGACGAGCTGCGCGTCGAGTTGGAGGGCATCCCTGAAGTCCGTGACGTTGCAGTAATCGGCGGCTACCCAAGAGAGATACGCGTCGAACTCTCGCCTGATCGCATGGCGGCCTACTCCGTCGACCCATTGGTGATCGCGCAACGGTTGCGCGGAGCCAACATCAACGTCTCAGCGGGCGACTTCACCAAAGATGATGAAGTCGTTCGGGTCACAGCTGGCCCCTTCCTGCAGTCGGCTCGCGATGTCGAATCCGTCGTCCTCGACGTGCGCGATGGTGCGCTCGTTCAAATCTCGGACGTTGCAGACGTCGTCGATGGTTCGGAAGAAGTATCGACCTACACGTTCACCGGCATCCCCGGCGAGGCGCTGGATCCCATGGTGACGATCGCCGTCTCGAAGAGACCGGGTGCCGACGCGACAAAACTCGGTCAGGCACTGGAAAGCAAGATCGAGGTGCTGCACGGCCGCGTGGTTCCGCAGGACGTTGCCATGGAGATCACGCGAAACTACGGCGAGACCGCCCGTGAAAAAGTCAGCACGCTGAAAGCACACTTGCTGCTTGCGATCCTGGCCGTCGGTATCGTCGTCGCCCTCGCCATGGGCTGGCGCAGCGCGGTGATCGTCATGATCTCGGTTCCGATCACCTTTGCTCTCACTCTGTTCGTCTACCAGTTCTTCGGCTACACCCTCAACCGTGTCACGCTGTTCGCGTTGATCTTCGTCACCGGGATCGTGATCGACGACTCGATCATCGTCGCCGAGAACATGGAGCGACACTTCGCCATGCGGGACCGACCGCTACGCGCCGCCGCACGCGCTGCTGTCGACGAGGTCGGCAACCCGACAATCCTGGCAACGCTGACGGTGATCGCGGCCGTTCTCCCGATGCTCTTCGTTTCGGGGCTGATGGGGCCCTACATGAGCCCCATGCCTATCGGCGCCACCGTCGCCATGCTCTTCTCATTGGCCGTGGCTCTCATCGGGACTCCCTGGCTGGCCTTCCGGCTGCTGCGCGGCGCGCATGCCGACAAGGACGAGCCGGCCTACGTACTCGAGGACACCCGCATCTACAAGGTCTACCGAAAGATCATGGACCCCCTGCTCCGTCACCCGACCTGGATGTGGACGATGCTGGGCACCGTGGTCGTCTTGCTGCTGGCCTCGACCACCATGTTCTTCACGCGCAGCGTGTCGGTGAAGATGCTCCCGTTCGACGACAAGAACGAGATGCAGGTCATCATCGATATGCCCGAAAGCGCTCCGCTCGAGGTTACGACGGCGTTGGCCGAAGACATAAGTCGATCGCTGGCCGGCGTGGAAGAGATCTCCGATATCCAGATCTACGCAGGCACAGCGGCGCCGTTCAACTTCAACGGGATGATTCGTCACTACTACCTGCGGCGCGGCTCCAACGTAGCCGACATTCAAGTCAACCTGGTCGATAAGTCGGAGCGCAGCGCCCAGAGCCATGACATCGCGCTTCGCATTCGGCCGCTCGTGCAACGAGTTGCCGACGAGTCGGGTACCGCCGCGAGCGTGAAGGTTGTCGAGGTGCCACCAGGACCACCGGTGCTCTCGACGCTCGTGGCCGAAGTGTACGGCCCAGATCCAGAGTCGCAGAAGCAAGTGGCGCTTCGGGTACGTGGCCTGTTCGAGGCGCACCCCAGCGTGGTGGACATCGACTGGTCGCTGACGGATCCCCAGACCGAAGTCCATTTCCTCATCGACGAAGAGAAGGCCGCCCTGAGCGGCGTGGCGAAGGCTTCCATCGCACACGCTTTGCAGATGGCCCTCGGAGGTGCTGTGGTGACCCATCTCTCCCAGCCCGAGGCACGCACACCGGTTCCCGTGCGTTTGCGAGCCGGCGAAGGTGACAGGTCGGGAATCGACCGGCTGGGCGGCCTGCACGTCGCATCGGTGAGCGGCGAACTGGTGCCGCTGGGCGAGTTGGTCAGACCCGAGTACACCACAGCCCCACAGGTCGTCGACCGAAAGAACGGGCAGCGTGTTGTGTACGTTACCGCCGAAGTTGCCGGAGATGCGGAGAGCCCGGTCTACGCGATACTCGACCTCAAGAAGCAGATCGCCGAGATCGATCTTCCCTCGGGCGCGTACCTGGGCCAGCTATATACTAGCCAGCCAGGCACGGTTGAGGAGCCGGTGATGAAGTGGGATGGTGAGTGGCAGGTCACCTACGAGGTGTTTCGGGACCTGGGGATCGCCTTCGCGGGAGCGCTGCTCCTCATATACGTGCTCATCGTCGCCTGGTTCGGTTCGCTGGTCGCTCCGCTGGTGATGATGGCCGCAATTCCTCTGACACTGATCGGCATTGCGCCCGGACACTGGGCGTTCGGTGCGTTCTTCACCGCGACATCGATGATCGGCATGATCGCGCTAGCCGGGATCATGGTGCGAAACGGAATCCTGCTCATCGACTACCTGGAAGCCAGGCGGGCGGCCGGGATCCCACTCGAGCAGGCGGTGATCGAAGCTGGCGCCGTGCGGACGCGGCCCATCGCACTCACGGCTGGTACAGTGGTAATCGGTGCCATCGTCATTCTCTTCGATCCGATCTTCGAGGGCCTCGCCGTGTCGCTGATCGCCGGCGCCATCGCTTCGACGGTACTAACGCTGATCGTGGTGCCCAGCATCTACTACCTCGTGCATCGCACGCCGAAGGAGGCGGAAGTGGAGGTTGCCGCATCGACCATGGAACCCGAGCCGGAGATGACCTAAGATGAAACTCGTGCTGTTCATGTTCCTTAAAGAAGACGAAGAGTGTGTCAACCGGCTGTTGAGCGAACAGAAAGTTCAATCGTTCAGTCGCATGGGCGTCGAGGGGCGCGGGCCCGGCGCCGCAGCGGGTTGGACCGGCGAGGTCCAACCGTACCAGTCACAGATGATCATGAGCATTCTGCCAGCCGAGGAAGCGCAGTCCCTAGTACACGCCGTGGGGGATTGCACGGGGGTCCAGGACCCCAGGCACCCGATCCGGGCCGCGCTCATCGACGTGGAGCAGTTTACCTGTTGCGAGCTTGGAAAGCCCTAACCATCAGGAGGAAACATGACACTGGAGCGAAAGATCCGATTGATAGCCGGCACCTTCATCCTGGCCAGTCTGGCCCTCGGTTGGTGGGTCAGTCCCTACTGGTTTCTCTTCACCGCCTTCGTGGGCCTGAACTTAGTGCAGTCAGCGATCACCAAATGGTGCTTGATGGAGGACATTCTTCGCTGGACCGGGATCCATCGAACAGCGACCTGAGCACCTCCATAGTCGCAACCGGAGAGCACTCAAATCGGGTTCGGGGGGAAGAGGGGGACCGGGACCGGGACTGAAGAAAGGCGAAGTCTCTGTTGTAGGGCGGCTTGGGCTTTCTAGCGCCTCGATTCCCCGACTCCCCGATCCCGATTCGATGACAGCCAGTTCGCTGCAGTCCCAAGCACTAGAATCCCCAAGCTGAGCAGCACCGGCAAGATCGCAGGATAGCGAGGCCCCAGTAACTGGACCAGCAGACCGTCCCCCTTACCCAACATCGCGGTCAACAGGGCACCGCCCCTGATCGCCCCCAACACCGCAGTGGTACCACCCACGATGACCGCCGTCATGGCTACCAAGGGCGTGACCCTGGCGCGACCGCGCAAAAAGCTGGCAAGCGTCGGAAACACGACACCTCCCACAAAGACCGTGTAGCCCAAGAGGAGCGCCGAGATGATGCCGCGCTCGAAGCCGGCGATCGCCCATGCCGCCGCGCCCACGGCAACGAGAGCCAGCCGCGTCAGTCGAAGCTTTTGTTTTTGAGACAGTTTGCTGCCCGCACCGAACACGTTGAGCGACAGGATCGTTGAAGCCGACATCAGAGTGGTGTCCGCCGAAGACATGATCGCTCCCAGGAAGCCCGCCACGATCAACCCCGCGAGTCCCGCCGGCACCAACTGGGTAACAGCGGTGGGCAAGGCCGCTTCCGCAGCGATATCCGGAAACCTGGCGCGGATCAGCATGCCGAGGACTGCCAGCAGGAACGAGATCGGGACAACGGCTGCTGCGGCCATAAGCGCTGCCTTACGGGCCGCCGCTGTGGATTTTGCGCACAGCACGCGTGAATAGATATCCGGGCCGGCTAGATACGGAAGACCAACGATCAAGGGATAGAAGACCAGTAGATCATACCATCCGAAGCCCTCGGCAACCGGAAAGCGGAGATGTCCCGCGGGAATGCCCTCACTCGCTGCTGGCCCCTGACCCTGCGATGCGGCGTAGAACAATGCGACGCAGACGAGCAGTCCACCGACGAACAGAACGAACTGCCAGGAGTCCGTTCGAATCACCGACAGCTGACCGCCCCAGTAAGTGTAAACGACGAAGGCGACCGCGACGATCGCGAGCGCCCACGAGTAGTCCAGCTTGAGGATCCCGCTCATCAGCAGCGCCCCAGCGGTCATCTGAGCGGCAACGACTCCACACCAGGCTATGGCGATCATCACGGCGGCAGGCACCGCCACGCGGTTCCCGTAGGCTCTCTTCAGAATGTCCGGAAGCGTATAGACCTCGAGCTTTCGGACGCGCGCGGCGAGAAACAAACCGAACGGCACAAGCGCGGCCGCACCGACGAGCGTCCACCAAGCAGCGGTCAGGCCACGGGAGTATCCCAGCCCGATGACGCCGATCGTCGACGACGCACCGAAGATCGTGGCCACCAGCGATACAGCCACGGTTCCCGACGCATAGCGGCGGTCAGCAACCCAGTACGATTCCGGGGACTGACGGCGCGCACGCCAGCCGACCAGAAGCATCACGCCGAGATAGGCTATGACTATGACCGCATCGATCAACGTCGGCCTACCGTTTTCCTTTGAGCCGCGGCTCGCGCATACCCACTAAACCGGTCCTTCCGAGTTGACAAATGCCGGCCCCATCCTCACCCTTAGGGGTCTCGCCAAGCCCCACCGAACTTCGCTCGTGCCAGAGGCAATGTTAGTCTACACCGATAGCGTCGATTACGCCCGGATTGTACTCGGGCGAAGCGCCGATAACTGGTCGGCACCGGCATCGGAGTTGTCTGACGAACTCCGAAGCCTGATAGAAAGCGCCTATGGCGCAAGGGAAATCCGCGAGTCCACCGTACACGGTGGATCGAACTGGCACTACCTGTTTCTGGTGGAGGCAGCCGAACGATCTCATTACGACCTTCTGATCGAACTCAGCCGAGCGGGGATACGCGTGCCGGACCGGGTCCTGTGCCTGGCAGGAGCGGGAGAGCGTTTCCACGGTTTCAAGGGACGCTCCTGGTCCGCGCCAAAGGGCAATACGTACCTCGCGGCTTACCTGAGACCGAATCAGCCGGTCGAGCTTCCCGCTACCAGCTTCACAGTGCTGGCTGCAGTTTCCGTCTTGGACGCCATCGACGCGATGCCCGGACTCGAGAATTCAGCCGGCATCAAGTGGGTGAATGATATACTGATTGATGATGCCAAAGTAGGCGGCGTGCTAGCATACACACAAAGCGCGGGTGGGACGATCAGCGGGGCAGTCCTTGGGATCGGCGTCAACGTCGAGACCGAACCCGACATCGAGCCCACACCGTTCGTCCCTCGAGCCGCTGCACTCAGAAGTGTGGCTTCGAGCCCGGCGGACTGTACACAGCAGACGTATTTTTCTGCTCTAACAGCCGCATTGGACACGAACTACAGCCTGCTGATCGCAGGCGGTTACGGAGCGCTGCTGGATCGATACCGAAATCGCTCGCTAGTCATCGGCCATCAAGTCACGCTCTGTGACGAGGAACCGGGATCGGAGTCCGAAGTGATGGCCCAGGGAAGAGTCACCGGAATCGGCTACGGCATGGAACTGGTGATCGAGGGCTACGATCGGCCGTTCACGAAGGGGCGATTGATTCTTGAATCCGACGAGGAGCACACGTCGAGGAAAAGGTGAGCATGGACTCCAATCAGCTTCTGTATATCTGCCTATCATCGTTGCTGGCAGTATTCGTGCTACTGAGTTTTCTGGCCATCGTGATGCGTATTCTCGTCGCCGCGTTTCCTGAGACGCTCGAGAAACTCGCAAAGAGCGATGCCGCGGTGCTGGCTGCGATCTCAGCGACCGTCACAAGCATATACCCGGGGTTGCAAGTAACCAGAGTCGAGGAGGAAAAATGATTTTCGCAACGAATCCCAAGAAGATTCGGGTGATGTTTACACCGTTTCGAGACGGGCTGCAGAGTTCGTTCGGGGGCAAGGTCCGTCTAAACGATTTTCTTCCGGCCATGGAGGCTTCTGCGGCGGCCGGTGTGCGACATTTCGAGTTCGGCGGCGGCGCTCGCTACCAAGCGCCTTACTTCTACCTAGGCGAGAACCCGTTCGAAGACATGCGGAAGATTCGGGCTGCGGTCGGGCCCGACGCCGACCTGCAGATCCTGACGCGGTCGGTTTCCGGGGTGACGCTGACGACCCAGAGCATCGAAGCCCTGCAGCTGCAGGCCAAGCTCATGCAGGAGTCCGGTACAACTTGGGACCGGAACTTCGACTTCATGAACGACACCGACAACCTCGTGAAAACGGGCCAGCCTATCATCGACTCGGGCATGCACCATCAGGTGTGCATCGCGTTGATGGGATTGCCATTCGAGTCGGATACGGTCCACACGCCAGACTTCTACATCAATATCGGGAAGAAGCTGCTGGACAGCGGCGTGCACATCGACAGCATCTGCCTCAAGGACGCCAGCGGTACGACGGACCCAAAGACGATTTATGACGCAGCGCGCGGGCTGAAAAAGATCATGCCGCCCGAGATGCCGCTGTGGATGCACACGCACGATACGGCGAGCACGGCGGTGGCCTGCTACATGGCAGCGATCGATGGGGGCGCGGACGGTGTCGATCTCTCAGTCCGGCCGCTGGCCAGCGGAACCGTTCAGCCCGATGCGCGCTCCGTGGCGCATGGCCTCAAGGGGACTGGGTACTCGCTCGACATGGACGTGTCCAAGCTGCCCGAGATCGAAAGTATGCTGAACGAGGGGCTGCAGGAGTACGACTTCAATCCCACCACGACTACTGCGGACGCTCGCGTACTCGGTTTTCCGATGCCGGGCGGCGCCATCGGGCCCAACGTTCACATGATGGTGAAGGCCGGGATCCTGGAGAAGTACAGCGACGTGCTGGCGGAATTCCCGATTGTGGTGGAGGCGGGCGGCGCGTGGACCAGCGTGACGCCGGGCAGCCAGCAGTACTGGCTGCAGGCCTTTAACAACGTGATGTACGGGCGCTGGAAGAAGATCGACGCCGGCTACGGTCGGTCGGTGCTCGGCTACTTCGGCAAGACCCCGCTGCCGTCCGACCCGGACGTCGTCAAGGTCGCGTCCGAGCAACTGGACATGCCGGTATTCGAGGGTGATCCTCTCGAGGCCGCACCCAACAACATCGGAGCGGCGAAAGAAGCGCTCGAGGAGCGAGGACTTCCCACCACCGACGAGAACACCTTCCTGGTGCTGGCCGCCATGGTACCCGGCAAGAAGATGGAGTTGAACGAAGGCATCCGTCTGCTGACCGGGAAGTCGAAGATCGACATACCGCTCAAGAAAGAGGAGGTCGCGGCAGCGCCTGTTGCAGCGGCTCCCGCCGCCGCTGCGCCGGCGTTCACCGGCCCAACCACGACGCGATGCACGGTCGAAGAGAACGGCAGTTCGCGGACGTTCGTCGTCACCCTCGAACCCGCCACGGAGATGAAGGGCGCAGCCACAACCACCGCCGCCCCCGCCGGTGGAACGCCGGTACACTCCACGTTCGCCGGTACCGTGGAGGTCGTCGACATCCTGGTCAAAGAAGGCGACCAAGTCAGCGTTGGGGCTGTGGTCGCCGCCGTGGAAGCGATGAAGGCGAAGCACGATATCAAAACGACTGTCGCCGGGAAGGTGACAGCCATACATGTGGCGATTGGCGATGAGATCGACTCGTCGAAGCCGATCATGACGATCGCCTGAGGGGCGGCCGATGGAAACAGCGCTCGAGCTGATCCGGCAATCCGGCCTCGCCAATCTGAGCATCGGCAATGTCGCGATGTTCGCCATCGCCGGAACACTTATCTACCTGGCCGTCGCCAAGAATTACGAGCCCTTGCTCTTGATCCCGATAGGGTTCGGAGCGATCCTGGCCAACTTGCCGATGGCCAATATGGGATCGTATGGCGACGGTATCATTGCACTCATCTACGATTCCGGGATCCGCACAGAGCTTCTTCCACCGCTCATCTTTCTGGGTGTCGGCGCTCTGACGGATTTCCGGCCGCTGCTGGGCCGGCCGCTCACCTTCTTGCTCGGTGCGGCCGCCCAGATCGGCATCTTCGTCGCCGCACTTTCGGCTGGCTATTTGATGGGCTTCACCCCACAAGAGGCCGCCTCGATCGGAATCATCGGTGGCGCCGACGGCCCGACGTCCATCTTTCTGGCCAGCCAACTCGCGCCGCACCTGCTTGGACCGATCGCCGTGGCGGCGTACAGCTACATGTCTCTGGTGCCGATCATTCAGCCACCCATCATGCGCCTGCTCACGACCAAGAAGGAGCGGGCCATAGATATGCCGCAAGTGATACCGGTATCGAAGAGGGCAGCGGTCCTCTTTCCAATCGTGACCGGCGTCATCGCGTCGCTGGCGGTTCCGTCCAGCGCCCCGCTCATCGGCATGCTGATGCTCGGTAACCTGCTGCGGGAGTCGGGAGTCACCGATCGACTTCGCAAGACGGCCGGAGGCGCACTCATCGATATAGTGACTCTGCTGCTTGGGATTGCCGTCGGCGCTACGATGGACGCGGGACACTTCCTTACTTATCGCACTATCCTGATCCTTGTCCTCGGCGCGGTCGCCTTCTCGTTCAGCACGGCGGGCGGAATCCTGTTTGCGAAGCTGCTGAACCTGTTCCTGCGCAATAAGATCAATCCGTGCATCGGGGCGGCAGGTGTCTCCGCCGTCCCCATGTCGGCGCGCGTCGTTCAGCAGTTCGTGTCAGACGAGACCGATGGACGTGTCAATCCCCTGATGCCGGCAATGGGGCCG
>Ga0255054_10001837_pt1 | contig 12357 bp, 10 predicted proteins | sample JV7_2_23_MG_FD_188634 | JGI IMG/M metagenome (GOLD analysis project Ga0255054, IMG submission 188634) | Seawater microbial communities from Jervis Inlet, British Columbia, Canada - JV7_2_23 | ecosystem: Environmental > Aquatic > Marine > Inlet | place: Canada: British Columbia | collected... | reverse complement strand
AGGTTCAAAAAACCGGGTGAAGCCGGAGGGGACTGTTGATGAAGAGGCTGTCCTCATCGGCTTTTTCAATGAGAAGGACGATCCAATGGCCCTGCTGGTCAATATATCCAACCACACCGACTCGGTGGGTGGGACAGAGATATCTGCCGACTGGCCAGGTTTTATGGAACGGCATGTTGAGGAGGAACTTGGCATCCCCGTCAACACGGTGACGCTTATCGCACCTCAGGGGAACATCAACCACTACGACTTCGATTCTCTCCGAAACCAGACAAGCCATGAGGAGGCCCAGCGAATTGGCAGAGCCTATGCCGATCTGCTGCTCTCGATGCTCCCCCAGTGTCGGGCCATGGATACCGGGAAGCTGGATTCAGCCCTCAGTTACGTTGACATAGCACCGAGGGAAATAAGCACGTCAGAGCTACAAAGGGCCTGTGAGATAATTGGAACACCTGAATCGGCAGATAAGAGCGGTGACCTCAAGGCTGAGGATCTTGCCACACCAGCCGTACTCCGCATATTTGCCACCCAACTGCTTGCCTTTCATAATGCAATGCCCCGGTCCTATTCAGTGCCTCTGCAGGTATTACGAATGGGTGATATATACCTGTGCGGCATACCTGGAGAGCCCTTTGTTGAAATCGGACTGGAGCTCAAGAAGTCAGCTGAAAGAGAGACTGTTGTACCTGTGTCGCTTGCAGGCGGCTACTTCGGGTACATACCCCTGGAGACAAGCTTTGATCATGGAGGCTATGAAATCAAACAGGGAGTTCACAACTGTCTCTCACGGAAAGCTGCGGAGATAATACTCGAGAGTCTTCAGAATATGATTATGGGATTCACAGGGAGAGAAGCTGTGTAATCTCCTTGGCAATATCTTCAATAGGTCTGTAACTCATATCAACGATTGGCCAAATCTTTCCATTGCCGGCCAGCTTCCTGCAGCATCTCAACTCCTCGTTGATAGACGCCAGGTCAGTGTACCCCTCAATGTGGGGGTCTCCCATTTTTCGTATACGGTCTGCCCTCCGGCGCTGAAGCAGAGATGGTTCAATGGTGAGGCTGAACACCTTCTGAGGGAGTGTGTGGAGCAATGGTGGAAGCTCTCCCCCTCGAACAACAGGAATATTCGAAACCTTCCATCCCATGTAACTCAGATACACTGCGAGCGGGGTTTTCCCAACCCGTGAGGGGCCGATGAGTATGATATCAGCCTTTTCAATGGATTCCACAGACCTCCCGTCATCGTGTTTAATAGTGAAATCAACAGCATCCACCATCCTGAAATAGTCGCGGTTGAACTTATAGGTCAGACCGGGTCTCTCGAGCGGCACCCTTTCCAGGAACTTCTGCATGGTTGTGATGAGGGGTCCGAAAAGGTCGACGGCAAGTATGTGATGTTCCACACAGAGGCGGTGCAGTGATCGCCTGAGTGAATCGGAAACAACCGTGTACACAACCATGCCGGATTCACTGGAGACCCGGTCGATCAACTGGCGGGCCTTTTCCTCAGAGGTAATATTGCTTACCGTACGATACTCCAGTTCAGTGTCCTCAAACTGGTAGGATGCCGCTTTCAGAAAATCAAGGGCCGTTCTCCCCGTACCATCCGATACCACCCACACAATCTTCTCTTGACTCGTCATGCTATGTTAAAAACCTCTGAAAATGCCCTCTATAAGCCCGCAAACAGCAAAGGCAGCACATGCCAATCGGTGTTCATTCCCTGCCCGGAATTGGAACTTTTTTCTCATTGCCAGTCTCCAGGTCTTTTTCCACGAGCCTTCCCTCAGAAATCTCCTGCTCACCGATAATGAGCGCCTTTCGGGCTCCAAGTTTCGACGCACGTGCCATCTGCTTTTTGAGTGTCGTTCTGTTGTAGGAAAACTCAACAGTCAATCCCTGAGATCGCAGGTGCCGGGCAACACCAAGAAGAACGGGAAGCTCCTTCTCTGAAACGCGAAGGAGATAGTAATCGATATTTCTGCTGTAGGTCGGCAGCAGGCCTCTGTCCTGCAAAATCTCGCTCAGTACTACATCACCCATACCGAAGCCGCAGGCCGGGATGTCCTTGCCCGAAAACTCCCTCACCAGATTGTTGTACCTGCCGCCGCCGCATATTGCACGCATTCGCTCACTGCGGTCGAAGAGCTCAAAAACGATACCCGTGTAATAATCGAGCCCCCTGACAATAGTGGGATCAAACTGCACGAAATCGGAAACGGAGGCGGCCTCAACAAGTGAAAAGAGTTCGATCAGAGAAGAACGCCCCTCCCCTCCGCTCCGCAGCTGCTCCAGGTCACTCATCTCTTTGAGAGAGAGATACTGACTGACCCCCCGCTTCTTGTCAGCATCAAGGTGAAGCTCTTCCAGGGCCGCTTCGGTCTCCTCTCGCCTCAGTTTGCGTGCATTGTCTATGATCTTGTACAGGCTTTTTTCCTGACTTTCCTCAAAACCCAGAGAGCTGAAGTATTGTGACACAAAATCCCGGTTGTTCACCTTGACCACAAAATCCTTGCTGCTCAGTCCAAGGTTGACCAGTGAATCGATGGCAACTGAGATGATTTCCAGGTCAGCGGTTGGGGAGCTCTCCCCGATAATATCCACATTGAACTGAAAAAACTCCCGCAGCCGTCCCTTTTGCGGCCTCTCGTATCGCATGCAGCGCGGGATGGAAAACCACTTGATGGGCTTCGGCGTCTCACTTTGTATCTTTGCGACCATGCGGGCAAGCGAGGGTGTCAGTTCGGGGCGCAGCGCAAGCATGCGGCCTCCCTTGTCGGGAAAATGATAGAGCTGCCCCACAATCTCATCTCCCGACTTAAGGGTGTAGAGTTCGAGCGTTTCCAGAATTGGGCTGTCGAACTCTTCGAAACCGTATGAGAGGGCCGTTTTCCGCCAGGCCTCGAAGATATGCCCAACCCGTGCATACTGCTCAGGATAGAGGTCCCGTGTCCCCTTCACCGATAAATCCTTCATGTCTCATTCCTGTTTCCGGTTTGTTTTACCTGAAATAGCTTCAGCCAGTCCTCCACTGAGAGATCGTTTGCCTCTTTCTTCTCGTCAGTAACGTTGCCCTGTCCCGATGTGCGCCCCTTTTTAGGCTTGCTCTTTCGTCCATTCCCAACAAGAGAGAGAAACTGTACCACACCCATTGTTTGTGAGCCGAGATTTCGTACAACACCTACGATATGCCGGCGATCATCTGAGACCACAGTCACTTCGCGAGGGTTTGATCTCTTTTCAACCATTCTTACGATATGTTCGTCGGCACTCAAACCCGGCGGTGTGTATATACTCTGTACACCAAAGGCTGTCTCACTCCTTGGATGGGTTGTGGAAGACCCTCCATCCCAAACCACCGTAATCCGCACCGCTTTCTTCTTTGCGTATTGCGATAGGGATTTGAGGAAATGATAGCGATAATCGGCTACCAACCCGTCAGATCCACGACCCTTGCCGGATGAATAGCCGCCGTGCAGAATCACATTGTACCCATCGACGATGTAATGGGGCGATCCTTTTACAGGAGCCACTACCCTGTAGCCTTCCTTTCGGTAATTGAATTCAGTACAAATATTGCAAAAATATACTCCTTATTATAATATACTAAATAAGAGAATGAAGGGCTCTAAACAAATTGAAGGAGAGCGTTTTTGAGTGAAATAGAAGAGACTCTGCAAAAAACTATCGAAAATTTAAGCAGCCATATCGATCCGTCTTCTCAGCAAGTATCCATCATACTTGCGGCAGGGCATGGCAACCGAATAAAATCAGAAAAATCCAAGATGCTCCATGAGATATGGGGCAAGCCATCGGTGTTGCGCGTTAGCGAAGCCGCTCGTGACGGCCTCTCATCGGGCAATCAGGTTATCGTGGTGGGAAAAAAGGCTCTCGATGTGGCAACCACGCTGGGGAAAATACCACAGAGGGTATTCATCTATCAGAAGGAACAACGGGGAACAGGCCATGCGGTCCGGACAGCACTGCAGCATCAGGAATTGAAGAACATCAGCGGCACAGCTTTCATTATTCCGGGTGATATGGGGCTTTTGACGAAAGAAACAGTGAAGGAGTTGAATGACCAGTTCCTGAGCGCCGGCTGCGATATGCTTGTGACAACAGGTCATCATCAGGGCAGCATAGAGGATAACTACTATGGACGTATACTGAAATCAAAACACAGTCCCGACAGCATTATAGAGATAAAAGAACATCGTGACATCCTTGCCATGACCCGCGATGCTGAATACAGCGTCACCTTCAGAGGAGAGGAGGAACGCTTCACCCCCGATGAACTGCTGAACATTCGTGAATTCAACGTCGGTATTTACGCAATAAAAATCGAAGCCCTGAAAGAGCTCATCAGACACCTGGAGTCTGACAACGTTCAGGGAGAATTGTATGTAACCGACCTGATAAAGATATTCAATGACAATGGACTCAAGGTGTGCTCTTCACGTATCTCCAACAATGATCTGGCCCTCTCTTTCAATGTAAAAAGCGTTCTGAAGAAAATGGACGCCACTTTCAGAGCCATGATCTATGAGCAGCTGAAAGATATAGTCACCATCGATGATCCCGATGATTTCTACATTGCAGAAGATACGGTGGAGCGTATTCTGCAGCTGGACAAGGAATACTCTGCCCTGGACATTCATCTCGGAAAGGGTGTGCACGTTGGGGAAAACGTACGGCTCGGCCGCGGAAACATCATTGAAAAGAATGCTATTCTGAGAGGCAACCTTGTTTTTGGCAGCGGTATCCGTATTGGTGAAAATGTCAACATCTCCACCCATCCAGACCAGACCATGGTTATAGGAGATGCATGCCACATCTATCGGGGAAATGTAATTCAGGGCAGTGTCAGAATGGGAAAAAATGTCAGAATTGAAACCGGGGTGAGAATTACCGGCAGTACGAACGACCCCGTCATTATACATGACAATGTTGTAATCAAGGGCATGACCTATGTCTACGGTTCTGTTATTGAGGGCGATCTTCTCATTGAACACTCGATTCTAAAAAATCGTTACGTTGAAAGGGTGTTGAAAAAAGACGGAACCATTCAACCTGTGAAATACATACTGCCACACCCTGAGGGACTTGATTCAATCTCATCCTTAGACAACTCAATGAAATGAATCCTCTCCAAGACCTGTATCAGTTTATCGAAGCACTCAAGGGAATAAACACAGAGCTTGGTTTTGAGGAACAGGTTCAGGAGGCGGCAGCAAGGATCAGCACCTTTCTCAAAAGTGAATACACATCTTCCCTTGACGATGGCAATCAAAATGACCTGCCGGAGCACGGGTTATCAATAACGGTGCAGTACGACTATCCCTATCTCAGTATGGCAAAACCGATAGCGGCGTCGTCGGGCAGAGCAGACATAAGCATCCAAGACACCTGTATTCTACTGGCGAATCACTACCTTCAGCTTGTTTGGAAAGAGACCGAAAAGGCTCAACGCAGCGTACACGAATTCCTTCACCCCCTGTCCCACTACATGAAATCCCCTCTCACGGCAATTCTGGGGTACTCCTCGCTTCTCGAGGATGAGCTTGAAAGTACACAGGATGAAGAGATTCTGCACTATATCAGAAGAATCGGGAAGAACACCAAACTGCTGGTTAAAATGATCGATGACCTTCTCTATCTGTCGAGACTGAATCGTGAAGATGTCGAGGAATTACCGGTTTCAGACATTGTGGCTGAATCCATGAAATCACTTGAACAGCTCGACAGCAGCAGGCACGTTGCCATCCATGTTCAAGAGGAAATCCCTTCCCTGCTCATGAACCGACAGCATGCACTCACACTCATAGGGCAGCTTCTCAGCAATGCATACAACCATACCGAAAGAGACCCGAGTATTCACATTGGGTACAGGGATGACGAGTTCTTCATTAAGGATCAGGGCAAAGGAATCTCGCCTGACAATTTGGGAAAAGTCTTTCGGATTTTTTTTACCACCTGCAGCAAGGAGACAGGGTGTACGGGTGCCGGCCTCTACATTGTGAAAAAGATACTCGATATGTACGGGGGAAGCATTCGTATGGAGAGCAGTGTAGGCAGGGGAACAACGGTGTATTTCAAAACGAAAACAAGAGTCTGAGGTATATCTTGTTGTCGTTGTCCTCTTCCGGATCATAACGGGAGAAATAACTTCCCTCCTTGCCGAAGAAAAACATACCGCCCAGATCCATCTTGACAAATTCATCCACATCTGTGCTCACGAATACATCAAGGGAAGCGCTGAAATTGTTCAGATACATATAGGATCTGATGCCCATAGTGGCCCGTGAGCTCACCTGTAATTCCTCTTCGAGAAACAGTATCAAATCGGAATTCTCCACGATGAACTCGCCAATCATCTGTACCGATGAAAACTGCTGCCTTCCACCAACAACAGCGTTCACCTGGTCGGGTCTGTCCTCGTAAACCCACCAGGCTAGCTCCACCCATACATTTGTCCGCCTCCTTTCAGTTTTCCCTGTAAGGAAGATCATCGGGGGAGGATACCCTGCATGTCTGATGAACCCAAGGCCTGTCATAAACCCCTTTCTGATGATAAGTGAATGCATCCCAATAAGGGCATCGTCAACAGAATCCAATGCTTCATATTTCTGTGAGACAACGATCTGCTGCAGATATGTTTCACCACCGATGGACATGTTAATAATCGGATTGGGCCGCATAATGTTTCGGTAAAAGATATTGTTTGGGTAACGGTCATCTCTTTTATTGAGAATGTCCACAACACTCCAGGAATAACCGGTACGCCATGTTTCAGTGTAATAACCCAGCTGCAGGTAGGAGTCAGCCATCCCACCCCGTATATAGGTTTCGCCTATACTCACTTCATCGATGAGATCAACCGATGCTGCGGCCTCCACACCACCTCCCGCATAGATGATTCCGATGTTGCCATAGATAGGATAGTCGAAAACCCACCGATTTTCATCAGCATGATTTTGAGCCTCGAAGTTCACCTCCAGATCTGCCCGAATCGCCGGCCCCTTTCGCTCTTTCTCCTGCTGTGCCACGGCAGAGGAGAGTGGGGCCAGAACCATGACAAAGAGGAATAAGGATACGTGAATCCTTATACCTTTTAGTCCTGTTCCGTACATTGAAAAACCTCCCCGACTTGAGTGGGCTAATTGCCGGGATTATTCCTTCCCAGGCTTTTGAGCAGATCAAGATTCTCTCTGTCCATCTCCTGTCCATCCAGTTTTTTCGGTGTCTCGAGAATCTTCGGGATATGGGTGAATCTTTTGTCTCTCATAATCATGGAAAAGGCCCTGAGTCCGATCTCACCTCTGCCGATGTGCATGTGACGGTCTATCCGTGCACCCAAGACCCCCTTTGAGTCATTCAGGTGAAGCGCCTTCACATGTGCAAGACCCACGATTCTTTCGAACTCATGCATGGTTCGGCGAAATGAGCCACCCGTTCGTATATCATACCCTGCACTGAATATGTGACATGTATCCATGCATGCGCCGATTCTTGTATCACGAACTCCGCCAATGATATCACGTATATGCTCAAATCGGTAGCCTATACCTGTTCCCTGTCCGGCTGTTGTCTCGATGAGCAGCACGGTATCACCGGTGAATTGCGCCAACACCTTCTCGATACACGATACAACCCTCGCAACACCCACCCCCTCACCGGCACCACCATGTGAACCGGGATGCACAATGAGAAAGGGGATGCCAAGTTCAGCACAACGATTCAACTCATCGAACATTGTCTCGCTAGAAAGCTTCACCAAATCCGGCCTGCTCTCCCAGCCGGCTGCCGGATTTACCAGATAGGATCCATGGGCCAGCACAGATCGGATCTCTGTATGGGCCTTCTTCGATTCTCTGAAACGGTATATCTGTTCAACCGACAGGGGATGTATGTGCCACTGACGCTGGTTTCGTGTGAAAATCTGTATGACCGTACATCCCACAGCAACACCCCGCTCAAAGGCCCTGTACAATCCACCTGCGACCGATACATGGCATCCAAGAAGAGGTGAGGCCCCTGACATCACGTTATCTGCATTCGCTCCAGTATTGGAATTGTGTGGGGATTGCTGCACAGCACTGCTCAGGAAAGCTTTTAACCCTTCATTTTCCCATGGCCTTCAATCGTACACGAGATTCCTCACGGAATATACTGTCAGGAAAACCCTCGAGAATCTTCTGGTAACACTCAGCTTCATCGAGCAGGTCACGAATTCCATGCTCATTGATAATATTAGCCATTTCCCAGAGTGCATCGTCCGCCCGCTGGGATTCTGGGTATGTGAAGTAAATGATCTCAAGGAGCTTGATCGATACAAGACCGGCGAGGCTCTGCACATGGGCACTCTCTGTCTCATAGTTCCGGTATATCTCGCTGAGGCTGTAGTAGTACTCCACGATCAACTCTTCATCGCTCTGCACACGAGGGCTGAATATCTCCTTTGTAATCAAATACAGTTCCGAGTAGCTCAGGCTGTATATACGATCGGGGAGAAGTTCTGAATATACAAGGTTTTTCAGGTTCACATCGCCCTCACCAGTGATGACCACCTCGGACACCACATCGAAACGATGGTGCTTTGGAAAATCCCTGTACTCCCGGATGGCCAGTTTTCCCTTGAAACCGAACCCCTCGAGCGATTCGATATATGCAATGGCCTCCTCGCGGGATGTGAAGAAGGGTGACTCAAGTACCAACGTTTCCTCATCGGATGCGATGAGGAGAAAGTTTGGCAGTCCGTACTCGGTCAGCTCACGCTTTATCTCGATTACATGGGGAAGAGGATCTATCATGGTATCGGCAATACGCACACCATAGCCACGCCTGTATGGGGGTTCAGTAAAGCTGTATTGCAGCGACAGGGCATGCTCCTCCATGGAATATTCCGACACAATCTCAGCCCAATCCTCCAGGAAGATCACATACTCAGAAACATGACGGTTCAGAAAGGGGTTGTGCACAACCCCCCGTATATTCAGGTTTCGAAAAAATCGGAACACCCTTTCCCTGCTCACCACACCGTACAGCATCAGTATCACCCGCGGCGGACAATTTTCCATGAACAGTTCATATTTGAGGTTGCGCTCTGCAAGCTCTTCCGGCTGCCCCGCCTTCAGTTTGAAGAGAAGACGGTTTTCATCTTTCAGCAGTCGTATTCCTGCAAGCTCAGCATCGTGTATGTATGTTTCGTCTTCGAGAAAGGAGAGATCCAAAACCGTACTCCCCTCACCGAGTGACGATCCGAGGGGTAGGAACTCTTCACTGGAGGTATACATCTCATCCTTCTCGGCGAAGAGCATGCCCGCAGAAAGTAGCTGTATCAATATGATAAAAAACAGCAGCCTGCACAACCGTGATCGTGTCCGCATCGGTCTCATTATCTCCAGCCTAACCAGCTCTCCTCTCCTTGAAGAGGCCGTGCAAACGGTGAAATATATAGGATAGATTCTGCATCTCTTCCTCATCCAGAAGCGCGCGACCAAACAATTTCCGAAAGAGAGAGATCACATAACGTGAAGATCCCTTTGAAAAAAAGCCTATGTCAGTAAACACACTCTCAATGTAGTCGAGCAATCCCTCCATCTCAGCGTTGGCCACCGGGCGCTGAAGGAAGGGCACCTTGTAGACCATGGCGTTTATATACAGTTTGTAACAGACCACAGCAACTGCATGTGAAAGGTTAAGGGAAGGGAATCTCTCGCTTGCTGGAATAGTGACGAGGATATTACACAGGTCAGCCTCCCGGTTTGTCAGACCATCCTTCTCTCTCCCGAACAGAACAGCCACCGTTCCAGCCGCTGTGACAGGAAACACCTTCTCGGGGAGCTCCTCAACACTGCAAAAGACCCGTCGAAGCTTTCCTACACGGCGAGTTGTTCCAACGACCAGGTTCGTATCGCCGATTGCCTGTTCGAGAGTGTCAAAGACCATGGCCTGCTCCAGTAGATCGCGTGCACCTACCGCAGCCTTGTACGCCTCATCATTGTGGAAATCCACGGGATTGACCAGAGCGAGTTGCTCAAGCCCCATATTCTTCATGATACGCGCAACGGAGCCGATGTTGAATGGTCCTTCCGGCTCCACCAGCGTGATGCGTATGTTGTTGAGATCCAGTGCCATGGGCATACTGACCTCATTACACTCCAAAAAAACACCATTTTCAGCTCATATGGTGTATAATCTGGATTAAATGAAAAACGTGAAAAGATATCTCTACGGCTTGCTCACCATTATAGCCCTTCTTCTGCTATCTGTCATCCCTTTATTCCCTGATCAGCTCTACGACCTCTGCTATTTCGGTGAACCCATGAAAAACGGCGAATTTCTCTTTGTCCGTTATAGAAACCCCCTCCTGGAGCCCATTCTGAGGACCTATGAAATGTATGTTTTCAACCCCAGGACGGGCAAAATAACCTTTCTGCAGCAGTATGGCGAGAAAAGCTATCTCCTTCCTGTCGTGTCTCCTGACCGAAGTTCCATCACCTATCACTCATTGATCGAGGGAAATGATTTCCTTGTTACGAGGAATATCATCAGCGGCAGGAGCACGCGGCTTCGTTTCGACACGTCGGGTTATTTTCTCTTCAATACACTGCACTATGACAATGAGACCGTGGCTTCCGTGCTGCGGCGGGGTGCCGATACCCAGGCCATATATGTCATCTACAACGATCTCGGAACCATCCAGCGATTGCACAGCGGCCACAAATTCAGGGAGGTTGGATTTCTGTACAATGGAAGCGTCTACTATGTCGACCATATCGGCAACCGTCTGAGCCTCGGTGTGGTTCGCAGCGACGGCAAGGGACGCACCGTTGTGGCAGAGAACGTTGAGTATGTAAAGAAGGCTCCCAGCGGGGAGGCTGTACTCTACTCAATCGATACAGACCTGTTCCTCTATCGGGTCTTCAACAATGAGAGTGTCAATCTCACCGAACACTTCTCATCCGAAAAGCTCCCACTCATCGCTGATGACGGGTCTGCATGTGTAGTGTATGACGAAGAAACGGTGCTTCTGGTCAACATCCCCTCCGGTGACGTGCTCTACTATCTCACGCTCAGCGGTGATGGGCAGGGGGACGCTCTCTCCCGCTACACCTATTACACGGTAAAGGACAATCAGGTGTTTGCCATTCAATACAAGAAGCCGGGCCAGCACTTGCGTGAGGTGTTCAGCGATCAGGGTCCCATACACCTCCTGGGGGTAAGTCCCGATGACCGCTACATTCTCTACCAATTCGAGGACAGGAGAAGCCTAAGAATATACGACAGGAACAGCGGTGAGATATTCAGCAAGACCTTTAATTTCACCATCAAAGAGGTGATCGTTTCTCCCTTTATGGAATTTTCAGAAGCCATACACAGCATCTACATCATCGCCACATCACCTTCCGGCGATGATTCTGAATCTGTTCCAGTTCGTGAGTTGTACATGTACAATTACCCGCGCCGCAGTCTCACGGCCATATCAACGGCAGAGGAAACGGACATAGCACCCTATCTGCGGGAACGCTGATTCACATCCTCTCGATAATCGCATCTCCAAACACAGAGCACTTGACCTCATATGCGCTTTCCATAAGCCGTGCAAAATCGTAGGTAACGATGCGCTCCTCGATGGTTTTTTCCAGGCCTCCTACGATGCGGTCCGCTGCTTCATCCCAACCCATGTACCGGAGCATCATCTCACCTGAAAGAATCACCGATGTGGGGTTCACCTTGTCCTGGCCCGCATACTTCGGTGCCGTTCCATGGGTTGCTTCGAACACCGCATGGCCGCTTTTGTAGTTTATATTACCTCCCGGGGCTATGCCTATGCCCCCTACCTGCGCTGCAAGGGCGTCAGAAATGTAGTCACCGTTCAGGTTCGTTGTTGCAATCACGTCGAACTCGGCCGCTCGCGTGAGAGACTGCTGGAAGAATATATCCGCAATGGTGTCTTTTATAAGTATCCTGTCCTTCACCTTTTCACTGTTTTCCGCTTTGGCGTACTCATCCCAGGTGATGAGTGTTTCAGGATACTTCTCCCTTACCAACTCATAACCCCATTTCCTGAATGCACCCTCTGTGAATTTCTGAATGTTCCCCTTGTGCACAAGTGTGACACTCTTTCTTTTGTACCTCAGAGCATACTGAATAGCAGCATCGATGAGCCTCCTGCTCTTCCGTATACTGATCGGCTTGATGCCGATCCCGGAATCGTCAGGTATATTCCAACCATAGGAGTCTTTCATATATGAGATCAACTCTCCCGTTTCTTTACATCCCTGCTCGAGCTCAAATCCAGCGTACACATCTTCAGTATTTTCCCTGAACACAACCATGTCCGCGAGCTCT